>Ga0208127_1000007_pt1 | contig 105323 bp, 85 predicted proteins | sample ETNtaG_6_FD_185751 | JGI IMG/M metagenome (GOLD analysis project Ga0208127, IMG submission 185751) | Marine microbial and viral communities from oxygen minimum zone, Eastern Pacific Ocean - ETNP201306SV45 (SPAdes) (version 2) | ecosystem: Environmental > Aquatic > Marine > Oceanic ... | reverse complement strand
GAGGAGAAAGCACAACTACACGATTTGAAAGAAAGGCGGATTCGGGTATTGAGTGAGTTACGAAAACCACAGTTGTGCCAGTTTCTTCCCAGATTCTCAATAATTCAATCTGCATATGTTCTCTTGTCATTTCATCCAAAGCTCCAAATGGTTCATCCATAAGAAGAAGTTTTGGCTTAAATGACAGAGCCCGCGCAATAGAAACTCTCTGCTGCATACCCCCAGAAAGTTGACGCGGATAATAACTGCCGAAATCTGGGAGTTTTACAAGATCCAACATTTCCTGTGACCGGGTTGACCTATCGGCTTTTGACCACCCATGTAGTTCAAGCGGCAACTCAATGTTTGCCGACACGCGACGCCAGTCAAAGAGCCCGGCATGTTGGAACACCATTCCGTAATCTTGATCTACCCGAGCTTGATGAGCAGATTTACCAAATACTTCTACCGAACCTTTTGTTGGTTCAAGAAGATCTCCAATTAGGCGGAGCAACGTTGATTTACCGCAGCCGGAAGGACCAATCAACGAGACAAACTCTCCTTCTTTAATATCGAGATCAATATTTGATAAAGCTATTACTTCATCTTCTCGTGCCTCATTGAAGACTTTGTCTACGCTATTAATGCTTATTGCGCTTTTTTCATTCATGAAGCAACCTCTCTTGTACGTCGCATAAAGTATCGTTCCGCTAAATTAATCATTCCGAACACCAAAAGACCTAGAAATGCTGCCCCAATAACCGAGGCATACAGCCTCTCGGGGAAAATCGCATATCGAAGTGCATATTCGAGGATCGCTCGCCCCAATCCGGTTTTTCGTCCTATTGATATCTCCCCAACAATTGCTCCAACAATGCTGAGAGAACCAGCAAGTTTTAGCGCTGGAAATAAGAAAGGACGAGCGGCAGGAAGTCGAAGTTTAAACAAAGTTGTCCTCCACGACGCAGCGTATGAATGCATCAACTCAACATGCGCTGAGTCCGGGGACTGTAGTCCACGTAAGCCACTTACTGCCACAGGAAAGAAAGTCAAGTAAGTGGATATCAGTGAAATGCTTATGAGGTCAGACAAGCCTTGATTTCGTCCCCAAGTTACCACTACGGGGGCAAGTGCTATTAAGGGAATGGTTTGAGAAACATTTATCCATGGAAGTAGGCCACGTTCAGATACTTTCCAGCGGGACATAAGTATGGCGAGGCTCATGCCTATTGTTAAGCCAAGAATGAAGCCAATTGCTGCCTCTTGGAAAGTGAACCATGCTTTTTTAAGTAGAAATGCGTACATGGGCATCGTGCTTCGTCCGTCACGGATATCTGCATTGAGTTCGGTAATCACATCCACAAAGTGAGGCATGATTGTGTCATTTGTTGCTATTGGTAGACCAAAGTTTGTTCCTGGCCAATGGTCATCAGTTTTTTGACCCATCCATTTGTATCCCTCCCAAAGAAGGACAAGGAAAACAATTACGACTGCGACAGTAAGGATTACCCGAGTTGCCTTTGCCGTTTTCATTGCTAGTTTTTGTCTTCGCTATCTTGATTGTTGGAGGGCGAAAATCCGCGTTGTCTTTCCATCAAGCTACACCAATCCCAATTTGCGCCTCCCATTGACTCCACATCAGCGAGGAACTGGCTAACAAGTGCTGTTACCGGAAGAGAGATGTTCATCGCTGCTGCTTCCTCTAGGACTAGACCTACATCTTTTCGCATTAGCACTGTTGAAAATCCGTAATCATATTCTCCGGCAAACATTTTTTCAGCGCGATTTTCCATCTGCCATGACGTTGAGGATCCTTGAAGCATTGCTTGGATAACATTTTCTACGTCTAATCCTGCTCTGGTGGCGAAATCTAAACCTTCTGCGAGGGCTTGACATAAACCCACGACGCAAATTTGATTCGTCATTTTTGTTAACTGGCCTGCTCCGAGCTCACCCATAAGTCTTACTTGTCCGGAATAAAGGTCAATGATTGGTTCGGCACGTGAGAATGCTTCACTATCACCGCCTGTCATTACAGAAATTGTTCCATTCTCTGCGCCTACTACTCCTCCGGAAACTGGGGCATCTAAAAAATATGCTCCAGCTGCTTGCACTTTGGCTCCTATTTCTCTTGCCGCTTGCGCTGAGGTCGTTGAGTGGTCGATCCAAATTGCATTTTCTGAAATCGCAGGGATTACTTCATCAGCCACCATCAGTAGCTCACGATCCGCTGGAAGAGAAGTCACAATGAAATCAGATTCACTTGTTGCTTCGGTAACTGATCCCACAAATATTCCGTTGTGTTCTGCTGCCCATTGTTGACCGCTTTCCGAATTTACGTCATAGACAACGACTTCATGCTTATCGCTGTGTCGAGCGAGATGAGCAGCCATGTGCCAGCCCATACGCCCTAAGCCAATACAAGCTATCTTCATGCGGGAACACCTGGCTTTCCTCGATCTTCAAGAGTAAATCCACCAGCTAAACGAGCGTTGGTGCGTCCACCTATTGCCATAGCGAGTATGAGAACCATTTCATCTGGATGAGGGGCGTCAGAGATTCCGACTTCTATTGCGTCGTAATGGCTTCCAACATAAGACCACTCAAGATGTGTTAATGGAACGTCAAGTCGAGTTCCGAGTGAACCTATTTTTTTTGTTGAAGGAACGATGGCTTCACCTTTTCCTAAAGCAATTCTCATACCGCCACCACCAGGTATGTGCCACATAGCGCCATGTTCTATCTCACCTGCTGATCCAACAATGGCTCCTTTCCCATAACTGTCAATAATGTTGATATCCCCGCCAAGGTGGTCAATAAGTTGCTGTCCAAGTTTTTCACCTAATTCTTTTAGTTCGTCGCTAGCTGAACTTAAATCCTCGACGTATTCACCCACAAATGGGTTATTCACGACTACAGCAATTGCGCCTTTTCTGACTGTTCGTCCTGGCTCTGGCCCAAAGTCATGAAGGGTGTCTTCAACAGAAATACAAATTTTTCTTTGTCTAAACAACAAGGCTTGCCTGCTCTTTCTATTTTGAGATCAGCGACGATCTGTTTTATTTCGAAAAAAACGGAATTATGTCTTGACCATAGGCTTCTAACGTCTCTTCTTGCTGATCGTGCATCAGATATATAGCAAACTGATCTACCCCTAGGGCTTCAAGTTCTTGCAGTTTCTCTATATGTGCTTGTTTATCGCCAAGAATGCAGAATCGGTCAATGACTTCATCAGGTACAAAATCTGTATGTGTGTTACCAGCCCGACCGTGTTCTGAATAGTCATAGCCTTTACGAGCCTCAATGTAATCAGTTAATGCTTTTGGTACAGCAGCATTATCGGAGCCGTATCGGTCAACTAAATCAGCAACATGGTTCCCGACCATGCCTCCAAACCAGCGGCACTGGTCTCTTTGATGTTCTATGTTGTCTCCAACATAAGCAGGTGCGACTACACAAATAGTGATTTGTTCAGGATCGCGACCTGCTTGTTCTGCAGCATCACGAACAGCTTTGATTGTCCATTCTGCTATTTGAGGGTCAGCTAATTGAAGAATGTATCCATCTGCTTTGCGTCCACAAAGCGATAGGGCTTTAGGCCCATATGCAGCCATCCACATAGGCAAAGATCCGCTTTTTCGCCATGGAAAGGTTTGAACTGTTTCGTTGTATTCAACTGTTTCACCCTCTGCTAAACCTTTTATAACTTCCATTGATTCTTCAAGGGTGGAAAGAGTGCAGGGTTTATGTCCTATTACTCGCATTGCCGAATCACCGCGGCCGATGCCACATACCGTTCGCTCACCGTACATGTCGTTGAGGGTGGCAAATAACGAGGCTATTACTGTCCAATCTCTCGTCCCGGGATTAGTGACCATTGGTCCGACGATCATTTTTTCTGTCGCAGCAAGCATTGCGCTATAGATCACAAATGGTTCTTGCCAAAGAACATGACTATCGAAAGTGTAACCATAGGTAAACCCAAGGGTTTCTGATCTCTGAGTTAAGTCAATAACTCTTTGAGCAGGTGGATCGGTTTGAAGAACAATGCCAAAATCCATTTTACTTTTCCTTACTTTCAGTCGTTTTGTGGGAAACCTAAATTAACACTGCTTGTTGATGGGTCGGGCCAGCGGCTCGTCACAACTTTAGGGCGAGTATAAAAACGTAATCCTTCTGGCCCATACATTGTTGTGTCACCAAATAATGAATCTTTCCATCCTCCAAAAGAGTGGTAACCAACTGGAACAGGGATAGGAACATTTATTCCAACCATGCCTGCATCAGCATCTTGTTGGAACTGGCGTGCTGCCCCTCCATCACGTGTGAAGATAGCTGCTCCGTTTCCGAAACCATTATCTGAAATCATCTTCACGCCTTCAGCGTAAGTATCGACTCGGACTACGGAGAGAACTGGACCGAAAATTTCATCTCGATAGACAGTCATATCTGTAGTGACACCGTCAATAAGGGACGCTCCTAGGAAAAACCCTTCTCCAGTAAATTCTTGTTCGCGTCCATCTACGACTACTGTTGCGCCTTCGGTAGAACCTGTTTCGATGTATCCAGCAACACGATCTCGGTGTTCTTCAGTAATAAGCGGGCCCATTTCAGAATCTGGGTTATCTCCTGGGCCGATATTGAGATCTGGTATACGTTTTTGAATTGCTGCAACGAGATCGTCTGCTACATCGCCTACAGCTACCACAACTGAAATAGCCATACAGCGCTCTCCTGCCGATCCATAAGCAGCAGAGACCGCAGCATCTGCCGCTAAATCAACGTCTGCGTCGGGAAGGACGATCATATGATTTTTTGCCCCACCTAGAGCTTGAACCCGTTTACCGTGTGCTGCTCCAGTGGCATAAACGTATTTAGCAATTGGAGTTGAGCCTACAAAACTGATTGCTTTTACATCAGAGTGTTCTAAAAGCCGATCTACCGCGACTTTGTCTCCGTTTATCAAGTTCACAACCCCTGGAGGAAATCCTGCTTCTTGGGCTAGTTCAACTATGAATCTCGGAGCAGAAGGGTCACGCTCTGAAGGCTTAAGCACGAAAGTGTTTCCACAGGCCACAGCGTTAGGAAACATCCAGAGTGGAACCATTGCGGGAAAATTAAAGGGAGTTATTCCTGCGCAGACTCCGAGTGGTTGTCTTACCGAATACACATCTACTCCGGTGGAAGCATGTTCTGTGTACGTGCCTTTTAACGCATCAGCAACTCCACAAGCGAATTCGATGTTCTCTAGACCCCGAGCAACTTCGCCTTGAGCATCGCTATTTACTTTTCCGTGTTCTGCTGTTAAGCGACTAGCGATTTCCTCTGCGTTAGCTTCAACTAGATTTCGAAAGTTGTATAGGAGCTTTGTTCGTTGAGCTACTGATACGGTTTGCCAATCTTCAAATGCTTTCTGAGATGATGCAACAGCTTGATCAACTTCTTCAACGGAAGCAAGATCTAGTGTGCCGGTTTGCTCACCTGTCGCTGGGTTATAGACCGCAGAACTATTGCCAGACTTACCGGCAACGGTCTTACCGTCAATTAAATGTGAAATTTGCTGCATGAGACTCCTTAATGAGGATTAGTGGAGGTAAGTGGACAAGCCCCGCTTGAGATAATTTCCATCGCCTTTAGCGCCATGGTAACCATTATCGGAAATGATGATTTTTCCTTTTGATATCACTGTGTCAACTTTGCCATCGACTTCAAATCCCTCATAAGCCGAGTAGTCCATATTCATGTGATGTGTGTCAACTGAAATAGTGGTCTTTGCATTTGGGTCATAAAGAACGATGTCAGCGTCTGAACCTGGAGCGATCACACCTTTTTGTGGGTAGAGCCCAAACATACGGGCTGGAGTTGTGGAACAGGTTTCTACCCAACGTTCTAAGGTCAATTCACCCATGACTACACCTTGATATATAAGGTCCATGCGATGTTCCACTCCGCCAATTCCATTTGGTATTGCTCTGAAGTCATCAACACCTAACTCTTTCTGATCTTTCATACAGAAGGGGCAATGATCAGTGGCCACAATCGATAAATCATTTGTGCGAAGGCCTTGCCAAAGGTCCTTTTGATGTGTGTGATGTTTTGTACGAAGTGGGGAAGAACACACATATTTGGCGCCTTCAAATCCAGGTGCTCCGAGATGGTCTTCTAAGTTGAGGTAAAGGTATTGCGGGCAAGTCTCAGCGAAGACGTTATGCCCGTCATTCCTTGCCGCGGCTACTGCTTCAAGTGCTTCACTAGCAGAGAGGTGTACGAAATAAACTGGAGCGCCCGCAACCAATGCCAATTGAATAGCTCTATGAGTTGCTTCCCCTTCTAATAAAGATGGTCGACTGATTCCATGATAAATGGGGTCTGTTTCGCCACGTGCTGCGTGTTGTTCAGCGAGCACATCTATGGCTATCCCATTCTCTGCGTGCATAGATATAAGGGCACCATTATTTGATGCTTTTTGCATGGCTCTTAATATTTGACCGTCATCGCTATAGAAGACACCGGGATATGCCATGAAAAGTTTGAAACTTGTTATTCCTTCTGAAACTAAAGTGTCCATTTCTTTTAGGGCGGCGTCGTCTACTCCTCCTAAAATCATGTGGAAGGCATAATCGACGGCGCATTCGCCTTCTGCTTTTGCGAACCATTCGTCAAGAGAATCTCTTACATTTTCTCCATATCGTTGGACAGCAAAGTCGATGATTGTTGTTGTTCCGCCCCAAGCTGCTGCTCGACTTCCGGTTTCAAAGGTGTCTGACGCGTAAGTTCCGCCAAAGGGAAGTTCCATATGGGTATGAGCATCGATACCTCCGGGAACTACATATTTTCCTTTAGCATCAATTATTTGTTCTGCTCCTGCTTCTGCAGCCATTGCTGCATCGGTGCCAGGTAATAACACTGCGGCAATAGTTTCGCCATCTATTAGCACATCAGCGGCATGTTGCCCTGTAGCACTAACTACTGTTCCGTTCTTTATTAACTTTGTCATAGGTCCCCCCTATTTGGTTTAAATAATTAATCCAATGCTTCAATACATGCGACCAGAATTTCTGCCGCTTCGTCAACTTCTTCTTCAGTAACTGTCATCGGTGGTGCGATCCGTAATACATTTCCGTAAAGTCCGCCCTTACCTATCAATAGTCCTGCTGCTCGTGCCTGTTCCATGATTTGACCTGCTGCTTCAACATTTGGTTCCAATGTTCCTGGTTGCACAGTTTCGAGTGCTTGCATCAATCCTCGTCCTCGTAACTCTGCAACAGTAGCTGAGGCGTCAACTGCAGGTTGTAGTTGAGACACCAATTTGTCTCCCATGCGTTTGGAATTTCCTTGGGTGTCATGGTCGAGCATGTATCGAATCGTTGCTAACGCACCGGCGCTGCTTATTGGGTTACCGCCGAAGGTTGAAATTGAGTTCCCCGGTAGAGAGTCCATCAACTCAGCACTCGCTACTACTCCACCTAGAGCTAAACCGTTCCCTACTCCCTTAGCAAAAGTCAGAATGTCTGGAGTGATTCCATGGGCTTGATATCCCCAGAAATGTTCACCCGTTCTACCCCACCCTGTCTGAACTTCGTCTGAAATGAAGAGCACGCCGCGATTATCTAGTTCTTTTTTCATCGCACCGAAAAATCCGTCAGGAGGTGTGGCAAAACCCCCTACTCCTTGAATTGGTTCTGCGATCATTGCTGCTACATCTCCAGATGTCATCATGTCAAATACTTGGTGCAGATCTGCCACGCAAGCTTCGGTATATGCGTCATCTTCAAATTCACGGAATGGGCTTCGAAGCCGATATCCGCCATGTACATAATTTACGGATAATCCACTGACACTCGTAGGTGACCAGGAACGATGTGAAGTAATCGCAATGGTGGTAAATGAACGACCGTGATAACTGTTTCGAAGTGCCAGAACTTGATTTGATCTTCTATGAGTTGTTGCTAAAAGAAGAGCAGCATCGTTTGCTTCAGTTCCTGAGGTTGTAAAGAATACTTTTGCATCAGGGATTCCAGAAAGATCTGCAATTAATTCAGCTAATTCAATCATTGGCTCTGAAAGATACAGAGTTGATGAATGAAGGGTCTTAGGCACCTGCTTGTTAAGCGCTTCGGTAACCTCAGGAATGTCGTATCCCAAACTTGTTGTAAGTATCCCGCCAAAGAAATCTAGGTATTTATTTCCTTCAACGTCGAAGATATGTCTTCCTTCTCCTCGATCCATTGAAATAGGAGGGTCATAGTATTGAGCCAACCAAGAAGGAAGCACTTTTTGGTGACGTTTAAGTAACTCAGCGTTTGTGGTCATCTTTACTCTCCGATGATTCTTTACTACGGCTGCACTAGTGGGTCATATTGATCTGGACGACGATCTCGGTAAAAGGCCCATTGATTTCGAACTTCTTCAACCATGTCAAGATCAAGATCTCTAACAATGAGTTCTTCTTCAGTGTCTGAACAAATTTCACCTACGTACTGACCTCTTGGGTCTACAAAGTACGTGTTTCCATAGAAGTCATTCTCTCCTAGGTCTTCAACTCCTACTCGATTTATTGCTCCGACAAAATACATATTCGCTACCGCGGATGCTGGTTGTTCTATCTGCCAAAGGTAACGAGAAAGACCTCGACTGGTGGCTGAGGGGTTGAAAACCATTTGAGCACCGTTCAAACCAAGGGCTCTCCAGCCCTCGGGGAAGTGCCTGTCGTAGCAAATGTAAACTCCAACTTTGCCTACAGCGGTATCAAAAACTGGGTATCCAAGGTTGCCTGGTCGGAAATAAAACTTTTCCCAAAATCCATTTACTTGCGGTATGTGGGTTTTTCGGTATTTACCTAAATAGGTTCCATCGGCATCGATTACTGCTGCCGTGTTATAGAGAAAGCCTTCTTTTTCTTTCTCATACATTGGAAGCACAAGAACCATGGAATGTTTGGCTGCTAACTCTTGGAACCTTTTTGTTGTTGGGCCGTCAGGTATTGCTTCGGCATAGTCATAAAAAACTGCGTCTTGAACTTGACAGAAGTATGGTCCATAAAAAAGTTCTTGGAAGCACATTACTTTTGCGCCAGCTGCTGCAGCTTCTGCTAAGTACTTTTCGTGAAGTTCTATCATGGATTCTTTGTCGCCAGTCCATCCTGTTTGAACCATCGCAGCACGTACTTCGTTAGCCATTGAATTTCTCCTTAACTTTTCTTTTTAAAGGACGATTAGTAAGACTTTCGCTTAATATAAGCCTAGTAAAACCCCTTATAAATGAGAATAACCGCCTAAATAAGAATTTGTCGGTTTGTGCGATTCTTAACTTGAATTTATTTCAGTTTGAAAGACGGTCTACTCTATTGAAAGCACTATGAATTCTTTCTCTTCTGATCTTGATGACGGCAATGGCCTCCTGAGCTGGCCTGAGCTCCAGGAATGGATTTTGAGTGCTGATTTACCTGGTAAGGGAGAAATAAAGAACTGTGAGCAGTTAAGTGGAGGGACACAGAATAATCTTTTCTTACTTGCTCGCGCTGATGGTACTGAAATGGTGTTACGTCGACCTCCGCGGCATCCGCGCCCACACAATGACCGGACCATGATGCGAGAGGCTCAGGTTTTAGCAGCTTTATCTGGTTCAGATGTTCCGCACCCTGCTTTCTATTCTGCTTGTGACGATCCATCCGTTATTGGGGTGTGTTTTTATTTGATGGCTCCTATTAAGGGATTTAATCCTTTTAGTGAAAATCCGGAGCCTTATGCTTCAAATGCTGAGTGGTATAAAGAATTGGGTCTTTCCATTGTTGACGGAATTGCTGCTTTGACACGTATTGATCATGTCGCCGTTGGTTTAGAGGACTTTGGTAAACCTGAGAGGTGGATTGAAAGACAGGTTGAAAGATGGCGTAGTCAACTAGAAGGTTATTCAAGTTTTGATGCATACAACGGGCCTGAGGTCGGTGGAGTAGCGGAAGTTGGAGAATGGCTTGAAGAAAACCAGCCGACTGATTTTATTCCCCGCATCATTCACGGTGATGTGCATCATGCGAATGTAATCGCTTCCTACGAACATCCTAAATTAGCTGCTTTAGTTGATTGGGAACTTTCCACTATTGGTGATCCACGACTTGATCTCGCGTGGCTGCTGATTTCTTGGTTTGACGCTAGTGATCCTGACCGTTCTTCACCTGCGTTTGAACAAGTTCATGGTGGTCTAACAAGAAATGATCTTATAAACCATTGGGCTGAACAAACAGGGCTATCGGTAGCTGATATGGATTGGTGGTTTGTTCTCGCCGCTTACAAATTAGGAATCCTGCTTGAAGGCACGTGGGCCCGATCGCTTGAAGGTCAAGCCAACCAGGATGTTGGATTAGTTCTTCATCTACAAGCGAACTGGCTTTTTACTGTTGCTGGAAAATACAGTGGGGTGCTTCAATGACGTCTACAAAAATAAGTAGAAGAAATTTCTTACTTGGATCTGCCGCTTTGGGAGTGACTCTCGGATCTGGTTGTGGAGAAAAGAAACCTCTTTCGATACCAGACGCGTTAAGTAATTCTTCACTTCCAAACGTCGTTGATTGGCGTATAACTCGTTGGGGGTCTGATCCCTGGTCACAGGGCTCTTATTCATATATTCCGACAGGTTCTTCTCCACGTTTACGTGTTGATTTATCTAGATCGGTTGATGGTCGACGATTTATGGCCGGAGAAGCCACTGAATCCGACTTTCCCGCCACCGTAAATGGAGCAATCCGATCAGGAATTCGCGCTGCCGACGAGGTGTTGGAAGCCAGAGGAATTGATTCTTGCATTGTTGTTGGAGCTGGGGCCTCAGGTCTAGCTGCCGCTTCTACTCTTCAAGATGCAGGGTGTGAAGTCATTGTCCTTGAAGGGCGTGATCGAATTGGCGGCAGAGCATGGACAGATAATGTTCAAGGGTCGCCTGTTGACCTTGGCGGATCTTGGTTTCATGGGGTGGATACCCACGTGCTAACTCCACGTGCCAATGAACTCAATATTGAACTCATTCCTACTGATTATGAAAATTGGATCCTATTTGATACTGATGGTGGTCGTTTACGAACATCACGTCTAAATCATCTGTACGACCTCGTATATGACTCTGTTATCGGAAAGTCTTCTACTGCTGCTATGGGTCCGTTACTTGCAGATATCCGCAAAACCTTGAGTTCAGATGAGCAACGATGGTTCGACTATGTCGTGGTGTCCGAGATTGAGCATTGGTATCCGGCACACGTTGATGATCTCGCGATGGCTACCGCTTATGAGGGGGCGCTTTCAAAAGGTGGGGATGCGGTTCCTGCAACAGGTTATGGTCCTTTTATTGAGGACCTCGCTAAGGACTTAGACCTCCGTCTATCAACTAACGTTTCTGAAATAAACCACGACAATTCGGGGGTCACCGTTATAGGTAATGAGGAGATTTTTGAAGCCGCTTCCGTTGTTGTCACTCTTCCTTTAGGTGTTCTTCAGTCAAAGACGGTGAAGTTTTCTCCTGAGTTGCCTTATAGCCAACAAGTCGCGGTAGACGGACTGGGGATGGGGCTTATGAATAAAGTAGTTTTAGAGTTTGAAGAAGCTTTCTGGGATACGGAGAAAGATCTTATTAGTTACGTTCCCTCTGAGAGGGGGCGTTTTGTTGAGTGGTATAACGCTGTGCCTTGGACAGGGAAACCTATTCTGGTTGGTTTCAACACTGCGGATTCTGCTGAAACGATAGAAACTTGGAGTGATGCTTCCACTCTTGAGGCCTCACTCCAAGTTCTATCAAAAATGCAATTCTAATTAAGCGTAAACGACTATAGATTGCGCCACGGTGTTCGCTATGACAATGCTTGCCGCTAAGCCTCTAAATACTACAAAGGGAGCTTTTTTAAAGTTCTTACCCATATCAGAATTCGCCATGTCTTCATCCATTGACGACCTGCTAGCTGCTATGTCTGCAAGAGCTCCATCAAACCAAGCCAAGGCATTAAGACCAAATCCGACAATCGCCACTACTAAGGCTGCTTTCATTTCATCGCCGTAACCGGCAGCATCTCTTATAAGAAATAAGGTCGCTACTGAAGCGCCAGTGTAGGCAAAAGTTGCTGCACGTAAATCGGCTGCCCTACTACTGACCCACGACTGTAAAAGTTTTGCTTTCATATCTTCTCCATATTTGTTCAGTTTTAACTTATACAAGTATGGAATTCAGAATAGAGATATTCCTTTGAACTGTCCAGAGCCAAAGTTTTCTGTGACTAATGAAACTACGCCAAGATCTAAGAGTTTGATTCCAAGTAGGAAACAGATTGAGTTTCAGCCGCAATAATCAAATTCCCTAAAGCAATATTCATATCCAGTACATGCAGTCCAGACTGAGGATCAAAATCTTCAGAAATTTCGCCCACACGCGGATCCTCATAATCAGCCAAAATTTCAACAGACAAGTAACCAAACGTTCCATCATTTATACATTCGCCAGTGAGTAGCCCCGGATACGTCACCCAAGTTGTCGTTATTTCAAAAACCTGTTCCATGTCTTCATTGGGGAAAAAATATGGTGTTAACTCTGCTTTACCGGAACCAAAATTTCCAGGATTAACGCATAGTGAAGGATTGGATACAACTTCATCCCAAGAGATGTTTTCCCAGGAAATATCTTGATCTTTCCACGAGGCATCATGCCATGTACGCCCAAACCATGAATTAGAAGGGGGCGGAGCATCAATGCGGAAAGTATTGTACGCAATGATGCAACCAATCTCATTTGCATCTTTACAACCAGAAATCGTTTCAAATTCACTACTGCTTTGATCTATATGCGCTCCTCCCAAAAGGTGTGCAGAAACTAGACGGGTGCGAAGTAACGGATTTTGATCAATTTCTCTTTTCAGTAGCTGCGTCAACATTGCTGCACCCTGAGAATGTCCAATCAGGATGAAGCCACGCTCTTGGCTTGTGTTTGCAATGTAATGCTTAAAGGCATCGGCAATATCTTCATAGGCGATTTCGAAGCCAGTTGTACCAGGCCCCCCTATTAAATCATCTTCTGGTACCTCGATAGCTCCGGAAATACCTGCCTTGGTTTTTTGTCGATACATCGGGGCGTATACGTCACATACTTGGCTATAACGAGAAACTTGGACCCATGCGGTAGAAATTTCTTCTGTTAGTGCAGGAATTAAGTCACTATTTGGAGTCATGTCTCCACTTGTTGTGGGGTAAACATAAAAACAATCAACTGCGGATTCTGAGGCCTTTTCAAAAGAAATTACTTCAGATGTTCCATCAGGATAAATAGCTGTTGCTGTTTGATCGCGTTCACAAACATCGTCACTGCTTGGCCAGCAAAGCCAGACTGCTGGATCACTATAAAGACCGCTTATATAGCCTTGATAAGGGTTCTCTAATGTTTGAGTTATCTTCGTCTCTGCAACCGTAGTTGTCGTCTCAGTAACCGGAACTGTCGTCTCAAGACTTAGCGTCGAAATTTCATTAAAGGGTTCTGTTTTGTTGCTGCATGCCATTGACAGAAGTACAAAAATTGAGACAGCAGCTACCCTCTTCACCTTCTAAGTATGTCATCACCTTAAGTTGATGAGGTTAAAACGCAATTAGTCTTCCAACTGTTCACCCTGAGGTAGTTGTGGCGTTGCTTCAATGCCAGATGGGTTATCAAGTTCTTTGCCCCCTACCCCAAGATCATTGAACTTTCGAAGTTGCGGCATAAAGCGGCTATCAAATGATCCGACAAGTTTGTTAAAAGACTCCACTACAGACTTCAGCCGAGCTCCGGTTGTTGCAAAGTGATCAATCAAAACACCAGCTCTTACATAAAGTTCTTTTCCGAGTTCTGCGACGTCTCTAGCGCTCTCGGAAACTTTCGCTTCTTGCCAACCTTGGTGCACTGCCCAAAGTAATGCGAGAAGGTTCACTGGTGAGGCTAAGAGAACTCTTTTTTTCATTGCTTCTTCGAGTAACTGAGGTCTAGCTCGAGCCGCATCAGCAAGGAACGATTCGCCTGGAACAAATAGGATCACATACTCCGGAGCAGGCCCATCGTTGTGTTCCCAATATTTTTTTGACGCCAAAGCGTCTACGTGACTTTTTAAATCAGCAGCATGTTTCTTAAGTTCGAGATCTACTGTTTCTTGATCCGTAGCTTCTTGAGCTAGGGCGTAATGTTCATAAGGTGTCTTCGCATCGATCGCTAAATGAGCACCATTTGGTAGTCGGACTCTAACATCAGGACGCACTACATTGCCTTCACGATTTTCTCCGTGTGCCTGTTCTTCAAAGTCGCAGTATTGGACCATTCCCGCCATTTCAATGACATTTCGAAGTTGCTGCTCTCCCCAGGACCCCCGATACGTCGGAGAGCGAAGAGCTGTACTGAGTGTGTTGGTTGTTGTATGCAATTCTGATATTTGGGTGCCGAGACTAGTCATTAGTTGATCTACAGCGCCCTTACGGGTTTTATTTGAGGCTTCAAGTTTTTCTATTTCGCTTCCGAGCTTCTTCATTTGAGTGTCAAGGGGGGCTTGCAGATTTTTCATTTTTTCATCTGCTAATGCAAGGAATGTCTCATTGTTCGCGTTCAACGCGGTGGTGGCAGCTTCGGAAACTTGAGTTTTTACTTCTGCGGCGATGTGTTGAGCCAACGCTGTATTATCCGGTGAGCTTGAGGCAGCATTTTGTGTTTTTGCTGGCTGGCGAACTGCCCAGACGACAGCTATGACAGCGACTACTAACGAGATGATTGCAACTATTTCCATACCCTTACCTTAAACCATGGGTGTGACATTCATTCTGTGTTCATTTATTTGGCCCAATTCTTTGGATCAATGGCATAAATAAACCCTTGTAAAGGCTGATTTTCTCCACGTTTACTTCTGTTTTCGTCAGCTATTTTGATTAATTCTTCAAGCGCTTCCCGTCCGTCATATTGATCAGAGGAGAATCCTCCATGTTCATCAAAGAGTTGAGTGCGAAATGTACGTGTGGTGAGATTATCCCAGAAGGAAACATTCATTTCTGTGTCTCCTTGAAATGAGGAGAAAACAAGATTTGTTGAACCGATCGTTGCCCATGTGTCATCAATAATCGCTGCTTTTGAGTGGACATATATTTCTTCATAACCCCACGGCCGTAGCGCTGCGGGGGCCGCTAGGCAGAAGTTAGGGTATTCGCCACATTTTTCTAATGCTTCGTATCCGGCAGCGATACCCGGGTGTGATCTAGCTGCTGATAGTTCGGGCATAGGGTCTGCTGGGACTAAGGCAAGCACGGGTATTCCTCTTTCGAGCACTCCGTGTATGACTTCTAAACAGGCTCTGCTTAAGAAAATTTGGTTCTCAAAGTAAACGTAACTTTCCGCTGCTGCTATGGCTTCTAAATACTGTTGCCGAACACTGTTTTCCCCGTCGGGCATTTCAGGATAAAGGTCAGGAAGAATGCTTCGAGTTATCTGAGCTTTTACGTTGCCGGCATTTGAAGCTATTTTGTCTGCCTTTGGTAGGTCTTTGGTTTTGTTCTTTGGCCAGCTCCCATGTTCTTTATTTTGTTCTGATGCACTGTTCCAGCGCATAACAAAATTTTGGTGGACATCACTGGTGATTGGTCCTTGTATTTGGCAGTGAATATCGTGGATGTTTGAGTATCTTTCGTTACGTTCTCCAAAGCTCGGTTCTTCGTGGGTTTGATTTGCCATTGAACCTTGGGTGATGTTTATTCCTCCGACAAAAGCAGTTTCATTTGGTGTGCCCGCATCTATAAGCCAAACTTTTTGATGTTGACAGTTGATTCCGACAGCATCCCAGCGCGCTTGCCATTGTGTATTTCTCATAGACAATGTTTCTGTAGTTTTGGCGTCGGCGCATAGGGTGTCGTCAGCTTCAGCAGAAGGCCCCTCGGGTTGCCAAATGAGTGCTCGTACATCAAGACCTCGAGATGCGGCGTCATCTAGTAAATCAAAGAAGGTTCCTCTTCCGTTGGGGAAAGTTGCTTCTGTTTCTAGAAATGCGACACAGACCCAGAGAGAAGAAGTGGCTGATTCGATTGTTGAAGCAATCTGATCAAACGCTATACCGCCATCAATGAGCGGGGTGATCACGTTTCCTTCTCTTGGTGGAAAAAATGCTGAGTCTGGAACGGGGATCACCATATGAAGACATTACCTAATGTGTAGGTGGAGTTAATTACTGGCTCCGAGAGGTCTTATATCTCTTTCTGGCGGTAAGTTTCTAATTGAGTTATAAGCAGAGAGGCAGATAAGGAGTTTCTATGTCTTCTCATCATTTAATGATTGTCGGCGACGAACGTCTTGATACCGAAAACGCTATTAAGGTTTGTTCACCTTTTGATGGACGACTTCTGGGAACAGTTCCCGAAGCCTCTTCTGCCCATATTGATCAAGCGGTTGAAGTAGCGAAATCAACTCTTGAGGGTGGGTTGATTCCTACACATGAACGTGCTGCGATTTTGGATCGGCTTGCGGAGAGACTTGCGGCTCGTTCTGAAGAGTTTGCTCAGTTACTTTCCGCGGAGGCAGCTAAACCGATTCTTTTAGCGCGAGGTGAAGTGAGTCGAGCTATAGACACTGCCAGATTCTCCGCGGCGATAGCGCGTACGATGAATAGTGAGTTAATCACTATGGATGCCAGTTCAGCTGGAGTAGGTAAAACCGGTTGGGTTAAGAGGGTTCCTATTGGAGTTGTGGGCGCCATCTCTCCTTTTAATTTCCCATTGAATTTGGTTTGCCATAAGGTCGCTCCTGCGATTGCTGCTGGATGTCCTATTGTTCTCAAGCCTGCATCTTCAACTCCTCTTACTGCAATTCTTTTAGGGGAAATTCTGATTGAAGAATGTGGTCTACCTGCCGGATGGTTGAATGTCATTACTTGTGGTGGTTCTACAGCAAGTCACCTTGTTGAACATAAAGATGTCGCGATGATTACTTTTACAGGTTCTCCAGAAGTGGGTTGGGGGATTCGCTCTGACGCCCCAAGAAAACGAGTATCTCTTGAGTTAGGAAATAACTCTCCGGTAGTAATTGAACCAGATGTTGACGTTGCTGATGTAGTGGCGAAACTCCGAGGAGCAATCTTTGGTTATTCCGGACAAACCTGTATTTCTACTCAACGAATTTACGTTCATGCTGACATTGTTGAAGAGTTCACTGCTGAACTTGTTGATACTGCGAAGAGTGTGGTTGTCGGCGATCCTTCTGATGACGGAACTGAAGTTACTGCTTTGATTGATGGTGATTCAACTGAACGAGTTGCCGCTTGGATATCTGAAGCTGTTAAAGAAGGCGCTGAGGTGGCTTGTGGTGGAGAAGTAGACGAAAACGGAATTCTCTCTCCTACTGTTCTTACTGGCATAACGCCAGAGATGAAAGTTTCTTGCATGGAAGTTTTCGGTCCTGTGGTTGGTGTAGCCACATACACAGATTTTGAAGAAGCGTTAAGTCGCTCTAACGACACCGTTTATGGTTTACAAGCGGGAGTATTCACCAATGATTTAAGTAAGGCTCTGCGGGCTGCTGATGTTCTTGATTTTGGCGGGGTCACGATTAATGAAGTGCCGTCGTGGCGAGCCGACCACATGCCTTACGGAGGTATACGTGATTCAGGAAATACTCGTGAAGGGCCGGCTTATGCAGTGAAGGAAATGACTGAAGAGCGACTAATTGTTATGCAGCCCTAGGCTGTTTCTATTTTTCGGCAGACGAGACAAGATCAGTTATTGCTTGAAGCATTTCTGGCCAAGCTCCTTCAGGTAGTTCATGGCCCATGCCTTCAATCCAAAGCATTTTTGCGTCAGGTATTGCATCATAGGTTTCTTGCCCTCCCTCTGGAACTACTAATGGGTCCGTCGTTCCGTGAATAACAAGAGTGGGGGTTTTAACTTTTCGAAGTTCTTCAGTTCGATCTCCATCAGCGATAATGGCTGCACCTTGACGTGCTTGTCCTTCTGGGTGCCATGAACGCTCTATTCCTTCAATCAAGCGTTGTCTAGTTTCTTCTTCGTCAAAGGGAAAGCCACCACCGGAGAAAGATCGAGCTGTTTCTACAGCTAATTCGATACGTTTTTCATAGGTTCCTGGGTCTTCAGCAAGCAGGGCTTGAATGGATTCATTGGTTCCAAGAATGAGACGCGGCATGGAAAAGAGCGAAGTTAATGACCGAACTCTGTGAGGATGATTAATGACAAGACGTTGGGCAATCATCCCTCCCATTGATCCACCAACGATGTGCGCTGTTTCGTGTCCAAGGGCATCAAGGAGTCCAACGGCGTCATCTGCCATATCGCTTAGGGAATAAGGTACTTGAAGCTCTCCTCCTTGGAAGGCAGCAGCAAAAAGTTCAATCATGCTTGGTGGTTCAAGGTGATCAAGGTGGGTGGATAGTCCTATGTCCCTGTTGTCGAATCGAATTACATGGTGGCCTTGGTCGGCGAACTGTTGGAGGAACTCTTCTGGCCATGCTGTCATTTGAGCCCCAAAACCCATAATGAAGAGAACAGGAGGGGCGCTTTGGTCTCCAAACGTGTCGTATTCGATTGTTAACCCATTGGCTTCAGCTTGTGGCATTTCGCTCCCCCTTTTAACGTTGTTGATGTATTTTGACTATGTTGTGTGAATGACTAAAGAACTATGGCAGTGCACGGCAACAGAACTTGCAAATCTTATCGCTTCAAAAGAAGCCTCTAGTAGTGAAGTTATTGATGCTCATTTAAACCGTATCGGTGAAGTTAACGGGCACCTCAATGCAGTAACAAGGGTTTTAGAGGAAGAAGCTCGGGCTGATGCCGCTGCTGCGGATGCAGCGGTAATGGCAGGCGACGATCTTGGGCCTTTTCATGGGGTTCCATTCACTATTAAGGAAAACATTGATACTGCAAATACGCCTACTACTCAAGGGCTACCGATTTTTGCCAATCGTATTTCTGCTGTTGATGCTCCAATCGTAGAACGTATGCGGCACGCTGGAGGGGTTGCTTTAGCGAGAACGAATCTTCCTGAGTTGGGGCTGCGGGTTAGCACTAATAATCCTTTACATGGCTTAACTCGTAATCCTTGGCATCCAGATTTGACTGCAGGAGGTTCCAGTGGTGGTGAGGGGTCAGCGATTGGTTCTGGCATGTCTCCGTTTGGATTAGGAAATGACATTGGAGGATCGGTAAGGAACCCGGCTTTTTGTTGTGGCATCGCTTCTTTGAAACCCACTCATGGACGCATTCCTTGGTTTAGTTCCTTCGCTGAGGATCAAAATATTGGTCTACCAGTTTGGATGATGTGCACTGACGGTCCAATGGCTCGTTCAGTTTCTGATCTTTGGACTGGGATGGCAGTGCTGAATGGTCGAGATGTACGCGATCCGCGTTCAGTTACTGTTGCTTTAGAAGGTCCGGAAGTTCCAAAACGAGCTGCTGTTTTAAGAGAAGTTCCTGAAGTTGAGTGTGATCCATGGGTGCTTGATGGAATCAATAAAGCGGTTGCAGCTCTAGAAGCGGCCGGGTGGGAAGTTGTTGAGGCTGTTCCACCTGAAATAGAACAGACTGGAAAAGTTTGGGCTCACTTACTTTCAAGCGATTTAATCGGTGAAGTCCTTGAACAATCTTTAGAAATAGTGAAAATGTTTATGAGTGAAGGCCTGATAACAAGTTTGACGAATCTAACAAACCAGTATTCATCTGATGACATGTCCTCTACGGAAGTTCACACTGAGTTTGTTCGCTTGAGCCGTCTTTGGAGTCAATTTTTTGTTGACTATCCGGTACTGATTATGCCGACTTGGACTGCTAAACCCTTTGCTCATGATGCTGATATAGATAACCCAGATACTGATTGGATGCGGGATTTGCTTGCGTGTATTTTGCCACCGAACATTTTAAATCTTCCTTCTGCTTCTGTGCCTGTGGGGGTGGCTGACGGGCTACCACAAAGTGTGCAATGTGTATCGGATAGATGGCGCGATGATTTAGCGCTTAGTGCAGCAGAGGACATCGAAACCCAACTAGGAATTTTTACTCCTATCAACCCAGTTATCTAATAAGAACCGACGAAATCTCTAATTAGCACCCTTACGGGGTTTGCACTCCTCGAATTAATTTCACTGGAACTCCAGCAGCTGTGGTGAGTTGTCCGGTGGCATGCACTCCTCGAGCGGTTAATGCTTCCGCGATTTCATCTACATAAACGTTTGTTAATTCGTCTTCATGCCCGTGATGTGTCGCATGGAGAGGGTGATCAGGATGAGTGTAATCCTCGTCTAGTAACACGATGCGTCCACCTGGAGCTAACACCCGCGCTAGTTCATCGAAAGCAGCTTCGAGATCCACCCAGTGATGAACTGCGTTCACTGTCCATGCTGCATCAATTGTTTTATCTTCTACGGGAAGGGTTTCGGCCACTCCATCTGCGACAACTATTTGATTACGTGCTTTTTGTCCTAATCGCCTTACGGAAAGAATTGTTCTCATAAATGATGATGGCTCTACTGCTATTACTTTTGCTCCTTGAAGTGCTGCGGCAACCGTGGCGGGGCCCATCCCTGCCCCAATGTCTAAAACTGTTTCTCCGGGTTTGATTTCCACTAATTGCAAAGTGGCACGGTTGATGTCTGATTGCCAGAATTTTCTTATCTTGGTTAGCCAATGAAACTTGGCTTTCAATTTCTTGTCATGTTCGTGGCGGTACTGGTCGTGACTCATTCTGGCCTCAAGATTCTTTTCAATATTTCAACGAAACGGAAGATGTCAGTAAAGGAGTTATAAAGCGGGACCGGTGCTACTCGTATCACGTCGGGATAGCGCCAATCGCAGGAAACTCCTGACTCTTCTAGTTCATGGAAGACTTCTCGTCCGTCTTTCCCTTGAGCGGTTATCCGTAAGGAAAACTGGCATCCTCGTTCGGGTAGTGCTTTGGGGGTTATAACTTCTATTTCTTCTGAAAGATTTTCTGCTAAAAGAAAATCTAGATAGTTGATTTGTTTCTCACTTTTTTCTCGTAACGGGAGTATGCCGCCTGCGAGATCAAAAATATTCAGCGATGCTCGTATTGGAACCATGGAAAGTATGGATGAGTTAGAAAGTTGCCACGCATCCACTGTTGGAATCGGGTCAAACACGGTTTCCATCTCAAATCTGGTTTCTGCGTTGGTTCCCCACCATCCTTCAAAACGATTTATATCGGATCTATCGAGATGTCTTTCATGTACGAAACATCCAGCGATCGCTCCCGGACCAGAATTCATGTATTTGTAGTTACACCAAACCGCAAAATCTGCCGACCATGCGTGAAGATCTAAAGGAATGTTTCCTATTGCATGTGCAAGATCAAGCCCGACAATTGCCCCAGCTTGATGCCCTAGTTCAACGATGTCAGACATTGGGAAAACCTGCCCGGTGTAGTACTGAATTCCAGGAAGCAGAATGAGAGCCAGTTCTTCTTTATGTTTTTCTATTTGTTTAGCGATGTCTTCCGCTCGAATGAGTTCTTCACCGGGACGAGGTTCTACTGTGATGAGTGCTTCTGCTGGAGAGAGTCCATGGTGACGTATTTGTGATTCAACAGCGAAGTGGTCTGTGGGGAACGCGTGACCTTCAATAAGTATTTTATATTTTTGTTTATTTGGACGATAAAAGCTGACCATCATCAAGTGAAGATTGACGGTGAGTCCATTCATCACTACTACTTCTTCCGGTTTCGCTCCAACTAGTGAAGCCATTTGCTCATTCATGATTTCGTGGTAAGTCGACCAAGGATGGTCTGGTTCATGATCTGTTTCAGCGTGTCCTCGAACGCCAAGCCTCCCCCACTTATTTATCTCTGCGTTCATGTAGTCGCGAGCGGCCAAGGGAAGAAGTCCGAGAGAATTACCGACCAGATATATCTCTTCGTCACCGTTGGGAGTAACGGTCATTTCAAATTCGTTTCGAAGGAAAGCTAAAGGGTCGTCTTGATCAAGTTGTTGAGCGCACTCAACGGAGTTGTCAAAGTTTTTATTCATGAATATCAACTTTCATGCATTCTTACCTGCTGGATGCAAATGCCCGCAAGAACCACAAGTTCGTTTTTCTTCATCAGTATAGAAAGCATCAAATATTGAGGGAAGATCGTCCACGATCGATTCAACTACTACTTCAACTCGGTAAACCAATTCATAACATTTTGGGCAGTACCACTCGAAGGCTTCAACACTGTCTGGGGGTCGGGCAGGTTCTATGACTAATCCGATACTTCCGGGTTCTAGGCGTTGTGGTGAGTGGCGAGTGTGTGCGGGAAGAAAAAATATTTCTCCTTCATTTATTTCGACATCTATTGGAGGTTTACCAGCTTGTTCCATAATACGTAGGATCATGTTTCCTTCTATTTGATAGAAGAATTCATCTACTGGGTCGTCATGGTAGTCAGTTCGTTCGTTTGGTCCTGCGACAATGAATGCCATTAGTTCTCCATCGTCCCAAATCAACTTGTTTCCGACAGGGGGTTTAAGAAGTTCCCGATGTTCGTCTATCCATGCTTGAAGGTTGAGCGCTTTTAAATTATGTGCTGATGCCATGAGATCTCTAACTTTTCTTAAATTTTTAACCAGATTCTCCGAGACCTAATTCTCTGCTGATAACTATGCGTTGTATTTCGCTAGTTCCCTCTCCTATTTCAAGGACTTTTGCATCACGGTAATAACGAGCAACAGGTGTCTCGTCAATGAATCCGTAACCGCCAAAAATCTGTGTTGCGTCTCGAGTCGCGGTTACCGCTGCTTCTGTGGCATGAAGTTTCGCTATAGCTGCTTCTTTTTTAAATTGCTTTCCTGCGTCTCTTAACTGTGCAGCATGATATGTAGCTAGTCTTGCTGTCTCTAACGATGCGGCCATATCTGCACACTTAAACGCAATTGCTTGATACGAACCAATTGGTTTACCAAAAGCTTTACGTTGGTTGGCATAATTGACGCATTCCTCAAGGCAAGCAGAGATAAGTCCTACTGCTAACGCTGCAATAGCTACTCGGCCGTCATCTAATGTTGAGAGAAATTGAGCGAAACCGCGACCAGGCTTTCCAAGCAAGTTGTTTTTTGGTACACGGCAGTCTTGAAAAATTAATCCATGTGTGTCGGACGCATGCCAACCCATTTTTCTATAAGGTGGCTCCACTATTAGTCCCTCAGTTTTAGCGGGAACAATGATTGCGGAAATACCCTCTTCTGTTTTTGCAGTCACCGTAACCAAGGAAGTTATATCGGTACCTGAGTTGGTTATAAAGGTTTTTGATCCATTAATTACCCACTCGTCGTTTTGTTGTTCAGCACGTGTTGCTGTTGAGCCTGCATCTGACCCTCCATCTGGTTCTGTTAACCCAAATCCGGCGAGACGTTGACCGGAAACTAAATCTGGTAACCATTGTGCTTTCTGGTCTTCGGTGCCGTACTCGGCAATTGGTCGAGCCCCTAGTGATACTGCTGCTTCAAGTGTGATCCCCATTGATTGATCAACTCGGCCTATTTCTTCAATTGCAAGACACTGGGTTACGAGTCCAGCATTAGATCCACCCCATTCTTCACTAAACATGAGACCAAAAAGTCCAAGCTGGCCCATTGCTTGAACAGTAGATGTTGGGAATTTATGATCCCGATCCCATTCTTCTGCGTAAGGTCTTATTTCAGATTCAGCAAATTCTCTTACGACAGAACGGAATGACTCCTGTTCAGTTGTGAACTCCAACATAAGTTGATCTTTGCACAGAAATTTCTTGTGCGCTTGGCCGGAACTAAGATAAGGAATCTAGTACACAACATTGATAAGGAATCAAAATGGGTGAAAGTTCTAATCCTCAGCCTCTCGGAGGGAATGAGATGCCTCGGTTTGGGGGTATTGCTACCTTTATGCGTCTGCCCGGTGAAACCGATCCAGCCGATTTAGATGTCGCAGTTATCGGTGTCCCTTTTGATATTGGTACATCAAATCGTCCTGGAGCACGTTTTGGGCCACGTGGAATTCGAGATGAATCAGTGCTGCTACGGCCTTACAATATGGCGACTCGGGCTGCTCCTTTTGACAGCTTAAAAATTGATGACACCGGTGATGTTGCTTCCAGTCCCTTTGATCTTTCTTCCGCTGTTGAACAGATAGAAGAGCACTTCAACAATTTATTGTCTAACGATTTGATCACCGCTTCTTTGGGAGGCGACCACACAATTGTTTTACCTATTTTGCGGGCGATGGCAAAAAAGCATGGCCCGGTTGGTTTGATACATGTAGATGCTCATACCGATATTAATGACACGATGTTTGGTGCCAAGATTGCCCATGGGACTCCATTCCGCCGAGCTGTTGAAGAGGGTCTTTTAGATACTGATCGTGTTGTCCAAATAGGAGTAAGGGGAACAGGATATGCGGCAGATGATTTTGACTGGTCTCGTGAACAAGGTTTCCGTGTTGTGCAAGTTGAAGAATGTTGGGGGAAAAGTCTCACGCCACTAATGAGCGAAGTACGGGAGCAAGTCAGTGATGGCCCTGTGTATTTAAGTTTTGATATCGATGGGCTTGATCCTTCTTTTGCCCCTGGAACGGGAACGCCCGAAGTTGGTGGCTTAACTGTCCCCCAAGCGCTTGAAATAATTCGCGGATGTCGCGGTTTGAACCTCGTTGGAGTTGACCTTGTTGAAGTAGCACCCATCTACGACACCAGTGGACTCACCAGTTTGACTGCTGCAAATCTTGTATATGAAATGCTTTGTGTCTTGCCAGGTGTAAGTTACAGAGATTGAAATGAATCAAACATCTAAATCTGAAGCAAGATTGCTTCCCTACTATTTCATTTTGTATGGGATGTCCGTTGGTTTAGGGGGCATTGTCGCACTTGTGGCTGAGTTAAAAAATAACTTAGGGTTTTCTGATTTTGATATTGGGTTGACTATTTCTTCTGGTTTCGCTGCTGCATTTGTTGCCAGTTTGGTCACCGCTCCACTGGCGGACCGTGGACATGCGCCACTTATGCTGCGCTCAGCGTTGGTTATTGGAATAATCTCGCTGATTACTCTCTCCGTTGGCCAAGATCTTTGGCATTATTTGGTTGGCCGCGGTGCATACGGGCTTGCTCTTGGTAGCGCTTATCCCGCAGCCAAAAGAACTGTTATTGTCGCGGACCCTGAGCATATGGGTCGGAATTTAGGACGGATGGGTGCTGCTGATATGTCTGGTTTTATGACGGCCCCTCTAGTTGTAACTGCATTGACTGCTTTGACGAGTTGGCGAATCGCTTTTCTGGGGATTGCTATTCTTCTCTTTGCTGTGCTCCCCGCTACATTCAAAGCTCAGCCTGATACCGCAAAGAAAGACATTGATAGACAAGGCCTTAAAGGTCTTCTTCGTATAAGGCGTCTAAATGGTGCTCTTCTGGTAACTATGTCGATGTTTGTATTAATTGGTGCCTTTGAAGCTATATGGGTGCTTGAGTTAGACCATCGTGGTGCTTCGCAAACATTCATTGGTTTGGCCCTTACTGCTGTGGCTTTACCAATTGCTGTTTTATCTCCTATCGGAGGCACTTTGGCGCAAAAATATGGAGCGAGAAAATGGGGTATTTCAATTTGGATGATTCATGCCGTCGTAACTTTGTTTTATGGCTTAGTTCCCGGTCTATGGATTTTACTTAGCCTGGCTTTCTTTTGCGGTGTGTTAGAAGGTTTTGGATTCTCCGCCGCTTCAATGCTTGTTTCCGCTGCTGTTTCAGAAGATCGCCAAGCTGCTGCACAAGGGCTGATGACTGCTGTTGAAGTAGGGACTGGAGCAATAGCCTCACTTGGAATGGCTGCAATTTATAGCTCTAGTGGCGATACCTTGGCTTGGCTTGTGACCTCAATTTCTATGAGTATCTTGTTAGTGGCTGGATACATACTTACTAAGCCAGAAGATCTTAAACCGGTACGCCCTGGTGTGCCACTCGAAAAATTAAGGAGACCTTTCGAATGAACAACTCTCTACTCCACCCATTTTCGCTCCCCGAGCAGCCAGCCAGTGATTACGTCAATATTGTGCGCGGTGAGGGCTCTATTGTTTTTGACGATTCCGGGAAAGACTATGTAGATGGTTTAGCAAATCTTTGGTTATGCCAAGTTGGTTATGGCCGCACTGAAATTGTCGGAGCTGTAGCTAACCAAATGTCGAAAATTCATGCATATAACACCTTCGCTCCGTTTACAAACGATCCGGCGGAAACAGTTGCAGAGATGATTGTTGAGCGTTCTCCGCACCCAGATGGACGAGTTTTTCTCGGATGTTCGGGATCTGAAGCTGTTGACACTGTGTTGAAGATCGCTCGTGTCGTAATGCAGCAGCGAGGTCAAACAGAAAGACAAATTGTTGTCAAAAGAACGAACGGATATCACGGCACAAACTTCGGAGGGACTTCCGCCCAAGGAATCGCCCCTAACCGTGAAGGATGGGGAGACCTTGTTCCACACTTTGTTGAAGTCCCGCATGATGATTTAGAAGCAGCAGCGCAAGTGTTTGCAGAACATGGCGACCGAATCGCTGCTGTTTTAACTGAACCAGTTCAAGGTGCTGGTGGAGTTCACCCTCCAGTAGATGGATATTTAGAAGGACTGCGTCGTCTTTGCGACCAGCATGGTGCGTTGTTGATATTTGATGAAGTCATTTGCGGGTTTGGCCGTACTGGGCATTGGTTTGGGGCTCAAGCCTTTGGCGTAACTCCTGATTTAATGACTTTCGCTAAGGGCGTCACTTCGGGTTATCTCCCTCTGTCAGGTGTTATTGTCTCGCGGTCACTCTGTGATGAACTAGAGAGTCCAGGATTTATGTTGCGGACTGGTTATACATATTCTGGTCATCATGCTTCTTGTGCTGCTGGAGTTGCGAATTTGAAAATAATGACCGAAGAACAACTTCCGGAAAGAGCGAATCACATTGGTGAAAAAATTTCTGAAGGGCTAACAGCACTTGCTGCAGATGGATTAATTGAATCTTGGAGGGGTATGGGGGCTGTCTATGCTGCGGAGTTAGGTCGTGATTCTATTCCTGTACGTAACGAGATTTTGAAAAATGGGGTTATTGTTCGACCTATTGGTACTTGTCTTGCAATATGCCCGCCCTTGGTTATAACTGATGATGAGATTGGGCGTATTTTGGACGCTATGGAAAGTGCCCTCAAATAATTCTTATTGCTTTGACATTTCGACCATTGCCTCTGTGAGGACTTGTCGAAGAGTTGTTTGGATGAAATCAAATTCTTCTTCCCCAGCAATTAGGGGCGGAGATAGTTGAATTACGGGTTCACCACGATCGTCAGCTCGGCAAATCATGCCGAGTTCTAAGAGCCGGTTTGAAAGAAATCCTCTTAGGAGATGCTCTCGTTCTTCTGCATTGAAGGATTCTCTAGTTGTGCTGTCTTTTACGAGTTCGATTCCGTAGAAATATCCTGCTCCTCTAACATCTCCAACAATTGGTAGATCTGAGAGATCATCTAATGCTGCTCTAAACGCAGTTTCATTAGTTTGAACATTTTGGATGATGTTCTCATTTTCAAATATTTCGAGATTTGCTAGAGCGACGGCGCAGCTCACCGGGTGTCCAGCAAAAGTGATTCCATGAAGGAAAGATTCGCCCGTTCCGACAAAAGGTTCTGCGACTTTGTCACTCACAAGCATTGCCCCCAATGGCGCATATCCTGAAGTCAGTCCTTTTGCTGTTGTGATCATGTCTGGGTGATATCCAAATTTTTCACATCCAAACATGTAACCGAGGCGGCCATAAGCGCAGATGACTTCGTCTGATACGAGAAGGACACCATATTTGTCGCAAATTTCTCGTACGCGTTGAAAGTAACCAGGGGGAGGTTCAAAACATCCGCCTGCATTTTGTACTGGTTCTAAGAAAACTGCGGCAATCGTTTCTGGCCCTTCAGCGAGGATGGCTTCTTCAATCGCGTCAGCGGCATGAAGGGAACAGTGTGGCTCGTCTTGGCACATGGGGCAACGGTAATGATTTGTTTCAGGTACTTTTATTGCTCCTGGGACAAGAGGTTCAAACATTGTTTTAATTGATTCGAGACCGGTAATTGAGAGTGCCCCCATAGTGGTCCCGTGATAGGCGAGATTTCGACTAATTACTTTGGTTCGTTCTGGTTGGCCTTTGAGTTTGAAGTATTGACGGGCAAGTTTCCAAGCTGATTCAACTGCTTCGGAGCCTCCGGTAGTGAAGAAGACTCGGTTGATGTCGCCGGGGGCTAATTCTGCCAACTTGGCGGCAAGTTCAATTGCTGTTGGATGGCCATATGTCCAAATTGGGAAATATCCAAGAATGGCGGCTTGGTCGCCTGCTGCTTTCGCTAGTTCTGTTCGACCGTGCCCGAGTTGACTAAGGAAAAGCCCGGCTAGTCCGTCAAAGTACCGGTTACCCTCTGTGTCCCAGAGGTAGCATCCATCTCCTCTTTCGAGGATGCGCATTCCATCAACATTGTTTTTTATTGCGGTGAAATGACCCCAAAGATGGGCTTCTGCTAGTTCTACTAGTTGTTCATGGTCCATTTATGAAGAACTACTTTCTAACTACATCCAAGTTCTTCGGCCCTCACCCGAGGGTGAGGGCCGATAAAACTTTGGAAGGATGATTAAATCAGCTTCGTGCTCTAGTAAGAGCGTCTGTGAAGTTGATTTCGAAGTCGCCAGTGTCTGCGATGTATTCAAGTTTTGATTGATCCGGTGGGTAAATAATCGGATTATCAAGAACTTCTTGATCGATGTAAGGCAAGGCTGCTCCGTTAGGGCTTGCATACCAGTTGTAGTTGGTTAGTTGTGCCCCGTTTTCTGCGTCAAGCAGGAAATTCATGAATGCGAAAGCAGTGCAAGGATGAGGTGCATCCGAAAGTACTGCCATGTTGTCTACCCAAACAGTTCCGCCTTCGTCAGGAACGAAGTAGTCGTATTCGCTTTCACCTTCTTCAAAGTCCCAGAGGAAGTTACCGCTGTAGCCGTGCCCAACGATGGTTTCCCCGGCGACAACGAGTTCGCTGTACTGGTCTGAGTCAAAGGCTGCCACACGACCAACTGCGTCTTTGATGATTGCTTCAGCTTCAGCTAATTCTGACTCGCTAGTGGAGTTAAGTGAGTAGCCGAGGTATTTCAAAGCAGCACCCATGGTTTCACGTGGGTCATCAAGCAAACTGATTTTTCCAGCAAGTCCGTACTGTTCTGCTAGATCTGCGTCAAAAAGAAGTCCCCATGTATGTGGAATATCAGGTCCGGTGACTCCAATGTCTATACCGATACCCGTGGTACCCCATTGATACGCAGAGCTATAAACGGCGCCTGGATCGTAAGGAGGGTCAGCAAATAGTGCATCAACATTTCCTTTGTTTGGAACGGCTGCTTCTTGAACTGGTTGAATCAATTCTTCTTCAATGAGAATCGAAACCATGTAATCAGAAGGAACGACCATGTCATAACCGGAGTTTCCTTGTTGCACTTTAGCTACCATCTCTTCGTTTGAAGGATAGAAATCTTCAGTTACTGTCACTCCAAATTCATCTTGGAATGCGGTGATGAGATCTGGATCCATGTATTCGGTCCAGTTGTAGAAGTTCAGATCACCGTCTGTTTCTCCAGCAGCACATTGTTTGTATTTAGATTCTTCAGCTGGAGCTTCAGTTTCAGCTGGAGCCTCAGTTTCAGCTGGAGCTTCAGTTTCTGCCGGCGCTGCTGCTGACGAAGATGATGTTTCTTCATCGCTGCCGCAACCTGCAGCTACCATGCTGAAAACTCCTAAAAGAGCTGCCAGCGCTATCCATTTTTTCATAGGTTCCTCCCCTAACTATATTTCTATACCCAACACTATCTGAGTCATTTCCTACTCTGCTATTTATGCAAATTTAACTATCTTCCCTCGCAAATTGAGTTGCTCTTTGGAAAGCTAGCGACCCCAGAATTAGCAACATAGATGCGGAGAGCATTACGACAGAAACTGCATTAATAAGAGGGCTAACACCTTTTCTTGCCAAGCCAAATACATAGACAGAGATAGGTGTTCCGCCAACAGAAGCAACAAAACTTGAGACGACCACATCATCTAGTGAAAGAGTGATTGCTAACAACGCTCCCCCGATGATTCCTGGCATTATCTGAGGCAATGTAACTCGTCGGAAAGTTTGCCATCGATTGGCATAGAGGTCAGACGCCGCCTCTTCCATTGTCGCATCAAGATTTGCGAGTCGAGCACGAACCACCACAGACACAAAAGAAATATTGAAAGCGACATGTGAGAGAACAAGTTTCTCTAATCCGCTTGAAAGGTCTACTCCAGGAATTAGGTTAATTAAATCTGCTGTTTCATTAAAGAACGCCAGCATCATCACTGCCATAGTGACATCAGGAATAATTATCGGGAGATAGAGAACCGCATCGAATGCTTTTTGTCCCCACCAACGGAATCGTTCTAGCGATAGTGCTGCCATTGTTCCAAGCACTACCGAAATAATTGTTGAAGCAATACAGACTTTTACTGAGATCCAGATGGACTCTTGAATATTTTCATTATCGAAAAAAGCTTCATACCAATCGAGACTAAATCCCTTCCAATCGCCAACCAATTGGGCATCGTTGAATGAAAAAACTACTAATACAGCTATTGGGGCATAAAAGAAAAGATAAATAAGCAATGAATGCAGCCGCAACGCCCAGCGACTTGCGCCTTTTGGTTCTGCGGTCGAGAGAGCGGTGCCTTTATTCATAGGTTTCTACCGCCTTGACGGAAATAAATCAGTGTCCCGATAAGCATTACTCCGAGAACTAACACGGAGAGGGAAGATCCAAGTGGGCCATTCCGGGCATCCATAAATTGATCGACGATATAGCTTCCCATCAAACTTTGCTTATTTCCTCCGAGTATCGCGGGAGTTACATACGCTCCGAAACTGGGAACAAAAACAAGGATTGAACCAGCGATAACTCCTGGTCGCGATAATGGCCAAACAACTCGGCGAAAGGCTTTCCAGCCAGAGGCATACAAATCTCGTGCCCCTTCTACAAGACTCCAATCTATGCGTTCAATAGCTGCGTAAAGGGGCAACACCATAAAAGGTAGGTAGCCGTAAACCAAGCCAAGGATCACTGCTGGTTGAGTGAAAAGTATTCGTCCCTCGCCTAGCCCTAATTCTTCAACAATCCTTGTGAACAAACCATCACTTGAAAGTAAAACTCTCCATGCATACGTCCGGATCAAAAAATTAGACCAGAAAGGAATCATTATGCCTATGAGTAATAGGTTACGAATGACTGGTCGACGGGTTGAAATGTAAAACGCTAAAGGGTAAGCCAGAAGAAGACAGATGACAGTGGTCAATACCGCAATCCAAAGTGACCGCCAAGCCACTGCCTGTACAACTTCTTCACCAAGACGTACATAGGCATCAAGATTCCAATCGCGAAGTTCTGTTCTGCCTGTTCTGCTCCGAGTAGCAAAAGAATAAGCAATTACATAGCCGAGAGGAATTAAGAAAAATATTAGAAGATAAATGATTGAGGGAAGCCCAACAAAAAATCCTTGGCGCGCTTTCGCTTTGACTGCTTGTTGTTCAAGACCTGCAGAAGACGATTTCTTCTCTAGCAGTTTCTTCATGCGGAATTACCCTGAAACCACTGATACGTATTGAGGATCGAATGAGATCGTGACTGCGTCACCTTCGGAGTAGCGGCTGTTCGATGTTTCAGAGGATCTAACCTCTAAATTCATCCAGTCGATAGACACGGAATAAACGATGGCATTACCTAAATAGACCACGGAATCGATTACTCCATCTATTTGATGCTGGTTAGTTGAACTTTCACCTCTTTTGTGAACGGTTAATCGTTCTGGGCGCACTGTTATAGCTACTGATTCTCCTACTGTATGGTCAGATTCAAGTTGCAACCGGTCACCGTTTGATAGAACCACTTCGCTTTCTGAAGCAACGGTTGCTTCAAGAAAGTTTGATCGCCCAATAAAATCCGCAACAAACCTTGTAGTTGGGCGTTCATAAATATCTTCAGGAGTTCCGATTTGTAGGAGTTTTCCTTCATGCATAACTCCAATCCGATCACTCATAGTCACGGCTTCTTCTTGATCGTGAGTTACGTAAACAAATGTAATACCTACTTCTCGTTGAAGATTTTTGAGTTCAATCTGCATTTGTTGTCGAAGCTTGAGGTCTAATGCTCCAAGGGGTTCGTCAAGAAGTAGAACTTTTGGTCGGTTTACGAGCGCTCGAGCGAGTGCTACTCGTTGTTGTTGTCCACCTGAGAGTTGAGTTGGTTTACGATGTGATAGTCCATCCATTTCTACGAGGTTGATAGCCCAATCAATAAGTTCGCTTCTCTTTTCTTTGGGCACTTTCTTCATTCGTAAACCAAATTCCACATTTCCCGCAACAGTCATATGGGGGAAGAGAGCATAATTTTGGAAAACAGTGTTCACCGGTCGTTTGTTGGGGGGTTTCAAACCCATTTCTTCCCCATGAATCAGAACAGAACCTGCGGTGGGTAGTTCAAGACCGGCGATCATCCTAAGCGTGGTTGTTTTGCCACAGCCGGATGGTCCTAGTAAGGAAAAAAATTCTCCGTCGCCGATCGTGAGATCGATGTCATCTACTGCAGTTACTTCATCAAATTTTTTAACAACATTTTTTAATTCAACTGCTGAGGAAACTTGATTCATTTTTTGACCGCTTAATTTTTTAGAAATAATGATGTAACTCTCGTCACATTAGTAATTCTGCTAATAAGTTGCCACTTTCTGAGGCTTGTTCGGTCTTTAGGTAAGAACCGCTATGTTCCTATCAGTAAAGTCATCAATAAGAGCCGACATGCATCCATCATTAACAAAAACAAAGCAGGCAGTTTTTTGGGTTGACCAACTAACTCGCGCTTCTGAGGAGAGGCCTTCTTTAGTCCAAGATGAAACTGCTGATTTAGTTGTAATAGGTGGTGGATTTACTGGGTTGTGGACAGCTTTAATTGCTAGCGAAACAAATCCTGGTCGAAAAATTGTGCTTCTTGAGTCTGACGTTGTCGGGTACGGGGCTTCTGGTCGAAACGGTGGATTTTGTGATGCTTCAATTACCCATGGCATTGAAAATGGCATGTCACATTGGCCGAATGAAATGTCAACTTTGCTTCGGTTAGGTAAAGAAAATCTTGAAGGAATTTCAAATGCAATCAGTAAGTACGAAATTGAATGCGACTTGGAAGCGACTGGTGAAATAAATGTCGCTGTGGAGCAATGGCAAGTAGATCAGTTGCTTGAAAGCACTGAAATAGCCAAAGGTCTTGGCGAAAACGTTGAATTTCTTGACGCTGAAGCGGTAAAGAAAGAAGTTAACTCCCCTACTTATCTTGCGGGGTTATGGCATCGAGATAGCACGATGATGCTTGATCCTGCCAAATTAGTTTTTGGGTTACGAGATGCAGTGACTTCTCTCGGGGTAAATGTCTTTGAGCGTTCTCCTGTGGTTGACCTAGCAAAAGATGGAAACAAAATAATAATTTCAACAAACGCAGGGAAGGTTTCAGCGGATCGAGTTGTCATCGCCACTAATGCTTTTAACCCAGTTCTAAAGAAAATACGTCGGTACGTGATTCCGGTCTATGACCATGTTCTTGTTTCTGAACCTCTTTCTGGACCTCAATTAAGTTCTTTGAATTGGTTAAACCGGCAGGGAATTGGTGATAGCGGAAATCAATTTCATTATTATCGTCTCACTCGGGAGAATCGTATTCTTTGGGGAGGGTATGACGCTCATTACCATTTCGGGAATCGCATGGGTCCTGAAGTTGAGAGTAATGATCAGACTTGTGATCTTCTGGCAGGACATTTTTTTGAAACTTTTCCTCAACTTGAAGGGCTTTCTTTTACTCATAAGTGGAGCGGACCCATCGGTACTACCACTAGATTTTCTTGTTCTTGGGGGTCAAGTCATGACGGTCAAGTTTCATGGGCAGTTGGCTATACCGGCTTAGGGGTTGGGGCTAGTAGATTTGGCGCTCAAGTCGCTCTAGATCTTGTTGATGGAGTTGATACTGAACGAGTTGAACTAGAGATGGTGAGAAAAAATCCTTTTCCTTTCCCACCTGAACCATTTCGATGGCTTGGCGTGCAAATTACAAGTTCAATGATGAAGCGATCTGATCGTAATGACGGGCGGAGAGGTTTGTGGCTTAAATTGCTTGATCGATTTGGAATTGGTTTCGACAGTTAAGATTTAGATATGACCGAGGACTATCGAAATCTTTCTTTCTGGCATGATTCATTTCTAGGCGATCTCGCCCCTCGCTCACCTTTACCAGGAGACCAAGATGTTGATATAGCTATTGTTGGCGGGGGTTTCACCGGATTATGGACCGCGTGGCATTTAAGTTCTCTTGACGCATCATTACGCATAGCGATTGTAGAAAAAGACATAGTCGGGTTTGGTGCTTCAGGCCGAAACGGTGGATGGGCGCTAGGAGAATTTGGTGTAAGTCCAATGGATATAGCTAAAGCTTCTTCAACCGATGCTGCGTTGCGGCAAATGCGCGCTCTTTATAAAGCTGTTGATGATATTGGCCGAATAGCAAAAGATGAAGATATTGATTGCCACTATGCAAAAGGTGGTTCAATAGCTTGGGCTCGCAACCAAGGGCAACTTGACCGAATACGTTCTTTTGTGGAAAGCCGCCACCGCCTCGGTTTAACCGAAGAAGAAGTTCGATTCGTCGGACCTGATGAAGCCCGTGCGATCGGAAATGCTACTGATGTGCTGGGGGGTCGTTTTCTTGGACCGGTTGCTGCTTTACATCCAACTCGATTGGTTCGGGGGCTCGCTGATGCTTGCGAACGACGTGGGGTGAGTATCTATGAACAGACTTCTTGTTTATCTATTCGCTCGGGACAGATTCTTACTAACCATGGTTCTTTACGTGCGGAAGTGATCGTTAGAGCGACAGAGGGTTATACCAGTCAAATACGGCGGCACCGACGGGTCGTAGCCCCTATATATTCTTTGATGTTTGCAACAGAGCCAATCCCAGAAGAAATTTGGGAAGAAATTGGTCTTGTGGACCGGCCTACCTTTAGTGATGCCCGATTGATGACTATTTATGGTCAACGTACAGCAGATGGGCGGATAGCTTTTGGTGGACGTGGAGCGCCATATGTCTTTGGTTCAAGACTTAATTCTGCGACTGAACAGCTACCTGATGTTCATGAAACAAATATTGCGACTTTAAAGAGTTTGTTCCCCATCCTTGCTGATACAAAAATTACACATCGGTGGGGTGGGCCTTTAGGAATTTCTCGAGATTGGTGGCCCTCCGTTTTGTTTGATAAATCTTCGGGTCTTGCTTCTGCTGGGGGTTATGTAGGTGATGGAGTAGCTACTTCAAAATTGTCTGGACAAACCCTTGCCGAACTCATCATTGGAGAAGAGACCGAGCGAACAGACCTTCCTATTGTTGGGCATAAATCTCGCCGCTGGGCACCTGAACCTTTTCGATGGTTTATGCTCAACGCTGGCCTGCGATTAGCGATTTCTGCAGATAACGCCGAAGCACGAACAGGTGAACTTACTTGGCGCGGTCATGCCATAGAAAGCCTCAGAAAATAACAAATCAAATTTATAGCCCTGAATTTGCCGCTGTACCTGTTTTGAGTTTTCTTTCCATATCAAAGAGGTAGCAAACAACTTCTCGATCATCTCTCTTTTCCCATGACTCTGGAGAAGGGTGTAAAAGTTCATATTCATATCTTGAATCTGCATAAGACAAACCCACAAATGATTCAAAGGCGTTATAACAAAGTTCAACTGAATCTTCTTCAATAGACATCAGCGGAAAGTCACCTTCTGGTAGTTCAACTACTGCATAGATTTCATTTAAATGCGGTTTTTCGCAGTCAACAATGTCAACATTGCCTATCTCTGCACCGGAAATAACATCAGCAAAGCATTGCCCTACTTCCAAAGAAAGAACATTATTTTGAGAACAACTTGTTGCCAATAAAAGAACACTGAGAAATAAACAAATTTTCTTCACGTTTGTATCGTTTCATTTTCTACAAGTAGATTCAAACTCCCTATTGGCTGAACTTGGAGCCATGATCTAGTTTGCTTATATGGGTATTGATGTCCTTGCCAACGCTCGTTCACTAGGTCCTTCTCTGGGAGAACGATCAGGAGAAACCGAGGCTCATGGACGTTTACCAGAAGATGTGGTTTCTGACCTTCAAGAAGCTTCGCTTTTCCGACTATTTGTGCCTGAACGTCTTGGTGGACCAGAACTTGATGTTGAAACCGCGATCACCTCTATCGCTGAGATATCCCGCCATGACGGAGCTTCAGGGTGGTGTGTAATGATTGCCGGGACAACTTCTCTCTTGGCTGGCTTCTTACCCGAACCACATGCTCAGTTGATTTATGGAACGAAAGATTCCTGTACTGGTGGTTTTGCTGCTCCAGTCGGTAAGGCAACTATTACAGATGGAGGGCTTTCGGTAACTGGAACTTGGGAATGGGGTTCAGGCTCTGAGCACTGCACGTGGATTGGTGGTGGAACTCGAATTTACAATACGGATGGGGAACCAGTTAAACGAGATGACGGTTTATTCGCTCCATTTGTATTTATGGACCCAAGTGATATTGAATTTCTAGATAATTGGAAAGTGACTGGCCTCGCTGGGTCAGGGTCTACGGACTATCGAACTGAATCCGCTTTTGTTCCAGAAGGTAGATGGGTACAAATCACCGATGCTGCTCCGATTCTTGACGGGCCTCAATGGCGATTTCCTTTTTATGGAGTCCTAGCTGCTGGAGTAGCTGCTGTGTCTATCGGATTACTAGACGGAGCTGTTTCCCGTTTTAAAGAAGTAGCTCTTTCAAAAAAGCCTCAAGGTTCAAGTCGCACTCTTGCTGAACGTGCTTCAGGTCAAACAGTTCTTTCTACAGCGGAAGCAACTGCGCGTTCTTCAAGAGCGTTTTTGTTAGAAACTCTTGGCTCTGCTTGGGAAACAGCGCTACAAGGTGATTCATTAACGATTGAGAATCGACGTAGTATTCGCTTGGCTGCATGCGATGCGGCTCAAAGATGTTGTGATGCTCTTGTAAGTCTTGGCCGTGAAGCAGGCGGCACAGCGGTGTATCTCCGAGAACCGTTACAAAGATTCGTTCGTGATGGACAAGTTGCTTCAACACATGCAATGGTTGCACAACGTATATATGAGTTAACTGGCCGTTTATCTTTGGATCTAGAAACTGACACTACGTTGTTATGAGGTTGACATATGGACTTTGAGTATCTTCACTTCGAATATGACGGAGACGTGCTTGTCGTAACAATTGATAAAGCTGGAGATCCACTTAACAAAGTTAATGGACAGATGCATCATGAATTAACGCATCTTTTTCCACGTCTTCAAGCTGAAAGGGATGCCAGAGCGGTTCTTCTAACAGGCACTGAAGACGCGTTTACCGCGGGAGGAGACTTTTCTTGGTTTCCTGAGTTAAGTAAGTCCGGAGCGTCATCAAACATCAGGCTTGAAGGCAAATCATTAATTTGGGATCTTCTAGATGTTCATTTACCAGTCGTTTCAGCAATAACTGGGCATGCCATTGGGTTGGGGGCAAGCATTGCTTTACTTTGCGATGTTGTTGTCATGTCTGAAACTGCACGACTTGCCGACCCTCATGTTCAAGTTGGAATTGTTGCTGGAGATGGCGGTGTGATCGCTTGGCCTTTAGCAATAGGTCCTATGTTGGCGAAACGTTTCCTTCTTACCGGAGATCCGATATCAGCAGAAGAAGCAGTTCGTGTTGGCTTAGTGGCTGAATCAACACCAGATGCAGAGTCGTGTCGAGAGGCTGGTTTAGCTTGGGCTAAACGTCTTGCTGCGGGAGCGCCTCTGGCCATTCAATATACGAAACAATCTGTAAACGCTTGGATTAAGCAAACAGCGGGTTCTGCTTTTGATCTTTCTACCGCTCTTGAAACTGCGACTTTTTCTTCAGCTGATCATAAAGAAGCGTTGGCTGCTTTAAATGAAAAAAGGCCACCAGAATTCACAGGTGAATAATAAGGGAAACTTTGATATGGAAGAAGAAAAACTTGGTTTATTAGAGGGTCTAATGACTGCTCGGGCTATGAGGCGCTACAAAGAAAACCCAGTTTCTGAGGAAGATATTTGGACCTGTCTTGCAGCGGCAGTTCAAGCTCCTAGCGGAGGCAATATTCAGCCATATCAGTTCTTGATCGTACAAGATTCTGACCTGAGACTTGAGTTGGCGAAAATCTACCGTAAAGGATGGGCTCGATACGAACCTGCTATCGCTCCGAAAGACTTCCCTAATGACACCGTTCGTGAAGGGTGGGAACGGAACAATCGTGCCACCGTTCATTTAGCGGAAAACCTGGAGCATGTTCCTGTTCATGTATTGATTCTCATGCCATCAATCGATATGACGGTTTACGACGATGAGGGACCAATGCCAGTCGGTCCAACACATGCTTCGGTATATCCTGCGGTGCAAAATTTTATGCTGGCCGCTAGGTCTTTAGGTCTTGGAACTGCATTAACTACTTTGCATCGAATTTATGAAGATGAAGTTCGAGATCTCTTAAATATTCCTGAACGTTATGAAGTACTCGCCTTAATCCCGCTTGGTCATCCCAAGGGTAAGTGGGGTGTGGCGCCACGGCATAGATCTGCTGACAAGATTACTTCATGGGATTATTTCGGTGAAAAACGAGATCGTGAATAATCAAGATCTACGAATTGGTTTATCAATCCCGCCTTCTGGTTTTAAATCTTATGAAGATGCGTCTATCTACGTTGACTCTGCCATTAACGCCGGACTTGATCATCTGATTACCGCCGATCATGTTTCTTTCCGGGGCGGGCAAGGAATTGATGGGTTGACTTTAGTTTCGTGGTTAGCAGGATTACAGCCTTCTCTTGATGTTTACGTTGGTGTTTATTTACTCGCATTACGGCATCCGGTTGTAGTGGCGCGTCAAATCTCTACCTTGTGTGATCTTTCCCCTGGGAAACTTACTTTTGGAGTCGGAATTGGAGGAGAAGACCGAAATGAAATGAGGGCAGTGGAAATAGATCCTGCTACCCGTGGTAAACGTACCGATGAGGCTTTAAAGATTTTGCGTTCCTTGTTAAGTGGCGAAACCGTGGACTATTCCGGAGAATTTTATTCCGTGCCCAGTGTTTCTATTCGACCTACCCCTTCCGCACCTGTCCCTATAACCATTGGTGGACGTTCTGACGCTGCAATTGAGCGAACGGGAAAGCTTGGAGATGGCTGGCTTGCTTCTTGGTGCTCACCAGAAAGATTTCAAAACGGTGTTCTTAAGTCTCAAGACGTTGCTGAAGAGTGTGGAAGAACCGATGTTAAATGGCGTCATGGGTATCAGATTTGGGTTGGTTTCGGGGACTCACCAAAAGAAGGGAAAGAAGTCTTAAGTCCAGCTATGGAACGCTTTTATGGAACTTCTTTTTCATTTTTTGAAAAATATTCTCCTGTCGGATCTCCAAGCGAGATCGCTGACTGGTTGAAACCCTTTATTGAAAGCGGAGCAAAGGATTTAAATATTGCTCCGATTGCTTCTTCACCTAAAGAAACAATTAGTGGCATGGCGGAATTGCGAAAAATACTAGTTACTTAGTTGTCTACTTTTGGATTACTGGAACAGAACTGCCTATTGGAGGCATGATTTCAAGCGGGCCTATTACTGTTATTTGATCGTCAGACTCTATAACTAGTTCCTCATGAATCTCCACTGAGATCCCATTTCGAACAACTGCTGCAATCACAACTCCTTCTAATAATTCAATGTCGCTGATTTTCTTGTTTATGAGAGCGGAATCAAGACCTTCCGGGAAAATAGTGTGTTGGCGTAACGCTACTTCAGGTAAGAGAGCTGACTTTACTCCTACTTCATCAATAGCCTTGCCGACTTCCTCGGTGCCGGACCGTAAGTGCTGTGCTAATTCTCCTGCCAGGCGAAGTGATCTACCGGGATTCGTATTTGTTCCGGCAAGAAAAAATAATGCGTTAACTCGTTCACCAGAACCACCCCAAGAAGCCGGGATGCGTGTTCCTTGAGCAGATCGAACAATAACAAGGTAGTCGCTTTCAATATCTTCAAAAAAAGCTACCGGGGTAGCTGTTGAATGTTCTTTAGATGGTTGAATCCATAACGAACCAGTTTCCAAAAACTGCTCTGTTACTTTCTCACTTGACAGCCCGATTTGTTGTGAAAGAACTGTGGCGGCGCGACTCGCCGCTTCAGTTATGTCGGCGTTTTCTGGGGCAGATAATACAGAGGCCCGTGCGATTAGTCCGGCATAATCGTCTGCTTCTCTTAAACCATGCCCGGCCATAGCCGCGCTCATTTCTCTATCAAGGCCCCGATCTGCTTCTTTTCCCCATCGTTCAAAAACATGGCGTATCGCACCTGCGCGTTTTGTGCGCCCGGTGGCATAAAAATGGTGCCATGTCCAGGCAACAGCGGTGACTGCAACCACAAAAATTTGAGGAGTGGGTCCCAATTGCCAAATGAGATAAACCGAAATAGCTATTCCGACAAATTGTGTAAACGGGTAGAAGGGAGCACGGAAAGAAGGAGCATATGACTGGATTTGTGAGGCTCTCAAAACTAGTACTGCGAGATTTACTAGGCCAAGTGTTAGCAATACGAAAGAACTAGCTAATTTAGCGATTGCTTCTGCATCAAAAGCTAAAACAACAATCGCGATAGCGCTACCAGTTGAAATTACACCAACTATAGGTGTTCCAAATTTACTGATTTTTCCGATCCCTTTTGGAAGTAAACCATCACGCGCCATCGCCATCGGATAGCGCGCAGCCGCAAGAATGCCTGCATTTACTGCGGAAGCGAATGCTGCAAGTGCAGCGATAACAACAAGTGCTGCGCCGAAGGGTGGCAGAATTGCTTCTGCAGCGGAATGAATTGGGGCAAAATCTGTATGTAATTCTTCAGGTGGTAGTACCGCTACTGCTACGAGAACGCCGAGTGTGTTTAAGAGAGTGGCAACAGTTAACGAAGCGGCCATTCCCAGGGGAATGCGTCGAGATGGATCTTCTACTTCTTCCGCCGCACTATCAACTTTTGTTAGTCCGCCATAAGAAACAAAAACAAGTCCAACTACTGCCATTACTCCTGACCCGCCAGTAGTGAAGAAAGGCTCAAGGTTTGAATCAGTAATTCCTTTTGATCCGATTTCAAAAAGTCCATCGACAATAAACCAACCTATTACTGCAATAACAAAGCTGACTAAGACGAGTTGTAAGGAGGCGCTGGCTTTGGAACCAACAACATTCAGTAATGTAAAAAATGCGATCAAGATCAGTGCAAGATTTTTTGAATTCACATCTACGATCAAAACGAGATATGCACTCATGCCAACCATGGCGAAAGCATCTTTTAATACGAGCGATAGCCATGCTCCGAGACCTGCGACAGTTCCAACCGCTGGGCCAAGTGCACGTTCTAAGAAATAGTAGGCGCCACCGGCTTTAGGGAGAGCTGTAGAGAGTTCTGAAACGCTAAGCATTGCCGGAACAGCTAGTAAGCCTGCGATGAAGTAGGCAAGTATTGCTGCAGGTCCGGCTTTCGCCGCTGCGATTCCGGGAAGCAAGAAAAGCCCTGATGAAAGCATGGCGCCAGTTGACAGCGCAAATACATGACGAAATGTCAGCGAACGAGTCAGTTTTCCTGATTTATCCGCGGCCATTCACTAACCCTAGAACAGAAATGGTCTCAATGAGAAGCAACCGTCTCTAACTCACGCTTTTAAGAAAATCTATTAGCAGCTCATTGACTTCTTCCGCTGCTTCTTGCTGTATCCAATGACCAACGTCAGGCAGAATCGTTGAACTATGTAATTGGGGAAGAGATTCTTTGAACCCGGCAATCGCTGACGCTCCTAATATGGTTGGCCCATCTTTTTCTCCTCCAATGAACATTGATGGTTGGAGAATAGGCGCACCATGCCATCCTCTAAAATCAATCCAGTCTCGATCAACATTTCGATATCGATTCAACCCGCCAGTAAACCCGGCTTTATGGAATTCTTCAGCATAAAAATTCAGATCTTCCTCAGTCATCCAACTCAACGGTTCAGATGGGAATAGAAACCGGTCTCCTAAAAAGCTGCCTGGAGCTACAAATCCCATAGATTTTTCTCCGGGTTTTAGTGGAGGGCTATCACCTGAGGCGGAGAAATAGAACCCTTCTAGCCAACGTTTTGGGTTCAAAGCTATCTCTGCTTCAGCTCGGCCTGGTTCTTGAAAGTATTCGATATAGAACTCTTCGTCTCCTCCAATGAAACGGAATATATCTGTTGGTTTATGTCTGTTTCTTGGAGAAAACGGGACGCTTAGTAATGCCACCGCGGTAAAAACGTCTGGTCTTATTTGAGCGGCAGAAGAAGCAATAGGAGAGCCCCAATCATGACCGACAATTGTGGCGGTTGTCTCGCCGAGTGCCTCAACTACTCCGACGCAGTCACCAGCGAGATCCATCAACCGGTATGCCTCTATCTCTTCTGGTGCTTCAGAGGATCCATAACCACGTACATCTATTGCGGCTACCCGATATCCGGCTTCAGCTAAGGCTGGTAGTTGAAACCGCCATGAATACCATGATTCGGGAAACCCATGAACGAGAAGCACCAGCGGTCCTTCACCTATTTCTGCGACATGGATGCGGCAATCGTACGCATCAACGTCATAACGTTTCAGATCAGAAATTGTGAACATATTTACCTTTCTGCATAAATCTAACTAAATATTGGGCTATCAAAATCATCAGAACCGCTAGTTGAGTCATCATCTTTTTTACGACGTTTTTGTGATTGCGGTTTATACCTAGATTTTTCTCTCCGACTCTTTGAAATTCTTATCAAAAGAGAAAGAAGCAGTAGAGCCACGGGAATGAAGGCAACAATTATGCTGACCATCCCTGCACGCCAACAATCACCTTCTCCTCCAGGGCTGTCAACCCCGCGGCGTTCTCTCAAATCAGCAAGCCTGTAATCGGCTTCTTCCTGCGTTATCTCTCCATCAACAAGGGATTTTTGGACGGCATCAACTTTCTCATCGTAATCCAAACATTCCGGATCTAATTTTTGAAGGAACCCTTTTTCCTCTATGTTCCCAATATCCCACCAGACACCAATCCCGCCGCCTATTAAGCCAGCGCCGAGAAGTATAAATAACATGACTTTAACTACCCGCGGGGTCTTAGAAACTGAAACTATTTTCATAATGCCACAACCTCTTCTCCCGACGGTTCTCTTTCTGAATCTCCGGCTACTTTGACCTTTGGCTTAAGTAAATTTTCAAATCTTACTTTGAGACCTTACTTTTTAAATTAAACGCGGAATTAGATATATGCCGCATAAATGTTCTACCTTAACAAGGTGAAGAGTTTCTAAAAATAAACAGGATTGAAATTGTATGCAGGAAAAAATTGTAGCTTTTTTTAAAAACACATTTGAGAGACGTGATGCCCGAATCATTGCCGTGATTATCATCCTTGCGCTTATTGCCGGCATCGTTGTCGCTACTACTAGAGGCGGAAGTTCTGACGAAGCAAATTTTGATGGTTTATCGCCCGTATCAGATTACGTGTTCCAGCCAAATAACGCTTTGGGCCCTGATCCTTTCGGCCCTTCTTTTGCCAACTACACACTTGAGGTACCGACTGAAGACCTTTCTAGTGGAACAGTTAGTTCTGATACTTCAGGCCTATACGGAGGAACTGGGGAAAATTCTTGTGATGTAGAGGCAATGATTGAGTTCCTGATGAACAATCCTGATCGCGCTGCGGCTTGGGCCGGGGTGCAAGGTATTGCTGTTGATGAAATTCCTGACTATTTGCGATCATTAACCGCTGTTGTTCTTCTTGAAAACACTCTGGTCATTAATCATGGTTATTCAGAAGGAGAAGCTGTACCTTTTCTTGCTGTTCTTGAAGCAGGTACCGCTGTACTTGTAGATGACGATGGTATTCCTCGGGTGCGTTGCGCTTGTGGTAACCCTCTTACCCCTCCAGAAGAACCTCCTCCTACTGAAGAAACGACAACTACTGAACCGGAAATTACGACTGAAGAAGTGGATTGTCCAATATTTGACGGTGAGCCACCTTATGGATTTACGTTAGAAACAGATGGCACTTCATATGGATATTGGTCGCTACATACTCCTGGCGGAATATTTGTATGGGACCAAACGTTGCCGGGTTGGCATCCGGTACCGGATGACGGAACCGTTTATGCAACAGAATCTGATATCCCTGGATACGACGAGGAGTGCTGGCCTTGTCCACCTTCGACCCCTGGAGGCCGTAGCACTCCTTCTTATGAAACAGATGATGATGGAGGTTACAAGTCAAGCTCAGATGTACTTGAAGAAGAGGGTAAGGAACGAACTGAAAAATACGTTGTCATTAAAGCCGTTAAGAGTTCTTCAGGAACTACTACTACCAAGGATTCAGGTGCAGACGACGACCCAGAAGTTTATGAACCGAGTTTCGACACTGAAGAAATAGATCCGGAAACAACAGAAGAGTTTGAGCCGGAATATGACGATGAATCTACTTTTGATGGCTGTTTGCCGCCATGTATAGATTGGCAATTTGGCGTCGCCTCTATGACTAATATTGACTACCACTGGATTTGGCCAGGAGAATCTTTTGAATACACCTATCCTGCGGAAGACTCTCCAGATCACTGGAGTTGGGAACACGGAGTTGGTTGGGTCAATCCGCTATATGTTCCTGACACTGTAATCACTGATTTCCGTGACCTACCCGGGTGGTTTGAAGAGTGTAATGAATGTCCACCATGGGGATGGGTAGAAACTGATGACGGTGTTTGGCGTTGGATAGACCCCAGTGGCGAATTTTTTACTTTTGATGCCGACGAAGATGGCTGGGTTCATACCGGTAATACCGATTGGGGTGATTTCTCTGATCCTTACCAGCAGACAACAGAAATTGATTCTTCAGACGCTGATTGGTTAGGAGTAATTGATGATTATGCAGCCTTGCCTGGTTTTGACGAGGAATGCTTTGATTGCCCTGAATGGTGGGGCTGGAAAGCTGGCGTTAATTTAAATGGTAATCCCGCTTACATTTGGGTAGGCCCTGACGGCAGTAACTGGTTTTGGGGTGATACTGGATGGGAAGAAGGGCCATCTATTGAGCCAATCTCTAATGCCTCAAATAGCCCATCAGCACTTTTCGTAGGTGGCACTTCAGAAAGCGACGGCCCAACTTACACAGACCATAGAGAACTCCCTGGTTGGATTGAAGACTGTTTTGAGTGTCCGCCGTGGGGATGGTCTGATGTTCATGACCTTTCTTGGATTGGGCCTGATGGAAAGCAGTGGTTCACAAGTATGAGTGGTGTATGGGTAACTACTGATCCTGCAGACGGAGAAATAAGCAGCTACAAAGATCTTCCCGGTTACATCGAAGAGTGTAATGAATGTCCGCCTTGGGGTTGGATTGAGATGGAAGATGGTTCTTGGGTCTGGGACGGTGGCCTTGAGGTAGTCTGGACTTTTGAATTCTCTTCAGGAATTTGGCAGTGGATCTCAGAAGAAGGCTCGTATCCGCATAGCGACTACAAGGATTTGCCGAATTTTGATCCTGATTGTCATGAATGTCCTGAGTGGGGTTGGGCTCCAGAGGGAGATATTTGGTACTGGGTTGATCCGAATGGAGTGACTTGGATTCCAAATAAATTTGGTGACTGGGACCCCGAAGAAGGCGCTTACTCTGAGTATTCTCTAAATACTGTCTTTAGCCCAGACCGCTTACCCGGCTGGTATGAGGATTGTCATGATTGCGGCGGATTTGGCTGGAATGATGACGATGGTGACGGAATTTGGGTCTGGGTGGATCCAACTGGTGTTACTTGGACTCAAGGCGCTGACGGATTGTGGTATCCAGACAATGGAGAAGATCCGATTGTTACCTTCACTCGTCTTCCCGGTTGGGATGATAACTGTGATGAGGGTCCGCCTGGAGAAACAACAACTACGACCACAACTACGACCACAACTACGACCACAACCACCACAGTGGCTGGAAACGCTCCAGATGCTCCAAATCTCGTTTCATTAGCTCTGTGGGATGAAGCAATTGGGGTTGATTGGAGAGAACCTAATTATGAAGGCACTTCTCCTATTACAGACTTTGTGATTCAGTCAAAGGCTGGTAGTGCTGGGGCGTGGACGACGACAAATGATGGTGTTTCTACAGAGACCTTTGGACTAGCGCAAGATCTTGTAAATGGAACAGAGTATTTCTTCCGTGTCGCTGCCGTAAACAGTGTCGGGACTGGCGCATGGTCTAACGAATTGTCCGGCACCCCATATAGTTTTGATCCCGATCCTGCCGATGCAAATGGAAACCAAGGGACTCGCTTCCTTTACTGGTACAAGCCCACCAACGTCGATACTCCAGGTAACACTACTTACCAAATTGGAGTATTAGTAAATGACACGGGAAATATCCGAATTACAAATAAGGGTGTTTCTACTGCAGGCGCAGGAACCTTTGATGTGGGTTTGATGGTCAATAAAGATTCTTACGGAGGTGGAACGCTCTTGAACTGCACAGATACTTATGATTTCTATGTTCGAGTGATAAATCCAAACTTCTTCGGCCTCACAGTTGTTACTGACTGGATGACGGATGCTGAATGGGCGAATTATTCGTATAGCAATACGCCTGCTTGTTCATAAGTGCAACAGTCCCACTAAAAATTTAATTTGTTAATCCGGGATATTCTTGGATTAGGAAATGGTGCATCAGTAACCTAGGTTTCTATATACACGCTACAACGGAGAGAATAATGGCAATTGGACCCGGTCTTCATAACAATGATCCCAGCGACGAAAGTTTGAATCTGGCAATGTCAGATAAGGCTCGACCTCTTTATGATGCTGTTGTTGACTTTATAACTACTGAAGTAGAGCCTTTAACCGGTGAGTACCATCGTCTTGGTGAAATACGTGAAGACCTCTGGGGTTATCATCCTGAACAACTTGAGATTCTTGAGAAACTGAAAGCTAAGGCCAGAGAAAAAGGACTATGGAACTTCTTTCTTCCTAATGCAGAAACTGGGGAGGGATTATCAAACCTTGACTATGCGTATATTGCAGCGGAACTTGGGAAGAACCCAATCGCTTCCGAGACTCTCAACTGTTCTGCTCCGGACACCGGCAATATGGAAGTTCTTGAACGAGTAGGCACTCCGGAACAAAAAGAAAAATGGCTAGTGCCATTGCTAAACGGCGAAATTCGATCTGCTTACGCTATGACAGAACCTGATGTTGCTTCATCGGATGCAAAAAACGTTGCGTGCCAGGCGGTACTTGATGGAGATGAATGGGTCATCAACGGCACAAAATATTACATCTCAGGTGCAGGCGACCCAAGATGTAAAGTTCTGATCACGATGGTTCAAACCAATCCTGATGCCCCTCCCCATCGTCAACAATCACAGATTCTTGTACCCATTGATGCTCCTGGTATGACCATTGATCACCCTATGGAAGTATTTGGTCACGCTGATGCGCCTCATGGCCATATGCATATAACTTTCAAAGACTGTCGAGTTCCAGCAGAAAATATTCTGCTTGGCGAAGGTCGAGGATTTGAAATATCACAAGTCCGCCTTGGGCCCGGCCGTATACACCACTGCATGCGTTCAATCGGAGCTGCCGAACGGGCAATAGAACTTATGGTCCGAAGAGGACTACACCGGGAAGCTTTCGGTAAGACAGTTCTTAAATTGGGCAAAAATATGGAAGTTATTTCTAGAGCACGTATAGAAATTGAAGCAATGCGCCTTATGGTTCTTCGTGCAGCCAAAGCGATGGACACAATGGGAAATGCTGAAGCTCGCGTATGGATAAGCGCGGTAAAAGCAATGGTTCCAGAAAAGGTTTGTCACATCATTGATGAAGCTATTCAAATGCATGGCGCCACTGGCGTGTCCCAATGGACACCACTTGCGAAACTTTACACTGGACAACGTACTCTTCGGCTTGCGGATGGACCAGACGAAGTTCATCATTTTGTAGTAGCTCGTTTTGAATCTGGCCGTTATGGCGATGGCCCTGGCCCTGTCCCGATGTATGAAAATACTGGAAAGTTATTTACTGGGTCTTAAGTAGTTATGTCTGATCCTCGTTCTCCAAAGCCTGCTGAGGCTTCTACAAAGGCGGACATAGAAAGTTTTGTTGATTCACTACCTGTAGACACTGGAAAAGATGCAGAAAACGTCGCAAGAGGTTTTATTGCAACTCGTGAAGATCCAATAATTGCACGGTCTCAGCCTTCACCACAACAAAATCCGGTTTGGGATCTTTCACGCGCGGATTTTGTTAATGACCCTCTTCCAGAGACGGTGAATCCTTCACTCTGGAGACAAGCAGGCTTCAACGCTCAACACGGTTTATACGAGGTATGTGATGGGATTTGGCAAGTTCGCGGTTTTGATATTTCAACAGTCACTTTTATCCAAGGAGACACTGGTTGGGTTGTAATTGATCCTTTAACTACTTCTGAAACATCTTCAGCTGCTTATGAACTAGTTACAGAACATCTCGGTCAACGTGATGTTACCGCGGTTATCTATACGCATTCTCATCTTGATCATTACGGGGGAATTCTCGGCGTTGTAAGTCAGGATCGAATAGCGGCTGGAGAAATTCCTATTGTTGCTCCGGAAGGTTTTATGGCCGAAGCGGTAAGTGAAAATATTATTGCTGGACCTGCGATGATCCGTCGGTCTATTTATCAGATGGGAATGTTCCTGCCTTGGAGTTCAACAGGTCATGTGGATACTGGCTTAGGTAAAGGTATTGCTGCGGGTTCTTCTGCTTTAGTTCCGCCAACTATTGAAATTACTGAAACCGGCCAAGAACTTATTCTTGATGGAGTTCGTGTCGAGTTTCAATTGACACCAGAAACTGAAGCTCCAGCAGAAATGCATTTTTATTTTCCAGACCATCGAGCACTATGCATGGCAGAAAATTGCACAGCTACTATGCACAATGTTTTGACACTACGGGGAGCCTTAGTGCGAGATGCTTTAATGTGGAGTCGCTACATTGACGAAGCTCTTGAACGATGGGGGGATGTTTCTGATGTTGTTTTTGCTAGCCACGGTTGGCCTCATTGGGGTGAAGAGAACGTTAGAGATTATCTGATACGTCAACGCGATCTTTATCGTTGGACTCACGATCAAGCAGTTCGTCTCTTAAATCTCGGTGAAACCCCTGACGAGATAGCTTCTCAAATTGAGTTGCCGCCAGGGTTGTGGGAAGACTGGCTGTGTCATGGATATTACGGCACTATTAGCCATAACGTACGTGCTGTTTATCAGAGGTATCTCGGGTGGTATGACGGACATCCCTCAAGTCTTGAACCATATGAGCCAGTTGAATCTGCAAAAAGATATGTGGAATATATGGGAGGAATGGAACGATTCCTTGAGCAAGCTCAGAAGTCTTACGAAGAAGGGGATCACCGATGGGTAGCTCAGGTTTTGCGGCATGCAGTTTTTGCTGATCCTTCTTGTGAGAAAGCTAGGTTGCTTCAAGCCGATGCTTTTGAGCAATTAGCGTGGCGAGCAGAGTCCGGGGTTTGGAGAGATGTCTATCTAATGGGCGCCCAAGAACTGCGTCAGGGATCTTTGAAAGCTGAAGTGTTCCGTCGACCTCAGCCTGATGTTGCTTCTGGGCTATCCACTCAACAAGTGTTTGATTATCTAGCAGTGAAAATTGATGGAACGAAGGCCATCGAGCTAGGGCATATTTTCTTGAATTGGGTTCTACCTGATGTTGATGAAACTATTCGGATTGAGTTATCTAATGGGACTTTGCATGCCTCGCCGGGGCTTCTTCATGACTCGCCAAGTGCTGTGGTTACTTGTTCTCGAGAGCAACTAAATCGAATGGTCTCGACAGGTGACAATATTTCTGAACTTGTAGTTGCCGGAGAAGCGAAGATTGAAGGTGACGTTGATACTGTTTACGGTCTTTGGGGAACTTTCACTGACTTCCCCCTTCTCTTCAACATTATTGAACCGTAAATTTATTTTTTTGCCTCTAGTTTTTTCCTAGTTCTTGACGTATTTCTTGGCCGTGTTGGTTATTTGTTGGTGGGGCACGGCGAACGGTAGGCGGTGTGGCTTCCATCTGCAGCGGGGAACGGACTGACCGAAAAGCGTTTTCGCCATCGCCCAAGACCACAACGGGATCAAGGCCGAGCTCTTCAGCTGTTAAGAAAGCTGCTCTTACATCATTTACTAATCCGACGGGAATTCCAGCTGCTTGTAATCGTTTAACCCAGGCGGCTGCCGTGTCCTTAGCTAACTCCGAATTAATTTCAACAGCAAGTTCTTCTATGTTTACAAGTCGATCTTCGTTGGTCTCAAAGCGTGGGTCAGTAATCCAATCGGTTCTCCCCATTTCTTCGCATAAACGTTCCCATAGCAATGGGCTTGCCGCAGCAATAGCTATTGGTCCATCTGATGCTTGATACGGTTCATATGGGGCTATTGACGGGTGCCGGTTTCCGTGCCGAGATGGATCTACATCTGCAGTGACATGAGATACTCCGACATTGAGTAAACCAGCGAGAGCTGATTGCATGAGAGATACCTCTACATGCTGGCCTTTGCCTGTTTGGTGGCGCTCTTCAACTGCTGCCAGAATTCCTACTACTGCGTAAAGCCCTGTTAATTTGTCCACCATTGCCGAACCGATTTTTGAAGGCTCTCCTTCTACTTCTCCGGTGATATGCATAATGCCGCTCATTGCTTGAACGACAAAGTCATAACCAGCTAATTCTGCTCCGGGGCCTGTGCTTCCAAAACCGGTTATTGAACAAGTTATGACTGCAGGGTTTTCTTGCGTCAGGTTGTCTCGGTTAAGGCCGAATCGTTCCATTGTTCCAGTGCGAAAGTTATCAATAACTACGTCAGCACTTAAGCAAATTTGGTGCGCTATTTTTAGGTCTTCTTCGTTCCGTAAGTCAAGTGAAATTGACCTTTTGTTGCGGTTAAAGCCGAGATAGTAGGTGCTTGTCGTGTTCTCTCCATCTGACCACCATGGCGGTCCCCATGTTCGTGTGTCATCTCCGACGCCGGGTTGTTCGATCTTTATTACGTCAGCACCTAAATCACCAAGAATCATGGTTGCTAACGGTCCGGCTAGCACCCGAGAGAAATCTGCGATGCGTAAATTTCTTAGAGCCCCTTGCGATTCTTCACTATTTGACTGTGTCATAAAGTCTCATTCTGTTCTGGATAGCAGTTTAAACCGTAGGTTCTTTATTAGTTGGTTGCGGCGTTCACAAGGTTTCCAAAGCGATGCAATGTGCGGCTGATTGCTTGCTCTTGGAGATACCAGCGGAGTTCAAGGCGGCCGCTAGATGTCACTGGCGCATCTATGAGATGAATCTCTGCTGCAATTGCTGCTTGGCGAACAGGCTGAGTGGTGGTTCCTATAAGTCGAATGCGGCCAAATCTAGATGAAGAAAGTGATTCGGCAAATTCATTATTGCTTATTTCTTTTTCGTTGCTGACTTCATAGGAGACACCAGTTCGGTTCACTGCGCTTAATACTCGCTGTACTTCTATTTCGTTAGCGTCGGAACTGATCCTGATAATGAGATTTGCGCGTGGTTGGTAACGGAGAATATTCGCTTCGCAAAAAAGATTTGATGGATCGTGTTCAACGGAGTAATAGTTCTCCCACCAATAAGCATCATCTTGTTCTGCGGCGGAGAGTTCTATAGGTCCAGTGGGTTGCCATTTCCCTAGTTGAAGAAGGTAATCAGGTCCTCCTGTTTTTGCTCCAACTCCTACTGCCGAACGTTTCCATCCGCCAAATGGTTGTCTATTCACAATCGCTCCAGTGATATGCCGGTTGACATAAGCATTACCTACTTGAACTTTTTTAAGCCACTCTTCTATTTCCATTGGATCTAAGGAATGAATTCCTCCAGTTAGCCCATAGTCAACAGAGTTTTGCCATTCAATAGCTTCATCTAAATTTGAGGCCTGCATCAGACCAAGAACCGGACCAAAACATTCTGTGTGATGAAATTGTGAGCCAGGTTTCACTCCCCCTTTGATCCCAGGTGTCCACAGTTGCCCACTTTGATCAACTTGCTGGGGTTCAAGAAGCCAATACTCCCCTTCATCAAGTTTGGTAAGAGCATCTAATAGTTTTCCCGTTGCAGGGGCGATCAATGGGCCAAGAACGGTGGATAATTCATGAGATGAGCCGACAGTAAGCGATTTAGCGGCATCAACAATTTGTCGGAGGAACCGTTCATCATTTGCTACTGAACCAACAAGGATTCCAAGGCTAGCTGCTGAACATTTTTGTCCTTGATGACTAAAAGCAGAATGGATTAAGTCAGCGGCAGCTAAATCTAAATCTGCTTGTGGCGTAACGATAAGAGCGTTCTTTCCACTAGTTTCGGCAGAGAGATTCATTTCGGGTTTCCATGAGCGAAATAAGTCTGCTGTTTCTATTGACCCGGTCAAAATAACCCCATCTACAGAAGTAACTAAAGTTTTTCCGATGTCATCATCATGAGTTCGCACAAACTGTAAAAGATCTTTGGGGACTCCAGCTGCCCAGCAGGCTTCAGCGATTATTTCTGCACATCTTGGTGTTTCCGGGGCAGGTTTGAAAATTACGCCGTTCCCGGCTGCTAAAGCAGCAAGAACTCCTCCCGTAGGAATCGCGGTAGGAAAATTCCAGGGAGGAACCACCGCTACAACTCCTAAGGGCGTGAATTCTGCATATTTTACTTGATTTAGTTCTGCTGATTTCTCTGCATACCATCGTGCAAAATCTGCCGCCTCATTAATTTCTCCGTCTGCTTCCACCCATGTTTTTTTTGCTTCGTGGGCCATTGTTATAAAAAGGTCGTCTTTTCTTTTTAAGATCTCTTCTGCGACTCGGTGTAATACTTTTTGACGTTCTTGTATGTGGAGGTTTACCCAGTTCTCCTGAGCATTTTTTACTTTAGAAATGCTTGTTTGTATTTCTTCTATAGAAGCACTGAACTCAGTTTTTACTTTTTGTGGATTTAGTTGATGAGTGTTTTTTATCCACTCTTGTGTAAGTTCTTGAGTCGGATCGGTGTCAGGTTGGTTAAAGAAATTATGGGAACTAATTGTTTTATCTGATTCTTTACGGCGTGAAGTGGAACTAACTTCCCATCGATTCATCACTGCTTTTTGAAATTGATCAGCTTGGTTTAAGAATTCTTTGCTATCTGGTTTAAGGGTGAAAAGATGACGAAGGAAATTATCTTCAGAAGCGTTTTCTTCTAAACGTCTAAATAAGTAACTTATCGCTACGTCAAAATCAGCGCGTCCTACGATTGGTGTATAGAGCAATAGTCCATGGGTGTCGGCGTGAACTTCCCGAGCTTGTGCCGGTGCCATCCCTTGAAGCATTTCAAATTCAACCCGGTGTGCGACTCCGCGTTCTTCAGCTAATAAGTGAGTCCAAGCCACGTCAAAGAGATTGTGACTTGCAAGACCGATTCTGATTCCGTTCATTTGTTCGGCGTTTAAGACCCAGTCAAGACACCGTTTGTAGTTTGCATCTACTTCCATTTTGGTTTCGTAGGGGGCTTGGTTCCAGCCGTGGAGTGCTGCGTCTACTTTTTCCATCGCCAGATTTGCCCCTTTTACAAGACGTATTTTTATTTCTCCCCCAGCTGTTTTTTGTCTTTGGTTTGCCCATTCTGTAAGTCGTTGGAGGGCGGGAAATGTGTCTGGTAGGTATGCCTGTAGGACTATCCCTGCTTCTATTGATCTCAGTTCAGGTTCATCAAGGAGTTTCATGAACGCACAGATAGTTAGTTCAAGGTCTCGGTATTCTTCCATGTCAAGATTGACAAAAGTTGGAGGACTTGTGGAGGCGGCATGGAGGTAAAGTTCTCGGAGTCTTTCTTCAATTCTTTTTAAAGTGTGATCAAAGGCCCATAAATTTATTTGGCTTGTGACTGAAGAAACCTTTACTGATACGTAATTGATATCTGGGTCACTAATTAAAGAAAGAGTTTGTTGGAATCTTTTATCTGCTTCTCGTTCGCCAAGGACTGCTTCTCCGAGGAGGTTCACGTTGCAGGCATACCCTTGGGCTTTGCGTTCTTTAAGGTGTTTGTGCATTGGTTCGTCTTCGGCGTCGACCACTAAATGACCTATTAGCGATCGCATGCGAAGACGGGCGAGGGGCATAACGAGTTTTGGGAGAAGTGGAGCTAGCCGAGCTCCTATCGAGAGCATTAGACGATCGACTGTGTTTAAGAATTTTGGGAGGTTTTTTTCTTTGCTTAGACGAAAGAGTTGATTGGCTGCTGCTTTATCGTCTCGGTGGCGAGCGACGCGATCAACAAAGTCCATAGTAAAGGCAACGCCGTTGGGGTCTGATATTAAATCTGCTAGTTGATCTGACTTGCGACGTTCACTTTTGGTTTCGGTTTGCTGTGTTTGATTCAGCCATCTAGCGACAAGAGTGATGGTTTCATCTATTTTTAAAGCCGCTTCAGATTTTGACACTATTGGTAACTTTCGATTAGTCCCTGTAGTCAGGGTTTTCCCAAACTATAAGTACTGCATTATTTCCAACTGTTGGGTCGTCTAAATAATCAGGTATTGCTCCTCGAGCTTCAAATCCGTTTTGTAGTTGGAAACTAAGTGTTGGGTCATAGAGATCGCCCGATACAACTTTGTTTATGTATTCGTCAGCTGACATTGTGTCTAAATGTGCGGAGTATCCCGGTATGACTCCGCCGGCAACAATTCCTTTTTTTCCTAGTTTTCTTACTGCTTCTTTTCTCAATTCATAGAGTTGGTGGCCTATTCCTCTTTTGCGGTATTCCGGATTTACAGCAATTGTTACTCCGTAATACCAATCACCTTCTGGGTTGTGATCGCCACCTCCAGCTGTTCCTGTTAGATCTTCGAGTGAATGGTAAGCATCTTCGAAATTGAAATCTAATAGTAGGCCGACACCGAAACCTATTGGTTTATCTCCATCAAGTGCTACAAAGCCGCCTTCGGGGAAAACTTTGCAGTATCCAACTATGTCTTCGTAGCTAAGTAGGTCTTCGGTGCCGATTGATGAGAAGACCGTGTGTTCTATTTCCGCGAGTTGTTCAGCCCATTCAACTCTTATCGGGGCGTAGGTGATTTCATTCATGGAATGGGACATGGACGTATTCGTTGAGGTTGGGTACTCCCCAAACCGCCCAGAAATCTAAGGTCTGTGGGCACATAATTGCTGCGCCACTTGACTCAATGTGATAGGGGTCTTCTGAAATTCTGCAGATGGCTTCAGGATCACGAGTTACCTCAATAAGGTCTTCTACGCTCAAGTTTTCTTTGGCTAGAAGTTCGGTGGCTCGAGATAGCCGATGTTCCGAGTTTGCTTTAATATTTAAGTCCCTTAGTGCCTCAACATGTTTTGCTTGATCCCAAAGAACATGGTTTGTGTGCACTAATGGTTCTTGTTCCAAAGTCTTGTAAGGACGTGTGGTAGGCATCGCTTCGACCATGTGTCCATTTCCTGTGGAGTCAAAAATTAGAAAGCTATGCGCTCCGGCGAGATCTGCTGTGAGAATCTCGTTTAGTGCCTCGTCGGCTGAAGAAGTAGTTAGGGCTGCTCGTACGACGGATGGCCACATAACGCCTGGGCATCCATCTGTTGTGACCAAGTTATTTATTCCGACACATACTCCGTGGCTATTCATTCCGATCTGACCGAGACATCCGACTGTAGAGAATATGAGTGCAGAAGGGCTGCCATTTTCTGGCTGAATTCTCATTAAGACGACATGGTTTGTTGCGGTGTCATGCATATCCCAAGTTTGGCCATATAGTCCTTGTCCGTTTGCTTTTGAATCGGGGACGATAAATGCGGTGCAGTCATCTTCAATAACCTCTGATGGGTATGTTCCTCCAAAAGTATTTCGGACGGTGTCTACAAAGTCAGTGAATCCTCCTACGATTACTGCTTCTGCTGGTGTGATGCCTGCGCCTTCAGCCATTGCGCACATTTCTGCGTAAAGTTCGGGTGAATGTTTTTCATGAGCGGGGAGACAGGATTCCGCTATCTCTAGAATTTCAGATTCATTTACTTCTTGTCCTGCCCAGAATTGGCCGCTGGCGAGATGAATACGTTCTCTTGTATAGATTTTTATTTCATCGGCATAGGTTGTTCCGTGTTGGTGCCCTATTTCCTCTGGGGAGCCTTTGAGGTCAAGAATACGAATTGGTGGGCGTTTCATATTCTGAATTCTCGCGTTGTTTTGGTCTAAGAGCAAACACCGTGGAATGAATATGCTCTTGATTGTGGGTATTACAAAAGATGTGGGCAGACTGTTTTAATGAAGCCTGAAGATCTACTGTTAATCGATCCTGAAATTTCTGAAGCTTTAGCTTCTAAGAAGCCAGTTGTTGCTTTGGAGTCAACAATTATTAGCCATGGCATGCCTTATCCACGGAATGTTTCTACGGCTTTAGAGGTGGAAGCAATTGTTAGAGAGAACGGTGCGGTACCTGCTACGACTGCGCTTATAGACGGTCATTTTTGTGTAGGTCTCTCTTCTGAACAAATTGAAAGGCTTGGCTCAGCTGAAGAGGTAAAGAAAGTTAGTTTACGGGACATAGGGGTAGCGCTATCGCGTAAGACTCTGGGAGCAACGACGGTAGCTACCACCATGTTTATTGCTGAAAAAGCAGGGATCAAAATATTCGCTACTGGTGGACTTGGAGGAGTTCATCGTGGAGATTCTGGTGATGTTTCTGCAGATTTAACAGCCCTTGGAACGATTCCGGTTGCCGTAGTAAGTGCAGGGGTTAAAGCGATTTTAGATTTGCCTCGCACTTTAGAATTCCTTGAAACACTTGGGGTACCTGTTCTCGGTTATGAAACAAGCGCCTTTCCTGAGTTCTGGATCCGCGGTTCAAATCTTCCTGTTAGCGCACGGGTTGACACACCTTGGGCTGCAGCGGCAGCAATTTCTGCTCATTGGTCCTCTGGGATGAATACTGGAGTGGTTCTTGCCGCTCCTGTGCCAGTTGAACATGAAGCTGATCCTGAGGTCATTAACAATGCGATAAGCGAAGGTCTTGCCGCAGCAGATGCTAAAGGTGTGAGTGGTTCAGAAACAACTCCTTTTGTACTTGCCCATATCGTTGAGAGCACCGGCGGAGCGAGTCTTGAAACGAATATTGCTTTAGTTAAAAATAATGCTGCTGTGGCAGCAAAAGTTGCTGTTGAGCTCGCTTCTAACTCTTAAACCATTCACAACTCGAGGGCGTATTCGCTTAAACGTTCATAAAGAGGCATCGCTTCTTCAATCACAGCGGTGAGATCTTCAGGGATAGTTACTTCTTTAGGTTCATAAGGTAAAAATCCTGTGGAGGCGTGGACTCCGTGGTACCAATATTTTTCCCATACACCGTCTTCTGGCTTTGGTCCTGCAGGCCATGAAAGCATTGCTTCATCAAAAGAAATGCCAATATTTTCACAAAATTTTTCTAATGCGTTACGTGGGTTTTTACGTAAAGTTGTAGCGTCTAACACCACAGGAGTTTCACCTTCACTAAGTATTTCTTCCATCAGATCAACTTGTGATTTAAGGCCCGTGTCTCCGAGCGTGGCGTCTTTCAAGTTCACAGCTAATGACGCCAACATTTCAGTCGGTTCGCGCACTAATAAGACATTCACGCACTGAGAAAGAAACGATCGGTCCATTTCAATTAAGTGGTGTGCCATTTGTTTAAAGAAAACTACTGGTGTGCCATGATCGGCCAACATAATTTCTTCAGTTACTTGAGCTGGGTTCGGATTTTGTGTCTTCAGCACTTCTTCTCGGCCAGGATGCTCACGCCCAGTTACATTCAAGTAATGAGCGTAAAACGGTTCATCAAATACCGTTGTGTCTTGCCTCTCGCGGAAAGAATACATCAGAGCAGTGGAGATGTTTCTCGGCCCGGAGCAACAATTGATTCGTACTGTCATTACGATACTGATGCTGCCACTGCATCTTCGTAAAGTCCGCGAAGACGTTGCGTCATTGGACCAGGTGCCGATTCACCGATTGTTCGACCATCTACTTCTGTAACTGGAGTCAAACCACCAAAAGTTCCAGTTACGAATGCCTCTTCTGCTGCATAAACATCTGTAAGTGAAAAGGGTGTTTGGCGAGTTGGGATTTCAGCCGCTTCAGCCGTTTCTAGAACTATCTGCCTTGTGATTCCATTGAGGTTGTACTGACCTGTTGATGTTTGTACGACACCATTACGGACTATGAAGAAATTTGTGGCGTTGCAGGTAGCGACTGCTCCTGTTGGATCAAGCATCAGTGCCTCATCAGCTCCTGCATGAACTGCCTGAATTAACGCTATTACTTCATGCAATTTGGAATGACAGTTGAGTTGCTGATCCAACATGTCTGGTGCGGGTCGTCTAACTGTTGCGGTGAACAAACTCACGCCTATATCTGCAACTTCAGGATCAGCTTTCTTGTGCTCAGCGATAATGACAATATTTGGCCCTCCAATAACGTTGGATGGGTGCTGGGAAGGTGTTTTTTTATCTCCTCTAGTGATCATTAGCCTGACATGTACCCCATCGTCCATGTTGTTTCGGTCAATGGTTGATTGAAGAGCTTCGGTGACTTCTTGTTTCGTCAATCCCAGTTTTATGTCAGCTGCTGCTAATCCAGCAAAGAGTCGGTTGAGGTGTCGGTCTAAGAAGGCGAATTTTCCATGATGAAGACGTATGCCTTCCCATATGCCATCCCCGACCAAGAAACCACTATCAAATACAGAAACTTTTGCTTCATGTCGAGGGAAGAATTCCCCATTGATATAGATTTCTACTTTTTCATTTCGTTCGTCGCTAAGCGCTTGGTGAGTACTACGTGCCATGTAGTGAATCTATCCGTCGTTGAGCCAAGTAGTGATCTCGGACACCGCAATTATCTTTCGTTTAATAAACGAGCTTGAGTTATTGATTGTTGAGGCGTAAGCATTTCAGGGTCAACAACTAGATCAAGGACTGCTCCAGTTTTAGAATTCAAGGCATTATCGAATGCTGTTTTAAATTCTTCGATGTTGGTTACTCGCTCACTGTAGAAACCGTAGGCGCGAGCTATCGAAATAAAATCGGGGTTTTTGATATCTGTTCCTACTACACGCGCTGGGTATCGGCGTTCTTGATGCATCCGTATGGTTCCGTACATTGAGTTGTTGACAATGAGGACAATGGGTTGAGCTTCTTCTTGCATCGCACTTCCAAGTTCTTGCATATTCATTTGGAAATCTCCGTCGCCCGCGAAACAAACAACAACTCGTTCAGGGGCAGCAACTTTGGCTGATATCGCAGCAGGTATTCCATATCCCATGGTTCCGTTCTGTGGTGCTAATAGTCGGGCTTTAGAACCGTAATAGAAGAACTTGTTTGGCCAGACTGAAAAGTTTCCTGCTCCATTCGTAATAATTACATCTTCAGGAAGCACCTCTTGGAGGTACGCAGTGGCAGCGGCCATGTCTACGCCAATGGTGGCTGCCGGAACTATATGTGTTGAAAGGAAACGGTTACGGGTTTCTTCTCGCCATAGCTCTCTTCCTTCTCCAAGATTTGGCATTTCTAATAATTCGGCGATAGCTAGATTTGGGTTAGAGCGGATATGGAGATCTGCTTTAATAACTTTGTCGAACTCTGCTTCCGAGGAGTGGACGTGAAGAATTTTTTGTTTTTTATCTTGAAAGAGGGTGTAGGCGTCTGTCGTCATTTCTCCAAACCGAACTCCAACTGCAAGTAACACATCGGCTTCATCCAAGGTTTGTCGAACCGCTGGAGGCATCGCTACCCCTGCTTCCCCCGCATAACAAGAACTGTTGTTATCCATTAAGTCTTGTCGGCGAAAACCAACCACTACTGGGAGGTTTTGTTTCTCAGCAAAGCGACAAAGATTTTCTCGCCCGGTTGCTGTCCATCCACCTCCTCCTACCAAGAGAACAGGTTTTTTTGCTTCTTGCAGGTTGGCCATTATTTCTTGAACTTCTTGTTCTGAGATTGAATTATCTTTAATCGGGGTAACCGGGATAATCTTTTTTTCTGTCTCTTCTCTTAGTACGTCTTCAGGTAAGGCAATTACGACTGGGCCCGGCCGGTCCGAAGTAGCGACTGTAAATGCATGATTAATTGTTTCAGGGATTTGATCGGGGTGAGTAACTTCAGTTACCCACTTTGCAACCCCTCCAAAGAAAGCGGTGTAATCCATTTCTTGGAATGCTTCGTACCCTTGATGGCTTGTAGGAACTTGGCCGATAAAAAGAATTAGTGGGGTGGATCCTTGAGCGGCAGTGTGAATACCAATTGAGGCATTTGTCGCACCTGGGCCTCTGGTGACAAAGCAGATGCCAGGTTGACCAGTTAGTCGGCCATATGCTTCAGCCATGTAAGCCGCTCCACCTTCTTGGCGGCATCCAATAAGACGTATTTGGTCAGATTTTTCATATAAAGCATCTAAAACTTCTAAATAGGACTCTCCTGGTACTGCAAATGCTGTATTAACTCCGTGCGCTACGAGTCCTTCTACTAAAACGTGGCCACCGTTCATTTGCCACGCCCTTTTCCGAAAAGAAAAACTATGCATCCTAAAGTAAAGAATGACGAAGCGATAATTCCTAATGGATCATGTTCTCTTATCGACGCAATCAAGAAAAAAGCTGCGCTGCCTAAGAAAAGCCACCATGATGCCATTTCGGTCTTGTAATTCACTTTTTAAGTTTGCCACGTGAAAACCAACGAGTCGTCTCTGGCCGGTCTAGATTTTACTTATGAGTTATGGTCCATTTTTTGATGAACTGAATACAGGTGAGACGATTACCCCTCTTCCCTCGCTTACTCTTTCTGCTGCAGATAACACTTTTTACCGTGCCATTACTGGTGATCAGCACTTACTGACAGCCGATTGTGGCCTCTACAACGAAGTAAGTGGAAGCTCTGGATCTTTGATTAACCCTGGTTTAATAATGCAAGTTTCAATCGGTCAAACCACAAATGCCACAAGAAAAGCAATTGCTAATCTTTACTATCGTTCAGTTGAAATATTAAGACCAGTTGAAATTGGTGAAACATTGTCAACTTCTACTGTTGTTTTGGGTTTATGTGATGCTTCGCCCAAAGAGGACCTTAATAGAGGAAAAGTTTGGTTGGGGATTGAGACTCGTTCTGGCGAAGAAATTATCGCTCGTTACGAACGAGTAGCTTTATTGCCTTGCAACGGGGATTCTCCTGGCCATAGTGATGAGATTCCGGGTCCTACGGTTCCTGTTTCTTTGGACTCTTGGGGAAGTTTGGTTCCCGATTGGGATTTAAATTTACTGCCAGAAACTTCATGGCCTGTTGGGGAAGAGCGAGAAGATCCTTTATCCGATCATGTTGATCTCGCTCCTGCTTTAGCTCGTTTTACTTTTAATCAGGCTGCTATTCATAGAGACTCTGGGGCTTCTTCATTTGGTAAGCGATTAGTTTACGGAGGGCATACTCAAGGTTTAGCTCAAGCATCTTTAACTCGGTTACTACCAGGGTTAGTGACTGTACTGGGGTGGGATGGGTGCGATCATTTAGGTCCGGTCTTTGAAGGAGACCAACTCTCTTTTCACCACACTCTTAAAGAAGTTCTTCCTTTAAACGAAGGGCGTATTTTAAGATTTGAAATTCGAGCTTCTCGAGAGGGTGAGGATGTTCTCCTCTGGACTCCAATTGTGGTTGCACCATGAAAAGGCCTTTGATCGGTATCACCGGGAAACGTAGATTCGGCCGTGACCTTGCCGGGAACTGGTCTTCGATGTCTGATAGTTCTGCTGATGTCTTTTGGGTGATGTATGCCGAAGGAATTCTTTCTGCCGGGGGCTTTCCAGTGTTCTTACCTATTGATGTTGATCCTGTTGATGCTGTAGATAATTTGGATGGTTTGTTGCTTACCGGCGGCACTGATATTGATCCTAAGCACTATGGGGAAGAACCCGAGCATTATGGAAAAACATCCGCCACTGATCTGTTTCCTTATGAACCGATGCGTGATGAATTTGAATTTGGTTTACTTGACGCTGTTGGCGAAACTTCGTTACCTGTTCTTGGTATCTGCCGTGGCCACCAAGTAATCAATGTTCATGCTGGTGGTTCACTAAACCAGCATGTGCCTGAACATGCTGCTTTTGACCAAACGATAACTACGAGATCTCATGAGGTCTTTTTTGAAAGCGGGTCAGAGCTCTCTCGCCTTTACGGTTCTAAAAGTGAAGTCAATTCTTTCCACCACCAAACAGTGAATCGTTTAGGAGAAGGGCTTGAAGCTACGGCTTATGCAAAAGATGGAGCTATTGAAGGCCTAGAACATACAGATTTGCCTATTTTGTCAGTTCAATGGCATCCCGAAATGCTTCCTACGCGTCCGACTGATCCAATTTTTTCTTGGCTTGTTCGTAACGCCGGTTAGGTATAGTCCGAATATTTTTTGAGATAACGAACAGGTGTTGAAAGAGCATCTTTTCTAAACGGGGCTCCTAACTCTTTAGTGCACATAACCTCAATGACGGTCGTTGTTCCATCTTCCATCTGATTTTTAATTGCTTCATCTAATGCTGGTCCTACTTCTTCAAGGTCGTCAACACGTACACCCTCTGCGCCCATTGCTTTAGCAATTTCTGAATAGTTTTCTTCCCCGTCTAATTCTCCGGCTACGAATCTACGTCCATAGAAATCAACCTGGTTCTTTTTTTCTGCACCCCATTGTCGATTGTGGAAAACAACTGCTGTCACTGGGATATTGTGCCGAACTGAGGTCATAATTTCGCTCATACTCATAGCCCATGCTCCATCTCCGGCATAGGCAATAGCTGGACGATCAGGTGCTGCTGCTTTCGCTCCAATAATTGTAGGTAACGCATATCCACAGTTACCCCAGCTCATCGCTGCGAAAAAGGATCGAGGTTCTTCGAATCTTAGATAACTATTAGAAATTGAATTGATGTTGCCTATATCGGTTGACACCATTGCTCGAGCCGGCATAGCTTTCTCCAATTCTCTTAATACCTGCCGTGGATGCAACCAGTTATCTTCTTCGTCTATTGCTTCTTTGATCATTTCAATGCTGAAGTCATCGGTTTCATTTGTCCAATCGCTGAGTTCTTCTTCCCAAGCCGCTTTCTCTTCAGCGACTTGCATCAACCGATCTTCGCGAGTGCTATCGCTTTTTAGGTCACGTTTCTCTAATCGTTTAGTTAATGCTTGTGCTGCTGCTCCTGCATCTCCGCAAATCCCAACAGATATTTTCTTTACTAAGCCCAGCATTTTTTGGTCTGCATCAATTTGAATAATTTTCGCGTCGGTCGGCCAATAATCCATATCGTGTTGAGGAAGAGTGCCAAATGGTCCAAGTCTTGTACCTAAAGCAAGGACTACATCAGCTCGGCTTATAAGTTTCATTGCTGCTTTAGAGCCTTGATATCCAAGCGGCCCACACCATTGTGGGTGACTAGCCGGAAATGAGTCATTGTGTAAATAACTGTTTACTACCGGACAACCTAAACGTTCGGCTAAGGCGACTGCGTCATCAACGGCATCGCCCATAACTACACCCCCACCAGAGATCATGACTGGAAACTCGGCTGTAGCGAGAAGATCCGCGGCTTCGTCTAGTGTTCGTTCACCGCCGGGGCCTCGGTCTAAAATCATCGGCTCAGGGATCTCAACATCGATGTCGCCATAAAAGCGATCGCGGGGAATATTTAATTGAGTGGGGCCGATTTCTGACATCGCGCGATCAAAGCATCGTGCGGTGATTTCTGCCATTCGATGTTCGTTGTTGATATGGCCTTGATATTTAACAAACTCTTGGAACATAGGTAATTGATTTGCTTCTTGAAATCCACCTAAACCGATTCCCATCGTTCCGGTTTCTGGGGTGATTATGACTACTGGACTATGCGCCCAGAAAGCTGCGGCGATAGCAGTTACACAGTTTGAAATACCTGGACCATTTTGGCCAATTACTACTCCATGGCGACCACTAACTCGTGCATAACCATCTGCCATATGTGCAGCACCTTGTTCATGAACTACCGGGATAAAACGAATACCAGCGGGTTCAAAAATGTCCATCGCATCCATAAACGCTGAACCCATAATTCCAAAAATGGTGTCTACCTCATTGGCTACTAGCGTTTCAACAAATGCTTCACTTGGAGTCATACGAGTCATAGTTGTTCTCCTTTCGCTTCAATGCGTTTTCGTTAATACTTCTAGTCCCAGACGTTCTAAGACAGATAAGCAGTCTTTTAAATCAGAAATTGAAACGAATTCGTCTGGCCGATGAGCAACTTCAATATCACCTGGTCCCCATACAACAGCTGGCATGCCCGCAGCTTGGTAAAGACCGGCTTCTGTCCCATAGGAGACAACGTCAAACTCAGATTCTCCTAGTAGTTCGGTCATAAGTGAAAGAGCAGAGGATTCGGCATGGTATTCAAGCCCATCCACTTCACATACTTTTTCGGTCTCAATTGAAGCTTCCGGATAAATTGTTTTCATTTCTAACAAAAGTTCATTTGTGAAGGCTGCTAATTGTTCATGCACATATTCTGCGTCCGATCGCTGGATAGGTCTCATCTCCCAGTCAAATTTGCAGTGCTCTGCGACTATGCACCGAGCTTGACCTCCTTCGATTGTTCCAACACTCATGGTTGTTGAAGGTGGTTGATACGGACTGTTTTCAGGAGCTCTGGAAACCATTTCCATTTTTAGTTCCATAAGCCGATTAATGAAGCGGGCAGCATACTGAACGGCGTTTACCGCTTTTTCTGGTTCTGAGCTATGACCGTTTAATCCTTTTATTGTTGTGGCGTATTCATAACAACCTTTGTGCGCAGCGATTGCTTTTAATCCAGTGGGTTCTCCGATGATGACTGCGTCAGGTTGAATATTTTTTTCTTTTAAATCTTTCAAAAGAATTGGGGCGCCGTGAAAACCATCTTCTTCATCAAATGTAAGGGCGATATGTAAAGGCTTTATCAAATCAAGCGAAGCAAACCATGGCGCTAGAGCTAGTACACATGCAATAAACCCTTTCATGTCTGCAGAGCCGCGTCCAAAGATGCAATCGTTTCGCTGATCAGCTTGAAATGGTGGTGTTGTCCAGTCGTTTGCATTAACTGGGACTACATCTGAGTGACCTGAGAGTACTATTCCTCCGTTTATTTCTGGCCCGAAAGAAGCAAAGAGGTTTGCCCTTTCTCCATCGGGGCTATGGGTAAGAGAGACTTTTGCTCCAAGGTCGCTTAGATACTTCTCTGCATAGGTGATGAGATCAAGATTTGAGGTAAGAGCCACCGTTTCAAAACTGATGAGTTCTTTGAGAATGTCTAGAGTTTTTGTTAATGCCTGGTCGTTCATTTCTTTACAAATAACTTTCTTGGGAAATCAGCAAATGTTTCTGCTGGCCCATCTTGAGCAATCATAAAGCTTTCGGTAATTTCCATACCCCAGTCATCCATCCAAAGTCCGGGCATAAAGTGAAAAGTCATCCCAGGTTTTAATTCAGACTCATCTGTTCCACGAAGGGAAATTGTTCTCTCACCCCAGTCAGGGGGATAACTCAGTCCTATTGGATAACCACAGCGAGCATCGCGTTCAATCCCAGCACGAGCAAGAGTTTCATGAAGCGCATTTGCTATATCGCAAGCCCGATTGCCGGGTCGAGCTGCTTCAAGGCCAGCTTCAAGGCCTTCTACAAGCGCTTTTTCGGCATCAACCATTTTTTGAGGAGGTTCACCTAAAAACACGGACCGGCAGAGTGGCACGTGATACCTACGATGTACGCCAGCGATTTCAAAGAATGTTCCTTCGCCGGATTTGAATGGCTTATCGTCCCAAGTTATGTGCGCAGCCGATGCATCTACTCCAGTAGGCATGAGGGGAACAATGGCAGGGTAATCCCCGCCAAACTCTTCTGTTCCAGCGATTGAAGTGTGGTACACCTCCGCAACTAAATCATTTTTTCTCATTCCTGGTTCAATTAGTTCCAAAATTCGGTGATGCATTTTTTCTACTATGCGTGCAGCTCGACGCATGTAGATAAGTTCTTGTTCAGATTTAATTGTGCGTTGCCAATTTATAAGTCCAGTGGCATCTACGATCTGCGCTTGAGGTAAACCTGCGAGAAGATGGATATGAGAGGCTGCTGAATAATAGTAATTGTCTAGTTCCACTCCAATGACTGATTGCCCGAAACGTGAATCGGAGAGAAGAGCCGCTAAATGCTGATATGCATGTTTTTCTGTCGACATTACGTGGTCGTCTGAGTATGCAATAACGTGACGTTCATCCATGTATACGGTCCGTAAAGCACCTTTGGCGTCCATTCCTCGGCCCCACCAGATTGGGTCATCGTCATGGGTGACTAATACGGCTTGAGGGGTATAGAAAGACCATCCGTCATAGCCAGTTAACCAAGACATGTTTGACGGATCGGCCGAAACAAGAACGTCGATGTCTTTGCTTTCCATTGCGGAACGCACTTTCGCAAGGCGAGTTGCATATTCTTCTCGGCTAAAATCAAGTTCTACGTCAGGCATGTGCACTCCAGTGTTTTTATTTGAGTTCTGTTCCTTATCGCAACGTAGCCTGATTAGGGGTTGTCTGGCTAGAGGGGAACAAACCAAAATACTTAATCAGGCTAATTTAGAAGGTTCTAATGAGTGGATGGCAATTTTGGATTGATCGAGGCGGTACTTTTACCGACGTCGTAGCGCGACGCCCCGATGGTTCAACTGTTACTCATAAATTGTTGTCTGAGAATCCCCGTATTTATGACGACGCGGCAATTCAAGGTATACGCGAAATTCTTGGTCTCGCTAATGGCGATCCTTTACCTTTTGAGGACATTAGTGCTGTGAAAATGGGTACTACTGTTGCTACGAACGCTTTGTTGGAAAGAGAAGGCGAACCGACTGCTTTAATCACGACTTCTGGTTTTGCTGATGCTCTTAGGATCGGGTATCAAGCTCGACCTGAACTTTTCGCGTTAGACATCGTTTTACCTGAAATGCTTTACACAAAAGTGGTGGAAATTGATGAGAGAGTGTCTGCTGATGGTTCGATAATTAAACCGCTAGATGTTTCGGCGGCAAGGACTCTTTTAGAAGAAGTACGAAAAGAAGGGTTTAACGCAATAGCGATTGCTCTTTTGCATGGGTATAGATACACCGAGCACGAAAGAATGCTTGATGAGATTGCTAACGAAATTGGATTTCAACAAATTTCGGTTAGCCACGAAGTAAGCCCATTAATGAAACTTGTTTCTCGTGGGGACACCACGGTGGTTGACGCTTATCTTTCTCCAATTTTGCGCCGTTACGTCAATTCTGTTGACGAAAAACTTCGTCCTGAGGGATTAGGGCCAAATTTGATGTTCATGCAATCCAATGGTGGCCTCACTGACGCTCATCACTTTAGAGGTAAAGATGCTTTGCTTTCAGGGCCTGCTGGCGGTGTAGTGGGGATGGTTAGGACTGCAGAGGCCGCTGGATTTAACCAACTCATTGGTTTTGATATGGGAGGAACATCTACTGATGTTTCTCACTACGCCGGTGAGCTTGAGAGAACCCATGAAACACAGGTTGCGGGGGTTCGAGTGCGAGCACCAATGATTCATATCCATACGGTGGCAGCCGGAGGCGGGTCTATTCTTCATTTTGATGGTTCGCGTTTACGAGTAGGGCCTGATTCTGCCGGAGCAGATCCAGGCCCAGCTTGTTATGGAAACGAAGGGCCGCTTGCGATAACTGATGCAAACGTATTATTAGGCAAATTGCGTCCCGAGTTTTTCCCTCATGTTTTTGGTAAGGACGGAGATCAACCACTTGATGTAAAAACAGTTACCGAGAAGTTTGATGAATTAGCGAAAGAGATTTCACAAGCTTCGGGGGTCCCTCAGTCTGCAGAATCAGTTGCTGAGGGGTTTCTCTCAATAGCGGTTGAGAATATGGCGAACGCAATTAAGAAAATCTCCGTTCAAAGAGGCTACGACATCACTTCTTATACTTTGGTGTGTTTCGGAGGAGCAGGAGGACAACATGCTTGCTTGGTGGCTGATCGGTTAGGAGTAAGCCGTATTCACATTCATCCACATGCTGGGGTTCTTTCAGCTTTAGGTATTGGGCTAGCTGATGTTCGCCATTTAAGTGAAGGTGCAGTGGAATCTGCTTTATCTGAAGAATTGTTGATAGATCTCGAATCTAAATGGATTTCAATGGAAGCCGAAAGCGTAAATGTAGTAAAGAGACAAGGGGTTTCAGATAATCAGATAACCACCATGAAGAGATTTGGTATCCGGTATGCCGGATCAGACACTGCTCTTCAGGTTGATGCAGGATCCTGTTCCGCTGTTCAGGAATCTTTTGAAGAGCAGCACCGTTCAAGATTTGGGTTTATCTCACCGGAGAAAGAATTGATCGTTGAATCTATGCAAGTTGAAGCTGTGGGGGTATCTGACAGTGTTGATTTGTTATCTGGCCAAAGCGACACCGACCAAGATCTACTCGGGGTATTTCCTACGGTCATGAATGGTGAGCCTCATGAAACTCCATTCGTGGCCCGTGCTGCTCTAAAAACTGGGGAACCTGTTTTGGGGCCTGCAGTTTTAGTTGAAGAAACAGGCACCACAGTTATTGAACCTGGATGGTCAGCTACTGCTTCGGAGAATGGAGACCTAATTCTTGAACGGGTTGTTGCGCTACCGGATCGTGTCGCTATCGGCACTGATGTGGATCCTGTTCAATTAGAAATTTTTAACAATCTTTTTATGAATATTGCTGAACAGATGGGGGTAGTGCTTGAGAATACTGCTGCGTCGGTAAACATTAAAGAACGACTAGATTTTTCTTGCGCATTATTTGACCCCGAAGGGGATTTGATCGCAAATGCTCCTCACATGCCTGTCCATTTGGGCTCTATGAGCGAATCTATAAAATCCATAATTCGGCAGAATCCAATCATGACCCCTGGTGATGTTTATGTAATGAATGCTCCCTACAACGGGGGTACACACCTTCCAGATATCACAGTGATCAAACCGGTCTTTGATGATGAAGAGTTGAACATTATTTTCTATGTGGCGTCTCGTGGCCATCATGCAGACGTTGGCGGCCGTGTACCTGGTTCTGCTCCTGCTGATTCGACAACAGTTGATGAAGAAGGTGTCTTATTAGACAATGTTCTCCTCGTTGCAGATGGACGATTCCTCTATGACAAGATTCATGAGCTTTTAACTGGGGCAGAATGGCCCGCTCGTAATGCGGAACAAAACATTGCAGACCTTCAGGCGCAAGTCGCTGCGTGTGAAAAAGGCACTAACGAACTTCGGAGAGTTATTGATCATTTTGGGTTAGATGTTGTTCACGCATATATGAAACATGTAAAAGACAATGCTGAGGAGTCTGTACGCCGAGTTATTGATGCTTTAACTGATTCTTCATTTACTTATTTGATGGACGACGGCCATCAGGTATCAGTAAAAATCAGCGTTGATCATGAAAATCGTTCCGCATGTATTGATTTCACCGGGACAAGTAACACTCATCCAGGTAACTTCAATGCCCCATCTTCAATTGCTCATGCTTCAGTTCTTTACGTATTCCGATGCCTTGTCAACGATGACATCCCACTTAACGCGGGTTGTTTGAAGCCGCTTGAAGTTATCCTGCCGGAACCGTCAATGATTAACCCCTCTTACCCTGCCGCTGTTATCGCAGGGAATGTTGAGACAAGTCAAGTAATTGTTGACACATTATTTGGTGCTGTGGGAGTTTTAGCTGCTCCACAAGGAACGATGAATAACTTCATTTGGGGTAACGACGACTATCAGAATTACGAAACTATTTGTGGTGGAGCTGGCGCGACTGCAAACGCTGACGGTTGCGACGCCGTGCATACTCATATGACTAATTCTCGACTTACCGATCCTGAGGTTCTTGAGTGGCGCTTCCCCGTTCTTCTTGAAACTTTTCATATACGAAAAGGATCTGGTGGAGATGGTCGACATCGTGGTGGTGATGGGACGGTTAGACGTGTCTTATTTAAAGAAGCGATGGAGATAAACGTTCTCTCTGGACATCGGGTAGTACCTCCTTATGGAGTCGATGGAGGGGAACCTGGAGCTGTTGGGCATACTCGACTTATTAGCGCTGATGGAACAATCACCGAATTTGGTGCCAGCGCCCAAACTTTCGTTAACCCCGGAGACAGATTTGAGATTGAAACTCCCGGCGGTGGCGGGTTTGGAAAGTCAAATAACTAATTCTCTTAGAATTATTTCCCGATTACGTTGTGTTCCGGGCCGTAAGGGAACCCAGAAATGTTTTCTGCTCCAGTGTCTCCAACAATAAGAATGTCGTGTTCTCTATAACCTCCAGAACCTGGTTCACCTTCTGGGATAGCAATCATTGGTTCCATCGAGACAACCATTCCAGGTTGAAGGACTGTTTCTACATCTTCTCGTAATTCCACTCCGGCTTCTCGTCCGTAGTAATGGCTAAGCACTCCGAAACTGTGGCCGTATCCGAAAGAGCGGTATTGGAGGAGGTTATAGCTGCGATAAATATCGTTGAGTTCCGCCGCAATATCACAACACCGAGCACCAGGTTTAATAAGTTCAAGACCTCTTTCATGGACTTCTACATTTATTTCCCAAAGCCGAAGATGTTCTTCTGAGACGTAATCACAAAAAAGAGTTCTTTCTAATGCGGTGTAATAGCCAAATATCATCGGGAATGTGTTTAGGGACAGAATGTCTCCGGATTCAATAATTTTGTTTGTGACAGGGTTATGTGCACCATCTGTATTAATACCGGACTGAAACCATGTCCAGGTGTCCATTAGTTCAACAAATTCAAAGGTTGCAGCAATTTCACGAACCATTGTTTCTGTGACGGCAAGGGCTACTTCATGTTCGGCGACACCTGCAGCTACAGCTTGAACACAGGCCTCTGCTCCAAGATCACAAATGCGTGTGCCGTGACGAATCAAGTTATGTTCTTCGGTTGATTTGATCGTACGCATCCACATCGTGGGGGTACCAATATCAACGAGTTCAATTTCCGGAAATTGGTGAGCAAGGGCCTGAAATTGGTCAACACTTAGATGATCAAATTCAACACCTAAACGTTTTACTTTCGGAATTAGTTCTTTGACTGCTTCGTAATAGTTGTTGCGTCGCCAATCTGAATAAACAATGTTTTCTCCATGGGTGCGTCTCCATGGTTGCCCGCCATCTATGCCAGCTGAAATAGTCGTTGCTGATTTCTTGTCGATGACCATCCCGTATTTACGACCGAAGTAACAATAAAGCCATCCCGAGTAGTAACAAATGTTGTGCCATGAGGTAAGCAGGCACGCGTCTATTCCTTCAGCGTCCATGTGGGCACGTAAATCATTTTGTCTACGATCCATTTCCTCTGCCGAGAACGGAGACCATTCTTTCTCTCCCCATTCCCAACGTGCGATATGGATCATGTCATTTGTGTTTGGCGTATTCATTTTTATCTTTGAACTTTCTGTTTAATAAAACCAGGGAGGCTTTGGACCTTTACCAGCTGCAGCTTCGGGATATCTCATAGCTAAGTCGTTAGCTATTGGTTCTCTGCCAGTGGAGCGGAGACGGTCAAGATAAGCAGGTAGTTGTCCCCAAACATGGAAAGGTCCGCCTTCTTGGAGAACTACGTCATGCGGGTCCATGCCATGGATGGAAGATGCGAGCATCTCTTCTTTCCATTCCTCTAATCGGTTAGAAGCAGAAGCAACTATTTCTAATTCTGTTTTAGCCAGATCGTTTTGTAAATGAGGGTCTGAAGTGAGATCAAACAACATTTCTTCGGAGAAACAGTGATATCCATCGTGACGGGTGTTCATATAAAGCCAATTTTCCCAGCGCAAACTTCTTTGCACCGTCCACGCCGCCGCGGAAAGCACTAAAGAGTCCCTTCCAGAAGTTCCATCTTGTTGTCCTGTCCCATTTTTGAGTGAATCTGCGAACGAAACTCCATCCCAAGATTCTGGAACTTGAGCTCCAGCTAATTCAAGAATTGAGGCGGCGAGGTCTACTTGGTAATGATTTCCTGTGTCGGCCCCTCCATGAGAAGCTCCTTTGAGTTCAGGCCATCGAATAATTCCTGGCAGATGATGGGTGTATTCATCTGCCGTCTGATGATCACAGTAGACACCTAATTCTCCAAAATTTTCCCCATGGTCTGATGAAATGACAACTGCAGTGTCGTCAATTACTCCTTGTTCATCTAACTCGTTCATCAACTTTCCAACCATGGTGTCAGCTCGCACGATTCCCGTGTCATAGCCATCAAACATGCGGTCAACATCCTCAAGAGTCTGTAATGTCGGTGACATTAGTGGGAAGCGTGAAAAATATTTCGAGATATCACTATCTGGGTCAAAGCCAAGAGTTTCAGAAGCTGAGTGTGGTCCAGCAAGTTTTTGATGTTTTTCTAGAATTTCTTGTGTTATCCAATTAGGCCGATGATCACCTAAATTTTCTGCCATTTCTTCTGAAGCGGTGTAGGGAGTATGTGGATCCCATACATGAACATGAAGAAACCAAGAATCTCGTTTAGCGTTGCGCTTTAGCCATTCAAGCGCGTAAGGAGTTACTCCTTCGCTGAAGTAGGTGTTGTATCCGTCTTGTATAACTTCATTGAAACCTGCATACCAGTGCATAGCGGAATGCCTTTGCGCAAAAACACTTATTGTCGCAGTCCAAATTTTTTGGCGGGAGAGAACTGAGGCGAAACTATGAAAAGCGCGAGGTGATTGAAAACCCCGTCTTAATCCTTCGCTAAACGGGTCAGCTGCTGTTCCTCCATGTCCAACTGCGCCGGTATGGATTCCAAACATTCCGGTCTGTAACGCTGACCTAGAGGGTAGACAGGGAGAATCTGAGGTGTATAGACCCTCAAGTCGCACGCCTTCTTTTGCTAATTCATCCATGTTCGGACTTGTTGGACGTTCATACCCATAGCAGCCGAGATGATCAGGTCTCAGCGTGTCAATATCTATCCAAATCATTCTGAAACTATCTGTCATAAACGAATTTCTCCTTAAGTCTTTGATTCAAGAATGATGTATTTGATCTTTTCATTAATTTAAACATCTTAATATTTAAAATTTTTTGAACTTATCTGGCCGAATAATTCTTAATCTGATTTCTTAAACCTAGGGTATGAAGCATGGTTAATGATATGTCGGCGGTTCGTCCACAAGATTTAGATAATCGAGACCGGGAAAGCCTCTTTGCCCGTGCTGAAAATGAGCATTTTGATGTATTAGTGATCGGTGGCGGTATCACTGGCACTGGTGTGGCTCGTTCAGCAGCATCACGAGGTTTATCGGTAGCTTTAATCGAGGCACAAGATCTCGCTTCTGGAACTAGTAGCCGGAGTTCGAAAATGATCCACGGTGGTGTTCGTTATCTAGCTCAAGGCGATGTTGGTTTGGTGCGCGATGCTGCAAGAGAGCGGCAAGTTTTGAGGGAGATCGCCCCACATTTGACTCGTCGAACCGGGTTTTTATTGCCAACTCGTTCTGCCGCCGGATTAGCGAAATTTCGTACAGCGATGTGGACATTTGAGAAACTTGGGAAAGTGCCAAAAGAAGATCATCACGAGGTGTTGGATTTCGATGACTTACTTGAACAGGAACCTTTAGCTGCTACTGAAGGTACCACCGGAGCAGTTCGCTATATCGAATTTGTTACTGATGATTCACGCCTAACACTCGCTAATGCTCGTTCAGCGGCTTCTCATGGCGGCCTTATTTTGACCTATGCCCCTGCTGTTGAATTCATATTTGAAAACGAAGTAGTTGTTGGCGTCAGAGTAGAAAGTGTTCTTGAAGGAGAATCTTTAGGGGCGACAATTCGCGCTAAAGCAGTAATTAATGCTGCTGGGCCATGGGTTGATTCAGTGAGATCACTTGAAGATCCAGATGAACCTGACTACTTAAGTATCACCAAAGGTGTCCACCTTGTCCTCCCCCATAAACGTTTACCTCTTAATGACACAATTCTTTTGACGGCGATTGATAAGCGCAGCATTTTTGCTGTTCCGCGCGGTGATACGACTTACCTTGGCACTACGGACACTTTCCATCCAGAAGCAGACTGGTGGCCAGGAGTGACTCAAGAAGATGTTGATTATTTGCTTGAATCAACCAATAGAAGTTTTTTATGTGAACCTCTAACTCCAAGTGACATAGTGACGAGTTGGTCAGGTGTACGTCCCCTAATCTCTGAACCTGGAAAAGATCCTTCGGAAATTTCTCGAAAAGATGAGATTTGGACCGGGCCAGGAAAAGTATTGACGATCGCTGGAGGCAAACTTACTGCTTATCGTTCAATGGCTGAGCGCGTCATCGACGAAGCTGCCGATTTGCATGGCCTCTCTGTTAAAGAAAGTAATACAGAGCAAGAGCCACTCATTGGTGGAGACGTCATTATTGATGAGAGAAATCACTTACTAGATCTTTACGGTTCTGAGGCTGAAGATGTCTTAAATGATGGAGGCGGTATATCAGCTGAGGTTCGCCAAGCCGTGTTACGAGAAGGGGCAATTCGACTAGAAGATTATTGGGTTCGGCGTGTTCCACGAGCATTTTTTGATCTTGATGGCGGATTATCGGTTCTAGAAGAAGCCGCGAACGCAATGGGAGATCTTTTGGGTTGGACCGAAGAAAAGAAGCAGTCTGAAATTACTTCATGTGAGAATCGTCATGCAATAGAAAATGACCTTTTTATTTCTGCAGGTGGAAGCAATGCTTGACCAAGATCTGATTAAAAGCCTTGAGGGAATTGTTGGCTCTGAGAAGGTACTCACTTCAGATGAGGACGTCGCTGATCGTCGACACGACTACTGGGTGTTAAGCCATCTCCAATCATGGGTGGATGTTTTTGAAGGAAGACCAGGAGCTGTCATTTCTCCTAGTTCGGTAGAGGAAGTCCAAGAGGTAGTTTGTTTAGCAAGTGAGACAAACACTGCCGTTGTTCCTTTCGGTTTAGGGAGCGGGGTTTGTGGTGGTGTTCGCCCTGACCAAAGCATGATTTTGATCGATCTTTCCGGCCTCAACCAAATTCGTGAAATTGATGCTTTTAACCTCAAAGCAACTTTTGATGCAGGTGTAAATGGTTTACATGCGGAAGAATCTGTAGCTGCCCATGGTTTAACAATTGGGCACTGGCCTCAGTCAATTGCTTTAAGTTCTGTTGGCGGATGGGTTTCAACTCGGGCAGCCGGTCAATTTTCAACTGCTTACGGAAATATTGAAGACATGGTCTATTCCCTTGAAGTGGTGTTACCAAATGGTGACCTTGTAATTCTTGGTAAAGCACCGCGTGCTGCCGCTGGCCCAGATCTTCGGCATCTTCTAATAGGAGCAGAAGGAACAATGGGGATAATCACTGGGGTTACTTTGTGTTTGCGGCAACAACCAGAGAGGCGTGAATATCGAGTCTTTCATACTCCTTCTTTGGCCGCTGGAATTGAAGCACAGCGTAGAATCTTGCAAGCGGGCTGGCTTCCTCCGGTGATGCGACAATACGACGAGCGGGAAACTCGACGTACCTTCAAGTCTTGGTGTATGGAAGGTCATGGTTTGCTTCTCATGGTCCATGAAGGACCAGAAGGAAGAGTTGAAGCAGAAGTAAACGCTATTGACGATTTAGCTGAATCCTGCGGACTTGTTCTTGGTGACAGTGCCGCTGGAGAACACTGGATGGAAAACCGTAACCATGTTCCTACTTGGGATGAATTATTTGATCGTGGATTAATTGTTGACACTGTGGAGGTTTCATCTTCTTGGTCTGACATTGAGACCCTTTATGACAAAGTGATTGAAGCTGTGTCAGAAATTTCTGGTGTTGTGGCGGTGTCTGCTCATAGTTCTCATGCTTATCGGACTGGAATAAACCTTTATTTTTCTTTTGCTGCCACTGCAGAAAACCCGATTGATCTTGAACCGATTTATCTTGAATGTTGGAAACAAATAATGGAGAAAACCGCGGAATGCGGGGGTGGGATTGCTCACCATCATGGCGTTGGGCGAGTGCGGAAACCTTATCTTGTACATGATTTAGGTGAGTCCGGTTTAGCGCTCCTTCGTAACTTAAAAAATGCCCTTGATCCTCAAGGACTTCTAAATCCTGGGAATCTTATACCTGATGCCTGACCTGTTACTTGGGCTTGATGTCGGAACTACAAGCGCACGAGCAGTAATTTTTGATGCTGAGGGAAAGACTATTGGTTCTTCTCAAGTTGCTCTTTCAAATAGAACCACAGAATCAGGTCATGTTGAACAAGATCTCAATTTTCTTTGGGACGCGGTTGTTCGCTCTGTTTCTGAAGCTCTTGAAGATGGAAAGTGTTCAGCTGTAGATCTGCTTTCTATTGGGGTAACTACGCAACGGTCAAGTATTGCTGTCTGGGAGAAAAGCTCTGGCAATCCAGTCGCTCCAATGGTTGTTTGGAATGATCTTCGAGGTATTGAACGTTCGCAAGAGTTACGTGAAGCCGGCTATCCGGTCATGGCTATCGCCGCGGCAGCGAAACTTGAATCTGTAATAGACGACATTCCTGATGGTAGGGAAATGGTGGCAAACGGTTCTCTCCTGTGGGGCACTTTGGACAGTTATTTGTTGTACAGGATTAGCGGTGGGGACCTTCATATTACTGATCGGTCTTGTGCTTGGTCTTCGGCATATCTTGACTTTTTTAATCCTGACCAGTGGAACGAAGACCTTATTTCTTATCAAGGTTTTGATACGAATTTTTTTCCTTCTCTTTGTGCTACGACAGGAAATCTTGGTTTAACTTCACCAGATTTTTTGGAAGTCTCTATCCCGATCGGCGCGGTTGTAGCTGATCAACAAGCTGGAATGTTTGCTCACGGTATAGCTGATACAAAAGGATGGAAAGCTACTTTTGGCACATCAGGGGTTTTGATGGTTTCAACAGGAGAAAGCCCACATTTCAGATCACCCTTAACACCAATGGTTTTAGCTGGCTGGGATAACCGGACTTTGTTCGCCTCTGAGGGAATGGTGAGAAGTGCTGGGGAAATGATCCCGTGGGCGGTGTCTACTGGAGTTAGCAGTTCAATAGATGATTTTTTTGCTTTGGCGGATAGTTCTTCTAGCTCAGGTGGAATTTCTTTTCTTCCAGCCCTTCACGGATTAGGGACTCCATATAACAATCCAGATGCTGTGGTATCAATTGTTGGCAAATCGGAGTCTTCATCTAAGGGGGAGATCGCTCGAGCGATTCTCGAAGGTATTGCTTTCCGAATGTGTGAAATTGTTGAAATCGCTGTTGAAAATTTCGCCATTGATTCAACAACTGCTTTGCCAATCGATGGGGGGCTAAGCCGCAGCGATACCTTTTGCCAAATTCAAGCAGATCTTTTGGGAAGACCTTTGATTCGACATTCAGTCATTGAAGCAACAGCGTATGGAGCAGCATTAGCTGGTGGGCAAGGAATCGGTTTGAACTATTTAAGTTCTGAAGAACGAGGTGACTTTTTTGAACCAGTTTCTGATCAGGCCGAAGCAACTTTGAAGTTAGAAAAGTGGCAGAATCAAGTTCTGAATCTAAATAAGAACGAGGGATTCCAGTGAGTAATTCAATTCCAGCTAGTTTCGCTTCAAATAATTCGGTGGTTACCACGGGACCGAATGGTCAACGCGCTCATCATCAGCAATTTGTTCATATGGAACGCCTCGCAGAAGGTTTTCATCAAGTAACTGAGAAAGTCTGGTGTCAAGTTGGTAATGGTTTATCTAATCAAACTTTTGTTGAAGGACCTGAGGGTCTGATCGTTATTGATACTGGTGAATCTATTGAAGAAATGAACGCGGCGCTTTCGGCAATTAGGGAGTGTTGTTCTGCCCCAATCGCTGCAGTTATTTACACCCATTACCACTACTGCAGCGGGACTCAAGCTGTTTTTGATGAGCAAAAAAATGAGTTACCTATCTGGGGTCATTACGGAATTGAAAAAAACTTACAAACAATGGCAACGGAAATAAGCCCGACTGGTGGGAGAGGTTTAGTCCATCAGTTCTCTATGCTTTTACCCGACGAAGGGCCAGATTCATCGGCCAGCGTGGGGTTGGGTTTGTATTATCGGCGACCCGAGCATGCGCCTTTTACTTCGGGATTTATTCCACCAAACCATCTCATTTCGGAATCTACTGAAGCCACAATTGCCGGGCTAAGAGTAGAAATGGTTCCTGCTCCGTCAGATGCAGACGACAACATTACAATTTTTTTCCCTGATCTAGGAGTGTGCGTAAATAATTTAGTTTGGCCGGCGCTCTTTAATGTATTTGCTATACGCGGTGAGCCCTATAGAGACCCACGAGTTTTAATTTCCGGCTTGGACCAAATTCTAAATATGGAACCGGATTATCTTGTTGGTGCTCATGGCCCTCCTATTACTGGTAAAGAAGTGATTGCTGAAGGGGTTACTGATGCGCGAGATGCTTTACAGTTTCTCTGGGATCAAACAGTGCGAGGGATAAATAAAGGTTTATCGCATGGGGAACTTATTGAATTCGTTCAACTCCCCGATTTCTTTAACCGATCATATTTGACTCAACAAAACTATGGATTGGTCGAACATCACGTTCGCCAAATTCATAATGGTTTAGTGGGATGGTTTGATGGCATTGAATCTTCTCTTTTCCCGTTGCCGACAGTTGAAAGGTGTAAGCGACTAATAGATGGTTTTGGGGGAAGAGAAAAAGTTTTTGATGATGCCCAAAATGCTTTAAAGGATGACGACTTGCGTTGGGCTCTTGAATTAGCAACTTGGCTTGTTCGTAGTGAAGAAAACTTTTCAGATAGGGCCGATGGTGGATCTGGAGAAGATCGAGCGCTTTTAGCAAGTGTGCTTAGAGAAATTAGTCAAAGAACGACATCCGCTAATGTTCGAGGCTGGTGTCTAACTCGAGCTCTCGAGTTAGAAGAGAAACTTGACTTATCTCGTTTCAGAGTTCATCGCTACGGATATAAGCAAGTTATGAGTGGTGCACCTGAAACATTTATCCATAGTTTGAAAGTTCTTCTTGACCCAACCAAAGCACAGGGTTTAGATATGCATCTGAGGTGGGAAGTTGCTGAGGAGATTACGACCGGAATCAGGATACGTAATTGCATAGCTGTCCCTACTAATGGAGACAATCCAGATGCAAGGGTTTCTTTATCCCATCACGCTTTAGCGAATCTTTTTTCAGGACGAATTTCTTTAAAAGAGGGTGTGGAAGAAAAAGAAATTGTCATTGATGGTGATACTGAAAAAGTATTCGGTGCACTTGCCTGTTTTGATCTTCCGTCTTTTGGCGGGTAACAACACATACCGACTTCGTAGACAGATCTTCTAGTTTTATCTAAACTTTTGGAAGTAACTTTATAGATTGGAAAATTGTGACTGCTATTTCTCACCTACCTAGATCAATAACTTTGATTGATTTGATACCTCGCTCACGCGTTCGAGATGTGTTAGCTGTATCTTCTTTTGCTCTTCTTACCGCAGGCGCAGCTCAAATCTCTATCCCACTGGGGTTTACTCCTGTTCCCATCACCGGACAAACATTTGCCGTACTTTTAGCTGGTGGAGTTCTTGGATCAAAACTCGGAGCAGCTTCTCAAATGTTTTATGTAATTTTGGGAGCTTTAGGTCTCCCTTTTTATGCTGACGGTGCAGGTGGCTGGGAAGTAGCGACTGGGTCAACCGCCGGTTACCTCGTTGGCTTCATAGTTGCAGCATTTCTTGTGGGATTAATGGCGGAAAGAGGTCAAGATCGTAATCTTGTAACTTCACTGCCAGCTTTTATTGCTGGAAGCATAATTATTTACACCTTTGGTGCTCTTTGGCTTGCTTACAACCTTGATATCCCATTAACTGCAGGGGCAACTGAAGCAAGTGCTGTTGCTTACGGGGTGACACCTTTCATTGTCGGTGACATACTCAAAGCTGCCTTAGCTGGTGTTCTTTTGCCTGGGGTTTGGCGTCTGAGATCAGATGCCTAATAGCCGCCAGCGACACAACTTTCTGATACAGCGATTCACGTTTAAATGAGAAATAATCAGCCAAATCTTTTATTTATCTATGCTGATCAGCACCGTTCTGACGTAATGGGTTGTGCGGGCAACGACATCGTCATGACACCTCATCTTGATCGTTTGGCCTCGGAAGGTGTTCGTTTTGACCAAGCCTGGACTGAGAGTCCAGTCTGTCAGCCAGCAAGAGCGTCGATATTAACTGGCCGCTATCCGAGCGACCATGGCGTACTCGGAAACTTTGCCGGCGACTGTGAACCTGAATGGGATACTTTCCCTCGACGCCTTCAAGAGGCCGGATATACCACAGCCTCCATTGGTAAAACTCACTTCGATTCGTGGCCGATGAATGCCGAACCTGGTTCGCCTGCACCAACGGAGGAGTGGATTGGTAGTTTCGGATTTGACTACGTAATTGAAGAATTTGATCGTTACGTTCACGTCGGCGACTGGATTACGCCCTACATGCAGTTCTTAGATGATCATGGCGTTCTTGAAATGTACCGTGACATTGTTCTAGCTAATTTTCGAGGAGGTGAACGGCACTGGAAGGGTGTCACCTCTCCTCTGCCACAAGAGTTAGATCTAACTTGCTTTCTCGCCGACGAAGCACAGCAGTGGATTAGTCGTCAGGCAGATGATAAACCTTGGTTTTTGCAGTTGTCGTTCGTGCAGCCCCATGTTCCGCTTATGGGTGACCCGATTTGGGCTGAATATTACGAAGGAACCATGATTGAACGTACTGCTCGGGTTGAACCGGTCTCTACAACGGATGACTGGGACACTCATCTGACCTTTCTTCGCAAACATTCACATAGTGAGTTACTAACCGATGAGTTTGTGTTAGATGGCGCTCGCCAATATTACGCAATGGTTTCACTTATTGATCAGCGGATCGGCGATCTGTTAGCTCAGTTGGAATCACTCGGACAGCTTGACAACACTTGGATCATTTATTCATCTGACCATGGTGAAATGCTTGGCGATCATGGTCTGATGGCAAAGCTGAACTTCTACCGATCATCAGTTCAGGTGCCACTGATCATTCGCCCACCTGGAGGCACTGTTGAACGAGTTGAAACGGCGCCAGTTCAGGCTCTCGATATTGCCGCAACCTTGCTTGATGCCGGTAGCGCTTCACCTCTTGAAGATGCTTCTGCAGAGTCGCTTTTGCCTATTGTCTCCGACTCAGAGTCTCCTACTCGAAATCATGTGGCGAGCATGATTCGCTTACGTCCTGACTTACCGACTTGGCAAGCCATTACCGACGGTCACTGGCGGGCCACTTTTAATAGAGATAACGGCGAAGCCTGTGAACTCTTCAATCTCGTCGAAGACCCTGACGAAGCCAACAACCTTATAGCCGGCACTGCTCCAGCAGATGTGCTCGATCACTTATCCGACGCGTTGATATCCACGCTGGAGAAATAAGTTTTGACTGCTGACCGGTTTTTGATTGATCAACCCATTCGGGTGCGTAAAGACCAAAGTTCGGGGAAATACCTAAGTTCCGCTGTATGACGTAACCAGCCAACTCCGTCGGAACCTCCGGTACCTGGCTTGTATCCAATCGTTTTAGAGACAAGAACAAAATGGCGCCATCGGTATTGGGATATTGCATCGTCTAGGTTGATTAGCGCCTCCCCTAATTGGTAAAGGCGGTTACTTGTACTCGGGTCTTGATAGATGTCAAACCATGCTTGTTCGACGCTTTCATTTGCGGGGTACGGTTGTGTCCAGTCACGTTCAAGCATTTCGTGGTCGATCTTGTGGCCTTGCCGTTGTAGGCATCTAATAATTTCGTCATAGAGGCTGGGTGCTTCTAATGCTTCTTTAATGTGTGGCCATACATGTGGCACGTTTTTGTGAGCGCTAGCTAATTGTTTATCTTTATTGCCTAAAACGAATTCGACATGGCGGTACATAAATGAAAGTTGCCCTGAAGCTTCGTCTAAATAGTCGCGAAATTGGTTAAACCCTTCCGCGGAAATTGTTCCAACGACATCCCATGTTTTTAGCAGCAGATGAACAAATTCTGTCGAACGGTTAAGAAGCATAAGTGCGTCATCGATCTCATCTTCTTGGATGCGAGCTTTTGTGTTAAATAGTTCAAAGTGGAGCCCTTTGAACAGTATTTCTTTTACTTGTCCCATAACAAAGAAACACATTTCGTCATAAGCGTCGCTACGCGGATGTTGGAGGGAAAGCAGTAGATCTATGCTCTGGTAGTTGATATAAGGATTTGTGTCTCCCATGAAGTCAACCGTTGGTTCTCCGCCGGTCTCTAAAGCTTTATCGGCGCGAGTGGCGTCTGTTGTTTGATCCATTGGTCGAGGTTCAATCCCTAGAGTTACTCCCTCTGGGTCCACAATTTTCGGAGTTTGTGGTTTGAAATTTGGCATAAATGATTTTCCTTAAATTTCCCTTAAGAAAGACATTACTTTTTTCCCCATCTCTGTGCTGATATCGGCTAATTCAAATACGACATCGAAATGATTTTTTCCTTCTATTTCAAAAGTAACTGCATTGTTTCCTTGAGTTCTTAGATGTGCTGCAAATGCGCGGCTTTGTGTTTTGAATTCTTCTGTTTCTATTTCTCCCCAGCAAATGAGACTCTCTGGAAAGTTTTTTAGATCTTTATGTAATGGGCTTAATTTTTTCGCTTCAACTGAATCTAATTTCAACGCATCATTAATGTAGGTGCCTATAAGTGGGGCGAGTTCATATATCCCTGAAATTAAGACAGTTGCTCGTACGGGTATTTCTTCAGCTGTCATGGCCGCGAGATGCGCTCCGGCTGAACTGCCAGCGAGAACAATACGATCCGTGTCTATCAAAAGATGTTCCGCTTCGTTGATCATCCATGAAACAGCGCGCTTGCATTCTTTGACGATTTCTTCAAGGGAGGCTTCAGGCGCCAAAGTGTAATCAATAGCTGCGAAAACTATTTCATTTTCTACCCAAGCAGGGGCAGCAAATGACGATTCTTTTTTTGATAACTCTTGCCAATAGCCGCCATGGATGAAGACGACTAGTGGAAGTTTTTTCTCTTCATGATTCAGAGGAGCGAAAAGGTCTATTCGTTGTGAAGGCTTTACCCCATAGGCGTATTCTTTTCCTTCACCGAGTTTTTTCCGCGCCTCTTCACTTTCCGTAATGTAGGCAGAAATGTAAGGCTCAATATCTTCGATACATGAACTTGGAGAGTATTCTTTCTCTCTTTCCGCGAGGGGCATCTCTTCCCAATGCCAAGGGATCTCTGAGGATAAATTCAAATTTTTGGTTCCCGTGGTAAGCCAAGCATGCGCTCACCAATGATATTTCTCATGATGTTTGAAGTGCCACCCATGATTGTGTAGCCCGGAGAATAGATGAGGCCTTTTGTGTCATCGTTCCAAAGAGTTGCTTCTGGTCCTAGTACTTTGAAAACAAAGTCTGAAACACGTTGTTCATGTTCTGTGCAATACACCTTGATCGCAGCGCTAAAGCCAGGAAGAGCTTGACCTAAAGCTTCTTGGTAAACCAGCAAACGCCCGAGCTGATAACCAGATTCAAGTTTTGCTACTTCCTGTCTAATTTTTGCTTTAGTGAAATCTGCGTGCTCTAAAGCAATGTCGTAAAGAGGGCGATTTGAAACAAGACGATCTATGCCGCCGCGTTCATGTTCAAGTTGGCGCATTGTTTGACGAAATGCATCTCCTTCGACTCCAACAAGATTCTCAACTGGTACTTCTACGTCATTGAAATAGACCTCGCAGAAATGTTTATTGGTGGTCATGTCGGTAATGGGTCTTATTTCAATTCCAGGAGTGTTCATCGGAATAATGATTTCAGAAATACCTTTATGTGGCGGCCCGTCGTTAATGGTTCGGCAAATGAGGTACATGTAATCGGCTTGAGCGCCAAAACTTGTCCAAATCTTTTGACCATTTATGATCCATTGATCACCGTCATTTTCAGCAAACGTTTTTAATGAAGCTAGGTCAGAACCGGAATCAGGTTCGCTCATTCCAATGCACCAAGTTGCTTTACCGCTAAGTATTCCGGGTAAATATTCTTCTTGCTGCTGAGGTGTGCCGTGTGTGATAAGGCTGGGTCCCATTTGGCGATCAGCGAACCACATTCCTGCTATCGGAGCTCCTGCGGAAATCATTTCTTCACCGACAATAACTCTTTCAATTGCTGAGCGTTCTTGACCGCCATGTTCCTTTGGCCAACTCATACCAATCCAGCCTTCACTCGCCATTATTTCTGAGAATTCTGAGGAGTAACCGTTCATCCAACTGTCAGTGAATCGGCCGAACTTTTCAACTCCATCGGCAGCGACTTTGGCCGCACGCGACCGAAGTTCTTCTAATTCAGGGTTTAAAGCAAAGTTGAGCACCCTCACTTTCTACACATCAGATACGCGTTTGCCACAAAAACATCAGATTGATTAATAAGTAATGCCGGAAGATAGAGAAGAGTCCTTTGGGGATAGCCTGTTATTTTAAGGAAATTACGAATAGGGAAACATGAAAATTAGTAAACGTGTCTTCATATTTTTTGCGTTCACTCTCTTTAGTGTTTCCTGCAGCAGTTCTGATTCTCCAGCAGATGAAAGAGTTTCTTCCACTGAAGTAACAACCACTTCTATTGCCGCTGAAGATTCGGAAGAAGATAAAGACGAAAACGATTCTTCGCCTCCAATTGAAGAGTCTCGAGATTCAAGTTACATATTTGATCAAAATCGTTTGCATACCTTTGAATTGGTTCTCCCCCAATCAGCTCTTGATGAATTAGATGCTGATCCAATGGCAGAAGAATATGTGGAAGGAGAACTTGTTTTTGAAGGTGAAACTATTGGGCCAGTAGGTATCAGGTATAAAGGATCAGTTGGTGCTTGGGTGGGTTGTGTTGGCTCCGGAGAGATCTTCGCTGACGGTGGAGCCAAGGCATGTACGAAGTTGTCAATGAAAGTGAAGATTAACTGGGATGACCCAGATGCAGAGTTCTTTGGTTTACGGAAACTTCAATTTCATTCACAAAACCTAGATCAAACTCATATGCATGAGCGTCTTGGATACTGGTTATTTCGAGAAATGGGAGTTCCTGCACCTCGGTCTGTTCATGCCCGCTTAGTTGTTAATGGAGAATTTGTTGGTCTTTTTGCTTTAACTGAGCAGATAGATGGGAGGTTCACTCGTCATAATTTTGAAGATGGCACAGGAAATCTTTATAAGGAGGTGTGGCCGCTTAGATCAAACGGAGAACCAAGGACGGGCGAAGAGTTTTACGAAGGACTTAAAACCAACGAGAACGACGACGATTTGGATATGAGTCAAATGGTTTCTTTTGCAGAGCAAATAGCAACAAAAGAAGACATGCAGGAAACAATGCGGCAGTGGATGGACATAGAAGAAATTATCTCTTATGCCATTGTTGACCGTTCAATTCGAAATGATGATGGTGCTTTTCATTGGTACTGCAGCTTTGAAGAAGCCAACTTTGGCAACGAATGCAATAACCATAATTTTTACTGGTATTCGAACCCATCTACAGGAAAGGTGCATCTTATTCCTTGGGATTTAGATAACTCTTTTGAGAACATCCTCTTTGATGCGAACCCTGTTACCCCTATTCCTGATAAATGGGGTGAAACGAGAAATGGTTGTGAGCCTTTCTCATACGGAATGTGGAATCTAACTCAAAGGTCAGCTGCTTGCGACAAGATTACTTACACTTGGACCACATTTGATGAGGAATATGAACGGATCTATAACGAGTTCATGCAAGGGCCCTTCGCCAAAGAGCAAGTTGAGTCTCTTTTGGATACTTGGGAAGAGCAGATTGCTCCGGTTGTTCGGGAGGCAGCAGAAACCCATGATGACGCTCTTCGATTTGAAATGTGGCAAAACGCTCTTAACCGTTTCCGTCAAAGTTTGGCGCACGCTCGAGGGGAAGAAATCCCAAAAGAATTTTTTAATAGTTCTGGAAGATTTAATGACATAGAAATTCCGACAAGTAACCCAAACGGGTCTCTAAACATGGAAGATTTGTCCGGTTTAACTGAAATAAAGCTTTCCATAACTCCGGAACCTATTCCCGGGCAACCTTGGACAGGGGTTTTACGTGGCGAAGGTCTTACCCCGGGACTTCCTTCAGCCGTATTTGGTTGCCCTGGTTCTTCATTACCGAATATAGATTTGTGCAACATGTCGAACATGCTTGCTATAGCTTTTGCAAATGAAGACGGTGAAATAGAGACAGAAGAATTTTCTGTTCCCCGTATTCCTTCAGAAGGTGGTTGCTTTCTTGTTGGCAATTCAGGTCCTGATAGGCAACCAAACACTGGCGATGAACAGGGTGGATTTATCTGCACTGACTAGCATCTAGTCAACAATCTCTTGCTAACTCGTTCACATTCTGACCCTGAATAAGGGATTCTTACTTTCATTTGTTAACCTTTTCTTCTTATGTCCCAGCCTCTGCTAATAGTGTGTGATGTCGTAGCAGTTTTACTTTTAGTTTTCGGTCTTTACTTTCCTCGTCACCGTAGACGGGACATGATTCCAGCGCTTTTAGGAATAAATGTTGCTCTTTTAGGTATCACAATGACGCTCACGAGAACTGAAGTGAATCTTGGTCTTGGGTTAGGGCTCTTCGGTGTTCTCTCAATTATCCGACTCCGCTCAAACGAGTTAGGTCAACAAGAAATCGCTTATTACTTCACTGCCCTGGCTTTAGGTCTACTTGCAGGAATGCCCATTGACCCAGTTTGGGCTACTCCAACACTTATGGCTGCGATTTTGATTGCCATGTTTATTGGTGATCATCCACAACTTTTCGCTGATTCCCGTAGCAAAACACTGACTTTAGACAGAGCTTATGTAGATGAGAAAGAATTGTCTGAACGGCTTGAATCTCTTATAAACGGTGAAATATTAAAGATCAATGTGAGAAGAGTTGATCTTATAAATGACAGCACTGTGGTCAATGTTCGATACAAATTGAATCAAAATAGTGGAGATTAGATTTTCTAGGTGATAGTTAATGGCTTTGAATCTTGCACATCTTGAGCCTATAAGCCTTGAAGAAATGGATGAAGTCGCTTCTTTAAGAACGCGAATCGACCGAAAATATATTGTGGACCGCGACACAGTAACCGCGATTGTAGAATCTTTACCTCCTTCTTCAGCTGTCTTAGATATTGATGGGAAAAGGAGTTTTAGTTATCAATCTGTTTATTTTGATAGCCCAAACTTTGACTCATACCGTTCCGCCGCTTACCGAAGAAGACGACGGTTTAAGATCCGAAGTCGGGTTTACGTTGATTCAGATATTTGCAAACTCGAGGTGAAGCTCAGAGCTGGTAGAAAAATGAACGCAAAGAAACGCTTTGATTACACCCTTGATAAGCACAAAGAAATTACTAGCGCGGGTAGAGAATTTATTGAATCTGTTGTTGGTGATTTAAGCGTCCCGAGAGAACTTGCCCCAGTTTTGACAACAAAATATAGTCGCACCACTTTAGTGGATTTGAATTCTTGGGCACGATTGACTTGCGATGAGAATTTAATTTGTGAGGATTGGGAAGAGAATAAAGTTTCTCTAAGTCACTTTGTTTTTGAAACTAAGTCTGCTGGTCCTCCCAGTTTTTTTGACCAGTTATTGTGGACTCATGGAATACGTCCAGTGCGAATCAGTAAGTTCTGCACCGGGTTAGCTGCTCTTCATCCAGAGTTGCCTTCCAATAAGTGGCGGAGAACTTTGAATAGGTATTTCTCTTACTGATTCCTGATGTTTCAAAAAGTAAGCACAATTGATCCAACATGGTCTTTCAGGTTGAATACGCGTTGAGCTTCGTGTATTTCTTCAAACTTGAATACTTTTCCTACCTGCGGTTGAACTTCTCCACGTTCTATGTAACTCACTAGGTCTTCAAATAGTTCTGACTGAAAAACTGTTGCACCAACAAGTTCAAGGTCTTTTAAATACAGCGTTCGTAGATCGAGATCTACAATCGGCCCAGCTATCGCTCCGGAAGTAACGTATTTCCCGCCCTGTTTTAGTAATTCAAGCCACGCGGAAAAATTTTCTCCACCAACAACATCCGCTACGACATCTATTTTGTGTCCGTGGATTAAGTAAATCTCTTCAGGAACATTGCTGGATTCTCTAGCAATCACTTCGTCTGCTCCGACGTGCTTAACCTGATCAAGTTTCTTTGAAGATGCGACAGCATAAACAGTTGCGTGACGGCGTTTCGCAAGTTGAATAAGTGCGGTTCCTACCCCTCCGGATGCTCCAGTTATCGCAATGCTTTGGCCTGCCTCTAATTGAACTCGTTGCAGCATATGTTCAGCTGCTGCCCATGAACAAGGAAAGCTCGCTAACTCAATATCTGAAAGGTCTGTTTCTATAACATGCACGTTTCTGGCTGGAAGAACACAATATTCTGCAAACCCTCCATTAAATTCGCTGCCTAGGTATCCGGCAAGTTCTCGATTTGAGGGGTCATCTTTATCTAATATGCATGGGTTCACTAGAACTCGTTCACCAAGGAGAGAGTCGTTTATTCCTTCTCCGACCTTCACGATTCGACCACTAATGTCAGCTCCTTGGATGCGGGGAAATTTAAGTCCGGAACGACCCCATGTCGCATCATCAGTTCGTGCTTCCTCAAATCCACTATTTGTTGTCGCGCTGTTGACAGAGCGGCTATACCATCCAACTCGAGTGTTGATGTCTGTGTTGTTTAGACCGCACGCGGAGACTTTTACTAATACTTGATCTTGTTGAACTACTGGAACGGAAACATCGTCACGAATCTCTAACATTTCTGGCCCACCAGTACCGAGAAGAAGTGCCGCTTTCATTTTTTCTGGAATTTTTTCTTCCATTGCCAAAGTGTATATCACAAGTATTTTTCAATAATTGATGATAGAAATAGCGCAATTGGCATTCTTGTGGAGGAGTGATGTCAAACGATACGTCTAAATCTGAGAGTGGCTATAAACCGCCTGTACCAATTGAAAAACCTCCCCTTTATTCTTGGCCCCCAAAACCTACAAAGGCTATCCGGTGGTTACTTTTTGAAATGTACTTCCCGTGGGGTTTTCTCTGGATAGGCCTCAGTGTTTTTACATGGCATTTTTTAACACCGAGTAGCACAACAATGTCAACCTTGAGCCTTAGCTGGATCGGGCTTATTTGGTTAAGGAATGCTTTTCTTCTCTCTCTTCTAGCCGGAGGTTTACATTGGTGGTTCTATATTCGCCGTTCACAGGATAAAAATTTCAAGTTCACGGAACGGTGGTTAGCGACAAATAGCCGAAAGTTTCTTTGGCGAAATCAGGTTAAAGACAACATTTTCTGGAGTTTGGCTAGCGGAGTTACTTTTTGGTCAATTTTTGAATCTTTGACTCTCTGGGTTTGGGCTTCCAATCGGATTCCATCGACGACTTGGAGTGATTCTCCTATTTATTTATCGTTTATGGTTTCTGTTGGTGTCATTTTTTGGGCAACTATCCATTTCTGGATCATTCATCGTGCCCTTCATTGGAAACCTCTTTACCAGGTAGCTCATGATCGGCATCACCGAAATGTAAATATTGGTCCCTGGAGCGGTATTTCGTTCCATCCAATTGAACACGTTATTTATTTCACTGTGTTCTTAATTTGGTGGGTGGTCCCGGTGCATCCAATTGTGATTCTTGCTTCCGGATTTTTCAACGGATTAAGTCCTGCAGTTTCTCATTCAGGTTTTGATTATCTAATGGTTGGGAAGAAATGGAAACTTTCCACTGGTGATCTTTTCCATCAACTGCATCATCGCTATTTTGAAGTTAACTATGGCAATACTCCAACACCCATTGATGCGATTTTTAAAACTTGGCATGATGGAACCGAAGAAGCTCAAGAAAGATTACGACATCGACGGAGGGCTAACCAAAAAAATGACTAATCTCAATAGCCAAACAAAAGGATTCAAATAATGGCCGCTTTTTCTGCTAGTGAAGTGAACTCAGCTTTAACAGAGTTCTTAACGGAACGTCATCTCGCCATCCTGACCTTAGTGAGACCTGATGGGAGACCTCATTCAACCCCAATCGGGTTTATGTGGGATGAAGAGGCAGAAGTTGTGAAGATTATTACTTGGTCTGGGAGTTTAAAAACTCGATTACTGGAGAAAGGGAACTTGGTTGGATCCATTGCTCAAGTTGATGGCGGACGGTGGGTAACTTTTGAAGGTAGTTGTTCCGTGAGCGCTGATCCAGAAGTTTGTAAGGATGCGGTTGAGCGTTACGCCAGAAGATACTCTCCTCCGAAGGACCGTGGCGCAGATAGACGTGTAATCACGATGACCGTTTCTCGAATACTGGCAAGTAACAGTCTTAGTCCTAGTTCTTAAGACTCTTTATCAGAGACTCGGCGGTTCTCCGACCTGAAACCATTGCCCCCTGAATGGAAGGAGTGTCACGATGATCTCCACATATCCATTTAGCTGCGTCGATTTGAGTAGTACGACGGAAAGGCATCTTTGGGTGAAAATCGGGTTGTCCGTGTCTAATGGAATACGTTCTTAAATGTTTCCAGTCATCTACTTGTTCTCCAAACCAGTTCCTCATCTGTTCTGTTACTGGCTGAAGAGCTTCTGGTGTGTAGTGACCTGGTATTGCTGAAGCGATAAGGGTTTCATTGTTTGAAGAGTAAGAGGGCGCAATGTTGGTAATTATTGCGACATTGAGAGCAGGTCCTGATTTTTGACCGTCAAGGAGAAGAGCGGTGGTTTTGGTTGGGGCATGGGGTGCAGCAAAGTACACGCAAGAAACAGAACGTGATGGAAGTTCTTGTTGGTTGAGGAGTTGGGATGCGGCTGGAGATTCTGTGGCGATCACTACATGGGATGAGATAATTTTTTCGCCTGACTCTAATGTCACTTCTGTGCCATCAATTTTTTCAACTGAATGGTTGAGAAGAATACTTTCTTTTCCAATGTTTTCTGCTAGTTGATTTGGGATAGCTTGCATTCCGTTCTTTGGTAATGCTGCCGTTCCGGTAAATAACATTTTTAGTATCAGTAACGACAGACGAGCGGATCCTTGGAGTTCGGGGTCGAGTCCAATTCCGCCGAGAAGCGGAACAAAAAAATTACTGATTGCTTTTTTAGAGAAACCAAGAGTTTCAAGATGTCCAAGAACTTTCTTGTCTTCATTTTGCGATATCAGTGCGGTTCCTCGAATAAGAGAGAACCGAAGACGGAGCAGAGCTAATTTGTCTTGAAAGGTGACCGCTGATGACGTGATTGTTGAAAGTCCAGCAGAAAGACTACGGAAAGGATCAGAGATGACATCAAATTTGCCGTTTCTAAAAATATTTGCTCCGGGCGCAAAAGCATTTAATTCGAGTGCTTCTAAATCCAGATGCCGGGCGAGTTCCGGATAGCCGGTTAAAAGTATTTGAAATCCTCGATCTAAGAGAAAACCTTCATGAATGTCTGTTCGTACTCGGCCTCCTACAGCGTCACTGGCTTCAACTATAAGGACTTCATGTCCGGCATTTTTTAATGTGCTTGCTGCAGTTAAACCGGCGAGACCAGCTCCAATTATTAAAATCTCAGGTGCAGAGTCTTTTCTCTTATACCTATGAGAGTTTGTTTCTTCCATGGTTTCCTTTACGTGGGCTTCAAGTCGCTTCGTTACAATGTAACGAACCTAAATGGAGAAGAACCTTCAATGGCGTTACGAACAAAGTCAGGCACAAATTATGAAGTATTTGGGAGCGTCAAAGATCCTGCTGTTGTGTTTGTCCATGGGCTCGGTTTAGACCTCAATACATGGGAAAAAATCGCGCCTTATTTTAGTGATGATTACCGAGTTGTACTTTATGACTTAAATGGCCACGGGAAATCTGATGCTTCGATTGCCACCCAAACCCTTTCTCTTTTCGCTGAACAACTTGCAGACCTATTAGATGAATTAGAAATTGATCGCGCGGCAATTGTTGGATTCTCTTTGGGAGGCATGATTAACCGCCGTTTCGCTCTTGATCACCCTGAAAAAACGGGGGCGCTGGCGATTTTGAACTCACCCCATGAAAGAGACCAAGAAGCTCAACGGCTTGTGGAGGAACGTGCACTTCAAACCTCTGCAGGTGGAATTGAAGCGACTATAGACGAAACGCTTAGAAGATGGTTTACTCCTTCTTTCTTTGAAAAGAACCCTGAAATTATTTCCAAAGTTCGTACCGGAGTTTTAAACAACAATTTAGATTCTTATACCCAATGTCGGCATGTTCTCGCTAATGGAGTTATTGAGTTAATCCGTCCAAACCCGTCAATAACTGTTCCAACATTGGTTATGACTTGTGAAAATGATACCGGTTCAACACCCGAGATGGCTCAAGCAATAAGTGAAGAAATTCTGGGGTCTGAAATAGTTATAGTTCCAGAACTTAAGCACCTTGGTTTGCTTGAAAAGCCAGAGGTCTTTATTAACTCCTTACAGGTTTTTCTTGACCGATATTGGCGTAGCCTTCCTTTATAGCCTGTGTTTAATTGCAAGTTTCAAACCATATTTTTAGGTAAGTATTTAAATGAAATTTCAACTAGCGATCAATTTAGAAAGAATGGATGATAGTTACGACATGCACGATGTCGTCGATCACACAGTTGAAATGGTTCAGATGGCTGAAGCTGGAGGATTCACAACTGTATGGGCAGCTGAACATCATGCTTTGGAAATGACAATTGCCCCAAACCCTTTCCAAATTCTGACTTGGTGGGCAGGCCATACTGAAAAAATACGTTTAGGTACCGCTGTAGCTGTTGCTGCATATTGGCATCCGTTGAACTTGGCTGGAGAAGCTGCTCTTTTAGACCTTATTAGTGGTGGTCGTTTAGAGTTTGGCATTGGTTCCGGTGCTTACCAGCGAGAATTTGACCGGATGCATCCCGGTCTTTTGCAATCAGATGCTTGGCGCTATATGCAAGAAATGATTCCTGTTCTTAAAGAACTCTGGAATGGCGATTATGCACATGAAGGAGAATTTTGGTCTTTCCCGACATCAACTTCGGTTCCAAAACCTGTGCAGAAACCACATCCACCTATCTGGGTTGCGGCTCGTTCACCTATTACTTTTGATTATGCAGTGAAAAATAGTTGCAATGTTATGTCTTGGCCTATTACGCGTTCTTTTGCTGAAGCAGAGTTGTATAAATCACAATTTGACGATGCCGTTAATTCCTATCCCGGATCATCTGTTCCAACTTTTGCGATGATGCGCCATACTGCGGTTTACGAATCGCCGGAAGATTGGATGGTTCCTGTGGAAGCGGCTCAGCGTCAACTCAGCCAATTTGAGAATCTCTTCAAAAACTTAGGTGATGTCGCGAATGGGTTTCCGAGAACAATTTCTCTAGATGAAGTTGATAACCGTGACGAATACGAGCCATCAATGTTGAAAGAAAATCTGATGTTCGGCACTCCCGATGAAGTAATTGAAAAACTTCAACGATACGAAGCTCTCGGAGTTGATGAGTTTATTTATTATGCGAGTCTTGGTTTAGGTCATGCAGAGCAAAAGAAATCGATGGAGTTGTTCTGCGAAGAAGTCATTCCTGCCTTTATTTGATCAAAATTTAGAGGAAGTTTTTCCTGCAACTATGCTGACGGAATGGTAAAAGGTCTAGTTCCTATTATTGACCTTAAAGATAAGAACTGTGATGAGTTGCTAGATATAGCTTGGCGTGAAGTCGGGTTTGCTTGTGTGGTTGGGCATGGAATAAATCCAAATCTTTTTTCTTCTATGCGGACTCTTCTGAAAAAACTTTTTGCCTTGCCTGATGAAACCAAGAGCAGGTATCAAATAACTCCCGAAAATTATCGTGGTTTTATTCCTTTAGGGTTCTTTACCCCAAATCGGGGAGAAAGAACTGGAACTCAAGCCGATGTCTACGAGGCGTTCAAACTTCACTGGGAATGCCCTGAAGGGCATCCGGTGCGAGAAGAGTGTTCTTTATATGGTTCTAACCGCTGGGTTTCCGAGTTAGGCGATATGTCTGAAATTATTTCTACTTATTGGGATGCTTGCGATGATTTGTCCGAAAAGCTTCTTAAATTTGCAGCGAAATCTTTAGATGTTGACTTTCAGACTTTGTTTTCTGCGTTTGAAGCGCCATTAACTAATATGACTCTACTTCGATACCCGCCTACTGCTGGAGAAGCAGAATTTGGAATACATCCACATAAAGACACAAATATTTTTACGCTTCTACACCCCGATCCAAATGGTGGTTTGGAAATAAAAAGTCCAGATGGTTCTTGGGTTGAACTTGAATGCCCAGAAGACGCTCTTGTTATTAATACGGGAGAAATGCTTGAGTTATGGTCTGGTGGTAATTACACCGCTACAGCTCATCGGGTAATTAATAATGGGCCAGACCGATATTCTTTTCCTTATTTTATGGTTCCAAATCACGCAGTAAATATTGAACCTTTGGTGCCAGCGCTAAGTGGCTTTAAGGATTCCACTATGCCTGTTGGTGAGTTAACCGCAGAAGTTTGGAGAACTAATTGGGCTGACGAACAGCCGCATGGTCAGGAATTCGATCTCGGTTCGCTTCAGCAATAGGCCTTTGTGCAAAACAAAAATGAAGCATTACAGTCATTTGCTTTGTACCGTTCTAAAATCAGCCTTTAACAGTGGTACTTCTGGAAAGTATGAAAATTATGGCCCCAGTGCTTAGTCGATTCCAAGGATCAATCGTTGTTCTCATTTGTGGTCTATCTTTCAGTTTTGGTCCTCTAACTTTTAGAGCTGTTCATGAAGCTGATGCATGGCAATATCTCTTCTGGCGTTGTTCAGCCACCGCAATTTTATCCATCATCATTATCTGCCTCGCTGGGCACAACCCCTTCCGGTCAGTAACCGAAGCAGGAAGAAACCAAATTATCGCTGGACTTTTTACCGCCGCAATGTTCACCTTGTTTATCGTTTCTCTCAGCAGAGCTACCGCGGCATTTGTACTGCTCATGCAATGTACGAGTCCTTTTTATGCCGCATTTTTTAGTCGAATACTTCTCAAAGAGCCAGTAGAGCGAAAAACTTTAATTGCTATGACACTTTCAATTCTCGGTGTGGGAGTCATGGTGGGCGGCAACCTAGGAAGTGGTGATGCAATAGGGACAACACTTGCCATTATTCTCCCTATGTTTCTTGGTGGATACACCGTACTAGTACGTAGTTCCCCAATTCGAGATCCAGGGGTTCCAGTCATTATCGGGGGGATTACCGGAGCAATAGTGGCGGCAGCAGTTTCTCTGCCCGGCCCCGGTTTAATCGTTCCTTTAAATGACGTCATGATGGCTTTTATCGGCGGAGGTGTGCTCATTGGATTATTCGCACCTCTCTGGAATTATGCTCACCGGTTTGTTCCGGCTGCTGATGTAAGTCTCTTATTGATCTCTGAAGTTATAGCTGCACCTATTTGGTTGTGGATTTGGATGAATGAAACGCCTGCCTCGACAACATTAATTGGGGGTGGGATCTGTTTATTGTCAGTGACATGGCTTACTAGGCAGGCAGCGTTATCTGGTCCAAAATCCCAAAAAATTTCAAAACGAATGCGTGGTCTTTATGTTGGAGCAGTACCCATATTTAAAAGACCGGACTTTAAAAAATAAGCCTTGAAGTTTCTCTTACCAGTTCGGACAATTCATCGTTGTCGATGGGAATGGTGCTGGGCCAGGAACAATCGCTCCTTCCAATTCCACAGAAATAACTAATTCTAATGTGTCACCAACAAGGCGGAAGGGCAGGGGTCTAATGGCCCAAAATCCTCCTTCAAGTGGTTGGTCTTCATGATAAGTGAACAGAGGTTCTCCTTCAAAGGTTGAACAATGAACACGGTAACTATCCCCAGTAGGTGCATGTTGACCTAACCAAATTGTGAATTGGTCTTCATGTCCCTCTACATTGCTACCAACCACGGTCAATGAACATCCATTTAAAACAACCATCTTATGTTTACGCGGACTATGTGTTCCGCCCATATCCATTGAGTAGATCCAAATCTCTTCTCGATCATTTTCATTGATATCTGTTACATACTCAATGTCAAAATCTACTTCACCTGCGTCAGGGCCGAGGTCCAAATAAAATTCGGTGTCATGCTGTGACGAAGTTACGTGGAGATACCATCTTCCTGTGTCATCTTGGGCGTCAATAATGCTTGCATAATCAAGTTCACCGTCTCCATCAATATCAACTTCCCGACCTGATTCCCATTCAATAGCTGGTGTGTCAGTTGGTGAAGGATCACCAGGGCAAGGTAAGTCAAGTAATCCTGGAATGACTCCTAACGGTATTGTTCCAACCGAAACTAAATCTAATAGTCCCGGAAGACCTGAATGAATTGAGTCTTCTACTTCCTCTTCCTCAGCAGCCTCAGCAGCCTCAGCTTCAGCGGCTGCTTCAGCTTCAGCTTTAGCTTCAGCAATTAACGCAGCAGCAATGGCCTCAGCTTCAGCGGCAGCAGCAGTTGCTTCAGCAAGAGCCGCGGCAGCGGCAGCAGCGTCAGCTTCAGCAAGAGCCGCTTCATCACCGTCTATAGCCGCTTCTTCAGCAGCAGCGGCAACTGCGGCAGCGGCAGCGGCTTCCGCAGCAGCGGCTTTAGCGGCAGCGGCGGCCGCGTCAGCAACTGCTAGAGCTGCTTCAACCTCTGCATCGATTCGTGCTTGTTCTGCATTTGCTAATGCCTCAGCAGCTTCTTCAAGTACGGCTCTTGCCTCATCCAATTCATTATCACTCGAGCAAGCTCCGCCAATTAGTGCAAGCAGTAAAACTAAGATACCGAATTTGGCTACTTTTATATCTTTCATAATTTCTCCTTTTATCATCTGTCTTTAGGACTCAACCCATGGTGGACTATCGTGTATCCAGGATTCACAGTCTGTGCCATATGGGCCGCCAGGGTCTTCAAATGTTTCAAGATTTCTTACTTTGATAAAAGTGAAACCTGTCGAAGAAAGTTGGTAAACCATTCCTGTGAGCGAACCCTCACCTTCTACCTCGCCTGGAGAAATCTCATATTGAACAATTACAGGAACCCCGTCTTCTATTTCGCACGCTATTCTCCAGGAAGTTCCTACAGTCCCTCCTTCGATAAATAACTCGTTGCTATCAGGAATATAAGCAATTTTTAGTTCACATTCTTCAAATATAAGAACACGGTAACCAACTGTTGAAGCTCCAAATGGGATTTGTCTTACCCAAAATTCGCTTCGATTATCTTCATTTATGTCTGTAGCGAAACTTGCTTTCCACTGATGAACTGGGGCTGCGCCGATGTCATCTAGCTCCACCCAATATGACCCAAACTCTGAACCAGATACGTGTGCATAAAAGACTTCTAAGTCCCAGTTGTAATAGGTTTGGCCACTTTCAGTGTTTCCATCTCCATCCATATCTAAGACGATTGATGCCATTGGTATTGCTTCGGAGTCGGGCATGGGATCTTGAGGGGGACATGGGAGTGGTTCTTCTTCAGGTACGGCTTCAGCAGAAAGTCCTCTCTCCTCTAAAACTGCTAAATGAGCTTCTCTAGTAATTGCTCCATACCAGCCATCCGGTTCTACTCCTAAAATTTCTTGGAGCTCTTCAACAGCTTCACTGTTCTCTAACCAAGAATAAGAGCCTAGAAGTATCGTCTCTTCCTCTATTGTTTGATCAATTCCTGAATCATCAGATTCTTCTGTTACTTCTCCCTCATTCTGGGCTGACTCTTCCTGAAGTACTTCGGGCTGTGATGATTGCACTTCAGTATCTTGCTGGAGATCTTGGATTGTTTGCTGAAGTTGCTCTATCTGCTCTTGAGTTTCAGCAAGTTGCGCACTTAGTAGTTCTTCTGAAGCTGAGCCTGAATTGCTTGATCCACAGGAAGATGCAAATAAAAGGGTCGCGATTAATAGGGCAGATACCTTTGTGAAAGTTAAAAGATCACGTGTGTAAGTTTTTTTTCTCATAATTCCTCTTTTGTTATTGGTATCTCTATAGATCATGTAAATAGTTTTTTCTTACACTTTCGATAAAAAATTTCAAACCATACATACTTTCTATATCTCCAAGCTATGGGACATCAAGAAGAACTCTTGGAAATATAAGGTCTGCTACAAAGTTGATTGCACCTCCGTCTACGTCAAACGCTTCAAAGTGGATGCAATCGGGACGGGGGTATCGGTCTGGATTATTCTCAACCGTCGCTGCGGTATCAAAGACAAATACATGATTTTCAGTTTTGGCTATTTCTTTTATGAACGTGTTGTATATCTCTAAGTTTTCTCGATAAGGGCGTTTTTCTCCGAGGATTAGACAGTCAGGGCGGTCTTCTGCTTGAGGGGCAGTAAAGAATATTAAGGAGGCTCCTGCTGTTTTTGTTTGCTGAATAAGTTGTGTGTATGACTCTGATATCAGTTCAAGGGTGTCGGGGAAAATATATTTTTCTTCTGTTTGGATGTTTTCGTGTTCAAAAAATATTGCAGCATGGTCAAAAACTAAAACCAAATCGTATTCAGGGGTGATCGCTCGTCTGCAAGGCTTTTCAAACGGGCCAAAAGGGGATTCCTGATTCCAAAGAGTAATTGTGAAAAATTCATAGTTTTCCTCAGTGAAAACCGGGCTGCATAGGGCAAATCCGTAGGTCCCTATTTCTCCGCCAACTGCATCTACCCAGCCATCAAGTGCTGGTCCTAGATTTTGAGCGATGGAGTCACCCCTAATGGCAACTATCGGATTAGCGCTTATGTAAATACTTTCTTGTGGTTCTGAGTCAGTCTCTGATGTATCTGGAGCTAATGATGAACTTGTTGTGGGATATTCTTCCTGTGTCGTTGAAACAGGTGGCACCTCTTCTACTAGCAAAGTTGTCGTCGTTGTCGTTGTTGTTTCAACAAAAGCTGCAGCAACAGCGTCACTAATTTCTTGTTGAGATGCGGGACGCGGCGCCACAGCAATAACCACAACTAGGGCAAAAGCACTTGTTAGAGAAACTAACCCAAGGATAGGTAAAGGTCGTTTAATTCTTTTTCCTGTGCGGATAGGCCATTCCAGTACGTGATGAGATATTTCTGCTGTGAGGAGTGTCAATCCAATCGCTAGAAATGGTGAAGTGTCCAGTAATTCTAAAAGGGGCCAGTGGAACAGATAAATGGCGTAGCTTCTTTGCCCCAACCAAGCCAAGGGTTTGCTACCCACAAACAGATTGGGCTTTGTTTCTCGCAGGGCGTAACCGGTAACAATCATTGCGGCTGTCCCGATAAGTAAAAGTGCTCCTTTTGTTACAAATGGATCTGATTCTTTAAGAACAAAGACGCCCCAAATTAAACCCCCGGCAGCTACTGCAGCAAGAAAGCCTGAGATTTTTATTTGTGGATTTTTTTTAACTACATAAGCGAGCACCGCTCCGGTAAAGACTTCAGCGAAACGAAACGGTGTCGCGAAGTAGGCGTCAGCATTTCCCCACCAAATTAATAAACCGATCGCTATAACTACCCCACCCGCTATTAAGGCTTTACGAAGACCTAAGAGAACAATTAGCAGAGGCCAGAATAGATATACCTGCTCTTCAATAGAGAGACTCCAGAGGTGGGCGAACGGTCGTGGGTCTGAGTTAAAGATTTCCCAGTACCCACCAGTTTCTGATATCGCCCACCAATTATGAACATAAAAAATTGCAGCCAGCCCTTCTTCAGAAACGTCACGAAGGAGGTCTAAATCAATGGCTGCAACTGTTGCGACCGTAATTACGATGGTTGCTATGGCTGCTGGAAGTAACCGACGTGCCCTTCGGCCCCAGAAAATAGACATGGAAGAGCGAGTCATTTCATGATCTCGGACCACAATTTGGGTAATTAAAAACCCGGAAAGAGTAAAGAATACTGAAACCCCAATCCATCCCCCGGGTAAAGCGGATGGCCAAGCATGGTAAATAACAACAGCTAAAACGGCTAATCCGCGCACCCCATCTAAAGCGAAGATACGAGAAACGGGGTTCATAAAAATATGATTACACATAGAGAAGCAATTGATTCAAACTAAGGTAATAAAAGTATTGAGTTATCAAATTTAAAAAAGCGATCAGGGGGAGGCCAAAATTGAAAATCGGTGTTCTTATTGTCGCTTATAACGCTGAATCTACGATTTCAGAAGTTTTAAAAAGAATACCTTCACAGCCCTTGTTCAAAATAAGTGAGGTTCTTATTCAAGATGATTATTCAACTGATCACACCTACGACATCGCCTCGAATCATCTTGGCAACGATTATGACTTTGATCTGACCGTTGTCCGCAATGAGAAGAATCTTGGCTACGGCGGAAATCAAAAAGCAGGATACCTTTACGCAATTGAACACGACTGGGATGTCGTTGTCTTACTTCACGGAGATGGACAATATGCCCCCGAAGTAATGCCAGATCTGGTTCAACCGATCCTAGATGGCAACGCTGATGCTGTTTTTGGTTCACGCATGATTGAACAAGGGCAGGCTCGAGCTGGAGGAATGCCGTTATATAAATTTGTTGGTAACCGCATTCTTACGACTATTCAAAATTCTTTAGCCGGCGTAGAGCTTTCTGAATGGCATTCCGGTTATCGAGCGTACCGAGTCAACTCTCTTTCAGAATTACCTTTCCTTTCCAATTCTGATGTCTTTGATTTTGATACAGAAATTATTCTTCAATTAGTTGGAGCAAAAAAACGAATTGCCGAAGTTCCTATACCTACTTATTACGGCGATGAGATTTGCAGGGTTAACGGAATCCGTTACGCCTTTGATGTAGTCGTTGATTCTCTTAGGTATCGGTTCGGACAAACAGGTTTTGGTCGAGGAAAGCTTGGACATAAATCTGAGCCTTACGCATTCAAGCCTTCAAGGTATAGCTCACATGGCCGAGTTTTACGTTTACTTGAAGAGAAAGAAGACTTGAAAATCTTAGATGTGGGATGTGGCCCCGGATGGATGGCAAAAGAACTCTCTGAAGCTGGTCATACAGTCGTTGGGATTGATGCAGAATCAGCCGAAAATATTGAAACAAGAATGAACCGATTTATTCAAACTGATTTACAAAATGGAATCCCTCAAGAAGTTGGTAAATATTTTGATGTTGTAGTTGCCGCTGACATTATTGAACATCTTCCTGACCCGGAGACACTCATTTTTGAAATGGGGCAACGGTGCAGACCTGGTGGTTCCGTCATAATTAGTGTTCCAAATATCGGTCACTGGTATCCGCGCTTTCGGATAGCCGCCGGACAATTTGGTTATGACCAGCGCGGAATTCTTGATCGCACGCATCTACGATTTTTTAGCCGTAGAACATTCCGTCGTATGGCCAAAGACGCGGGATTAGTGCCAACCAAAAGAGCGCACACTGGACTTCCTCTTGACGCTCTTGGATTAGGTGATTCACGACTTGCCGCTGCAACCATAGGTGTATTAGATCGGATTCTGGTAAAAATTTGGCCAACACTATTCGCCTACCAATTTGTTTATGAATTTTCCCCTGAACTTCAAGGAGAAGTTGAGCAAGGATTAGCCAACTCTTCTTCAGAAACTAATGTGGCGAATCTCTCCTAATATCGCTCGAGTTGAGCAACGTATAGCCCAAGCAGTCACTGCTTTTAGTACTGCAATATTTACCTTTCTCCTTTGTGAAGGAAAGCCTTGGTTACTTTTCGCAAAAGGTGGGTTCACCACAGATTTTTACGATGTTCAGGCTAGGTCATTCTTGAAAGGCAAGCTTGATGTCCCACCTGAAATAGCTGAAATTGAAGGATTTGTTGTTGATGGAGCAACGTACCTTTATTACGGGCCGACACTAGCTATTCTTCGGTTCCCCTCAGCTCTTTTTGGTTCGTGGGCTGACGGTCGTCTTACACGTTTTTCAATGGTTATCGGATTTGTGCTTTTATGCACTATCACGTTTCACTTAACTCAACGTATTACTCGCCTTATTGGAATGACCCTTGATTCTCGTTGGAAGTCAGCAGTGATAATTGCGTCTGTAGCAATTTCCCCCGCTCTTTATCTTGCAGGTTGGCCATCTGTCTACCACGAAACTGAGTTATGGTCCCTCGTCTTTATACTCGCCACCTTTACTTTTCTTTGTGATGTGCTTGATGATCCAAATAAAAAAGTAGTGCTTCTTGCTACAGGAACAGCAGTAGCTTCTATTTTGACCAGAGTTTCGGTGGGTTTAGGGGCAGTAGCTGCTGTAATTATTGTCGGTTTATTTATTTGGAAGAAGAAGCGGCCCCTCAGTCTTGTGATGATTGGCGGAGCTCTTAGTGGAGTGGCTATTCATTGCGCTTTGAACTTTGCAAAAATGGGATCTCTATTTGATCTTCCTGGAGATCAACAAGTTCTAACTCTCACTAACCCGGAACGAGCTATTTGGTTCGCGGGAAATAACAATAGTTTTTTTGGAGTTCCTTTTATCCCTACGACGAGTTTTCATTATCTTCGTCCAGACACCATTGAGTTTGAGCGTCTTTTCCCCTTTATTAAGTTTGGGCCGCGAGCCGATGTTTTTAGCTCTTACCCCTTAGAAAGTAATACTCCGTCTTCTTCTTTAACTGCTTCAGCAACCTTGTTAATTGTCCTAGCTGTTATCGGGTTAGTCGTTGCTTTCCGTAAAAAACTCTTTGTACTACTACCCCTACTGATTGGTTCAGTAGTTGCTGCCGGCCCGACATTAGCTATTGGTTTTATTGCGAATCGTTATTTGATTGATCTCCTACCTGGGTTAATTGTTCTGGCTATAGTCGCAGTTGCTTCGGTCTCGATTCGAAAACCCCTTATTTTTTCTGGAGTATTTTTGCTCATTGGATGGGGGTTGTGGGTTAATTCTTCGCTCGCGATTTGGACTATAGGAGTGGAGAAACCCGGGTTTACCGATTTTCGGTACACCCTTGATGAAAAAGTCTTTGGTGGCGCTGCCCCTAATGTGATTTCAATTAAAGAAGGTGAGTTAACTCCTGATGACGGGGTTCTTGGGGTTCTTGGTGATTGTGATGGCTTATATATTGTGTCTTCTGATCTTTGGGTGCGCTTGGAGTTAAAAGATCAAAAACACTTTATTGAAGGAACAGTTATTCCATCAGGTGAGACTCTCCTGATGAGTAACGATTCTGAAAGAATTTCACTTATTAGTAACCGTGATGAAAGTACTGTTACTGCCGTTTATCAAAATAACGATGGGTTTGAGTTAGCTAGTAGTCCAATTGATTGGTACGGAGAAGAGCTTGAAGTAAAAGTTATATCTGACCCTTGGTCTGAAGAACTTTTGCGCGGATTATCTGTGTCAATAGACGGTGAGCAAGTTTTACATTATCTCTTCAAGACCCCTTCGCTTGACAGCATGACCGTTAATGAGTCTTTCTCGGTTATACCGGCAAAAGATCAAGGAGTGCCTATTTGTAGTTCATTGTCTAAACGGGGTTTCAGTTAAAAGTCTGACTTTGATTTAGTGTTGTTCAGTAATGTGTTGAAACGTAGAGGCTTCACGTTCTGAGTATGGGGTTCCATCTGCATGAAGTAATTCATGGAACCATGGTTCATTTTCGTCTACTTCTTCCCACCAAGATCGCCAAGGGAAGCGTGTTTGTGTTTTGCCGTCAACGAGACCCCAGTTAATTGCTCCTACTTTTTGATCAGAAAAAATTTGTAAATTTTCTACTGTTGATCCTTCCGATCTGGCTAACCATTCGGTGCAGATGAGTGGACGTTGATACTGCTGTAAACCGTTAATGATTGTGGCTAAGTCATTTCCTGGCCCGTAATGATGGAAAGAAATAATGTCGCTTTCTGCTATCGCAAAGGAACTGAACTCGTTTTCAACTGGGGTTAGGTTGCTGTCATATTCCCATATCCCTGCGGTTAAAGGTTGCGATGGCCCGGTGGAGCGAGCCCAATCAAATACTTTGGCTAACAAGCCAGTAGCGGCGGTGATTTTTTGATCGCGTGTTCCTGCCTCAATTGTTGTTCGGTCCATTTGATCGGGTTCGTTGAAGAGGTCCCAAGCTGCAATCCGTGTGTCGTTTCCAAATTTTTCAAACAAAGCAATTACATAGGGTTGGAGTGTGTCCCACTGTTCTGAGTTGTGCAGGATGGTTGAGCCAGGGCTTTGCACCCAGATGGAATTGTGTCGTTTAGGCACTGGAGCTGGTTGAGTGCCAAGTTCGGGGTGTGTATTCCAAACACCATCGAAAAGCACGGGGATCATTTTTATGTCATGTTTTTGCGCTATGTCTAATACTTCACTTATCCGATTGAAAAAACCGATGTCGTCATCAGCGAATAAAAGGTCGTGTAAATAAACCCGTATTGTGTTCATTCCAAGACCAGTAGCCCAACCAAGTTCACGATCAATGGTGTTTGGGTCAAAAGTTTCTGATTGCCACATTTCTAATTGATTGCCGGCTGTTGAGGGAGTGAAATTGCACCCGACAAGCCAGCCAACTTCTTCAGCCCATGCTGCTGACTGATCAAGAGACCATCGTTGAGTACCCATGACAATATTATTACCGCACAAGGCTCCAGAGCATGAGAACCCAAATCAGAGTTCCACCAAAAATGCTCATTAGAAAAACCTTTGGGTATTCTTCTCTTGCTTTCCAAGCAAATTCTTTACGAATCCAAACTTGCTGCTTGACTAAGCAATAAGCCACGTAACTCAATACAACAATAGCGACAAACGTTCGTACGATATCCATGACTAATGGCCTTACTTTTATACCAACAAATTTGTTGGTGGCGGGGGCAGGATTTGAACCTGCGACCTTCGGGTTATGAGCCCGACGAGCTACCAGACTGCTCCACCCCGCGACTCACGAGGATAACGGAATGTAAAGCAAGCCCCTCGTTGTTTACTCAAATCATTTAACTAATTTCTCTAGCAAAGAATGAAAATGCTCAAATTTAGGAACTGAAACTCCGGTTCTTTTCCCATATTTGTCTTCAATTTTGCGTAACGTTATCGCATCTTGATGATGTGGGTTAGCGA
>Ga0208127_1000006_pt1 | contig 115725 bp, 98 predicted proteins | sample ETNtaG_6_FD_185751 | JGI IMG/M metagenome (GOLD analysis project Ga0208127, IMG submission 185751) | Marine microbial and viral communities from oxygen minimum zone, Eastern Pacific Ocean - ETNP201306SV45 (SPAdes) (version 2) | ecosystem: Environmental > Aquatic > Marine > Oceanic ... | reverse complement strand
AGGGATCGATCAAGCTGGATATGCTATTCATGAGCGATGCTTACGTCGATTGTCCCAGTTGCCAAGGCACGCGCTACAATCGCGAGACCTTGGAGGTTCGATTCGGAGGATTGAATATTGCCGAGGCGCTAGAGCTTTCGGTCAGTCAAGCGATGGAGCAATTCGAAAATGTGCCGCGCGTGATGAGCAAGTTAAGTACGCTCGAAGCCGTGGGGTTGGGCTATTTGAAATTGGGACAAGCAGCCAATACATTAAGTGGGGGAGAGGCGCAGCGATTGAAGCTCTCGCTCGAGCTCTCCAAGCGCTCGGAAGGTCACACGCTGTACTTGCTCGACGAACCGACCACCGGTTTGCATTGGTCGGACATTCAGAAATTGGCAGACTTGTTGTTTCAGCTGCGGGACCAAGGCAATACCGTGGTCGTCATCGAGCACCACTCGGACTTCGTGGCCTTGGCGGATTGGGTGATCGATCTGGGCCCCGGAGGCGGAACGGGCGGAGGTGAGATTGTGTTTTCCGGAACGGTGGACCAGATCAAGCGCTGTCAGGCGTCCGCTACAGGCCAAGCGATTCGATAGAAGTCCTATTCGCGGTCCGTTCGTCGCGAGCGTCGTGTTGAACGAGCGAGCTGAGAGAGGAGAAATTGATTGTATCATCCTGATTGATGATCTTCACTCGAACGGTCCCTATTTGTATGCGCGCCTATAAACCCCTGATCCTTTGCGGGTGCCTGTCTTTGTTGTTCCAGGCCCACGCTGTCGATATCCAAGAACTGGTTGAGGATACTCAGCAGGTTAATCAGTCCAACGATGCGGTGAGCATGGTTTGGTGGATCCCAACGGAGTTTTGGATCGAGAATTTCAAGCAAGATCCGACTATAACGGAGCAGCAAGGCGAGGCCTTTGTTGCGACATTGGTCGACTACACGGTTTTCGCCGTTGTAAATGCCAAAGCAGGGACCTTTGGAGGGTTGACTCCCAAAACGAAGATGGAAATCGAAGAGAATTCGCAACTCAAAGTGAATGGAGTGACGCTTCCGCTGCTCTCTGAAGGGGAAATCAGTTCCGATGCCGCTAACTTCTTCGTGATGATGAAGCCATTGATGGGACAGATGCTCGGACAGTTTGGGCAAGGGATGGAGTTTCTGGTCTATTCGGACAAGAACGCTCGAGGCGAGCGGATACTCGACCCTTCGAAATCGGGCGAATTCGTATACTCTCTTTTCGGAGACGAGTTTAGCTGGCGTTTGCCATTGGGCAGTATGCTGCCACCTCGTTTCGACCGAGAGACCGGCGAGAAATTTCCGGGCAATTACAAATACAATCCCTACACCGGAGACGAGTTGATCACTAAATAGCGGCGAATCTCGATTGATTCGCAATCTCTCTGCATTCCTAGGGTTCGTAAGTGGCCGCGTTGACGATGGCCCACAGATGCAGGAGCACGGCGATGGGCCACGGTAGCATCAGGAACGAAAAGAAATAGAGAACGGCCGTAGTCGCGAAAAAGAAGAACGCGGCTATCAGGCGCCCCTGGACGAGCTGACCCAGGCCGGGAATGAAAAAGCTGGCGAGGGCGGCGATAACGTTTCCGGCTCCACCGCGTCGTGTCTGGCAAGCGCATTTACTCATTGCCTGCAGAACACCGGAGGATGATGGAAAGTTGCGCAATTCGCTGCCGCCGACTCGATCGTTCAGGGGCGTTTTGCATTCGAATTCAGCGATTCTGAGCATCAATCCTTTGGGAAGCCAAAGGGTTGCAAGCGAGAGGCGCTTTGACGATCGACGGATTCAGAAGGTTGCAATTCGTTTTTGCAGCGCTTTCGTACGGGTTCATGCGCATTCCTTTGGTCAGCCTATGCTTGCTCGCAGCGATGGAAGCTTCGTTGTCGATTTCCTTTGCAAGCGAGTACTCCCAGCAAAAAGGAGAAGGCTATTTCGAAGGCGCTTTGCGCTATGTGGTGTCGCGGTATTCGCCTCGCTCGGGGAGAGCTCTCGAGCGGACGCAAGTCGATGTGCTCGCTACGGAGAATCGGTTGAGCATCCCTTCTCTCGACTCTAACCAAGTCTTTGCCAATAACGCGCCGCCAGGTGTTTCTTCGGCTTTGTTTCTTCATGACGAAGGAGATATCATTCTCTACGGCGATGGGGTGGACGCCTATCGCTTCAATGGGATCGACCAAGCTCTCTTGGGAGTGGCGTTTCGAGCCCTGGCTTTGTCGGGCGCCCCTGTCGATATGTCGGGTCCGGAAGAGTCGGGCCCCTATGCCTTGCGTGGATTCAAAGCCCGCTTGAAGCGCTATCTTGGAGCAGCGGGGTTACGTTACGACATGTACTTCACAAGCGATTATCGCGTTAACTGGGGAACCATTGCGGGCGGCTGGCTTTTCGGTGGAGGCGGATTGAAAGTGCCCGGTTTGCCCGAGGTATTGGAGCGTGGCGAGGTGCCCGTGCGGATCGAGGCTTTCAAGGGCGATTCCAAGCTGCTTTCGATAAACTTGATGATGGCGGACGAGATTGCAATCGACCCGGAGCGGGTGGCGATCCCGTCCCGAAAAATCATGCGTTCGTCGACCAGTCTATTGAGCAGTTTGGCGAAAGAGGCCCTAGGCGGGGAAGACTAGAGAGAATTTCAGCGCCATCGGTTTTCGTTTGCGAGATTGACCCTTGGTCGGCGGGAACCCTATCTTGGGATCCGGAATCCTAAATCGGCGCTTCGATTGCGAGCGTCGCTGACTCGATGCCTCGCACATCCCACATTCATCGATCGCGCCGGAAACGGCGGCGCATGAACAAAGGCGCTCTGATGATCGCTTTGATTATTCAAAGCGTTTTCCTCACGATCACAGTATTTATCATCGTTTTGGATACGCCCGAGAGCGAACCGCCGCGATTCGAGGGCAAGGCGAGCCTGTCTTTGCAGAAAGACGATTTTCGAGAAATGCAGCAGAGAGACCGATTCATGAAACGCATGAAGCGTCTCGAGCCAATGCAGCGTTTGTCGGTGGAGTCGGCCTTGCCGAGCGATTTGCCTCCTTTGCCGGATTTGCCGGTAGAGTCGTTCGAATTGGAGGGAGAGAGCGCGGAACTGATGGAGGATGCCAGCGCTATGCTCGAGCAGGCGGGGCTATTCGAGTCGGCTCGTCGCGCGGCTGGCGAATCTTCTGCCGCTGCGTTTTTCGGCGTTCAAGATTCCGGCAAACGGATAGCGATCGTGGTCAACACCTCGGCCTCGGTCGTTCGCAAGGCGCGAAACAAGGGAGTATCGATTGATGAAATACATGGTGAAGTCGTCGATCTCATCGAGGGCTTGGATAGCGGGACGCTCTTTGGAATCGTTCAATTCAGTCAAGGAGCCCGGCGATTCGCTCCGCAACTCGCTCCCGCCATCCAACGCAATAAGGAAGAGGCGACGCGTTGGACGCGCAAAGAGCTGCGCGGCAACCCGAAGGTGGAAAGCGAAGCGCTGCTGGGACATGAGGCGGGCCTGTATTATGCGCTGGAAATGGAGCCCGACCTGATTTTTCTCGTAACGGATGGGGTGTTGAACAAACGCGTTCGAACGAACGGCTCCTACCAATACCCCGAGATTCCCTATGAAATACTGATCGGGGCGATCGACCGGCAGTCAAGACGCTCGGGAAGTCGGGTTCGAATTCACGCCATTGGATTCGAGTTGAAGGACAAAGATCGAAGAGGTTTGGAGCGATTGACGCGCCGTTTTGGTGGAACGCTCAGGGAGTTTTAAGCTAAAGCAGAAGGACGAAGGCTCAAGGCTGAAGGGGCGGGAGCGTGTTGAGGAGGTTCCGCCAGAGGGTCGTTTCATGGGGGTGGCCGTGAGCGTCGAGTTCTGCGGTTATCCGGTCGAGGCTGGGTTCCTCGACGTCGTGCTTGGGATCTCCGGGCAGATCGGGGCGCGCGGCTCGGGTCAAGGCCCAGCAGGCCCAGGAGCGCCATTTTCGTTGCTCGATGCGCGGTTCGCCGAGGCGATCGGCGTAGTGTTGAAAGTGAACTCGGGGGTTCCCTAGAAAGACATCCGTGGGAGCATTCTGGAGGATGTAGACGAGGGCTTCATAGGGGAGGGGCCACTGGCCGAGAATGGGCTCGCTTCCTTCGAGATCGGAGCCCCAGGCCCGATCGAGGCAGAGGATGGCCCGAGCAGGCAGACGTTTTCGCCAGAGGACCTGGCCGTATTCGAGGCAGGTTTCGTAGAAGGCGACGCCCCGGTCGGTTCGACCGAATCGATTGAGGTCTTTCCAGTCCATAGGGCGCCTTGGCGAGGGCAGGCAGGGAATGTCTTCTAGGGGGGTGTGAGTGGGCATGGGCGGCTCGACGTTGTCACCGATGGAAAATGAATCGAAGAAAGGCGCAATGATTTGTTGCCAGGCCGCTAGATTTTCTCGTAGGAGATGTTTCGCTAATTTAACACTCGATCCCGTGATTCCCATCGTCCTGAAAACGACCGAAAAAATGCCGTGGCATGGCCGTCGACGACCGTCGAAATGCCCTGTTTCGAACTCGGCCTATCAAGATTTCGCGCAGACTGCGAAGGGAGCTGGATGGGAGAAGACCGCCGCATGAGAACGGCGGTTTCTCTATTTCGAGGCATTGCAGTCGAGGCGGATAGCGCCTGCTCGAAGACGTATTTTCGAATTCATTACGTATTGCCCATTAAGTAAGATCAATGAGCGAACTTATCAAACACGAATGCGGAGTAGCCCAGGTACGGCTGAAAAAGCCCTTGGAATATTTCGCCGAGAAATACGGGACGCCTTTGTATGGGTACTACAAGCTGTTCCTGCTCATGGAGAAGCAGCGGAACCGGGGCCAGGACGGCGCAGGCGTGGCGGCCATCAAGTTCGATATGCCGGCGGGCGAGCCGTACATGTTCCGCGAGCGCAGCGTTAAGTCCAATGCCCTGGACAAGATCTTCAAGGACACGTTGAAGCAGTACCAGAAGCTGCAACGCAATGGCGATATTCTGCCTGACTACGTACCTTCGATAAAGGCCAAGTACGATTTCTGCGCCGAGTACTACATGGGGCATCTCCGCTACGGTACTTCCGGCGGCTATTCGCTCAGCGTTTGCCATCCCTTCTTTCGCCGCAGCAGTTGGCCCACCAAGAATCTCATGTTGGCGGGCAACTTCAACATGACGAATACCCACGAGCTGAACGAAAGTCTGATCTCGATGGGGCAGCATCCCATATTCGCCACCGACACTCAGGCGCTGCTCGAGAAAGTGGGCTTTCATTTGGACGAAGCTCATGACAACCTTTATCGCTTTCTTAGGGACGAGGGGTATGAGGCTGGCGCAATCTCGGAACGCATTCTTAAAGACATAGATTTGGTGAAGGTCTTTAGAAAAGCGGCCGAATCCTGGGATGGCGGCTATACTTTGATTGGGGCAATCGGAAATGGCGACAGCTTTATCTTGAGGGATCCGCGAGGCATTCGTCCTGCATTTTATTTCGAGGACGATGAAGTATTCGCGGCAGCATCGGAACGCGCCCCGCTCATGACGATCTTCGACAAGGGCATTGAAGATATCCAAGAGGTGCCGCCGGGCCGAATTATCGTAGTCAAGAAGGACGGCGAGCTCATTTGCGAGGAATTCACTCAGCCCGAGCAAGAGCGTTTCCAATGTTCGTTCGAGCGCATCTATTTTTCCCGCGGCAACGACGCCGATATCTACAAGGAGCGCAAGGCCTTGGGAGCGCAGCTCTCGGAGCAGGTGCTTAAGGAAGTCGACAATGACTTGGAGAACACGGTAGTCAGCTTCATTCCCAATACTTCGGAAGTCGGTTACTTCGGATTCCTGGAAAAGCTGAGAGTCGACCGTCGCAAGTCGGTTAAAGAGTCGATACTCGAGGCTCAATCCAAAGGCGAATTGGATGACGAACTGCTGGAAGAGCTGATCATGCGGAATTGGCCGCGTGGCGAGAAGATCGCCCACAAGGATCAGAAACTGCGTACCTTCATTTCGAGCGAGGACTCCCGCAATGAAATGGCTTCCCACGTCTATGACGTCACCTATGGCATCGTCAAAGAAACCGATAATCTGGTGTGCATCGACGATTCCATCGTACGTGGAACGACCTTGAGGAAATCCATCCTGAAGATTCTCAGCAGCCTCAATCCTAAGAAGATAGTCATCGCTTCGACCGCCCCGCAAATTCGCTACCCGGATTGCTATGGCATCGACATGTCGGAGCTGGGCAAATTCATCGCATTCGAAGCGGCGATCGCCTTGCTGAAGGAATGCGGCAAGGGCGATGTCGTGAGTTCGGTCTATCGCAAGTGCGTCGAGTGTCTCAATTCGTCTGAGCCTTGCTTGGTCAATTACGTGAAGGAGATTTACGCGCCGTTCACGGACGAGCAAATTTCGAGGAAAATATCTGAGATTGTGTATCCAAAGGATCGCGACTGGGATGGTGAAGTGTCAGTGATATATCAAACCGTGGATGGCTTGCGCCAGGCGTTGCCCGATCACCGCGGCGATTGGTATTTTACAGGCGACTTTCCAACTCCCGGAGGCTATCGAGTCGTGAATCAGGCCTTCGTTAACTTCTTTGAAAAATCGGCCGGGCGGAGCTATTGAGCCCGGAACAGTAATTGCAAATTTCAAGATCCTCTTTCTATCATGCCAGCCAAGAAGAAGACAAAAGCCTACGCCCAAGCGGGCGTTAATATCGATCTAGGCGATCGCGTAAAAGGTTCCTTGAAGGAGTCGTTAAAAAGCGCCTCGCGTCCCGAAGTGATGGGAGCGGTGGGCGGTTTTGGCGGTCTTTTCGATCTGTCCAAGTCGAAATACAAAGAGCCAGTGCTCGTTAGCAGTATTGACGGGGTGGGTACAAAGCTGAAGCTGGCGTTCGATTCAGGTCAGCACAAGAGCGTGGGTATGGATATCGTGAATCACTGCATCGACGATATCTCGGTGATCGGCGCGGAGCCTCTCTTTTTCCTGGATTACTTGGGGTTGGGCAAATTGGAGCCGAAGGTTTTCAAGCAAATCATTTCCGGAATGAAAGACGCTTGTTCGGCGGCGAATTGCGCTTTGATAGGCGGGGAAACGGCTCAGATGCCAGGCTTCTATCAGCCCGGCGAATACGATATCGCTGGCGTGATCGTCGGCATCGTCGAAAAGAAGAAAATGCTCTCTGGCCAAACCATCAAGCCAGGAGACGTTGTCATCGGCCTTCCATCGAATGGCTTGCACACCAATGGCTATACGCTTGCCCGCAAGGTGGTATTCGAAACCGCCAAGATGAAAGGCAGCGATAAAGTGCCTGGTTCGCGCCAAAGCGTATTCAAGGCATTGCAAGCTCCGCACACGAATTACGCGCCACTGATTCAAGCGGCGCTGCCGAAATTCAACAAGGGCCGTTCCTCGAAGTTTCGCAAAGGCAATTCGATATTCGGCATCGCTCACATAACGGGCGGCGGCTTTACCGGCAATATCCCGAGGATTCTGCCCGACAATGTCGATGTGGAAATCGACACGACCGCCTGGAAGCCAATGCCGATCTTCAACCTGATCCAGGAGCATGGCAAAATCGATTTCGATGAGATGTACGAAGTTTTCAATATGGGCATCGGAATGACGTTGATCGTCAGCCCAGACGAAGCCGATGCGATCTTGAGATTCTGCCGTGAGCAGGGAACGAAGGCGGTAACGATCGGTCGGGCGATCAAGGGCAAGGGCAAGGTAAGCCTGACGCGCTAACCTAAGATAGGTGTTCATCGTCCTCGCTCGGCAGCAAATTGAAATGCTAACCACGATGCGAGGATGGGGACCGATCTGCGCTTGCATAGCCGTATGGCTCTTGGGGGGATCGACGCTCTTATTCGCGAAAGAACGCGTGGCGGGCGCCGGGATGATCGACGGCGCGGGCGATGTCGCTTCGATTCTTTTCGAACTCGCTGGGGAGAAGTTGGAGCGAAAGGAGCTCGAACTTTTTTTCGAGTCGGCGGATAGCGTTCTGGGATGGTCCGAATCGAACGCCGAGCGATGGAAAGAGGCGGATGCTTCGGAGCGGCCCTTGGATGTCGTTCGCTCCTTCGAAGTGTGGGCTATTGTCGAGCCTTCCGCTTCGGAATTCGTCGCGATATTGGCCAAGCTGATGTTTCTGAGGGAATTCGCGTCAGCTCCGGAGGAACTGAAGAGCCTTAAGAGCGAGGTGAGGCAAATGGAAGCCGTGGTTTCCGAGAACAAGCTGTCTCCGTTCGTATTGGAACGGGCAAAACTGGAAATCGCGGAGAAGCGTCGCATGATCGATCTGCTCGAGGGCAAAGTTCCGCGCAACCTAAAGCTTTACAAGGCGATGCAGGAGCGCATTGATCCCGTTTTGGATCGATTCGAGGCAATCGGTCGCTAACACATTTCGAACTTAAGTTTAGATTCAAATCGCCATGCTCGTTCACACCGTATTCTTCAACTTCACCGAAAGCTCGACCGAAGCCGACATTCAGTCCTGCTCGGACGATGCCCGCAATCTGTTAGGCAAGATCGAGACCGTTAGGGCTCTCTACATGGGTTCTCCCGCCGATACGACGGTGCGGCCGGTTAGCGTTCGCGATTTCGACCTCTGCCTAACGGTCGTCTTCGAATCGATCGCTGATCACGATGTGTATCAGGAACACCCCTTGCACGACGATTTCATCGCCAACAACAAAGACAATTGGGCGAAAGTATCGGTTTATGACGCGGATTGATCCGCGGCTAATGCGCTTTATCGAGAAGGCTGTCCTTTTAGGGGCAGCCTTTTGCATGGGAGACGGTTCCCCAAATGGTATCCCCTCGTTAGATACGAGAGATGTATGACGAATTCGTGACGTATGCTCCCGTTCGAGCTACTCTCTTGACAGACTGGCGCTTGACCGTAGAAACATAGCTCCATGGAGGCCGCCCTGGCTGAGCCTGTGCTCGTTTTGAATCGTTTATGGCAAGCGGTGAATGTAATCGCCGCTCGGAGGGCGTTTTCTCTCATCGCAACAGGACATGCGAGTGTCGTGCATGCGGAGGACGACGACTTCCAGATTTTCGATATGATGGATTGGGTCGATTTTTCGCGATACAATCCGCCGGCTTCGGATTGCGATCTCGTTCATACTGTGCGACATCCGATCCGCGTACCGAAGATTATCTTGCTTTCGATTTTCGATAAGATGCCCAAGAAGGAGCTTAAGTTGACCCGCAAGAACGTATTCGAACGCGACAAATATCAGTGCCAGTATTGCAGTAAGAAATTTCCCAGCGAAGAGCTTAACTTGGATCATGTTATTCCGCGCGATTACGGGGGAAAGACGACTTGGGAGAACATCGTGTGCTCCTGCATCCCATGCAACTCTCGCAAAGCGAATCGGCTGCCCCACGAAGCGAGCATGCGATTGATGCGAAAACCGTCTAAGCCTCAATGGCGCCCCGTAATCAGCATCGCCGCGCGCGGGCGCAAGTTGGACGAATGGAAGCGTTTTATCGACATTGCCTACTGGAATGTCGAACTGGAGAGTTGATGCGGTTTCGGAAGGCGGATGGGTAGCTCTGAAATGAGGGTCTGATCAACCTTCGGATGAATCGGCTAGGGGCAGCTCGATCCTCAAGGTTGCGCCTTCTCGACTCGTTTGAGCGACCGAAATGTCGCCGTGGTGGGAGCGGAGTATGCGTTTGGTGATCGATAGGCCAAGCCCTGTTCCTTCAGGCTTGCCGGTAAGGAAGGATTCGAAAATCTGATCTTGGATTCCTTCGGGGATGCCTGTTCCTGTATCCGAAAAATAGATAGCAATACGTCGATTCTCAGCTTCTCCCTCTATCTTCGGCGCGACGGTCAGGCTGCCTCCGTCGGGCATGGCTTCTGCCGCATTGATAATGAGATTGAGGAAGACTTGCTGGAGTTGGCCTTTGTTTCCGTAGACGATGGCGGTCGGGCCGATCGTTTCGCTGAAAAGCTCGATCCGTTGCTGCTGCAGCTTCAAGCGCACCAAAAGCAGGGTATCGCGAATCAATTCGTCGATGGCCCAATCCGAGTTGAGGCTCTCCGGCGCTTTGCTGAATGATAAGACTTTGGATACGATTTCCTCTAGCTGATTGATCTTTTCCTTGATGATCTGCGTATCTTTGCTGCGCGGATCGTCTTGGTCGTAGGCCAGTCCGAGCGAGCCGAAGAGAAGCTTGATTACGGTGAGCGGGTTGCGAATCTCGTGAGCGATCTCCGCCGAAAGCAATCCTAAGGTGGTAAGGCGTTCGCTCTTGCGAAGCAGGTCTTCGCTATTGAAAACGCGAGCGTAGAGATCGGCGTTCTTGGCGGCTACCGCAGAGAGGGAGGCGAAAGCCTGCAGCAATCGCTTTTCGTCGTTGGGAAATCGGTGACGGTTGCGCGTGAAGACGTTTATGATCCCGATGACCTTGCCGTCGTAGGTCATGGGAGTGGAAAGGCAGGAGAAGACGTCCAGCATTTGCGGGGCGTCTTTCAAATCGAAGTAATCGGGGGTCGTGATATTCGGAAATTCGACTTGTCGCTTCGTTTTGATGGAGGACGAGGCCATGCTCTCGTCCAGTCGAAGCACCTCGATCTTCGAACGATATTCGGGGAAAGGAGGTTTGACGGCTTGCAGGACGACTTGCTCTTGCTCTTCGTCGTAGAGTTGAAGGGTCGCCATGCGCGATCCCGTAAGGTCGAGAGCGGCTTCCGTAATACTGTCCCAAAGGCCCTGTAGTTCCAATTTAGATACGACTATCTGACCAAGATCGAGCAAGGTCTTCAATTGATCGGACTGGGTGATTAACTGGCGCTGACGCCAGACGCATTGCAGGGAACGGATGGCTTCGTCGGTAATCGCTTGCAGTCTTTGCACGTCTCGCGGTCCGTATTGTCCGACCTGATCGGAGTCCACGTCGATTACACCCATGATATGGCCTTCCGAAATCATGGGAGTCGCAATCTTACAGCGAACATTGTCGATTAGTCTGACGTATCGAGGATCTTGGCGCACATCGCGCGAGCAGATAGTCTCTCCTCGGAAGGCTACCGTTCCGGCAATGCCTTTGCCTATATGCAATGACAGCTCTTCGATGTTGGCTGGGTAGCCGAGGGCGTACTCCTTTTCCAGCAATCCAGAATTTGGACTTATGAGCGAGATGGAGGCGGAAGTGGGGAGAAACAACCGTTGGATCTCCTCCATGATGGATTGGAAAGCCTCGCGCGCGTTGTAAGCGGAGCTGCCGATTTGGCTGATGCGATAGAGGCTAAGCAGCAGCTCGGGATCGTCGATGGGATTGCTTTCTTCGGAATGTGGCATTGCTCGGCTATGAGTCGATGCGAGTGTAGACGCCGCCGCCAAGGAGACGTTCGCCGTCGTAGAGAGCCATAATTTGGCCGAGGGCTAGAGCTCGCTCTGGATTCTTGAATCGAATCTCAGCTGTCCCGTCGCCGTTGGGCGAATACGAAATCGGGATGCGTGGATCCCGATACCGGGTTTTGGCTTCTATTTCGCAAGGGCTGTCGATTGGGAGATTGGTAAAGCTAAGATTCGATATGCGGCAGCCTTGGGAGTAGAGCCCGGGAGCATCGAGCGCCTCGAAAGAAATTAGCAGGGCGTTGCGCGACTGATCTTTGCCAACTACTACATAGGCTTGGTTGTCGGTATTGGAAGGAACGCCAATCCCTTTGCGCTGACCGATTGTAAAGTAGTGGAGACCCTTGTGTTGGCCGAGCTCTTTGCCGTCCTCGGCCCGCAGGATCGGGCCAGGGCTGTCCGGGACATACTCCCGCAGGAAGTCCTGCATTTTGATGTTTCCGATGAAGCAAATGCCTTGGCTGTCTTTTTTGCCTGCGTTTGGAAGGTTCGCTTCTTCTGCCAGTCGCCTTAAATCAGGCTTTTGGAGGTCTCCGATTGGAAACATAGCTCGACTTACTTGATCCGGTTTCATGAGGGCGAGGAAATAGGTTTGATCCTTATTTTTGTCGGCCCCTTCCAGAATCTCTTTGTCCCCATTGCTCTTGGCCAGGCGAGCGTAGTGGCCAGTGGCAACCGAATCGAACCCTTGCTCGAGGGCGTAGTCGAGAAATACCCCGAACTTGATCTCGCGATTGCACATGACATCTGGATTGGGCGTGATGCCCGATTGATAGCCGTCGAGCAAATAGTCGACGATGCGCTCGCGGTATTCGTTCATCAGGTTCACGACGCGAAAGGGGATGCCCAATCTCTCCGCGACGGCGCTGGCGTCCTCGATGTCCTGTTGCCAAGGGCAATCGCCCAGGATCTCGTCCTCGTTGATCCAGTTTTTCATGTAAGCGCCCTCCACGTCGTAGCCCTGCTCTTTGAGGAGCAGAGCGGCGACGCTGCTGTCGACGCCTCCTGACATGGCCACTAGGATCTTCTTCACGGGCCCACTCATGCAGGGAGCTTCCATTGCCGCAAGCTCGGAGATAACTGGAATCGGTCGATAGCGTTGGCCGCGACTAGAGCAGCTCGATTTCCAGGTTGCAGGCCGTGAGCATGCGTCGGTCTTCGTTTTCGCCTGAATGAGCGGGAATGAAATAGCGATCGGCGATCAAGGAAATTATCGGATCCGCTCCGTCTTGCTCCATCAGTTTCGCTTCGAGCTCGAATGGACCGGGATGGGATATTTCCACCTTACTGGCAACGCGATTGCCGATGCAAAGTCGCATTGTCATGGGAAGCGAATCCTCGCGATCGGGAACTTCAAAAGACGCTCGCAAGAACGGGGCAGTGGAGGGACGTTCGATCTTGGTTTCGAAATAAGGGCCGATCCATCGATTGGGACATAGCTGAAAAACCAAGCTCGACGCCAACCAGTGGCATAAGCCGATCCATCCGCGCTTGGCGGCGATTGGAAGCAGTATTCTTCGCCGAAAGCCCACGGGGGATTGCCACAGAGCGACGAGACAGCGGTTTAGCGCCTTGCGTCGCGTGCCGTAGAGCAGCTCTACTTCGGCTCTGTGCAGCGCCTCTTTCGCCTGGCTGCGTTTCGAACGTTGGTGCAAGCGAGACGAGAGTTCGCATTTCCAACGAAGCGGGGCGCTCCACGGTCCCCAGTAACGGCGGCTGATCGCTAGGCAATCCGCCATCAGTTCCTGATGGGACTTGTTGACGGTTTTCGAGGCCTTGTGGAGACGGTAGTCGCTTAGTACGGCATCGATCTTGTGGAAATCGTAGAGCTGGCTGATGCGACAAAAAAGATCGTAGTCCAGAGCATGCGTCTGAGTGGCGTCAATTGGCCCGCATCGGTCCCAGACTTCTCTTGTCCAGAAAGTGGAGGGCTGGGGAATCCGATTTCGCTCCCGTTTCCAGATGGCGAGCTGCTCGTAGCGACTGTCGTAGGCGCAAGGATGCTCCTGGCCGCTCTTAGGGTCGTCGCCGAAAAAGAGGCTTCGTCCGAAGACTACTTGTCGGTCCTTGGAGGAGTCGATCGCTTTGGCGACCTTTCTCAGGCAGCCAGGCCTCAGTCGGTCGTCGGAATTGAGAAATCCGAGAATCTGGCCTGTCGAACGGGCGAATCCCCGATTCAGAGCGTCTGCTTGTCCCGAATCCCGTTCGACATGCAATTGGAATATATCCGGATGGCGTTCGACGAAGGATTGGGCAATTTCTATGGAACCATCAGTCGATTGACCGTCTTGAATGATCGTTTCGAGATTGGGGTAATCCTGATCGACCAAACTCTGCAGCGTTTCTCCCAGGAATTCGCCCTGGTTGAATGAGGGCGTGATGATAGATATTCTCGGGAGATCGGCCATAGAGGAGCGTTGGCAAAGGTATTGGAGAAAATAAGAAGAAAGCTCACTCTTTTTCTTTCCTGACGGTGGGAGCTGCCTGGGTTCGCGAGCCTCGATTTAGGCATTCATGCCCATTATGGGCGTCCTGGCTTGCAGTGCCGGAAGAATTGAATTTTTGGTTTGGGTCTAATCTATGTCCTCCGAAACGCATCGCATTTCAAAAGCCGTTCTGACCTCGCTCGCCGAGGGCTTCGTAGAGCTGACGTCTGATTGGCGGGCGTTGCGATCCCCTCACATAAGCCTGGAGGGCTGGCTCGACGGCCATCTGGCTTTGGAGCGTTTGCCGGCGAGCGAGTTCGTTTGGGAGAGCCGCTATTACGTGGACGGGAAAGGGCGAGCGGTGTTCGCCTTCGATCCCAGCGAGTATCCGTATGTCGATTACGAGAAGGAAGACGTTTTCGTCGCGGGTCCATTCAATGGTTGGCAAAAGGCGGTGGAAGGCGACCGGTGGCGTATGCGGGTCGAGGAAATCGACGGTCGAGAAGTCTTGGCGTTGCGGTGCTCTCCGGAAGCGCTTGGCGGCCATCGCGTTCCCTTCAAATTCGTGACCTCAGAGCACGTCTGGCTGCCCGTCGATGCGGAGGCTCCGAATGTCCAGCATGACGGTATGGGCAACAGCAATTACATCTATGCGGATAAGCTCAGCGGACGCCATCGCTTCCGTTTCAATTTGAATGCGCCAGCAGAGCTTTCCGAAGACCACTATCTGATTTACCACGGCCGAGCTCACTCCCAAAGAGCCTATCTCGAACCGGGGCCGTTCTTCTACCATCTTAGCTCGGACAAGGAGTTGGGCGCTATCGTGGAAGCGGAAGATACGGTGTTTCGCTTGTTCGCTCCGAGAGCTAAGTGGGTTAAGCTGGGGGTATTCGGAGCGGATGAAACGGAATCGGCGATTCGATGGATTCTCATGGAGCGTGCGGAGGACTTCGTATGGGAAGCGAGGATACCGGGCAACTTGAGTGGATCCTTCTATTGGTATCGACTCGATGGTCCCGATGGTCCTTGCAGTCTATTCGATCCTGATTTCAAGGTTCTCGATCCCTATGCCAAGGCGACCGTTAGCCGTACGGGTCCAGGGATCGTGGTAGACGAAGGAGCATTCGAACAGGCCAGACAGTTCCCGGTTCCGGCCTGGCAAGATCTCGTTGTGATGGAGGGGCATACCCGCGATTTCGTCGCGGGATTGCCCCGCGAAGAGGAAGGAGATTCTCCGCTGGGGTTCTCGGAGCTGGAGGCCTACGTCAGGGACGACTCGTTCTATCCGTCGAGTCTTGGGGTCAATGCCATCGAACTGCAGCCTATTCAGGAGAACGACAGTCAGAGCTATGGCGAGTACCACTGGGGCTACATGACGGCGAACTACTTTTCGCCGGCATCCTCATATGCCAGCGATCCTCGAAAAGGCTCTCAAGTGGGTGAGTTCCGTTCTTTGGTGGAACAGTTGCACGCGCGCGGAATGACGGTTATTTTGGACGTGGTATACAATCACGTTGGCGAACCGGCCCATTTGATGTTCATCGACATGCTCTATTATTTCCACTTGGAAGCGGATGGGACGCCGGTGAATTGGAGCGGTTGCGGCAACGACCTGCGTTGCGATGCGCCAATGGCCACTCGATTGATCGTGGAGAGCCTGAAGCACTTCGTCCAATTCTACGGAGTGGACGGTTTTCGATTTGATCTAGCGGATTTGGTAGGCAAGCCGGTTCTACAAGAGATCGAGCGAGAATTGAAGGCGATCAAACCGGATATCGTGCTCATCGCCGAGCCCTGGAGTTTTCGCGGCCATATCGGTCGCGATTTGAAGGATACGGGTTATGCGTCGTGGAATGATGGGTACCGCGAGGCCCTGAAGGATTACGTTTGCGGCAATGCGTCATCCGAGACTATGCTTCACTTCTTGAAGGGCTCTACGCCCGATTACGCGTCCTGGCCGGCTCAAACGGTCAACTACACGGAGTCGCATGACGACCGAGTGTGGATCGACGATATCACAGAGAATGGTGAACGGAACGGGTCGAGTCCCACACTCAATGACATCAAGCGTACTCGTCTCATGGGAGCTGCGCTTGCTATGTCGATCGGCATGCCGATGCTGCACGCCGGCCAGGACTTCCTGTTTTCCAAGGGAGGGGTTCGAAATACCTATCAACGCGGCGATTTGAATGCTTTGCGCTATGAACGTCGATACGAGTATGCGTCGGTAAGCGAGTACTTCAGGGCCTGGATTCGTTTTCGCCAATCTGAGCTGGGGCGATTGGTTCGACATTTTTCGCGAGCGCCTGAATCGTTCTTCGAGACGATCGAATCGGCGGAGGGCAATGCCCTCGTATGCGTCTATAATGCGGACGGGAGCCAGGGAGATCGTCGACTGCTCTTCGCGGTCAATCCCGACTTTTCCTCTCGACGATTCGCTTTGGGCGATTTGTCCGGAGAATGGCGTCAATGGGCTGATAGCGATCGGTTTTGGGGAGAGGACGAAGAAGCCCTGCGCCAGGACGCGCAAAGCGAAATCGAACTGCTGCCTTTGGCTTGCGGGTTATGGGTTTCCTCGGTCGGGGACTGAGTTCAACGAGCGCCGCCTATCGGCTTGTCAGTCGCTTACGCGCCGCTTGGTTGCTGTCTGAATGCGGACACGCGTAGACGGCGGGAATTGAGCGAAGGAGCTGAATTCGGCATTTCGAAACTGGCGCGTTTAAACCCTTGATTTTCTCCGAAGCGCGCCCTCTACTCCCCGTTCGCTCGATTTTCGGGCGGTAAACAGAGGGCGGTTCCCTCTATAATTAGGACGTCAACCACAACATAATACAACAATGGCTGTAAAAGTAGCTATTAACGGATTTGGCCGCATCGGCCGTCTCGTCTTCCGCGCAATCGTCGACCAGGGTCTCCTGGGCGACCAAGTTGAGGTAGTAGCCGTGAACGACCTGGTTCCCGCCGACAACCTCGCTTATCTCCTGAAGTACGACACGACTCAGGGACGTTTCAACGGTACCGTTGAAGCCGAAGGCGACGACACGCTCGTAGTCAATGGACAGAAGATCAAGTGCCTCGCTTTGCGTGAAGTGCCCGCCAATTTGCCTTGGGGCGACCTCGGCGTTGACATCGTTATCGAGTCGACCGGTCTCTTCGTTCAGGACGAGAAGGCTCAAGGCCACATCGATGCGGGCGCGAAGAAGGTTATCATTTCCGCTCCCGGCAAGGGCGACGGCGTTAAGACAGTCGTTCTCGGCGTTAACGACGACACTTTGACGGACGAAGACACGCTCATCTCGAACGCGTCTTGCACGACGAACTGCTTGGCTCCGATCACCAAGGTTATCTTGGACAATTACGGAATCGAAGAAGGTCTCATGACCACGGTTCACAGTTACACCGCGACTCAGAAGACCGTCGATGGCCCTTCCCCGAAGGACATGAAGGGCGGCCGCGCGGCAGCGATGAACATCATTCCTTCCTCTACCGGAGCCGCGAAGGCGGTTGGCCTCGTTCTCCCCGAGGTTCAAGGCAAGCTCACCGGCATGGCGTTCCGCGTTCCGACCCCGACCGTTTCGGTTGTGGATCTGACCGTCAAGACGAGCAAGCCAACCACTTACGAAGACATCTGCGCCAAGATGAAGGAAGCTTCCGAAGGTTCTCTCAAGGGCATCCTCGGATACACCGAAGACGAAGTCGCCTCTTCCGACTTCATTCACTGCGCCGATTCCTCGATTTTCGACGCTGGTTCCGGCATCGCTTTGAGCGACACCTTCTTTAAGCTGGTTAGCTGGTACGACAACGAGTGGGGCTACTCCAATCGTGTCGTCGATCTTCTCAAGAAGATCGCTCTCTAATCGAAATAGCTTTCAGTCCTTTGCTCGCGCGAAGCGGGCAAAGGACTTTTTTATTTCAGGGGACTGCTCTTCGGCGGTCTCGAACGTTCAAGCTTTCAAATTCAAAACTCTCGGTTCGAGCCGAGCCTCCTCGCTATGGCGAAAAAGACCATCGAAGACATCGACCTTAAGGGCAAGAAGGCGGTTATCCGCGTCGACTTCAATGTGCCGCTTCAAGGCGAAACCGTAACGGACAAGACACGCATTCTGGGCGCGCTTCCAACGATCAAGCATGTGATCGAGCAAGGGGGCACCGCCGTTTTGCTAAGCCATCTGGGACGTCCTAAAGGGCAGGTCAATCCCAAGTTCTCGCTCGCTCCCGTGGCCAAGGCATTGGCGGATGAGCTGGGGCAGCCAGTCGTTTTCGTTCCCGAGTCTCGGGGCGAGGTTGCGGAAAAGGCGGTTGCAGAGCTTTCCGAAGGTTCGGTCGCGCTTCTGGAGAACGTTCGTTTTCACGAAGGTGAGGAGAAGAACGATCCAGAACTCGCCCAGGACTTCGCGAAGCTGGGCGACCTCTACATTAACGATGCGTTCGGCACAGCCCACCGAGCCCACGCGTCGACCGCAGGCATTGCGGATCACCTGAAGCCAGCGGTAGCCGGTTTCCTAATCCAACGCGAATTGGAATACCTCGGCGAGAAAACCGAAAGCGCGGAACGTCCCTTCACCGTCATACTTGGCGGCGCCAAGGTGAGCGATAAGCTCAAGGTGATCGATGCCCTGCTCGAAAAAGCCGATACGATTTTGATTGGCGGCGCTATGGCTTACACGTTCGCGATCGCCAATGGCAAGACCGTGGGCGATAGCTTGAAGGAAGAATCTATGGTCGAGATGACCAAGGAACTTCAATCAAAGGCAGCCGCGAAGGGCGTAAAGCTGCTCCTCCCCGTCGACAACGTCACGGTCGATTCCTTTGACTTCGGCGCGATGAAAGCCGACGGCAATATCGGCTCCACGGACGAAAACGGCAACATCCCTGATGGTTGGGAGGGCGTCGATATCGGCCCGAAGACGACCGAACTCTATTGCGCTGAAGTGGCCAAGTCCAAGACGGTGCTCTGGAATGGTCCGATGGGAATTTTCGAAAGCGACGACTGCAACAAAGGTACGTTTGCGGTCGCCAAGGCGATTGCGGATAATGAAGACGCGATCACGATCATTGGCGGCGGCGACTCCGTGACGGCGGTTAATAAGTCTGGCTACGGAGATAAGGTGTCGTTTATGAGCACGGGCGGCGGCGCGAGTCTCGAATTCCTGGAAGGCAAGACATTGCCGGGCGTGGCGGCGCTTGAGGACAAGTAAGCCCTTATTCGCTTCTTAAATTTCAATTCCTAATTCTTAATTTAAATACAATGAGCCGGAAATACTTTATCGCAGGCAACTGGAAGATGAACAAGACGCCCGAGGAGGGCAAAGAGTTGGCTTCCGAAATAGCATCGATCGTGAGCAAGGACGCGTCGGTTGACGTGGTCGTTTGCCCGACCTTTACCGCTTTGGATCGCGTTTCCCAGTCGATTGAGGGATCGGCGGTCAAGCTTGGCGCCCAGAACCTCTATCCGAAAAGCAGTGGCGCGTACACGGGCGAGATCTCCCCGGAGATGCTGCGCGCCGTATTCGCTAAGTATGCCATCTTGGGTCATAGCGAGCGTCGCGAATACTTTGGCGAAACGGATGCGTTCGTGAACGATAAGGTGAAGTTCGCATTGGAAAACCTCATTTCGCCAATCCTCTGCATTGGAGAAACGCTTGAAGAGCGCGAGGCGAATGAGACCTTGGAAGTCGTCAAGACTCAGTTGCTTGGCGGACTGGAGGGCGTTTCTGGCGAGCAGATGGGCAGCGTGGTCATCGCTTACGAACCGGTTTGGGCGATTGGCACGGGCAAGACGGCGACTCCTGAAATGGCTCAGGAAGTACACGCTTCCATTCGCGCCCTGCTCAACGAAAAGTATGGGGAAGCCATCGGCGAGAAAGTGCGCGTGCTATACGGAGGCAGCATGAAACCCGCTAATGCGGCGGACTTGCTGGCCCAAAAAGACATCGATGGCGGATTGATTGGCGGCGCTTCGTTAGAAGCTAAATCATTCTGCGATCTTGTCGCTGCGGCCAAGAGCGCTTCCTAGCTTTCAGCCAGGCTTGAATTTCAGTTAGCGCGTCTCGATCCGGGACGCGCTTTTTCGTCCATGGCGTTCAAGTTGATTTGGGACGAATGCGACTCCAGCTTCTCAGCAGCTGGTCCTTTATCATTTGAGAAGTAATCGGTTTCTCGAGAAAGCCGTTCATGCCCGCGCGGCGACATTGGAGTCGGGTATCCGGCGAGATATTGGCCGTGACGGCGATGATTTCGATGGGGCGCCGATCCGTCTGGGTCGATTCCCGCTCGCGGATTACAGAGGTTGCTTCGATACCGCTCATTTGCGGCATATCGAGGTCCATGAAAATGTAGTCGATAGGGGCGTTCTCAACCGTTTCGAGAGCGACGTGGGCGCTCGGAGCTTCAAGGTATTGGTATCCCATTTTTTCCAAAATGGCGCCAACAACCTTGCGGTTGATGTCATTGTCGTCGACCACCAGAATCGACAGGGGACGTCGTTGTGCGAAGCTGGGATCGTCTTCAATGTGAGAGGGAGAAGGGGGGGTATCGACCAGACTTTTGTCGGATGTCTCCGCGAAGGCGAAAAGCTCTCCGATCGGTTCGTTATTCGAACTGCGTTCTTCGCGAGACATGGAATCGCTGGTGTCGTGCATTACGGTTCGGAGTATACTCTAACGAATGATCGCCCGGGTCAATCCGGTAAAGCGTTTTCGCCATTACTTTGAGACCGTGTAAGCGACTTGCTTCCAGACGCTTACTGACGAGCGAGAAGAGCGATTCCACTTTGAATTCTTGAATGAGAGAAAAACGCGGATTTTTTCGAAAAGGACGCTTGACTTGGGAAATGCGAATTTTAGTTTCAGCGGCCTCTTACCTACTACGGGGTAGTAGCTCAGTTGGTTAGAGCGCCTGCCTGTCACGCAGGAGGCCGCGAGTTCAAGTCTCGTCTATCCCGCCACTTTCTAAAAGCCGTCTCGCAACGCGAGGCGGCTTTTTCTTTGCCCGGAAAAAGGCCTTAGATGAGGCGCAAAACGCTAAGGCCAGATGGTCTGCAATTCGGGCGGATCAACGGCAATTTGTAAAAAACGGCGGTTTTGCGGACCGAATCGATCCGAAGGGTATATTTATGCGGGGTTGAATGGGGCTTATGTAACGCCTGCGTTACGCGAATGTGGCGACTGTTACGCCAGAGTTACGAATCGGTTACGGCGAGTCATTCCGATTGAAAGGGGTACCGTGGATCCGAATTTTTCGAGGCCTGATCATGAACTCGATTAGATTCAATACCCGTAAATCACAGGTTCTCGGTCGCGCGACCAAGGGCTTCATTGTTATAGCAGCAATAGCGTTGTCTACATTTGTAACCCGTGCCCAGGAAATGACTACAGGCTCATTGTCTGGTTCTATCCAGGATGCGGATTACGGAGGCGCGGTAACCGATGCGAAGGTTACCATTGTCGAACTGCAAAAGTCGACGAAAGCGAATGTTAGCGGACGCTATTTTATCGGTTCGATCCCTCCTGGGACGTATTCGATTATCGTTAGCGCTCCGACCTTTAAGACGTCCTCGGTGGAGGAAATCGAAGTCGTAGCGGGAGAACCCAAGAAGGTAGACGTGCCATTGTATGGCGATAGTTCGGAGGTATTCCAGTTAGAGACTTTTTCCGTAAAGGCAAAAGTCCTGGAAGAATCCGATATTGGCCTGATTACACAGCGCCAGAAAGCTGCGGCGATTAGCGATGCCATTGGATCGGAGACGTTTAGTCGATTGGGACTTGGCGACGCCGCTGACGCATTGTCTAAGGTAACCGGCGCTTCGGTACAAGATGGCAAGTACGTCGTCGTTCGCGGACTATCCGATCGCTATAATACGACTACCTTAAACGGTACGACGCTTCCAAGCGCGGATCCCAATCGAAAGTCGGTGCAACTCGACCAGTTTCCAACTGGGCTTTTGGACGTAATCGAGACGACGAAGACTTTCACGCCAGACAAGTCGGGCGATTTCACCGGAGGGGCGATCGACATTCAAACGAAGTCCTTTCCGGATCAATTCTTCTACAACGTGTCCTACGGTATTGGCTACAATACCAATACGACAGGCGATCCGTTTCTTTCCTATCCTGGCGGCTCTGACGATTGGCTCGGGAAGGACGATGGAACGCGTCAGATTCCTGATCGACTGCTTCAGAATGAGAACCTCTCTACGCTGAGCAATCAGGAGCAGGCGGACATTCTCAGCGAGCTTTCCCCGGTAGTCTCTCCAGTGGACTCGGGAGATGCCCCGTTGAACCAGAGTTTCTCCTTCGCTTTTGGCGACAGCATGCTGCTTTCGGAGAATGGCGAAAAGCGCTTGGGCTATACGGCCAGTCTAACGCACAGCCGAGATTTTCAAACGCGTATCGGAGCTCCTGAAGCCCGCTACCAGTTCGATCGAGGTGTCGAAGGAAATGTAATGGTTCCTGAATACGATATGTCAGTCGACGAGTCACAGAACTCGGTGAACCTTGGAGCTCTCTTCAATATAGCTCTGCAATTGTCTTCGAACAATGAGATTGGACTCAAGAACTTCTATAACCAATCTGGAAACGATCGGGCGTTTTTTCAACAAGGCATCGTTGAAGGCAGCGAAAGCAAGTATCTTCGAGAGAGTCGCATTCACTTTACGGAGCGCAACATCCGTTCGAATCAGCTTTACGGGAAGCATGTGTTCAGCGGACTTGGCAATGGCAAGTTCGAATGGGATGTTTCGAAGTCCCAGAGTTCTCAAGAAGAGCCTGATTACATAATCTTCTTCGACGCGGTCGATCTGGAGGCTTACCGGAACGCGGGCGAAGACCTCGCCAACGTCGATCCTAGCGACTGGAAATTCCCTACGGGATTCACTAATCGAAGGATGTTCCGCTCATTGGAAGAAAACGCGGATGAGTTTGGATTCGATTTCGAGCTTCCGGTCTCGTTTGGCGATCGCGGTGGATCCAGCCTGAAGGCGGGATACCGTAAGATTGAAGCGGACCGCGACTATGGCCAATTCTCATATAGCTGGGACGATGGCGATCGATACATTCCGTATACAGGCAATCGCGAAACCTTTTTGTCTCCGGATGCGACCGGGATCGATGAGAATGGCGAGACAGCCATCGTCATGCGGAACTTGACGGATGCGTATCCCGAGTACTTTGGCTCCAAGGAAATCGACGCTGCCTATTTGATGGCTGATGTGCCGTTTTCCAGCAAATTCCGTTTCATTGGAGGACTGCGCCACGAGGATACTGACATCCAGGTCGTTTCGAAATCGGGCCGTCCGAGATTCATTCCAGACGCGAAATCGGGTATTTCCGAAAGCCATCTCCTTCCTGCTGCCAATCTGGTTTACAGCGTTAGCGAGCGCCAGAACCTCCGGTTTGCGGTGACCAAGACGATTGCTCGCCCTAGTTTTCGCGAACTGACGTCAGCAGCCGAGTTCGATGCGATCGGGTCGTTCCAGATCATCGGAAATCCTGAATTGAAGATGTCGGAGATTACCAACTACGACCTTCGTTGGGAGCTGTTCCCGGATGGGGGCGACGAGCTCTTTGCGGTTAGCGTGTTCTTCAAGGAATTGGAGAATCCGATCGAACAAGTGATCGACCGCTTCGGTTTCATCTCGTGGGACAATGTCGAGACGGGCGAAGTGAAAGGGCTTGAGCTCGAGGCTCGAAAGAAACTGGGATTTCTCTCGACCGACTTCTCGGCTTTTTCTGTGGGTGGAAACCTTTCCGTCATCGATTCCGAGGTGAATCGTTCGCAGTTGGAAATCGATCGTAAGATTGCCGAATTCCCTGATCTGTCGCCGACTCGCGAATTGCAGGGCCAATCGTCCCTAATCTATAATTTCGATACCTCTTGGGAGCACTTCCGAAAGGGAACTGGGGTTACCTTGTCCTATAACAATACGGGCGAACGCCTCTACGCAGTGACGAACTCCTCTCTTCCACTTGTTGACGAGCAGCCTGCCGAGGAGCTGGACTTGATTGTGAGCCAGCGTCTCGGACCCTCTTGGAAGCTTAAATTCAAAGTAGGCAACCTGCTCGATTCGGAATCGACGCGCTTTCACACTTATCAAGGAGTGATCTTTCCCTACTCGGCAAAGGAGTCGGGAAGAACGCTCTTGCTCAGCGTAAGCTACGGAAAGTAGGCATATGCTGAATACGGTTTTGTAGAATTTTCCTATCCTCTATCAGAGCCATAATATCAAAAATGAAAAAAACCATACAATCGATCATCGCTTCAGGCCTCCTAACAGGGGCGGTTTACGCGGCGGACATTAACGTCAATACGAATATAACGACAGACACCACCTGGACGTCGGACAATGTGTATCACCTCAGTGGATTCATCACTGTAGATGGCGCGGCGCTGACCATTGAGCCGGGCACTGTTATCAAAGCGGCAGCGGGTACGGGAACGGATGCTACTGCATTGATTATCTCGCGGACTGCGACGATTAACGCGATTGGCTTTCCCTCCGCGCCGATTATCTTCACTGCAGAGGCGGATCCAATGGATGGTTCTTGGGGTCCTGAAATGGGAAGCGCCTGGGGCGGACTCATCATTCTCGGCAACGCGCCTATCAATTCCGACGGCAACAAAGAGACGTGGACGACGGAACAAACGATTACGGATACTGTGGAGGGGATTCCTTCCTTCCTTCCGGAAGCGTCGCGCGTTTTCGGTGGAACGGATCCCGAAGACAGCTCGGGCGCGTTGAGCTACGTATCGATTCGCTTTGGCGGTTCGCCATTGGCGGAGGATGCGGAAATCAATGGGTTGACCTTGGGAGGCGTAGGACGCGGTACCCAGATCGACCACATCGAAGTATTCGCGAATTCGGACGATAGCATCGAGTTCTTCGGCGGTACGGTCGACGTAAAGTACGCGGTTTCAGCCTACGGTGGCGATGATGGATTCGACTACGACCAAGGCTGGGAAGGCCGAGGCCAGTTTTGGGTCTACATTGGCGGACCGGTTGCCGACGGCGATTTCGAACCGGACAACGGGGGAGAGCACGATGGCGAGACTTCGTTCAACGAAGGTCGGAACATCGGCGGCGGTACCGTTTACAATGCGACCTACGTTGGCAATGGCGAAAAGGGCTTCGCGCTCCGTATTCGCGACAATGCCTATGCTGTTTACAAGAACTCGATCTTCACGGGTTGGCCGCAAGGCATCTGCATCGAGGCGGATTCGGGATTGCGTATCCCCGGCAACGGACAGACCGAAAAGCTCATCGATATTTCAAATAACATTTGGGATTTCGAAGTAGCGGATCTATTCCACGGCGACGAAGACGACACGCTTGGCGCTGGCGGGACGAATCTCGATGATGACGAGTCCTTCTTGGCGGGAGATCCGACCAATACGGTTGAAGCTGCGATGCTCGGCGGCATTTCTCGTACGGCCGACGGTGGATTCGACCCTCGTCCGATGGCAGGCAGTCCTGCTTTGAGCAACGCTTTGGCAGGCTTCCCTGAAGGCGACGATTTCTTTACCGAGGTGAACTATCAAGGCGCGTTCTCCAAGGACGACAACTGGATGCAGGGTTGGACCTATCTCTCGGAAGCTGGCTATCTCGCCGAGTCTGCTGGTTCCAGTGGAGAAGTTGCTAATGTATCCGCTCGCGCCACGCTTGCGGAAGGGCAAAACCTGATCCCAGGTTTCACGATTTTTGGAACCAAGACCGTTCTCATCCGCGCGATTGGACCTAAGTTGGCTGACTTCGGAGTAGATACAGCTACGGTAGCAGACCCGATCATGACACTCTTCAAGGCGGACTTCGTGAACGGTGGCAGCATTGAAGTCGCTACCGTAGATAACTGGGACGAAGACAATGGAGGAGCGGCAGTCGTTGCTGCGGCGAAGCAAGGGGGCTTGTTCCCATTTACCGCAGGCGAGTTCCAAGGCTCGGATCGCCCGACGGTCGATACGACTTCAGCTGCCGCCTTGGTCACGCTCACGGAAGGCGTTTACACGGTAGTGGCAACTTCTGCAGATGGTGGCGCGGGCGAGATCCTCGTCGACGTTACGGTTATCGAATAACGCAAAGGATTTTCAAAGTCGCGAGGCTTTGTGATTACGGGGACCAGCTCTCGTTTAGGCGAGGGCTGGTTTTGCGTTTGATGCCCTCTTTCGAAGAAATATTTGATTGTAACGAAACAAGGCTCTGGTGTCGTTACTCTAACAAGATGGCCATGTTTAAAACGAGAAGGCATAGAATATCCAAGCGCGGTATCTTTGGCGCTGTGGCAATCCTGTGTCTCTGCTCTGGGGCATTCGGTCAGCACGATTCCCCATTCGGGGGTAAGCAAAAGGCCCCCAATCCGACTCCTGTGGCGACGCAAACGCCGTCTCGATTGAGCGATTTGGAGTTCACAGGACTATTCGTAGTCCAAGGAGAGGTGACTTTTTCTCTCTACGATTCTAAAACCAAGCTTAGCCTGTGGATTCCCCAGAATGGCACTGAAGATGGGTTTTCCATTAGCGGATTTGACGATCTAGATAGCAAGATCGTGGTAACTCACGGTGGCCAAAGCCGTGAAATCGCTATTAATGAGAATGAAATCATTGCGCTGAAGCAGACGGTTCGGCCGACCGCTAAACCCGCTGTGAAAAAGCCTGTGGTTCAGAAGGATCCAGAGACTCTCAAAAAAGAAGAAGAAGCTCGCACCTTCGTGAGCGACTTGTTGGCGAGCAGTTTGGCTCGGCGCGAAGAGAGTCGCCGAAAGCGTGAAGAGCAAATTGCGAACGCGCGTCGCCGAGCTGGGCGCGATTAGCTCACAGCCTTCCAATTGGGGTGCGTCCTCTAAGGGTCGCGTCCTCGAATCTTGGGCTTCGCAAGCCCCTTCGACATTATGGGCTTGAACTCAGCTATAACATATCAATAAATCCGGATATGTTGATATCTCATGGAAAATCCCATGAGGCAACGTTAACGAAACAAAGAAAGATATGGGTAAGAACTTCGTTTTCTCTTCCGAGTCCGTGGCCGAGGGGCATCCGGACAAGGTTTCCGATTATATTTCCGATAGCGTTTTGGATGCTTGCTTGGCTCAGGATCCGAATAGTCGCGTCGCATGCGAAACCTTGGTAAAGAGCAACCAAGTGGTTTTGGCGGGCGAAATCACGACAAAGGCCAAGCTCAACTATGAGGAAATCGTACGTCAGGCGATTCGCGAGATCGGTTATGTAAATGACGACGACGTTTTCCACGCCGACAAGGTTTTCATCACGAACAACCTAACCAGCCAGTCGGCCGATATCGCTCAGGGCGTAGACGCCAAGAAAGCGAAGGACAAAGACACGGCTGAGCAAGGAGCGGGCGACCAGGGCATCATGTTCGGGTATGCGTCCAATGAGACGAAGGAGTTGATGCCTGCCGCGGTCATGTTCGCGCACCGCATTGGTCGGGAAATCGCTAAGATTCGTCACGCGGGTCGTCAGGCCAAGTGGTTGCGTCCCGACTGCAAGTCTCAGGTTTCCATTCGCTACGAAGGGGACAAGGCGGTCGAGATCACGGCGGTTGTCATTTCAACGCAGCACACGGAAGACGTACGACGCAAGGACATCGAGACGTTCATGGTCGAGAAGGTCATCAAGAAGTGTTTGCCCAAGAAGCTTCTCACCAAGAACACGCAGATTCTGGTCAACCCGACGGGACGTTTCGTAATCGGAGGCCCTCAAGGCGATGCTGGCTTGACCGGTCGCAAAATCATCGTCGACACCTACGGTGGATCGGGCCGCCATGGAGGCGGCGCTTTCTCGGGTAAGGATCCTTCCAAAGTCGACCGTTCGGCGGCTTACATGTGCCGCTGGGTAGCCAAGAATGTAGTCGCAGCAGGACTCGCGAATCGCGCGGAGCTGCAGGTCGCCTATGCGATTGGCCATCCTGAGCCGGTTTCGATTACGGTGGATACCTTTGGCAAGGGCAAAGTTGACGAAGAGATTATCGAAGCGGCCGTTGCTGAAGTATTCGACTTCAAGCCTGCTGGGATCGTTCGTCAGCTGAAGCTCAAGAAGCCGATTTACCGTTCGACAACGAACTACGGTCACTTCGGAAAGGACGAGTTGTCCTGGGAGCAAACGAACAAGGCGACGGCTCTTAAGCGAGCCGTTAACAAGCTTTCAAAGTAGAAAGGTATTATTATGAGCGATACAGCAGTACAGGATTATAAGGTTGCGGACATTTCGCTTGCGGATTTCGGTCGCAAGGAAATTGAAATCGCCGAGCATGAAATGCCCGGATTGATGGCGATTCGCAAGAAGTACGCGGCGGAGAAGCCGCTGGATGGCGTTCGAATCATGGGCTCCCTGCACATGACGATTCAAACTGCCGTGCTCATCGAGACTTTGGTCGATTTGGGCGCGGACGTTCGCTGGGTAAGCTGCAACATCTTCTCGACTCAAGATCATGCTGCTGCGGCGATCGCCAAAGCGGGCGTGCCGGTCTTCGCTTGGAAGGGCGAGACGCTAGAAGAATACTGGTGGTGCACGGACCAAGCGTTGAGTTTCCCAGGAGGCCTCGGTCCTCAGCTGATCGTCGACGATGGCGGAGACGCCACTTTGTTGATTCACAAAGGCTACGAGCTAGAGAATGGTAGCGATTGGGTGAATACGGAATCGGGTTCGGAAGAAGAGCAAGTTATCAAGAACTTGCTCAAGAAGATTCATGCTGAGAATTCCACTCGCTGGGCGGATACGATTAAGGAGTGGAAGGGCGTTTCCGAAGAGACGACCACGGGCGTGCATCGCCTCTATCAAATGATGGAGGAAGGCAAGCTGCTCGTGCCGGCGATCAATGTTAACGATTCCGTCACCAAATCCAAGTTCGACAATCTCTACGGTTGCCGCGAATCCCTGATCGATGGCATCAAACGGGCGACAGACGTTATGACTGGCGGCAAGGTTGCAGTAGTTTGTGGATACGGCGATGTCGGCAAAGGCTGCGCTCAGGCTCTGGTTGGTATGGGAGCTCGCGTTATCGTGACGGAGATCGATCCGATTTGCGCGTTGCAGGCCGCGATGGAAGGCTTCGAGGTTTGTCCGATCGAGGACACGCTCGGCCGGGCGGATATATATGTCACGACGACCGGCAACAAGGATATCATCCGCGTCGACCACATGGAGAAGATGAAGGACCAGGCTATCGTCTGCAACATTGGCCACTTCGACAACGAGATCCAAGTAGACAAGCTCAATTCATTGGAAGGCATTCAAATCGAGGTGATCAAGGACGAGTCACAGGGCGCGGTCGACAAGTACACATTCGCTTCGGGCAACAGCATATTCATGCTGGCCAAGGGGCGTCTGGTGAATCTCGGCTGCGCAACGGGCCACCCTTCGTTCGTCATGTCGAACAGCTTCGCGAACCAGACTCTCGCTCAAATCGATCTCTGGCGAAACAAGGAGACCTTCAAGCCGGGCGTATATCTGCTTTCCAAGGCGCTCGATGAGGAAGTCGCTCGTTTGCACCTCGAGAAGATTGGCGTTAAGCTAACGGAGCTCACGCCCGAGCAAGCGGACTATATCGGCGTAAAGGTCGAAGGCCCCTACAAGCCGAGCCATTATCGGTATTAGGGGAGCGTCTGGCGCTTAGCTGTTGGCTATTAGCCAATTCGATTTTCGAAGCCTGTTCCAAGCGATTGGAGCAGGTTTTTTTATGGGCCCTATAGCCACAGTTAATAGGGCTCTCCATGTCACGGTATCTAAGCCCTTTCTCCTTGAATTCGAATTTGCCAGGCGCATCGTGATGGGTCGCGGTTCTCTGCGATCGCCACGCTAGGCGATCCGTACACTGCGCGAACCACCTAGCAAGATGGCAATTTTCAACAATTTGTGCGATATGATCGGCAACACCTCGCTCGTCCGCTTGGACAAGTTTGGGGAGGGTCTGCCGGGTAATATCATTGGCAAGCTCGAAGGCTACAATCCGGGTTGGAGCGTCAAAGACCGGATTGGACGGTCCATGATCGAAGTCGCTGAGCGCGATGGACTTTTGCAAGAAGGCGGCACGATCATAGAACCGACTTCCGGCAATACCGGCATTGGGCTTGCGATTACCGCTGCCGTAAAGGGATACCACTTGATCCTTACCATGCCGTCTTCGATGAGCGTGGAGCGCAGGAAGCTTCTGATCAATTTGGGCGCTGAACTCGTTTTGACCGATGGACACCTCGGGATGCCGGGAGCGATCGCGGAAGCGGAGATGCTCCATGGCAAAATCAAGGGATCCTTCATGCCGAAGCAGTTCGAAAATCCCGCCAACCCTCAAGTTCACTACGAGACGACAGGGCCCGAGGTTTGGAGCGATATGGAAGGCAAGGTCGACATTTTCATCGCGGGAGTGGGAACCGGTGGAACCGTTTCCGGTACCGGCAAGTTCCTGAAGGAGCAAAACCCGGATATTAAAGTCATCGCGGTCGAGCCCGAGGAATCCCCGGTTCTCAGTGGAGGGGAGATGGGTCCGCACTTGATTCAAGGTATCGGGGCTGGGTTCGTCCCTGGCGCCTACAATGGGGATGTAGTTGACGAGGTAATCCAAGTGGAAAGCCACGCGGCGATCCGTACTTCCAAGGAACTGGGAAAGCTTGAAGGGCTGATCGCTGGCATTTCATCCGGCGCGGCGGCGCTGGCGGCCAAGCGAGTGGCTTCTCGACCCGAAAATGAAGGCAAAAACATTGTCGTCATGCAGCCAGATACGGGAGAGCGCTACGTTTCAACGCTTCTTTTCTACCAAGATTAATCGGCGAAGCCGAACAAACGAATTTCAGTCATGCAGTGGAGACTCGACAAGAGACACGTTAGCGAAGAGGAGCAGATCAAGGACAATGGTCTCGTTCTCGATTTCGACGAAGTAGCGCGCAAGGGCGCCCTCGGCGGTGGCGAGAAGCTGCTTTCGAAATGGTACGGCATATACGGTTCGCGTCACCCTGGGGCTCACATGGCCCGCGTGGTGATTCCGGGGGGCGTCGTCACCTCGAGCCAGGCCCGACGCATTTGCCAAGTCGCCGAAGACTACGGTCAGGGTAAGATTTCAATCACCACGCGTCAGTGCGTTCAGTTTCACTGGCTGAAGGCGCCGGCCTTGGCGGACATGCTGCGCGATCTCGCGAAGGACAATCTGAGCTGCTTTCATGGTTGTGGCGATGTGACGCGGAACGTGGTCGCATGCCCGCTTGCGGAAACCTGCCAATACAAGCGGATTAACGTGCTTCCGTACGTGAAGGAGACCGCCAAGGAGCTTACGGACGCTCGCGATCTCGATAACCTGCCACGTAAGTTCAAAATCAATTTCTCCGGCTGCGGCGCGGGCTGTGGCCAGCCTTTCATCAACTGCATCGGGGCAATCGCCGTTACTCGCAAGAACGAGGCAGGCGAAGAAGAATCCGGCTTCAAGGTCGTCATAGGCGGCGGCATGGGTTGGGCGGCCTTCATCGGCAAGGAGCTTTTCTCATTCGTGCCGCCCGATCGAATCACCAAAGTGAATCGAGCGATCGCTCAGTTGTTTCGTGAAAGCGGCGATCGTCGCGACCGGACTCAGTCCCGCCTGAAGTTCGTGGTTCACAAGAAGGGAATCGAATATTGCCGCAAAATCGTGCTCGATTTTATGGAGCAGGAAGGCGTGAGCACGGAAGGTATCCTGACGACCAATACAGTCGAGGATGTCGGGCCAGCCTACCCGGATCGCCCGATGCTAGAGCCGAACCCGGTCGGCACTGACGGACTTACTACTGTGCGCGTGATGGTGCCAAAGGGCGAGTTGACCCATCCGCAAATGAAGCGCTTGGCCCAACTGACCGAAGAGTTCGGCGATAAGCGACTGTTTATCACGCAGCGCCAGAACATCGAAATTCACGGCGTTAAGCCCGAAAAGGTGGAAGCGCTATCTGCGGGCATCAAGGAAGCGGGCTTTGGAACCGAGGGCTTCTTTGGGTTGCAGGACATCGTTGCGTGCGTGGGCACGACCTACTGTCCGAAGGCGGTTACCGAAACGCGCGCTCTGTTCGATCTGCTGAGACCGGTGGTCTCGAAATCGAAGTATTCGGAAATTTGGGACAAGGCGTATATCAATATTACGGGTTGCCCAAACAGCTGCTCGCCATACCGCATAGCCGACATCGGTTTTCGCGGCATGCGAATCCGCGAGCAAGTGGGCTCCGTGGAAGCCTATGAAATGCGAATCGGCGGAGAGCATGACAAGCTTGGACGAATTCTAGGGGAGTTTAAGGTCGCTGACATTCCACAGGTCGTGGAAACGGTTTTGGATACCTTCCTCAAGGAACGCCAAGGCGACGAAACGCTTTCCCAATGCGTGAATCGCGTGCGAGCCGAAGCGCAAAAGGCGAACGCCTAACACCTTACCGAGATGAACGAAGACACTTCACTAGGGCCTTTTTTGGAAGCCGTTAGCGGTTTGGGTATCAAGTACGATATGGCTCCGATCGACCAGGAATACTCGGTATTCACTGGCGTTGCGAACGAGCCGCTCGACTTCAAGAGCTACGCGAAGGACATTCCATGCCAGGCAGCGTGTCCGGCGAAGACGCGGGTACCGCATTACATTCAAGCGATCGCGGAGGGGAACCCCGACAAAGCTTACTTGATCAACCAGGAGGATAATGTGTTTTCAGGGGTGTTGGGGCGTGTTTGTTCGCGTCCTTGCGAAGATGGATGTCGCCATAATTGGACGGATATCAACGGCCCCGTTCACATCTGTCATCTCAAACGGGGCGCTTCGGATTATAAGAAGAATCCGCCCGCGCCGCTTCCCGCTTGGTTCGAATCGACGGGCAAGAAGGTTGCGGTCATCGGCGGCGGACCTGCCGGTCTCACGGCGGCTCGCGAATTGAAGCGTTACGGCCACGAAGTCACCATCTTCGAGCGCGATAGCATGCTCGGCGGAATGATGGTTCAAGGCATTCCCATTTTCCGTCTCCCACGCGAAACGGTGGAAGCGGAGGTCAAAGCGATCATCGACAGCGGCATCAATGTGGAGTTTAATGCCAATGTCGATTCCGCGAAAATGCAGCAATTGCTCGATGAATACGATTCCGTGCTCGTCGCTGTGGGAACGACCAAAGCCAAGAAGCTTGGAGTGGATATCTCGGGAGCCGATGGCGAAGAGGTCGGCATTTCCGGCCTGAAGTTCATGTACGACTACAACATGGGCAAGATTGGCGACATGGAAGGGCAAGACGTGATCATTCTTGGTGGCGGTTTTACTGCCGTCGATTGCGCCCGTTCCTGCGCTCGGGCTGCCAAGCGAATGGTGGGCGAAAGCGGCTCGGTCAAAATCGTCTACCGTCGTACGGACGCTCAGATGACGGGCGGCTACGAGGAGATCGACGAGATGGATAAGGAAAGCATCGACGTCGAAACGCTTCTTAGCCCGATCGGCGCTCGCGTCGAAGGAGGCCAGTTGGCGGGTGTTACCTTCCAGCGTCAGACTCTGCTCGACGAGCTGGACTGGAACGGCAAGCCAAAGATCGCCGCGATCGAAGGCACCGAAGAGGAGTACCCCTGCAATACGTTGATCGTGGCATTCGGCCAGGATCGCGATGCGAGCATTCTTCCTGAAGGCGTTAGCCACGAGGAGGGACATGCGACCTCTCACGAGAAAATTTTCGTGTCAGGAGATTTTAATTATGGCAGTCAAGATGTCATTACCGCGGTTAACGATGGCAAGGAAGCGGCTGAAGCGATCGATACATCGCTCATGGGGCGTCAGCGTCGCGTGAAGCACATCGCAATCGAGATGACGCAGGTTAATGGCGAGACAGGCCGTGTACGCGACCATGACTTGCAGTTCCCTCCGCATATGCCGACTCTCCCGCTGGGCGATCGCGATGGCGTTGCCGAAGTTGAAACCGGCCATGAGCTCGAAGCGCTTCAAGTGCACGCCACCCGTTGCTACTGGTGTCAGCACAAGATGGAGATCGATCACGACAAGTGTATCCATTGCAATTGGTGCATCGAAGTGACGCCGCGCGATTGCATCAACAAGGTGTCGCGTCTCTTCTACGACGAGGATGGATACGTGGAATCGGCCCTGGAAACGGACCTCAATCACGAAGGCACCTACATTTGGATCGATAGTCACGAATGTATCCGCTGCGGCAAGTGCGTGCGCATTTGCCCGACGAGCGCGATTACGATGCGCAAGACCGAGCTATGCGGTTGCTCGACCGAGGAATTCGAGGAGAAGCAGAAGGACAACCAGCCGTACGGAGCGGTCGAGCACTTCAAATACTAATCGATTCATTCCGGGATGGGCTGATGATCTCTAACGAGATAGTTGGCCCCTTCCTGGTACACGCCGACTCGCTCGGCTTCGACGTCTTTGCTATCCCAATAGTGAGTAACGAGGCTTTTGCGGGTCAAAGCGTGATCGTCGATGGGCGAACCGCCATGATAGAGTTGACCGTGCCATATCAGGACGTCGCCTATATCGCCCGTGACGAGTTTCTCTTCTATGCCACGCTCGTCTAGTTCCTTGCGGATATAGGCCTTTGCGTCGGGCATTTCATCGATCTTGTCGCCTACATACACATTGCCATCCGAAAATCGGTAGGGCGGAACGAGGTGGCTGCCTGGGAATACTCGAACAGGTCCTTGTCGATCGCCCACGTTTTCCAAGAAGATGGAACTAACGACCATTTCCCCAGCGCAAGGAGCGGGCATGTAGTAAGTATCGAAGTGATTCTCCTGTTCGCTGCCCTTTTCGAAGGTCAAGGTTCCGATGGCCAGAGGGGATCCGCCGAGCAGGTCGCCCAGAATACGGGCGAGTCCGGACTCCAGGCAAAGCGCTCGGCAGGCTTCGGACTCGAAGTGGACGTCGTTGAGTTTGTGGATGTACTTTCGATAGCCGTCTGGAGCTTCGCGAAAGGGCATGCGTTTCCCTGAAAGAGGGCCTTCCCAAAAGTCGATGACTAAAGGATTGTCATCCCTTTTTCGGTATTCCCACAGTCGATCGATCTCGTCGAGATAGCGTTTGACCAGACTGGGCTTAAGAAAGCCTTTGAGAATCAGATATCCTGTCTGCTCCCAGTCCGCGCGTTGTTCGGCGGTGAGCGATTTGGGTCGGTTGAATAGCGAGCGGAGAAAGGACATGCTTGCGTATGCTGAGGCGCGAGTTCGTTGGGCACAATTGGAATTTTACATTGATTCGTCTGGTCGGCGAGCCAAGTGTCGCCGCGTATGAGCGCTTCTCAGTTGGCAACAGAAACTTTGAACAGCCATATCGGCTCGAATCCCTATCCGGGCAGAGGCTTGGCGATAGGCTTGGCGGCAAATGGCGATGCTTGGCAACAAGTCTACTTCATTATGGGGCGGAGTCCCAATAGCCGAAATCGACAGTTTTCAGTGGAAGGCGGAACGCTCGAAACTCAACCTTACGATCCCTCGAAAGTGGAGGACCCGTCGCTTATCATTTATGAGGCGATGCTCGAAGCGAAGGATTCGTATTTGGTTAGCAATGGCGACCAGACTCGGACCCTGCGCGATGGTTTAGTGGCGGGGAAAAGCATGAGGGAAGCGCTGGCGACAAGAGAGCGCGAACCTGATGCTCCAAATTATACGCCTCGCATTACTGGCTCTCTGGACTTCTCGGATACGTCGCCTGCGATCGGGTTGAGCATTCTCAAAGCTAACAAAATCGATCCTTCCCAAACCGATCGGCACTATTTCTACCCGGCGATGCCCGACTCCGGACTGGCCTATGGTCTCACGACCTACATGGGGGACGGGAATCCGCTTCCTACGTTCGTGGGCGACCCGCTGATATTGCCCCTTGAGGCATCGGCCGAGTCTACTTTGGAACGCTATTGGAATGCCCTGGACGAGGATAATCGGATATCGATTGCGGTTAAGGAAATCGCAATTGATGGCTCCAGCTCGAGGATTGTATCCAGAAATAAATACGAATAGAAATCTCAGTCCAAGGAGAATTCGGCAATTTCCGGCGACGCCGCATTGCGGGTAGCGTATTCTGCAGCGAGTTCCACCGCTTCTCGCAGCTCTAGCTCAGGCCTGTAGACTCGCGCGTTCAGAAGGGTAGCGAAAAACACATCGCCGCAACCTGTAGGCGAGACGCTTTCCACTTCTCGCGGTTGAATCGATTGAGTCGCCTCTCCCTGTTCTTTGAAGCGAATCGAGTCTTTGCCGTCGGTGACGATCCAGAGTGGGCATTCGGACAAATCCGAGGCCCGTTCGAGCAGCGATTCCGTCGAGAGGTTTCGTTCGTCTTCGTCGAAAAGGGTTTCGAGTTCCTGGCGATTGATCTTGATTAGATTCGGTCGACTGACCTTGGCGAACCAGGGCAGGCTTGGACCGTAAGTATCGACTGCCAATTGAACATCGGAGGGGCGTTTCTCTATCCATTCCCGAAGAGGGTTCCAATTTGGGTTTTGCCAATCTTGAAAGACGCCGCAGAGGGCGAGGTGATAGGGTCTCGCCACACTCTCTAGGTAAGTCACCGCTTTTGTGACTGCTTTTCCGGATACATGACTATCAAGGCCAAGTATTGTGGATTCTTCTTGTCCGGCCGCCCGAATGACGGATCCGGACCGAGTGACGCATTCGTCTTTAAAAGCCTGATAGGGAATGTCGCGTTCGCGTAGCCACTGTTCGCATAAGGCTCCGAAGGCGCCGCCTGGGAAACAGAGCGCGCTGCTTTCAGCCCCTAACCTTCGCAGCATCTTGCATACATTAATGCCTTTGCCGCCCACTTGAAAACGTTCCTTGTCGGCTCGACTGGTTCCTCCGATTTCCCAGCGATCCGTATAGTAGGTCGTTTCGGCTACGAGATTGGCTGTGAATGTCAGAATGGGAGTCACGATGGATTAGAATGTTGTGTCGAAGCGTGGAATGGGGAGAGTGGAGCGAATGAGGCGGCTTGTCGAAACGGATTTTGATTCGAGAGATACGGTAGCCTTGGCTCGAGATCTCCTAGGCAAGCATCTTGTTGTCGAAAGGAATGGCCAGATGTTGGCGACACTTATAACTGAGGTGGAAGCTTATGATGGGCCAGAGGATTTGGCCTGTCACGCGAGTAAAGGTCGAACTAAGAGGACGGAAACGCTATTCGGACCGCCGGGCCGCTGGTACGTCTACCTGTGCTATGGCATTCACGAATTGCTGAATGTTGTAACGGGTCCCTGCGAGTACCCCGCGGCTATTTTGATTCGCGGCCTAGAGTCGGTTTCCGGTCCGGGGCGTCTGACGCGAAAGCTGAAAATCGATCGGCGCTTCAATGGGCGGGAGGCCTCCCCGGATACGGGGCTTTGGATTGAAGATAGAGGGACGCGCTTCGATGACTCCATTGTAGAAGCGACTCCTAGAATCGGCGTTGACTATGCGGGTGAAGATTGGGCCAATCGACTCTACCGATTCGTTGTATCCGAAAAACGGTGAAGGCGGCGATACTCTATTGCTTGAATCGGATCCAGCCGGGGTCGCCTAAAGTGTCGTAAGGCGCTGACGCGTTTTTGGCGATCACGCCAAGATGTCCTCGTCCTCGAGCCTCCTGCGCCGCTTGTTGGATCTGATGGGGGGAGTCCAATTTTGTAACGGGAGAAATGCGAAGCTTCGGGTTCACTGAAAAGGTATTGAGTTCTCGCTTACGCAGCGAAAGCGGCTTTTTCAGCATCGATTGCTCGCCATCCCAAAGGAGGTCGTGGAGCCAGACAGTGGTGTCGACCTCTTCGCCGAGCAGTAGATCCGAAGCGGGTAGGGAGAGTCGTTCCTCGAGAGCAGTGAAGGGAAGCGGGGTTTCCTTCTCCCAAGCGAGGAGCGTTCCATCGGCGATGAAGTTCTGGGGAATGAGAGCTGCCGATTCGATGATTTCAGGAAATTTATGGGTAAGGTCGTTTCCGCTGCGATCGAAGATCTCGACGCGTTCGTCCACTTTATGGATCTGACACCGTAGCCCATCGTACAAGTCCTCGATCCAAATGGGCGAGTCGAGCTTCGACAGGGACTCCAGATCGATCTGGCCCATTGCAGGATGAACCAAGGGCAGTGGGTGGAAGACTTTTATGGGTACGTATTCAAGTAGGCCATCGACAGCTGCATTGGCCACTTCTTCCAAGTCCGAGCAGCGCTGATGCGCCCGACGTATGGCGTCCAAGGGGGCGCCAAACCGATGAGCAAGGGCGATCTCGACAGTCGATTCGTCGATGCCCGCTTTCAGATCGCCTTGAATTAAGCGAGTGAGGCAAAGAGCTTCCAAGGGAGCCAGCTTGCGGTACTCGGTAGCGAGAATGGAATGCTGGAAAACGGGATTGGGAGCTTTCTCTAAATGACGGAAAAGAGAACGGATATCCTCTAAGGTTCGGGAGCCCCTTGCGTCTGCGGACAAGGCGCCGACTAATGCTTGGTCCCGATCTCTCAGTTCGCGATAGCGGCTCCGGTATTCGCTTTCGCTGGTTTCCGTAGCGAAGAGCAAGGCTTGAGTATCGAGCTTCCGGTCGACTGGCAACGTCCGCTTGGATGACTTAGGGAACACGCGTCCGGATGCGAAAAGGGCGGCTTTGCATAGTAAGCGAGCGTCCAGTTTCCCAAGATACTCAGCCATGATTTTCGCTTTTTCGGTTTGTCCTTCCGTCTTCGCCACTGATTCGATCATGAGAGCGAATTCGAGGACCGAATTTGGATTCGGACTGGAAACGGGCGTTTCGCTGACTCGATTCGATGGCGTCCGTCTCTGCTCTGCGTTGGCCGAAGCGGTTGGCAATCCCAAGCCCATCTGGTTTTCGCTTCCCAGAGCCCAGGCCTTGTATCCCTGTTCCGTTAGCGTTTCGGCGAACTCCTTGGCGAAGCCATGAGTCGTATAGACGATTTTGGGAGATACGGCTCGGACGAACTCCTGCAGGTCGAGAAAGTCGGAGTGGTCCGAAAGAGGGAAGGCGCGATCGGCCTGAGAGCGATAGCGAAAGGATTCGTCCAGCGCCCATCCAGATATCATTGCGGTGGCGGGGCGATCGATGGTTTCGAGCCAACTCGAGTTGCGGGAGGGAGGAGGTCCTACGATTACCTTGCCAGCATGAGAGGATGCTTGGAGGGGAGTATATGGAGGAAATTCGAAACCCAGCTCTTCGCAGATACGGGTCATGCGAAAGACTTCCGGGTGGACCATTATTTCAAAGGGGCTATCTGTGAGGGCTTTGATGATCTCCTGAGCCTTTCCTAGGCTGTAGCCGAAGAGGACGGGCGTATTTCCATCATCTATCGCCCCCTTGCAGAAGGACAGAATGTCTTGGGCGACTTCGGTTGAAGGCGGGAAGGCGTATTTCGGCAAACCGTAGGTCGTTTCGACGATCAGGACGTCGGCGCTTTGAACGGAGCAGGGTTCCGCGATCAAGCTAGGACTGAGTTTGAAGTCGCCCGTGTAGAGAAGCGATTCTCCTTCCCGTTCGAGAAGCAGCATGGCCGATCCCGGTATGTGGCCGGCTGGATACATTCGAGCCGTTGTTCCATCGGCGATTTCAAAGCTCTCGCCGAACTCGTAGGTTCGGTACTCGCGTTCGCCTCCGAGGCGGGCTTGCAAGAGACGGGCGGTGCCTTCCGAGCAGACAATGGTAGCGTGCTTGCCGCAATGATCGAAGTGGGCGTGGGAAATGAATGCCTTGGAGACGGGTTTGCGGGCGTCCAGATGCCAATCGATCTGCGGCAGATAGATGCCGTTCCGTTTTTGGACTTCCCATCCCATGGCTCGAGAAGACTCTATTTCGACCCCTGTTAAACGCCCCGTCTATCGAGACTGAACCGTCCTGGGCCTATGAATACGAGCGAAACGACGCCTAGAAATACCTGGCAGTAGATCAGAAACGATAGGTCGATTGGACCCCCATTTCGGATCAAGCCAGCGATTGCGAGTCCTACGATTACGCTGAGAAGAAGGGCGATGCCTCGAGTGAGGATCCCGAGAATCAAAAAAAGTCCTCCGACCGATTGGATAACGGCTGCGGCAAGACCGAATACCAGGTGAAAAGAATGTATTCCGACCAAGCTGATACCGCTTCCAACGCGTTCGTATTCTTCCGTTCCTCCTACGAGAATAGGAAAACCGTGGAAGGCGATCAATGCCCCGATGCCAAGGCGGAGAAGGAATACTCCCAGAAAGTCGAATTTACTTAATTTGGATAGCGAAAGCGTCATCGTCCGATAATAGCTAGCATACGGGCAGGCTTGGCCAAAGCGCAATGGAGAATGCGATGGACGAGTCGTTGGATTAGGATCATGGCGAATGATTCGGCGTGTCTCATGATCGGGGGAGCCATCCCTTGTCGACGGACTCGCGGATCAACTCGTCGGCGTATTGCCAAAGCGCATCGCTGCCATCGGCTATTTTAGAATTGATGGCTCTGACCTGCGGTTCGCTAACGCTGTTTTCATTCCAGGTCTTTCCTTGGGCCAGATAATTGAGCATCATTGGATGGAGTCGATCGATGGCCTTTGCGAAACGAGATTCGGAACTCTCTCCCAACTCGAATTCGCTCCAGAGAGAATGGAATTCGGCTTCTTGATCGGACGGCAGCATGCCGAAGAGCCTTTCGGCTGCTCGACGTTCGCGAATGGCTTGATCCGCCTTGGCTGCATTGTCGTAAATGTAGGTATCGCCTGCGTCGATTTCGACGATGTCATGAACGATGACCATTTTGAGAACTTTCAGGGCGTCGATGTTTTCGAAGTTGGAGTGCTCGAGGAGAAGGAGAGTCATCAAACAGAGATGCCAAGAGTGCTCTGCGTCGTTTTCGCGACGAGATCTGTCGCTAATATAGGATCGGCGAAAGATGTTCTTCAGCTTGTCGGCTTCCGCAATGAAGCCCATTTGCTGGCGAAGCCGTTGGGTTGAGGCTTTTCCCATCTCTACTCCCTATGCCTGGAATCGAATACGATAGTAACCGGCCCGTCGTTAACGAGGGACACCTTCATATCGGCTGCGAATATGCCTGTTTCGATGGATTGCCCAGTTGCCTTGCCAAGACTCTCCACAACGGCTTCGTAGTATCGCTTGCCTTTGTCCGGGTCGGCGGCGTCGTTGAACGACGGCCGATTGCCTTTGCGAACGGATGCGATGAGCGTGAATTGACTGATGACAAGCAGGTTTCCGCCTGTCGATCGAAGGTCGGCATTCATGCGACCTTCGTCATCTTCGAAAATGCGCATGTTGGCGATCTTGCGAGTCATCCATTCGATATCCTCTTCAGAATCCTCTTTATGGATGCCAAGCAGAACAAGAGCTCCGGGGCCGATTTCGCCGCTTGTCGTTCCGTCTACCGTGACAGAGGCTTTGGCGACTCGCTGGACTACCGCTCTCATTTTGGCCGAATCAAGGTTGGGCTCATAGAAACGAAAAAGCCGCTGTAGACAGCGGCTTGTTGCTTATTCGAAATCGATTTCCGGCTCGACTTCGGCCTCGTAGTCGACGCCTTCGACGCCGAATCCGAACAGTCGAAGGAACTCCGCTTGGTAGCCTTCGAAATCGGTGAGCTCGTCGACGGTGTCGGTTTCCACCTTGGGCCAGACCTCGGCAACTGCTTGTTGGATGGATTCGCCCATCTCCCAGTCGTCCATGCGAATCAAGCCGAGATCGTCGACAGGGACTTCGGAGCCTTTATAGATCCGGTCGGAAAAGAGCCGGGCCATCTGCTCGATACAGCCTTCGTGTCCTCCCTGTTCCTTCATGATCTTGAAGAGAATCGTGATGTAGAGGTTAACGCCGGGGATCGCGGAGCTGGCCTGGGTGACGACCGCTTTATTGACGGAGACGTGAGCTTGGCCTTGTACGGCTTGAAGCGATTGATTGATCGCCGCCTTGGCTCTGCGCAAATCGATTTTGGCTCTGCCGATGGTGCCGTCTTTGTAAACGGGCCAGGTTGCTTTCGGTCCGATGTAGTCATAGGCAACTGTCTTGCACCCGTCGGCGAGCAGGTCGGCTTCGATGAGCGCTTGTATCCACAATTCCCAATCTTCGCCTCCCATGACTTTGACGGTCGCGTTGATATCGTCATCGGTCGCGGCTTCGAGCTCGGCTTCTTGAATCGTCTTCTTGTCCGTATCCAGATATTTGTTGGAGTAGTTGGAGCCGATCGGCTTGAGGGTGGATTTGTAGACCTCGCCGGTTTTCGGATCCGTGCGGCGCGGCGCGGCCAAAGAATAAACCACGAGATCGATTTTGCCCATGTCGGCCTTGATGCGTTCGATGGCCTGTTCCTTGAGTTCGGTCGAAAACGCGTCGCCATTGATGCTGCTTGCGTAGAGACCCGCGGCCTTCGCTTGCTTTTCGAAGGCTACGGAATTGTACCAGCCTGGAGTCGCCGTGCGCCCTCGTTCGGAGGGTCGTTCGAAGAAAATTCCCAACGTATTGGCGCCGCAGCCAAATGCGGCGGCAATGCGCGAAGCGAGGCCGTAGCCCGTCGAGGCTCCGATCACGAGGACATTCTTAGGGCCGTCTTCGATGGAAGGCTGGCTTTTGACGTAGTCGATCTGCTCCTGTACATTAGCGGCGCAACCGGTGGGATGCGCAGTGACGCAGACGAAACCTCTAACTTTTGGACGAATGATCATACGGAAAGGGAATAGAGCTCGAATCGAACGCTCGGGCGCGATTCGAGCAAGGGGCTTATTTGGGCGAGAAAGCGCGATTAATCCAGTATAAACCTCGCCTGACCGCAATCAGGGGACGAAAGGCAGCGTTTTGAACTAGCGGAGCGCTTAGAAGATTGCCAGTCCGATGATGCCTAAAACAATGAGCAAGGCGAGGATGGCGAGAATGGAACGCTCCTGTTTAGTCGTTTTGAAGAGCATAATTACAGAGTGGATTCGCGCTGCAGAGAGCGCTAGAGTTTGGATTCGTATGAGAATGCGCGTTTTCAAAGGCATCTTCAAGATTTTCGCGGCAACGTTGCTAGCAGGGGGCGCGGTCGCGTTCGGACAGGAATTCAGAGAAGGGCCTGTCGATGCGGATCAGGCGATCGCGGAAATAGTTGCCGACGTAGCTGCCGTACGGCCGGGACAGAGCTTCGATCTCGCCCTGCGGATCGAGTTGGACGATCACTGGCATGTTTATTGGAAAAACCCAGGCGATACAGGCCTGGCTCCTAAGGTCGAGTGGGTGTTGCCCGAGGGGGTCGAAGTCGGCGAACTCGAGTTTCCAGCTCCGGAGAAGATCATAACGCCGCCAGACTTCGTTTCCTATGGGTACGAAGGCGAGATATTCTTTATAGCGAAAGCAACCGTTTCGGAAGGCGCTCCGATCGGGGAGACATTGACGATCAATGCGAAGGCGAGCTGGCTGGCTTGCGAAAACATGTGCATTCCTGGCAATGCCAATTTATCCCTGAAGCTGCCCGTGACGGAGAGTGGCGAATCCTTGGCGCCGTCGCCTTGGGCCGAAGGGATCGCTGCTACCAGGGCCGGCTTTCCTGCTCCTGCGCCCTTGTCGGACGCTAGTTTCGAGATCCTCGATACCACGCTGTCGGCGAGTGTCGAATGGGTCGGATTCGATGGGATCGATACGAGCGCCCTCTATTTCTACGCCGAACGCGAAGGGTTGGTGAATCCAGCGGCTCCCCAGAATTTCGCGCTGGATGGATCGACCTTGATCGTATCTTTGCAAAAGTCGGAATGGTTTGAAGGCGAGGTCGACGCGTTGCGCGGGGTGTTGGTTTCGGAAAGCGGGTTCGATTCGCTTGGGGGCGTCCAAGCGATTTCGATCGACACCTCCGTAATCGAAGATCTGGCGCCGGCGGTTGTCCCTGGCGGCAGTTCGGATCTGTCCTTCGGGCAGGCTTTGCTTTTCGCGTTCTTGGGAGGATTGATATTGAATTTGATGCCTTGCGTTTTCCCTGTGCTATCGATCAAGGCCCTCGGTTTCGTGCAACAGTCCGGCGAGGACGAGAAAAAGATCCTGGCTCATGGCTTGTCATTCGCAGGAGGGGTCTTGGTATCGTTTTGGGTATTGGCGGGCGCCTTGATCGCATTGCGAGCTGGTGGAGAGAGCCTGGGTTGGGGCTTTCAGCTCCAATCTCCCTACTTCGTCGGGGCGCTTCTTTTAGTGATGTTTCTTTTCGGCCTGAGCCTAGCGGGGGTCTTCGAAATCGGCGGGTCCGCAGTCGGCCTGGCGGGAAAGGTAAAAGGGGAGGGATTGGGCAGTTCGTTCTTTTCGGGCGTTTTGGCTACTGCTGTGGCAACGCCTTGCACGGGACCCTTTATGGGGCCGGCCCTTGGCTTCGCATTGACGCTCTCAGCGTTTCAATCGCTGACCGTATTCACATTCCTGGCGCTGGGCATGGCTGCGCCATACTTGATTCTTTCTAGCGCCCCCAAGCTAATTGACAAGCTGCCGCGACCAGGGGCATGGATGGAGACATTCAAGCAATTGATGTCCTTCCCCATGTTCGCGACTTGCATCTGGTTGGTATGGCTCATGGGAGCTCACGTTGGCAATGATGGCTTGATTCTCGTGCTCGGCGGATTGCTCGTCGTTTCTACAGGGGCGTGGATTTACGGTCGCTGGGCGACGCCGGTCAAAAGCGCGTTTACACGCCGACTATCGACGGGGATAGCTGTGTTGGCGGTCGGAGCGGGGGTTTGGATGTTGATGCCAAGCAAGGAGGCAACGGCCTCGGCTGCGGCGGATTCGGGTGGCGGTCCTGATGCGTATGGAGTCGTTTGGGAAGATTTCTCTAACGAAGCTATTGCCGAAGCTAGGACCTCGGGTCGACCGGTATTCATCGATTTTACGGCCAAATGGTGTTTAACCTGCAAGGCCAACAAAGCGGTGGTTTTCGCGTCCGACGAAGTGAAGCGCCGTTTCGAGGAAATGAATGTGCTAATGGTCAAGGCGGATTGGACTAAGCGCAATCCTGTCATCACCGAAGCCTTGGAGTCATTCGGCCGTTCAGGCGTACCGCTCTATGTGCTTTACGATGGCGATCCGACTTCTCAGCCGCAATTGCTTCCGGAGTTGTTGAATCCTGGCATCGTGCTTGAGGCTTTGGGTAAGCTCGAAAGCGGAATAGAATCGGTCGCGAAGAAGTAAGCAGGGGCAACGCCCACGCTTCCCGCTAGTACTGACGTCTCAGATTGCTGGGCAAGATTCCCAGTTCTTCCCGGTATTTCGCGACGGTGCGTCGGGCAATCTTGAGATCCTTTTCCTTGAGCTTGGCAACGATGGCCTGATCGCTCAATGGCTTGGTGGTATCCTCCGAGGAGACCAGTTGCTGGATCATGTCCTTGACGCTGGTATTCGAGATCGCTTCTCCGCTGCCGCCCTGGTAGCCGGGCGTGAAAAAGAATTTCATGTCGAACACTCCATGCGGCGTTTGCATGTATTTGTTCGCGATGGCTCGGCTGACAGTGGTTTCGTGGACCCCGACAGCCTCGGCAACCTGGGTCATGGTGCATGGTCGAAGCTTAGCGACACCCTCTTCGAGGAAGTCCTTTTGCACCTTCACGATCTCATTGGCGATGCGTTCGATCGTTTGCTGCCGTTGTTCGATCGAGCTTATAAGGAATTTGCCGCTCCGCATCTTCTCTTGGATATACTCCTTCTCCTGCTTCGATAGCTGGCCTTTGGCGATCATCTCCTTATAGGCAGGACTGATCCTAAGGCGCGGAATATAGTCGCTATTGAGCGTCACCTTCCACTTGCCCTCGTCGAACTCGACCACGACATCGGGGAGCACGGAACGATTGTTATCCTCTGCGAAACGGCGACCTGGGGCAGGGTCGAGTAGAGAAATTTCTTCGATGGCTGCCTGGGCGTCGTCGATGTGAATGCCCATTTTGCGGGCGATGTCCGGAATGCGCCTGCGAGCGAGCAGGTTGAAGTGCTTTTGCACGATCTCGTAAGCATCCGAGTTCTTCAGTCCCTGTAATTCCAGTTGCGTCGCAAGACAGTCTTGTAGATCGAATGCGCCGATTCCCGGTGGATCGAAGGACTTGAGCGTCGCATGGGCATCCTGCATTTCGCCCAGCGAATGGCCGGAAACCAAAGCTAAGTCCGAAAGCGGCGTGTTAAGAAATCCGCTGTTGTCGAGGCTGCCCACCAAATATTCGATGGCTTCGCGTTGCTTCGGCGCGATGTCGGCGAGGGCCGCTTGGGATAAAAGGTGTTCCTGAAGGGAAACTTCCGTAACGAGCGAGTTGAAGAAGTGATCTCGCTTTTCTGCATCCTCGCTCGTGAAGCTCTGAGCGCCCCCTGCTTCCGAGAAATGGTCGCGCCAATCTTGATCGAGCTTGTTGAGGATCTCGAAGGTCTCGTCGAAATTGATTTCCTCGTTCTCGGTCCCGTTGGATTCGCTGGCATCCTCCCCGCTGGAATCCTCTTTCTTGGTCTGTTCGTCCAGACTGATTCCTTCCAAAGGCAGCTCCTCGATGGAGGGATTGGTCTGAAGCTCCTCTTGAATCGTCGTATGCAGATCCTGAGCGGCGACTTGCAGAATCTTCAACGAGTGACGCAGCTGTGGAGCGAGAATTTGAGACTGCGTCTGCTTCTGTCTCAGCTCCTGATTGAATCCTTGCGCTGCCATGTCGTTCGATCGTGATTCCTATCGCTCCTCGAATCTTCAGGAGGATTGCTATGGTTCGAGAGTGAAGAAGGAAAATTTGAGCATTGCAAGTCGGTTGAGAGCAATTAGCGCGATTTATGCTGTACCGGTTCGAATGGTCGATTCTTGAGCGCTCAATCCCTTGACAGCGAGTGTGAAATCGGCATCGATCGACGTATGATCACGCTTACGGAAAGAGCGGCGACGAAGGTTCGGAGCCTTCAGGAGGATAATGGGCAAGATGGGAAACTGCTTCGCATTTTCGTGGAATCGGGAGGATGCTCTGGTTTTCAGTACGGCATGTCTTTCGATTCCGAAAAGGAAGGCGATCAACGACTCGAGAGCGCAGGCGTCTCCTTTCTCATGGACGATGCCAGTCTCGCCTACATGGAAGGTAGCGAAATCGATTTCGACGACGGACTGCAAGGCAAGGGATTCGAAATAAAGAATCCTAATGCCGAGAGCACCTGTGGTTGCGGGAAATCATTTAGCTGACCGACAAGCTGGTTAGCGCCATTTCGCTGAAAGACGGACTGCTAATGGCGCGGTTGGGTTTGCGCGTCCGATTGTTGGATACGATCGTCTAGGCCCTTCCAATATGGAGGGCCACGCTGCCCAGCGCCATGGGTATCGCCGTGACATCGCGAAAGCCCGCTTGCTCCAATTCCGAAGTTACGCCCGCGCGATCGGGGAACGCCTCGATGGAATCGCTTAAGTAGCGATACGCGTCGTAGTCGCCGGTAAGCAGACTGGCGGCGGCTGGAAGAAGACGCTTCAAATATAAGTAGTAGAATGGGCGGTAAAATGGATGAGGCTGGGAGAATTCCAAAATGAACAAATGACCTGCATCCGGTTTTAGGATACGTTTCATCTCCTGAAGTCCGCGGTTTCTGTCTTCCAGGTTTCGGTAGCCAAAGGATATCGTGACGGCATCGGCTACGCCATCTTCGAGCGGCAGATCTAGGATGTCGCCGATTCCGAATTCGATTCCCTCGATTTTTCGCGAATCCTGCTTTCGCTTCGCTTCGTCGATCATGGGCGCGCAAAAGTCCAGCCCTTTGATTCGAGTGTCGGGTGAAAGTCCGCATTGGAGGGCGAATGCGACGTCCCCGCTTCCGGTCGCAAGATCGACGACCGCGCGGGGTTTTCGATAGTCGACTTCCTCTACCAGGCGATCGCGCCAAATTCGATCGATGCCAAAACTGAGCATGCGGTTGGCGAGGTCGTATCGCGAGGCGATGCGAGCGAACATCGAGTTCACCTTTTCGGCGTCAGGCATGGTTGCGGGTTCTCGTTGCGAAGCGCTCGGGAGGACTATTGGCTGTCGTCTTCGTTTTGGCGGTAGCTTTTGACGACCCAGTCGGATAATTCCTTCTCGGCGTTCTTGACGACGGATTCGGTAATCGGAAACACCTTTTGCCCGGTATTGCGCGAAATGAGAGTGAGCCCGTGGTGGAAGTCTCTGAACTTCTGTTCGCAGAGCGCTCTGATCGTCTTGTCTTGGTCAAGGCTCTCTTCGACCAGGGCCATTGAGGCTTCATCGTCGAAATCGAGCGTGAATCCGTATTGGGCTTCGAAACGTTGGGCATAGCTGCTCACTTCCGTCAGGAGAACGCTTCTCTGTTCGGAGATGTTGTCGCGAAGGAGCTGCTTGAGGTCGGCGTTTGGATTTTCGACCGTTTCCTCGGAAACCTCGAAACGTTTGATTCCGGTAGAGGGCAGTTCGAATTTGAAATCCCGAAATACCCGCTCCAAGACAGTCATAAGCCCGCGGGCCCCAGTCTTTTCCTTGTGGGCTCTTTCGGCTATCTTCTGTAGAGCCTCGATGGTTACGTTCATTTTGATGTCGTATCCATCGAAATCCGACAAATATTGAGCGAGGATGCTGCCTTCCGATGAGGTTAGAATCCGCATGAGATCGTCGGGGCGCAGATGTTGGCAAGCTACGCGAACGGGCAATCGGCCGATGAATTCGGGCTCGAAACCGTAGTCGATGAAGTCCTTGGTCTCGACCTTGCTCAGGTAGTCGTCCGCTTCCTCGTCTGCGGTGGAGACGGAGGCTCCGAACCCCAGGGTGGTAGTGGTTAAGCGTTTCTTGACGGACTCGCCGAGCTTGTCGAAAGCGCCGCTAACGATGAATAGGACGTGTCTCGTGTTGAGCGTCTTCTTCCGTGGCTTGCCGGTTTGCTGGAAATCCATCATGGCCTGCATTTGACCGAGCAAGTCCGTTTGGCTTTGCAGGTTCACGTCCGTCTCTTCCATTAGCTTGAGAAGATTGATTTGTACGCCTCTTCCGGATACGTCGCGTCCCCCTTCGATCTTGTTGGCTATCTTGTCGATTTCGTCGATGTAGACGATACCGTATTGAGCGAGTTCAGCGTCGCCGTTGGCATTCTTCACGAGGTCGCGAATCAAGTCGTCCACGTCTCCTCCGACGTAGCCGGTTTCGCTGAATTTCGTGGCATCGGCTTTGACGAATGGCACGCCAATGAGCTTGGCTACATTGCGCATCAAGTAGGTTTTGCCAACCCCGGTCGGGCCGAGTAGAATAATATTCTGCTTCGCGTAGTCTCGATTTTTAAGTTCCGGATTTTCAAGGCATCGGCGAACGTGATTGTAGTGGTCGCAGATCGCTACGGATATGACTTTCTTGGCCTCTCGCTGTTGAATGACGAAGCGATCGAGATAATCGCGTATTTCCTTAGGCTTCAGATTGAATTCTTGGATGCGGCGCAGCGTTTCGGCGCGTTCTTCATCTTCTTCGCTGTCGCTATCCTGTTTCGTCGAATCCGGCTTCTCGGTCGCTCCGCTTTGCGGGCCGAAGTTGCCCCCCATGGGGAAGAAGGCGTTGCCGCTCTTGAAAACCTGGTCCAGGTTCTTCTTCAACTCTTCCATGGGATCTTTTGGATCGTTTTCTTGGCTCATTTGGGTGGGAAATTGCATGGCTTTGAGGTTGACGCAACCTAAAGTGTGAAAGTAAGTTAGGTTGAATTACCTTCGATAACTCTCACACCAGCTCACCATGTCCAATAATCTGACCAAGCGTGATATCGTCCTCAAGATCTTCGAAAAGACGAAAGACATCCCTCAGAGTAAAATCCAGGAGACAGTTCAGATGACGCTTGATATCGTCTTGGACGCTTTGGCGGAGGGACGAAATGTCGAATTGCGCAACTTTGGCGTGTTCGAGGTGCAAAAGCGCAAGGCGAGGGTAGGGCGTAATCCCAATCGTCCGGAAACCGACGTGGTTATCCCGACTCGCGCGGTTGTAAAGTTCAAGGCGGGCAAAGTCCTGAAGACGAGAATCAAGGAAATCGATTTGGAAACGCTTTAGCTGCAAAGCGCGAGTTCGCGATCTTGACTCTCCCAGCGGGCGGCATATGCCGCCTTTTTTTATTCTGTAGTCCGTATGTCGAATTTCAAAACACTTCCCGGCTTTCGCGCATTCTATCCCGAGGACTTCGCCGAACGCCGATTTCTGTTTCAGGTATGGCGTCAAATCGGTCGGCGATTTGGATTTCAGGAATTCGATGGACCGGTTCTCGAATCGCTCGAACTGTTCAAGGCGAAATCCGGCGACGAGATCGAGTCCCAGCTGTTTTGCTTCGAGGACAAAGGGGGGCGCGAGGTTTCGTTAAGGCCTGAGCTGACGCCCACCTTGGCTCGTATGATCGCCGCTCGAGCGAATGCTCTGAAGCGGCCCATCAAGTGGTTCAGCATCGGGGACAATTTCCGATATGAGCGAACGCAAAAAGGACGCTTACGCTGCTTTACGCAGTTGAACGCCGATATTTTGGGCGAAGCGGGGCCGGCTGCGGAGTTGGAGCTCATCGCTTTACTTGTTCAAATCCTGCAGGGATTCGGGTTGGATTCGGAAGACTTCTACATCCGTTTGAGCGATCGCAATCTATGGCTCCTGTTCTTGGAGGCCTTGGGTTACGAGAGCGAGTCTTCCAAGATTTTGGAGATCGTAGACAAATGGGAGCGCATGCCCCCAGATACGGTATTGGATAAGCTGAAGGCGATTGTAGGCGAAGAAGGGGCATCCCTTCAAACGGCCATAGATGCCTTTCTCGGGGTTAAGAGCTTGCCGGAATTGAAACGCGTTTTCGAAGAAGCCACGGGGTCAATATCCGAAGCCCTGGACAGTCGGATTGCCGATTGGTCAACGCTGCTCGATGGTTTCGATTCAATGGGTTTGTCGTCATACGTGGAGATGGACTTAAGCATCGTTCGAGGACTGGCTTATTACACAGGATTCGTTTTCGAGGCCTTCGATCGGGCTAAGGAAAGCCGGGCGATTGCCGGTGGTGGGCGATACGACAACTTGATCCGCAAGATGGGCGGACCGGATATGCCCGCTGTTGGATTCGGCATGGGCGACGTCGTTCTGGCGGACTTGTTGCGGGAGCGGGGGCGAATGCCGAAGTTCGTCGACACCCTTGACGCTTACCTAGTTATTGGAGGCGACGACGAGCGGTCGGCTGCCCTGTCGGATGCGATGGCGTTGAGGCAATCAGGGTTTTCAGTCGACTACGCATTCAAGAACGCAGGCTTCGGCAAGCAGCTCAAGGCGGCCAGCGCCTCGGGGGCCCGAGTTGCGTTGATCTACGGTTCTGACGAATTAGAGCGGGGAGTCGTTAAGCTGCGGGATCTCAACGATCGAGAAGAAGAGGACGTGCCGCGCGAGCGTTTGCCGCTCGCCTTGCGCGAACGCTTAAGCTAGTCCGATGCGTCGCTTCCGCGAACGAACTCGCCAGCATCCTTTCAATGGAGTGTTGGCTTTGGTGGTCGTTTGCGTCGTATTCTTCGCCTTGTTTGGCAGGCAGGCTGCCGAGAAGATGCTATTCAGGCCGCCCGCTCCGACCTATGATCGCGATAGTGGATGCGAGTGGATCGAAGGCCCCGATGGAGGGCGTATCAACGCGTTTTGGGCTTCAAGCGCAGCGGAGGCTTGGACGGTGCTTTACTTTTATGGAAGCGACGAGGATCTCGGAATGGCGATGCCGCGTCTAGCTTCCTATCGGCTTCGAGGATTCAACGTAGCCTGCATAGACTATCGCGGCTATGGATACTCCGAAGGCAGTCCGTCGGAGGAAGGATTCTATGAGGATGCGGAAAGGGCTTACGATTGGTTGATCGAAACCAAAGGGATCGACGAAGCCCGCTTGGCGTTGCACGGCAGATCGGTCGGGGCGAGCGTGGCCCTGGAGCTCGCTGTCCGTCGCGCTCCGGCGGGTTTGATTGTCGAATCCGCATTTCGCAGCGCCTTTCACGCTGTACTGCCTTTGAATTGGGTTCCGGGCGATAGCTTCGAAAACGAAATCAAGGCGCGCGAGGCGACCTGTCCCGCCTTGATCCTGCATGGAGGGGCGGACGCGGTAATCGCTCCATCCCATGCTGAAGCCTTGCAAGCCGCGTTCGAGGATGGGCAGGCGACTTTGCGGATCATTCCAGAGGCGACCCATCGGGATCTCGCCGAGGCGGGTGGCGTCGCCTATTGGGGCTCCATCGAGAGCTTCGTTAAAGGCCTGAAATAGCCGGATTTCGGGTAAAATCGCAAGGTGTCAGCATGACGCCATTCGCTATTGCTTTTTGTCAGACGCGCCCTTTTATGGGTCCTCTTTTTTTCCAGATGAAGATCCTAGTAGCAGACAAAATCTCTTCGATCGGAGTGGACTTCCTCAAGCAGCAAGATGGCTTCGAGGTTATCGAGATCTTCGACCTGCCCAAAGACGAACGGGCGGCGAAGCTCATGGAACACGCTCCCGAGGTTTCAGGGATTATCGTGCGCAGCGATTCCAAAATCACGAAAGAGGTTCTGGAAAACGCTCCCTTGCTCAAGGCGGTGGGCCGAGCGGGAGTTGGGGTCGACAACATCGATATCCCAGCGGCGACGGATCATGGCGTGGTCGTTATGAATACGCCTGGCGGCAATACGATCGCCACTGCTGAGCTGACCTTTACGCATATGCTTTGCGGAGCGCGTCCGGTTCCTCAGGCCGCGGCATCCATGTCTGCCGGTCGCTGGGATCGTAAGATTCTTGGCGGCAGCGAGTTATTGAATAAGACCCTTGGCGTTTGCGGCGCTGGTCGCATTGGTTCTGAAGTGGCCAAGCGGGCCAAGGCCTTCGGCATGGATATCATCGCCTACGATCCATTTTTGACGGAAGCCCGCGCGGAATCGATGGGCGTGGAGCCTGTCGAGCTCGGCGAGCTTTTCGAACGTTCGGATTACATCACGGTGCACATGCCCTTGACCGAGCAAACCAAGCACATGATCGATGAAGCCGCCTTTGCGAAAATGAAGGATGGCGTGCGAGTCTTCAACTGCGCCCGTGGCGGCATTATAAAGGAGTCGGCTTTGCTGGAGGCCTTGAACAGCGGCAAGGTAGCTGCTGCTGGTTTGGATGTTTACGAGTCGGAACCGCCAGCCGACGACCATCCGTTGCGCTCGCATCCCAAGGTCAACTTGACCCCACACTTGGGCGCATCGACACAGGAAGCGCAGGAAAGCGTGGGCATTGAAATCGCGGAAGCGATCGCCGATGCCGTCCGAGGGGGCGAGATTCGCAATGCGATAAATATGCCGGCGCTCGATGCGAGCACCATCGAAAAGGTGGGTCCCTATCTGGATTTGTGCTCAAAACTGGGTACATTCGTGCAGCAGTTGGCCTTGGACAAGGTGGAGAGCCTCAAGATCACGTACTTCGGCAAAGTCGTCGATTTGGACGAAGGATCGCTGACGCGTGGCGTATTGAAGGGCTTCTTGCAGAACATTTCCGGAACGAATGCGAATTTCGTCAATGCCATGGTGCTGGTCGAGCGATTGGGCGTGGGCGTAGAGACCGTCAAATCCACGAAGGAGACGGACTACACCGAGCTCATTCGGGTCGAAGGCGTATCCAGCAATGGCGAATCCGTTTCGGTGGAAGGTACCTTGATGGGCAAGGGCAATTCGCCTCGAGTCGTCTCCATCAACAGCCGCGAAGTGGAAGTCGATCCATGCGGCTATTTGTTGATTGTCGCCAACAGCGACGAGACGGGAATAGTCGGCCAGCTCGGCACGATTATCGGCGATGCGGGAGTCAATATCGCTTCCATGTCTTTGAGCCGCAATGAAGTGGGTGGCGTCGCTCTCAATGTCGCAGGATTGGACAGTCCTCTAAACGAAGATACCATGGAGCGAATCCTCGCGATCAACGCCATCAAGCAGGCAAAACTGGCGCACTTGGAGTGCTAGATTGAATACGAATGTCACTCGACGTTACAGCGGTAGCGCTATCGGCAGGCTTGGGGTATCTCATAGGCTCGCTGGCGTTCGGTTATTGGATAGCCAAGGCCAAAGGCGTCGACATCTTTTCGGTTGGAAGCAAAAGCCCAGGAGCTACTAACTTAAAGCGTTCGGTAGGCAAAGGAGCAGGCAATGCGGTTTTCGTCCTCGACTTTCTCAAGGGGCTGGTGGCCACGGGCTGGCCGCTGTTAGTGTATCCGAATTCTGGTACAACGGACGCATATGGCTTGATTGGCTTGTTTGCGGCGGTTATTGGCCATTCCTATTCGCTGTTTACGGGGTTTCGAGGCGGCAAGGGTGTCGCATCCATGCTGGGCGGGGTGGTGGCTTTGATGCCGATTGCAGCATTGATTGGGGTTATTGTCTGGCTTGCAGTCTTCTATTCCACGCGCTATGTGTCGGTGGCCTCGATCTTGATGGCGACTAGTTTGCCTGTATCCAATTACTTCATGCGTTCTACTGACGCTTTGCTGTGGGTTTCGATTGCGTTGGCTCTAGTCGTGATAGCGAGGCACAAGTCGAATATCGCGCGTCTAATGCGGGGCGAAGAGAATCGATTCGAAAAGAAGAACGACGATTCGGAGGAGTCGAAATGAGCGAACGTATTATAAAGGTAGGGCTTTGCGGCTTTGGAGTCGTGGGACAAGGCGTATTCGATCACTTGAAACGGAAGCGCGAAGTGCTTCGCGAGCAACTTGGAGCTGATATCGTTGTATCCAAGATAGCAGTACGTGATTTGACTAAGTCGCGCGATGTCTCGGTAGAGGAAGCCATTGTCGGCGACGATGCATTGGCGGTCGCCCGCGACCCTGAAATCGAAGTGGTGTGCGAGTTGATGGGCGGCACGGGCTTTGCCCGGGAAGTGGCTCTTGAAGCGCTCAAGGCTGGCAAAATCGTAGTAACGGCAAACAAGGCGATGATCTGCGACCATGGAGCCGAGTTGCTGGCAGTGGCCCAAGAGCATGGCGGTCATCTTCTTTTCGAGGCGAGCGTGGCTGGGGGCATTCCTGTAATCAAGGCGATCCGGGAAGGTCTCGTCATCAACGATTTCTCGAGTATCTACGGAATACTCAATGGCACCTGCAATTATATCCTCACGCGGATGGCCAATGAGGGGCTCACCTACCCTGAGATCTTGGTTGAAGCGAAAGAGTTAGGATACGCGGAAGCGGACGAGTCGCTGGACGTGGAAGGCATCGATGCTGCGCACAAGGCAGTGGTGCTAGCTTATTTGGCTCATGGCAAGTGGGTGAATTTCGAGGACGTGAGCTTGCAGGGAATCACTGAGATTTCCCAAGAGGATATTCAATTCGCCCGAAATAATGGCTATGCCATTAAGCTAGTCGCCGTGATCGATCGACCGGCCGATTCCTCGGCTCTGCGCGTGTCAGTGACGCCAACGCTCGTTCCTTTAAGTTCTTCCTTGGGAAGCGTGGATGGCGTTTTCAACGCTATCGCGATTCATGGAGATGTCGTCGGCGAAACGGTTTATATTGGGCCTGGGGCGGGACGGGATGCTACGTCGAGCGCGGTGATATCGGATGTCGTCGATGCCGCGAAGCTATTGATTTTCGGCGGTCCCGAAGGCCGTTTCCCTTTCTTGGATCCGGCTCCAAGAAACGGCGCTTCGATCGAGATAGCGAAGCCCGAGGATATTTGTTCTCGATACTATCTCAGATTGGTCGTGATGGACCAGCCAGGAGTAATGGCAGAGATCGCATCGATATTGGCGTCACATGAAGTCAGCTTGGCCAGCGTGACGCAGAAGGAAGTGGAAGAAGATGCGGAGCGTGTTTCTCTGATTATCACGACACACGTAACTACGGAGCGAGCAGCCGCCCGCGCCGTCGAGGACTTGAAGGGGTTGGCAAGTGTGGAAGAACGCCCCTTCTATATGCCGATCGATAATTTCGGCGCGTGAGGAAGCGACGGTAAGCAATGGCTCGTATCGTAAAGAAATTTGGCGGCACTTCAGTTGGAGATGTCGAGCGCATCAAAAACGTAGCAAGCGTTATCAAGAGCGAAACCGAACAGGGCAACCAAGTGGTTGTCGTCGTGTCGGCCCGCTCTGGAGTGACGAATGAGTTGATCTCTCGAGCAAAGGCGATCAATCCGAATCCGGAGGATCGGGAAATGGACATGCTATTGGTTGCTGGCGAGCAGGAGACGATCGCTTTGACGGCGATGGCCTTGCATGCTATTGGCGTGGACGCGGTCTCGATGACGGGGGCCATGGCGGGCATCAAGACGGATCCTTATCATACGCGAGCCCGCATCGTGAGCATGGACTGCAAGGAAATCGTCCAACACCTCGAGTTGGGTCGCGTCGTAATCGTAGCAGGATTTCAAGGCGCGAACGAATTGGGTCAGGTGACGACTTTGGGACGAGGGGGCTCGGACCTCTCTGCGATCGCTTTGGCGAAGGGGGTAGATGCGAACTTGTGCCAGATCTATACGGATGTGGACGGCGTTTATACTGCGGATCCCCGTATCGTGCCTTTGGCTCGAAAAATCCAGGAGATCAGCTACGAGGAGATGCTTGAGCTGGCGAGTATGGGTACAAAGGTCATGCAAGCGCGCTCCGTAGAGTTTTCCAACAAGTACAACGTTCCCTTCGAAGTACGCTCTAGTTTCAACAACAACCCAGGCACCATCGTGAAAGAGGAAGTGAGCTCCATGGAAGACGTGGTCGTGCGCGGCGTCGCGCTCGACAAAAATCAAGCTAAGGTCGTCATTAGCAATATTCCAGACAAGCCTGGATCGGCGGCCAAGGTGTTTCAAGGCATGTCGGAAGCCAAGGTAATCGTCGATATGATCGTCCAGAACATTGGACGCAATGGTGTCGCCAATTTGACCTTTACCGTGCCTCAGGACGATATGGATCGGGCGGTTCAGGCGGTCGAAACGATTCTGAAGGACCTGGGAGGCGGGGAGGTATCTCTCGTGGGCAATATCGCCAAGCTTTCGGTCGTTGGCGTGGGTATGCGGAGTCATTCAGGCGTGGCGGGCGAGCTATTCGCGGCCTTGAGCGAGGCCAAAGCGAATATCCAGCTTATCAGTACATCGGAGATTAAGATCTCCGTCGTTATCGACGAGGAAGGTTCGGAAGAAGCGGCTCGTTCCGTTCACTCTGCCTTTGGGCTGGATAAGCAAAGCTGAACGAGCGAGAGCATGAAATTCGTAAGCACCAGAGGCCAAACCGAGCCGCATGCCTTCGCTGAGGCAGTTAGGGTTGGACTGGCTCCGGATGGCGGCTTATTCGTTCCAGAGGCTTTGCCGGATCTCTCGGGCGAGTTCGAGTCATGGGAAGGATTGGATTATGCGGGACTTTGCTTCGAGTTCTTTCGCCGTTTTGCGACGGATATAGACGAGGGCGAATTGAAGGCGCTTGTTGAAGACGCGTATTCAAGATTCGATCACGAAGATTGCGCTCCGCTGGTTTCCTTGGATGAAAAGACAAGCGTCCTGGAGCTATTTCATGGTCCGACCTTGGCGTTTAAGGATTTTGCGCTTCAGTTGCTGGGAAATCTCTATGGGCGTCAAGTAGCTCAGTCGGGGGAATCGATCAATGTTCTGGGTGCTACCTCGGGCGATACTGGCGCGGCGGCGATCAGCGGCTTGCTCGGTAAGCCTGGCGTCAATATATTCATTCTCTACCCGGACGGACGCGTGTCGCCTTTGCAGGAGCGGCAAATGGCATGTACGGAAGCGTCGAATGTCTATCCGATAGCGGTTACTGGGAGTTTCGATGACGCTCAAGCGGCCCTGAAGGAAGTCTTCGGAGACGCGGAATTCAGCCAGTCCGTCAATTTGTCGGCGGTTAACTCGATCAATTTGGCCCGCATTTTAGCCCAGTGCGTCTATTATCTGTACGCATGGCTTAAGCTGCCGCGCGACGCGCGGGAAAAGACGACTTTCGTGGTTCCGACTGGCAACTTCGGCAACGTGCTTGCGGGATGGCTCGTCTCCAAGATGGGCATGAAAGTGGCGGGCTTTCGAGTCGCTACGAATCGAAATGATATCTTGGATCGTTTTTTCCGCTCCGGCGAATATTCGATTGGCGATGTAGCCCCGAGCTTAGCCCCCTCCATGGATATCCAAGTCGCGTCCAATTTCGAACGATTTCTCTATTACATGCTCGGAGAAGACGCAGGTAAAACGCGTCAGGCGATGTCCGAGATAAAGCAAAACCGTTCGTTCGCTTGCGGGGACCCCGAGGTTCTTTCGTCAATGAGCAGCTCGCGTATGGACGATGCTGAGATTAAAGGAACGATCTCTAGCGTATATTCTAAATACGGATACGTAGTAGATCCTCACACGGCTTGCGCGTTCAAGGGCCTGGAAGAATTCGAGCATTGCGTGATCCTAGCGACTGCTCATCCTGCCAAATTTCCCGAGACGATTGAAGAGAGTATCGATCGAAAGTCGACTCATCCCTCTCTAGAGGCGTTGAAAGCGCGCGAAATAGGCAAATATCCCCTTTCCCCAGACGAGCAGTCCATTAAGGATTTCATTGTCTCGAAACAGCAATCCTATCAAGAGTGACATTATTATGAGCAAGGCCAAGATTTTCGTTTACGACACGACCTTGAGAGACGGAACGCAGGGCGAGGGCGTTTCTTTTTCCGTGACGGATAAGCTGCGCATTGCGGAGAAGTTCGACCAATTCGGTATCGACTACATCGAAGGCGGATGGCCCGGCTCGAACCCGAGGGACATGGCTTTTTTCGAGGCGGCGAAGCAGTTGAATCTCAAGCATGCTAAAATCGCTGCGTTCGGCTCTACTCGCCGCGGTAACTTAACGGCTGAGGAAGATCCCCAGTTAAAGACGCTTTTGGATGCGGAGACGCCAGTGGTGACCATTTTCGGCAAGACCTGGCTGTTGCATGTTACTGAAGTCTTGCGCGTGGACCCTGAAGAGAATCTTCGCATGATCGAGGACTCCGTTCGCTTTCTGAAGGAAAACGGTCGCGAGGTGATCTACGATGCGGAGCACTTCTATGATGGCTACGCCGACAGTCCTGACTACGCCATGCAGACTCTAGAGGCGGCCGTTCGCGGCGGCGCTGATTGCTTATCGCTGTGCGATACCAATGGCGGCAAAATGGTGGGAGAACTCACTGAAATGACGCGGGCAGTGGTCGAGCGGTTCCCGGAGACTCAGGTAGGCGTCCATTGTCACAACGATGCTGGCGTGGGCGTGGCAGTATCGATCGCTGGAATCGAAGCGGGAGCCACCCACGTTCAAGGCACTTTCAACGGTTACGGCGAACGCGTGGGCAATGCCAATTTGACCACCATCATCCCGAATCTGGCATTGAAACTTGGGTACGAGATGAATTGCCAGGACCACATGGAGCGCTTGCGCGACATATCGATGTTTATCGCGGATCTGGCGAATCTATCGCATGACAACAAGGCCCCGTTCGTGGGACTCTCGGCGTTTACCCACAAGGGAGGGGCCCATGCGGATGCGACTAAAAAGGTCAGCTATAGCTATGAGCATGTCGACCCGACGAAGGTTGGAAATCGCCAGCGGGTTTTGGTCTCGGATATGGCTGGTCGCAGCAGCTTGCTGATGAAGGCTCAGGAGCTAGGGTTGAACATAGATCGCAATTCTCCGGAAACGAAGGCCATAATCGAGAAGCTGAAGGAGCTAGAGTATCATGGTTATGAATACGAATCGGCAGATGCTTCTCTCCGTTTGCTGTTGGACAAGTTTACCGACCAATTCAAGCCGCACTTCGAATTCGAGGGCTACCGCGTAATCGTGGAAAAGCGTTCTCCGGACGAGCCGACTACTTCGGAGGCGACCATCAAGGTGAATGTCGACGGCGAGCCCCATTATACGGTGGCGGAATCGAGCGGTCCTGTCGGGGCTCTTGATAAGGCATTGCGTATCGCTTTGGCGAAAACCTATCCTAATCTTAACGACCTTGAACTAAAGGATTACAAGGTTCGGATTCTGGCGTCCCAGTCGGGCACGGATGCGAAAACGCGCGTATTGATCGAGTCGTCGGATGGTCACGAACTGTGGGGTACGGTGGGAGCAAGCGACAATATAATCGAAGCTAGCTGGCAAGCGATTCGAGACTCGGTCGAATACAAGTTGCTGCAAGACGGCGAAGAGTAGTCGCTCGAACGAAGCGTGTTAGAGCAGAGGCGTGATCAATCGGCTGAGATCTTCAGCGGTCGATCGCAATAGGCTTGGTTTCTCCACAGGCAGATCGGCTAATCGCTCGGAACCCGTTTTCAAGTCGTCAATCCACGATGCTATGTGGGCGATATCTTCAGGGTGATAGAAGAAAGCTCCTAGCTCGTAGTTGACGAACAAGCTGCGCAGGTCGATGTTGGCGGAACCGGTCATGGCGATACTGTCGTCTACCAAGATTGCCTTGCCGTGCATCATGCCTGCGGCGTAGAGAAGAATTTCAACTCCCGCTTCTGCCAGTTCGCGCAAAAATGGATTGCGAGCAAGGTCCGTGATCGGGTGATTGGATTTCTTGGGTACAAGGAGCTGTACTGTTTTGCCGCTCCGGGCTTTTACGACGAGGGATCGCTGAAGTACTTCGTCCGGGATGTAGTACGGCGTTACGATGGTGACGCTGGTATCCGCTTCTTGGATAATCGAAAGAATTTTCTCGTAGAGCGGATCGCCTTGGGTGTCAGGTCCGCTCGCCATGATTTCGATTGTTTTCGAGACTTCAGGTTCAGGGAAGTCTATGGGTCCGATGTGTCGCGGAGTGTAATTTTTCTTGGCGCAGGCGAACGTCCAATCGGCTTCGAAGATCGTCGCGAGCTGAATGACCGCAGGGCCTTCGATGAGCAAACTCAAATCCTTCCAGCGTTTGCGAGCGGAAACGGGTCCCATGTATTCACGACCAATGTTGCGTCCGCCTATGATGGCTCGTTTCCCGTCGAATATAGCTAGCTTGCGGTGGTTCCGAAGATTGGCTCGCCCGCGAGTGGACAGGGGCAGCACTGGCATGAATCGTTCAATTTTCCCACCTGCTTTTTCCAATTCGAGCATGTACAAGGTCTTCTTGCCGAACGAGCCGACTGCGTCGAGGAGCAGTCTCACTTCGATGCCGTCTTGCGCTCGCTGAGACAGTTCCTTGACGATTCTTCGTCCAATCGCGTCGTGACTGAGTATGAAGGTCGTTATTTCGATGCTTTTTCGAGCGCTGCGGATTTCGGAGACCAATGCTTCGAACGCTTCCACGCCGCTCTTTTGGAATTCGGTCCGATTGCCCTTCGAGACGACGCCGAACGGAGAGGCTTTGAGATTGCTGGAGTCCGCGTTCTCGGGAACGAGATTCAGGGGGCTTTTCCTTTGCGTGAGCCTGTTGACCTTGCGGCCTCCGAATATCAAATAGAGGGGCACTCCCACGTAGGGGATCAGGATGATTCCCAGCAGCCAGGCGACGGTGGCGCTGGGTCGACGCTTTTCTCCCATCAGTCGAGCTATCAAGACCAAGGCGAGTCCAAACCCGAGGACGGTTCCCAGGTGAGGCCAGATCGCGTCGACATATTCGCTTAGGTTCATGAGTCAGATGATGGCTCCTTCGTGTTTGAGCAGCCATTCCTTGCGCCAGATTTCTCCCGCATAGCCGACGAGCTTTCCGCCAGCGCCAACGATTCGATGGCAGGGCAAGAATATAGGAATGGGATTTCGATTGTTTGCGAGTCCGACCGCTCGAGAGGCATTCGGACTGCCGATTCGCCGAGCAATCTGTCCATAGGTGGCAACGGCGCCGGATGGAACCTTGCGGAGCTCGGTCCAAACGCTGATCTGAAAAGGCGTACCCTTTGGCGAGAGGGTCGTTTGCAGCGAGAAGCTCGAGTCCGAGCAGAAGTAGCGATCGAGGTCTCGTTGAGCGTTGGCTAGATGGGGATTCGCGTTGGGCTTTTCGACAAGGTCGTTGCGACTGGCGTCGTCCGAGATGGGAAAGCGAATTGCCCGCAAGCCTGATCGGTCCGCTTCGAGACGAAGCTTTCCAATTGGCGAGTCGTAGTCCACGGCATCCATTGCGCCATGGATAATGCTGAGCGGTCTAGACTAGATCAATCGCGTAATTCGAGCGAAAATCGCTGTTCTACAAGGGCTTTTCGTAGCGGAGACCGTTCGCGTCCACGAAAATGAGCGTTCCATTTTCAGCCCCTCTGAATCGCAGAGCGAACTCGTGGCTGACGATGTCGCCGATTTTGTAGACGCGTCCGCTCATGAGCAATCGAGAGTTGGGGCCTGCCGAGCGAAAACCGTGAACTTGCAGTTCGTCTACATGGGCTTGGGCTGCGAGATTGAATTTGGGCTCTTCTGGAGGCGTTTCCACTGTCGCCGGCGGATTTGCAGGCGAGCTTTCGTTAGAAACTGTCTCTTGGGGCGAATCGGGAGCTTCGCTTGGAGAAGGCGCCTCGACTTCGGCGACAACCGCATCAACGGCTTGGGCATTGGCCTCTTTGTTCTGGAGAGCGTTCGCAACGGGCGTTGGGGCCGTCTCGGGAGCGGCCGGCGCCTTGGCGGCTGCCGCTTGTTCCGGCGCGAGGCTAGAAAGATAGGATTTGCCGAAATAGACGGCGGCTCCTCCGCAAACCAAGAGGAAGAGTCCCAGACTGGCGAAGCCGACGAGCAAGGGCAGCGGACTGCGAGCTTGGTCGCGTCGAACGACTTGGTTCGCCGAGAGAGGCTGGGACTCATAGCTGGGAATCTCTTGCTTCGGAGACTGCAAGTTGAGGCTCCGGCGTTGCTGCTCCTTCTTGAGGGCCTGATTGATAAGGCTCATAACGGGTATCGATTGGCTGGGCTCGATACGATCGAGCTACCCGTTTACAACGGCGTTTTTACGGTGGGATTAAGCGATTCCGGGAGCTAAGAGTTGCGTTTGGTAGGGAAAGCAGGAGCGCTCCGCGTTAGCTGAAGTCGAGGGAGCTAATTTCCTTCAGGGCGGTACGCACGTCTTTCCACTTGACCACTTCTGAGCTGCGGATGTAGGCGGAGAGCAACGCTTTATCGCATATGTTGTTGATAATTCGGGGGATGCCTCTTGATTTCCAATGAATCCAGCGCACCGCCCAACTCGTGAAAAATGGGATACCCTGACCCCCTGCCATCGCAATGCGGTGATGGATATATTGCTCAACTTGATAGCGGTTGAGGGGTCTCAGCTCCGTGTGCACGAGGATGCGTTGGCGCAGCTGTCGGAGGCGATTCTCGGATAGAATCCGTTTAAACTCGGGTTGTCCCATGAGGATTATCTGGAGCAGCTTCTGTTTGTCGGTCTCCAGATTCGAGAGCAAACGCAGTTGCTCGAGCAATTCGAAAGTGAGGTTTTGAGCCTCGTCGATGATGAGTAGGATGTCCTTGCCTTGCTGGATCCGCTCGAGCAGCACGTCATTGACCTGCTTGACCAAGCCGCTTCGGCTTCGGCTTGCGCCTTCCTCGCCCAGCTCGGTCAAAATGGTTTTCAAGAGCTGGGTTTCGGTAATGCGCGGATTGAGAATCAGAGCGCTCTCGTATTTCTCTTCGTCGATTTCATTGATGAAGTGACGGCAGAGAGTGGTTTTACCGCATCCGACTTCGCCAGTGAGGACGATGAATCCCTTCTTTTCGGCGATACCATACTTGAGATGCTGAAGCGCCTCCTGGTGGGTCGGACTGAGATAAAGAAAGTTAGGATCGGGCGTGATGTTGAATGGCATCTCTTTAAGCCCGTAGAAACTCTGATACATAAGCGTAAATTTTCTTCTAAACCAGCGCGATGCTGCAATTATTTTTTTGCAAAAAGAAGCCTGTTATCGGAATTTAGCGATTGTCTATCATGAGAACGGCGCGACTCCTCAATCTCTTGTTCCTGGTTTGCTTGCTTGTTGTAGGCTCGTTTGCCGGAACTTTCGCTTATCAACGCTACGAAAAGCTGGTGGCGGCGCGCAGCACGGAGGCCGAAACTGCAAGGCAGTTGGAGCAGCTAGAGGAGAAAACCAGAGCGAAGCGAACCGAGCTAGCCAGATTGCAACACGATCCTGAATACGTTGAAAAGGTGATTCGGCAAAAGCTGAACTACGCCAAAGAGAACGAAGTCGTATTCAAGTTCGAAGCTAGCGATCGCTGATATTCGACTACTTAAGAGCGGGAATTCCATAGAGTTTATCCCGCTGTATCGTTTTTCCGATGGATATAAGAAACCATTTCGAACAACATGGGCAAGGACACGTCTTCAAGTATTGGGACGACCTTGAGGAAGAGGACCGAGTTCGACTTGTCGAGCAAGCTCAGGAGATAGATCTCGAGGAGCTTCAAGGTCTGATCGACACCCTCGTGAGATCGGACGATACGCATTCGAATATCAACTACGATGACTTGGAGCCGGCCCCCTATGAAAAGGTTCCTGCCGATCGATCCACCGATGCGCGTTGGCAAGAAGCGAAGCAACTGGGGGAAGAAGCCTTGCGAGCGGGACGAGTGGCGGCATTCACCGTGGCGGGCGGACAAGGAACGAGATTAGGGTACGCGGGCCCCAAGGGCACGTTCCCCGTGTCGCCAATCAAGGGGAAATCCCTCTTCCAGATTTTCGCCGAAAAGATATTGGCGGCCCGCCGTCGCTATGAGAGCGAGCTCCTTTGGTATGTCATGACAAGCCATGCGAATCATGACGACACGGTAGCGTTTTTCGTGGAGAACGACTTTTTCGGTCTCGGAGAAGATACTGTTCGTTTCTTCCGCCAAGGGCGCATGCCTGCCGTCGATTTCGAAGGGCGTATCCTGATGGATTCGAAAGGTTCGATGGCGATGAGCCCCGATGGGCACGGTGGCTCCTTGAGGGCTTTAGAGCGAAGCGGCGCTTTAACGGAGATGGAGACCAAGGGGATCGACTTGATCAGCTATTTCCAGGTGGACAATCCTCATGTGCAGGTGGTCGATCCTCATTTCATTGGATTCCACATTATGGCGGGCACTTCGATGTCGAGCAAGATGCTGCCGAAGGCCTACGAAAAGGAAAAGTTAGGCCATTTCTGTATGCGAGGCGATCGCTTGGAGGTCGTCGAGTACAGCGATATGCCCGATAATCTGACCGCTCAAAGAGATGAAGGGGGCGGGCTGCGTTTCCTAGCCGGCAGTATCGCGATCCATATTCTCTCGGTAGCGTTCGCGCGTTCGTTGACGAGCGAAGGAAGTTCTCTGACCTTGCCTTTCCACAAGGCGACCAAGAAAATTCCTCATATCGATGAGAAGGGCGAGAGAGTGCTTCCTCATGAGCCGAATGGGGTGAAATTCGAGACCTTTGTTTTCGACGCTCTGCCCTTCGCGGGAGTTCCTGTGATAATGGAGACTACTCGGTTGGGCGATTTCAGTCCCGTCAAGAATGCCGAAGGCGTCGATTCTCCTTCGACTTGCCGAAAAGACCAGCAACGTCTGTTTGCCAATTGGCTGAGAAAGGCGGGCGTTGAGGTTGAGCTGGATTCCGAGGGAGTGCCGGTTCGAGCGTTGGAAGTTTCGCCACTGTTTGGCTACGATAGCGAGAGTTTCATCGAATCATGGAATCGATTGAGCGCCCCCGTCGACTTTTCGGGTGATGTCTACATTGCCTAGGTTCTTTGGGCTCAGCGTAAAACCATTCTTTGGAAGTATATTCAGAGTTTTATTACATCTTTTCAGGGCTCGAGAACGCGCTGGCGAAGAGAATATAAAAGCGTTTTGAATAGCTGCCGAATCGGACGATCGACTTGCGCTGTCAGGCTCATTGAGCGAGGTTTTTTGGACTAAATAACGGAGACAGCGAGCTATAGCTCGAAATCGAATAGATCTCTTCGAACGCTATGATTACAGTCGATTTCAATGCTCTCTTGATTGAGCCGGACGATGATCGGGCAGCTCTATTGAGCGAGCGCCTGAACGAGGCAATCCCCCAGTCGGTCAATTGCGAGCGCGTGACTACAGTGTCAGACGGCGAAAGTCGACTCGCGGGAGAGGACTGGGATCTGCTTATCGTAAGGTTGCGAATGCCAGGAGCAAGAGGCTTGGATCCTCTGGTTCGAGCTCGTTTGAAGAATAAAGGCGTACCGATGATTGCGATCTGCGAGGAAGACGAAGCGGAGGTGGTATTGGACGCTGCCAAGAGTATGGCTGACGTCTGTCTCGAATGGAAGGACGTCCCTGTAGGCAGTCTTGCGGAATCAGTCGAATTGGCCCGCTCCAGGCGAAGCGATTTCGAGAGCGAAGTAATGAAAGAAGTCCCTTTGGAGGAGGAGATCGCGTCGTTCAAGGAAGCTCTGGATTGCTTGGGAGTTGCGGCTTTAGTTGTCTCGGCGAGAGATGGTTCGCTCCTGTATGAGAATGCGATTGCTCGGGAATGGTTTGGCGACGATCTGGGCGAGGCTATCGCTGCTATGCTCGAATACGAGCTTCTTGGCTCCCAGGGCGTAGAAGCGGAATTGTCTTTGGAATGCTTGCCGTCCAAGCATCTCGGAATGAGATCCGAACGAATGCTTTGGATGGGCGAGGATGCTCGATTGATAGCATTGAAGGATATAAGCAAGCAGAAGCGCATAGAAGATGCTTATATGGCCTATCGTTTGAAGAGGGAAGCCGATGAAGCGCCCCAGGATTCGTTTGAAGCGCAAGAGGCGAATTCGGAGCTGGTTCTGTCCCGCTCGCGCGATTTCCCTTCTGGCAAAGCGCTTATCGTAGACGACGAGGAAGTCTTACGCATGGTACTTCAATCCATTTTAACGACGCTTGGATTCGAAACCATTGCCGCATCCGATGGAGAAGAGGCCCTTCAATTGTATGACGAAATTGGGGATAGCATATCGCTGGCGATTATCGATATGAACATGCCGGGCTTGAATGGCGGAGAAGTCTTCAAGCGTGTGCGTAGAGGAGATGACAGTATCCCCATTTTGGTTACGAGTGGATTGGATGAATTCGACTCGGAGCCATTCGGAGGTTTCGATGATTGCAGCGGCTTTTTAATGAAGCCATTTGGAGCAGCCGAAGTTAGAGTGGCGATCGAAGAGCTGCTTGGAGAGACGCTTGCTTCCACGCCAGGCGCTTAGAGGCTTCGTCCGACCAGAAAGAGGAAGTATACAGTCGCCTGCGCGATAGTTCTTCCAGGTTTCCATCGCGCTCTGAGAGAAAAGCGTTCGATGGAGGCGCTCGGTCAGCGGTTCCTATATCAAAATGAGAGCAGGCGTTTCGATAATGCTCTTCAAGGCTTGGAGAAACTGAGCTCCAACAGCTCCGTCGACTACGCGGTGGTCGCAGCTCAAGCCGATTTTCATGATTTGGCTCACTGCTATCTCTCCATCTGCATTTACTACGGGACGGGCTACGGTGGCGCCTACCGATAGGATGCCGGCGTTGGGAGTGTTGATAATTCCATAGAATCCAGTCACTCCGAACATACCTAAATTGGTTACGGTGAAGGTGCTGCCCGACATTTCGGCAGGCGAGAGCTTCTTGGATCGAGCTTTGGCTATCAGTTCTTTGGCTTCTTGAGAAATGCGTTTGAGGCCTTTAGCGTCCGCTTGCGGAATCACGGGAGTGAGCAAGCCATCGTCGATGGCGACGCCGAAAGAGATGTTCACTGCGCTGTGCTGGCGAATGGAGCTTTCGTTCCAGGAGCGGTTCATCGCGGGGACTCGTCTCAATGCTTCGGTTGCCGCCTTGAGAATGAAATCGTTTACGGAGAGCTTAGCGCCGCCTTGTTCGGGCGAGAGCTCTGATAGCTCGCTATTCAACTGGGATCTAAGCTCGAGGAGTTTAGCCACATCGACTTCCGTTTCCAGATAGAAGTGAGGGGCCGTGTTCTTGCTCTCGCGTAGTCGCTGCGCGATTACAGCTCGCATTTGCGAAACGGGCAAGTCAGACTCTTCTGCGATTCCAGCGCTGGAAATCGGAGCGCTGGCTGACGTTGGGGTGGCAGCGGCAACGGGAGAATCGGCTATGGCGGAAAGGACGTCTTTTTTGACTATGCGTCCATTGGGCCCGCTACCGGTCAAGGTGGAGAGATCGATGCCTTTTTGTTCGGCAAGCTTGCGGGCCAAGGGAGATGCTTTGATCCGATCGCCTGAAGGAGCAGGCGTTGCCGGCGCTTCTTCTGGAGCGGGGGAGGCTGCGGGCGTAACTTCGGCTTGGGGTTCGTCGACAGCTGTCTCGGTTTGGACTTGAGGAGCTGCTGATTCAATCTCAACGGTTTCGCCGGCTTCGCCGATGGCCGCTATCGGAGCGCCTACGGGGACTTCAGTTCCGACGGCCGCGATTTGCTTCAGAAGTACGCCTTCGTCGAAGGCTTCGAGTTCCATCGTCGCTTTATCGGTTTCGATCTCGGCGATGACGTCGCCTGAAACGACTGAATCCCCTTCGTTCTTCAACCAGTTGGCAACAGTTCCAGCGGTCATAGTGTCGCTGAGTTTGGGCATATCGATGATAGTAGCCATGGCGTTGTATTCAGAAATTGGCGATAATTGTTTCGGTAAGGCGCTTTACAGGATATCCAGAGCTTTTTTGACCACAGTGTCGGCCTTAGGGAGCTGGCGCTTTTCGAGGGGCGGACTGTAGATGGCAGGCGCGTCCAGAGCCGAGATACGCTGGATGGGAGCATCCAGATAGTCGAAAGCTTGGTTTTGAATCGTGTAGGCGATTTGGGCATCGACTCCGCAAAACGGCTTGTTCTCTTCGACGAGAACGGCCCGATTGGTTTTCTTGACGGAATCGATAATCGTTTGCTCGTCTAGAGGGCGAATCGAGCGCAGGTCCACGACTTCGGCTTCGATGCCATGTTCGCTTTTCAGAATGTCCGCCGCTTCGAGGCACACGATAACGGAAGGGCCATGAGCAATCAGGGAAATGTCGGATCCTTCCCTTTTGACATCGGCCTTACCCATTGGAATGACGTACCCTTCTTCAGGCACTTCACCCACATGATTGTAAAGCAAGGTGCTTTCCATGACGTAGACGGGATCATTGTCGCGAATGGCGGTCTTCAGCAGTCCTTTAGCGTCGTAGGGAGTGGATGGGCACACGACTTTCAGACCAGGCGTATTGGCTATGAAATTCTCAGGTGTATGAGAGTGCGTCGCTCCGACTCCGGTTCCTCCGTTGGCCGGGCCGCGAATTACGATGGGCACATTGATTTTGCCGCCAGACATGTAGCGGACATTGGCCGCGTTGTTAATCATCTGATCCCATGCGACGTAGGCGAAGCTCCAAAACATGAGTTCCATGACGGGTCGAACTCCAAGCATGGACGCTCCAATGCCCATGCCGATAAAGCCGGCCTCGCTGATAGGCGCATCGACGATGCGTTTCGGGCCGAACTTTTCCAGCAGACCTTCCGTTACCTTGTAGGCTCCATTGTATTGCGCGACCTCTTCGCCGATTATGACGACATTCTCGTCGCGTTCGATCTCTTCGATCATCGCCTCTTTCAAGGCTTGTCTGTAACTGATTTCAGGCATTGGTGATTCCCGTTGTAAGTTGTATTCAGCTGGCGGCGACGAATTAGTCGTTGAAGAAAATACGGCCTTCCGAGAGTTTCTGGTCGGGGTTGTCCTCTTCCCAATACACGTCCTTGACGATATCAGCTTCGGGTGGGAAGGGGCTGCTTTCGGCGAACTTGGCGGATTCTTCGGCTTCCGCTTTGGCAGCCAGGTCTATCTCCTTTACGGATTCGTCGCTGAGCAGACCGCTATCCAGCAAATAGTTGCGGTAGAGAACGACTGGGTCGTGGTTTTTGCGGTAGTCGTCGATTTCCTCTTTGGTACGGTATTTCTTGTGGTTGGCGTCCGCTATGGAGTGGCCTTGGTACCGATACGTGTGAATTTCAAGCAAAGAGGGCTTTGATTCCTCGCGGGCGAGGTCCATGGCCTTCTTGACGCCCTCTCGAATGGAAAACAGGGATTCGCCGTTAATGTTGGCCCAATTCATGTTGTAGCCGTCGGCTCGAGCGGCTAGGCCTCCCTCTGGATGAACGCTGGAACGTTCTTGCGAGGTGCCCATCGAATAACCGTTATTTTCGATTATGTAGACGACGGGAAGGTCCCAGAGGGCCGCTAGATTGAGGGACTCGTGAAACGCGCCTTGATTGATGGCTCCATCTCCGAGGAAGCAAAGGGCGCAACCCTTCTTGTTTTGGTATTTCAGGCCGTAGGCGAGGCCGGCGCCGAGCGGCGTTTGTCCGCCTACAATTCCGTGGCCGCCCCAATAGCGTTTCGATGGATCGAAGTAGTGCATGGACCCGCCCTTGCCTTTGGAGCAACCGGTTTCCTTGCCGTAGAGTTCGGCCATGCACTCATCCATTGACATCCCTACAGCGAGGGCGTGGCCATGATCGCGATAAGCGGTAATGATGTGATCGTTTTCCTCCATCAGCGAAACGCAGCCGACGGCAATTGACTCTTGGCCGATGTACAGGTGGAGGAATCCAGCGATTCGTCCTTGTTGGTAAGCCCGAAGCGATCGCTCTTCGAAGCGGCGGATGCGTACCATATCCCGATAGAATGAGATGGCTTGTTCGTTGGTTAATTCGGCGTTGGCGGGCAGCTTGGCCTCTTTGCCGAGATCGGCTTTTTCCGGCTTCTGTCGGCTCGATTTCTTGGTGGATTTAGACTGGCTCACGTGATGTCTATATTTCTAGGGGCGCAAGATGAGGGGAAAACGTTCGGCGACTCAAGGCCATAAGGCAGAGCATTGTCGATAGATTCGCGGAATCGCCGATTCGCGGGAGGTTCAGCTTGTTCGCGGGGCGATCGATTGCTCGACCACAATCTCCAGGCGCTTGTCGGGATCGCAATTCGCTCGGGCGGAGACGAATCCATCTCGGTGTTCGTCATAGATCGCCCAGAGTCCTTCTCTATCGGTGTCGGGAATGGGTAAGGCGTCTATCGCTTCTCTCGAATAAAAGGCGAAGCGCCCCTCGTCGATCGATTCTGGAATGCGCTCAATTGGCTTTTTGCAGTCGAATAGGAACATCAGCCAGTGATTGGCGCCCTCGTAGGCCTTTTCGGCGATCATGCAAAAGAGGCGCAAGTCTTGCGTTTCCACGGTCAGGCCGATCTCTTCAAAGGTCTCGCGAACGGCGCATTCGTGGGGCGATTCCCCGGTTTCCATTTCCAGTTTGCCTCCGATTGGGCTCCAGAGTCCTTTGTTCGGGGACTTGGCCCGTTGGATCATCAGAAGCTTCCCGGCCTTATTGCGAATAAAGACAAGTACGCTGATCTTGTAGTTCATGACGCTAGAAGTATCGCTCAAGAGAGGTCCACCTTTCTGGGGAATCGCGTCTAGGTATCGAGAAAAATCGGCTCGGCGCTCGCAAATCCCAATCGGAAGAAGAGCGCCAATCTAATTATCCTCTATCGGGCTTCGAAGGCTTGCTAGGGTGGCCGCCTGCCCGTAGGGTTCGTTCATGAGTCTTTCGATCCGCCTCTTTCCCGTCGTTTTCTATTTGTTTTCGATGGCATCCGCCGAGTCGTTGGCGTCCGTCTCCGTTCGCCAGGTGGAGTTCGATCGATTAGACGGGGCAGTAGGGAGAAGCGAATGGCTCGAATGCTCCATCGAATTGGAAGTGAGAAGAGATGCTAGCGATCCCAGCCGACTGCGCCCTGAATACATTGACGACCTCTCGGTGGAGCTAATGCTTGGTTTCGAATCGACAGTTCGGGGAAAAGGCGGATTCGAGTTTTTCAAGTCCGAAGCGTCTCTCGTTTCTTTGAAAGAGGGCAGGCACGTGGTTCGATTTTACCTTCCACCCGAAGTCGTAGAACGCGATCGAATCGGCCGAGAAGCGCATTCCTTTCTGATTCGTCTGCATCGCTCGGGTTCCTTGGTTGGAGAATTCGTTTCTCGGCAACTGGAGCGGGACCCTGTGAAGAACAGTTTTCTCAAGCGAGTCGATGCCGAGTCCAACCGCAACAATGGAATCTTGCTTCCCCAATTCAAAACGCCGTTTCGCGCATCCTATAGTCGAGAGACGCCGAGTTATCGAGACGACCCAGTAAAAGGCGAAAAAGAGGGTTAACACTAGTGTTGCATAGAGTGAAATACTCATTGTAAACCCTTTTCTATAGGGTGAAACAAGGGTTGTTTTTGCTTGTGCCGCTGCGGTGTTTATCAAAAAATGGTAAATCCTGTAATATGAGACCTCCTCAGTATCTCGCGATTAGCTGTGGCTCTAGCCACATAGCTGCCGTTCATCTCACGATGAATACCAGCGGTCGTTGCGAGTTGGCGAATTACTGGATTAAGGAAGTCGAGCTTTCATTAAACGAGCCCTTGATTTGGCTCAAAGCGGTTTCCCAGTCCTTCGGTGAGATCCGATCGCGTTTTAGGGAAGTGGGAATGGTAGGCTATGCGTTGCCGGGAAACCTGGCGCTTACGAAATATCTGAGAATCCCGCAGACTCCTTTGAAAAAGCGGGATAAGATCATCGCGTTCGAAGCCCGCCAGAATATCCCTTACCCAATAGGGGAAGTCGCCTGGGACGATTGCCTGATTGCCGAGGACGATTTGGATATCGAGACGTTGATTGCCGCATCGAAGACCGATCTCGTGGAGTCGTTGTCGCGCTATGGGAAAGATGCCCGGATGGATCCGGATCTAATCGAGCCGACTTTTCTAGGGCTTATCAATAGCTTCCGGTTCAACGAGCCCCATGTGGAGGGAACGACGCTTTTGCTCTCGATTGGCGCGAAGTCCACTGATATCGTTTTCTATGAAGGGGGGAAATTCTATTCTCGCAATGTGTCGTTGGGCGGGAATTCGATTACGCAGGAGATCCGAGAAGGCTTGGATTTGCCGTTCGAAGATGCGGAACAAGTCAAGCGCTCTGCCATAGCAGGCGACCCCTTGCCTACTATCGAGCACGAGGCATTCGAGAGCGCTCAGGCTGTTTTTTTGAATCGATTGAATATCGAGATTTCAAGAACACTTGCGATATATAAGAATCATGGATACGAAGATGAACCTCGTCAGTGCAGGATTTCTGGTGGCGGGTCGCTGCTTCCAGGATTGGAGTCGAGTCTCGCCAATCGTATGGGAATCCCCGTGGAGCGATTCGATCCATTCAAGCAAGTTAAGCTTGGGCCTCTGCTGTCTAGCTCTTCGGTAGAAAACGACAAGGCGTTTTTAGCGGAGGCGATTGGAGTTGCCATAGGACGATTCCTGCCGGACTCGCCGCAGGTCAATCTGCTGCCGAGAAGCATCCTTTGGCAGCGTCGTTTCAAAAGACAGCAACCCTATTACCTAGCGGCTGGTTTGGTCGCTTGCGCCGCCGTTGCCTTGCCTTTGGTCAATACGAAGCTTTCGATAAGCAGGTATGAGCAGGAAATCCAGAATCTCGATACGAAAATTGCTCCTTTGAGAGCGTTAAATACTGAAATCAACAATCGCGTAGAAGCGACAGAATCGCTTAAGGCGGTGATCGAACAAGCGAATAGCATTGCGAGCGTGCGACCCAATTGGGTCCGTTTCTTAAATGATATGCAGGAACGTCTCGACGAGGTGGAAGACGTGTGGTTCGATCGAATCGAAATAGTCAGGGATGACCGGACGGAATTCAGCTCGACCAATCGATTCAATGGCCAGGCAAACGCGACGAATAGCGATACGGGCGAACCCCTTCGACTTCGAGTGGAAGGTCGATTGCTCGACGTATCCAATCCTTTGTCGACAGTGAGCCAGGAGTCGAACAAGCGCGTTTCCGCATTGCTCGACAGCTTTGCGTCTTCGGAGTTCATCGAGCGATTGGAGAACGAGCGATTCGACAATAACGTACCGGGCATTTTGAAATTCGATTTTACCTTAGTGGTAGATGAGGCGCGGCCTCTGTAGGGAATGGACAATGGAGTGGTTTAAGCGAAATCCGTTATTCTACAGCATTCTTTGTCTGATGCTGGCTTCTGCATTGGGAGGCATGTGGTATGCGGCCAGAGATGGAGAAAGCCTTAAGGCGCTCAAGGAGCAGTACGAGATGAAGAATCGTCAATTGCAGCTCTTCGTTAGCCGTTCTCCAGCGCCGACGAAAGCGAATTTGGAGCAGCTTGACCGGAATTACGCGGACCTGATGGCTGCATTCTCGGAAGCGCAATCGACGTTGAATTTGAGTACCTACGACAAGGCTCTGTTTTTCGGACAGCCTCCTGCGAGCCATAACGATGCGTTCTTCATGATCGCGAAGTACGTTGAAGACGCTCGAAATCTAGCTCTGAGCAGCGGAGTCGAATCGCCTGAGGGATATAGGTATGGATTCCGCGAATACGAGAACGTAGGACCCGATGTGGATAGCATCGGGCGCGTGCATCGCCAAGCGAAAATAATGGAGGCCTTACTGATGGCGCTTTTCGATTCGGGAATAAGCGAATTGGTATCCATAAAGCGCGAAGCGACCTCCCCGGGCGAGGTCAGCAACGCCGCGGAGGCGGACGTTTTCGAATTTGCCGGAGAGAGCTCAGTGGACGATTCGAGCGCGTTTCAGTCATTGGCCTTCCAGTTGGAGTTCAAAGGACAAAGCCTCTCTTTGAGAAGCTTTCTGAATAGAGTGTCGAGTTCCTCCCTTCCGTTTTCGATCAGCGAAATCGAAGTTCGTTTAGATCGAGAAACAGGGTCAGACGAGAGTCGAAGTTCCATTCTCGAGAATCCTTTCGCTCAACCGGATACGTCGGACAATAGTCTGACTGCCGTGCGCGTCCCGATAATAGCGGAAAACGAATCGTTTTTCGTGGTGACATTGGAATTCCTCCAACTGTCTCAGGATTCTATAGCTAAGAGCGTCGATGCGAGTTCGAAAGGAGGGGATCGTGCTTAAGTTCAGTTTAGGAGAGTTTCTGGACAAGCTAATCCTCTTGGGGGCCATGGTCGTATTTCTGCTCGTGGGCGTCTCAAGCATAAAGAGCGTAAAGGACCTCGAAGGCATCTCTCGGCAAGTCGCTCCCATGCTGCCGGAAAGCAAGATCGACGTGCAAACTTACGTAGTGGATGCGGAGTCTTCGGATCCTGTTTCTTGGGACAGGCCCGAAAGCCAATCGAGAGGAGAGGATTGGGTCTTCGATGTATTCACTCCTCCGGTTCTCTATTACAATCCCGCGTCGCGGGAGTTCGCGGTGACTCCGCCCGAGCTCGTTTCATCCAATGAACTGGACCCTTGGAAGTCGTTCGAGATCGAACTGATCGAGGTTCGTCAGAGGCCTTATCGATTGCAGTTGGTTGGATACGCTGGGGAAGACGAGAACTACGTTGCCTCTTTCGAATATGTACCCACGGGAGACGTTTTGCTGGCCCGGGCGGGCAACCGTCTTTCCGAAGCAGGAGTCAAAGTCGTCTCCTTCGAGGTGAAGCAGATGGAAGTGGAGCAGGAAGGCAGTATGCCGGTGTTCGAGAAAGTCGGCGTAGCCCATTTGCATGATTACGAATCCGGCGAGGATATTTTTTTGACGAACCTGGAGACGAAGATGTTTTCCGACCTGGAAGCGAGAATAAGGTCAGTCGACAACGGCGATGTATTTGTCGTTCGCGAAGGAAGCCAAGTCGAGCAGGAGCATGGATTCTATATTATCGGCGACCTTTCCGACAATCCGCAGGAAGCGATGGTCACTAAAGTTTCGACGGACGGCGGCAAACGGATGTCCAAGCTGTTGAAGCCGCTCGACGATGAAGAATTGCTCAATCAAGGAATTTTGAATGATAGGCCAGCCAGTCCCTTTGCGATCAGACCGCGGCAGGTTCCCATAAAACCCAAAAGCTAATTTCGACTCCCATCCTATGAAAAAGAACAATCCCTTTATCGCCCGCATAGCGCTTGTGGCCCTTGTATCCATATTTTCAGTCTTATCAGCTCCTCTGATGATGGCTCAGTCGGAAATCGATACCAAGATTCGACTCATGTCGGAAGCGTTGCAGGCTCGAGACAACGGCGACTTGACAACAGCGCGGGATCGCTTGCAGCAATTGCTGGAAATAGCTCCGGGCGATCGGTCGGTTCAGAGCATTTTGGATAGCGTTGAAAGCATGATTGCCAATCGCAGCCAATCCGGAGGTTCGAGCTCGGCGGATCGTCGAGCGGCCTTGCAGAGCGAGGCGGAGTACTTGGCCCGCTTGGAGGCTGAGCGTATCGAGGAATCCATGTCGAGCGCTCGCGAAATTAGGGAGATCGCGAAACGACAGGCCAAGCGGGGCGATTTCCCGCTCGCATTGCGCACGATCGATCAAGCGATCGAGATGCTGGAGCCGAATCCATTGACCCAAACTTTGATCGACGAATTGAAGCGAGAAAAACGGGACATTCTTCGTCAGCAATCCGCGTTCGATGCCCGTCGCGCCGCTGCTGCGGATTCGGGCAAGGGCAATTTGCCTATCGAGCAGATCAGTCCAGATTTCGTTAGCTTGCAGGAAGAGATTGATGGCTTGTCGTTACGTGGCCGAAGCCAATTCGTCGCGGGAGATATCGATGGAGCGGAGGCGACATTCAAGCAAATCGAAGCTTTGGACCCGAACAACGCTATGGCGAAGAGCTTTTTGGTTCGAATTTCGAGAGAACGCCAATCGATGGCATACTTGAACAAGCTGAAATCGCGCGAACAGTTGCTGGAGGAAGTTTCGAGCGCTTGGCAAAGGCCAGGCATTTACGAAGAGCGTCCGGACATCAATCCTACTGTTCTGGGTCCAGCTCCCTTGATGCAAAAGCTTAACCGAATTGTGATTTCGAATGTGAATTTCACCGAGCAGCCGCTTAATCGAGTCGTCAACACATTGAGCGCGATTTCCGAAGAGTTCGACAACACGGATACCGGACCTCGCGGGGTCAATCTGGTACTGCTTGATCCAGACCGCATTAATCCGACGGTCAATATTACGCTTCGCAATTTGCCTCTGAAGCGCATTCTGGATTTTATTGTGGATTCGGTTGGATTTCAGTACGAGATCCAGGAGGATGCGGTTGTATTGCGACCTGGAGGCGAGAACCGGAATTTGAATACAGAGGTATTTCCGGTTTCGCGTTCGACGGTTATTCGCATGACCGGGATTTCCTCCAACTCTGAGAGTTCCGATTTCGGCGCGGATCCGTTTGCTGTCGATGATGGCCCCTCGTCACCCGCGAGTGGCATGGCTGGCGATGCAACGACTATCCGGAATTTCCTGCAGCAAGCTGGGGTCGACTTCGTGGCGGCTGAAGGCAGCACGCTCGCCTACGATGGATCTGCGATGATCGTTACGCAAACGACGCGCAATTTGGAGCGTATCCGAAATATACTTAATCGCTACACGGATGTGAAACAGGTGGAGATCGAAGCCAAGTTCCTGGAAGTACAGGAGGGGACGCTGGAGGAACTCGGATTCGATTGGACGGGAACGGAGTCGGACTACGATGGCGGCGTATTGCAGTCAGGCGAACGATTCGAGAGCTCGTTGAGGAACTTGTCGGATACGAATTCACCGGCGAACGTTTCAAGCGCGATTCTGATCGATGGGATGGAAGTGGAGCGCCTTTCGCCACCGAATCTGCCAGGGTCGGTAAATCTGGGAGAAGGCTCGGTGCCATTCACAGAGGTATTTGGACAGATCGGTTCGCTCGATATCGATGTAACGTTGCGAGCGCTGTCTCAAAGCGCAGGGTCTGACCTTTTGAGCGCGCCGAAGGTAACTGTTCTTTCGGGCAATCAGGCGGAAATCAATGTCAGCCAGGAGTTCCGGTACCCGACTCGCTACACGGACGCCGAGAGCAATGTCGGCAATACGGGAGGATCGATCGACAGCGGAGGCGCTGCAGGCGTAACCATCACTCCAGGTACTCCGGAAGATTTCGAAATGCGCAACATCGGAGTTGAGCTTTCGGTTACGCCGATCGTGGAAGAAGACGATTACAGCATCACTTTGGAGCTTAATCCCAAGGTGACCGAATTCGAGGGATTCGTAGAGTATGGGGGGCCAAGCGTGGCTCTCACAGCCGATAGAACGGTTAAGGTCCCATCTGGGTTCTATCAGCCGATATTCGCGGTTCGCGAAGTGTCGACGAAGGTCACGATTTGGGATGGCGCTACAGTAGTTATGGGCGGACTGACCCGAGAGGATGTTGTCAGCGTGAACGACAAAGTCCCCTTTCTGGGCGATATCCCATTTTTTGGAAGGTTCTTCCGATCGGAAGGCGAGTCCTCGTCGAAGCGCAATTTGCTGATTTTCGTGACAGCGAATCTTGTCAGTCCAGGCGGTTCTCCGAAACGACAGACTTTGCGTGGCGTACAGCCGGGCGCATTGTTCCAGAATCCTACGATCGTGACCCCGGGCGGCAGCGAATCGCGTAGTCAATAATCTCTCGGAGAGTTCCTCGTCTTTAAGCAATTAGCGAGTTGAACCGCGCGTCGAGATCGCGCGAGAATGAACTATGTCCAAATACTTGCTAGTCGATGGCTTCAACATGGCTTTTCGCGCTTATTACGCGGTGCGAGAGCTCAATCGATCGGACGGCTTCCCGACGAACGCTCTGTATGGTTGGGTGCGTTCCATGTGGAAATTGGTAGACGACCAAGAGCCTGACGAGACGATTGTATTCTTCGATTTGGGCGGGGCTCAAGCGAAGTTGGCTTTGTTGCCCGAATACAAAGCGAACCGCGGCGAGACTCCCGAAGACTTCGAGAAGCAGGTGCCCGTGATAAAAGACCTGACCAGGGCGATGGGCTATGGCCTGTATGAAGAAAACGGGGTCGAGTCGGACGACTTGTTGGCGTCTTACGCCAAGCGATTGTGTCGGAATGACTCTTCTGCGGAAGTGCTGATCGTTAGCGCCGACAAGGATTTCGCTCAATCGGTGGACGATCGGATCAAGATGCTTTTGCCGCCACCGACCGCCAATCCGCGACTGGGCTGGAGGCTGCTTGATCCCGAGGGGGTGGAAGCGAAGTTTGGCGTCAAGACCTCGCAGATTGTCGACTATCTTTCTCTAATTGGAGACACCTCCGACAATATCCCTGGAATCCCTGGAGTTGGTCCGAAGACAGCGGTGAAATGGCTGACCGAATACGAGACGATCGATCGAATCGTCGAGAATGCGGAAAGTCTGAAGCCAGTCAGATTTCAGGAGATCGTGCCTTTGATGGTCGACCAATTAGGCATCAATCGCAAAGTGATCGAGTTCGATCCGGATTGCGGCCCGGAGTCGATACCTTCGGGCATTGTCGATCCTGGCAGCTTGTTCGGCATTCTGGAGAAGATGGAAATGAAGACGCACCTAGAGGAAGCCAAGAAGCGGTACGCTCAGGGCGAGCTGGACTTCTAAAATCTCTCCAGGCTATTGGAACTTCGCTTTGTGGGCAGCTGCGACTTTTACGTATTTAGAGGCCCAATACTTAATCTTCGATTGCTTTTCATCGCTTAGCGTTCGAACGACTTTCGCAGGGGCTCCCATTACTAATGATCCGGGAGGGACAACCGTTTTGGAGGTTACCAGAGATCCTGCCCCAACAATGCTATTCGAGCCGATTCGAGCGCCATCCATTACGGTTGCTCTCATCCCGATCAGGCATTCGTCTTCGATGTGGCATGCGTGAATGATCGCGCCGTGGCCGACGGTTACGTTCTTGCCGATAATCACTCCATAATCGTCGGCAAGATGGATGATGGTTCCGTCTTGAATATTCGTGCGGTCGCCTATTGCGATCGAATTGATGTCTCCCCGGAGAACGCATGCCGGCCACACACTCGTTTCTTCACCGAGAGTGACGTCTCCTATAATAGTCGATCCGCTGGCGACGTAGGCTGAATCGGGAATCCTTGGCTCTTGGCTCAGGAATTTATTTAGGCGTTCTTCGGTAGTCATAGTTCAAGGGTGCAATCGCTTGAAATTGTCTGCGAGTATTCTCTGAAGTTCATCTGCTCTCAGTCCAGACTGGCCTATCGATTCGAGATGGAGCGCGAAACTGGGTCCTCGTTGCCGTTTGGGAAAAGTCCTCAATGGATAGTCGGTGCCGAAGAGAATGCGATCGACCCCAATTCGATCGATAGCTTTGCGATAGATCTCCGAGGAATAGAGGAGGGGAATGGCAGCGGTATCCAAGAATACGTTCGATAGATTTTGGAGCTTCTCCAGATGCATCATGCCGCCCAGGTGCGCGAAAATAATCGAGGCGTTTGGATGTTCGACTGCGATCGCGAGGAGCGATTCGAAAGGAGTGTCGATCTTTCCCGGATAGTCGCGACTATTGGGGTCAGTGACATGGAAATTGATGGGGTTCCCATAATTCTCTGCGAGTTCGATCGCCTTGAATAAAAACGGGTCGTCGTAAGCATACCCTTGGGCGGGCGGGTTGAGCTCCCCGATGCCGGAAAGGCCACTGTCGAAAGCGTATTTCAGTTCGTCTAGGGCGCGATCCCTTCCTCGTGCGTTGAAAGGAGCGTAGGCGATCAGTCGATCAGGGTGTTGGCGTACCCATTCGATTTGCCATCGAATATTCTCCGAACACGTGTCATGGTTCTCCCAATACCACCCAAGAACCACGCATTTTTCCACTCCCGCTGCGTCCATGTCCCATAGCAGTCGATCGATATTGGCCCAGGCTTGAAGCTGGGGACCTTCAGGCGGGGCAACGCAACTTGACCAATAGCTCTCGCTTCGCGCTTCTGCCCAGGCGGTGGGATTCGAGCAAACCTCAGGGGGATAGAGGTGAATGTGGGCGTCGAAAACCATGGAGCGTTTCGAGGCGCTTTATGCGCTCTTGGTTTCGTAGATGCGCTGAAGACTCTGTCGAACGAGAGCGCCCATGGATTCGCACTTCCTGAACCCGTCGTCTTGATAGTGAATCGCGAGCTCTTCGCGCAGGTGGCGCACGTTTTGTCGGGGAGCGATTCGGTCGCGAGACATGGATTCCATGAGAGACTTCAGGCGAAGTTTGATGAGTTTCATTCGGCGAGCGATCAAGTGATGTTCCTCGCTCTGGTACTGGTAGGCGGTTTTGGGGTCGATGTGGCTAACGCAGAACGATACAAGCGGATTGTTTTCCTTGAAGAATTGGGGCAGGTAGAAGTTCTTTCGACCATCGTAGGACTGCTGGTCGAAATCCATTGCGCGGATCCGTATTTGCGTACCTTCGAAGTCGGGCGTGATATCCACTATGAAGTTGTAGGGCCTCATGTCGCCCAGAAGGCGGACGAAGCAACGCTCGTTGAATTTTATGAGTTCCTTGGCGATGCGAATCGCTTTTAGCTGATCGTTTTCCATCCAATCCTCGATAAACATGTCGCCGGGCAGACCGACGATATGCTCTTCGATCAGCGTGTCGCCGTCGGTGAGAAAATGCATGCGATTGGGTGAGAGGAGATGTTCCAGCTCGAGGCCATAGACTCGGGATGCATCCGCTTTCTTCACATAGAAGTAGTCTTGGTTGTCATTTCGCGAATTGACGATCCGAATACGGAAAGGCTTCGAGTTGCCGAATACGCAGTAATCGATTCGGTCGACATACAAGTGCCTAATGACCGAGAGGTCGCCGCCGGCTTTGATAATAGCGTAGATGTGCTTTAGACCGTCGGAAAGCTTGCCGATCGATGCGTGATCGTAGATCACGGTTTGCCAAAGGGTGTCTTCGTCGTTTTCGTCGTAGAGGGGAGCGGAAGCTTGGAATTGCTCGAGTTCGCGATATTCGATGGGAAGTCGTTGTTCGCGATTGTAGCTCTTCAAGTAATGACGCAGCGATTCGCTGATCGGATAGGCGGGCTTGCGAGGGGTGCCCGAGTGCTGATTGAGCGAGTCGCCCGAAAGAGAAGCTGCGAGAAAATTGATTTTGCGATCGTTGATTTCCACAGGTGTAGCGGCGTTAGCGAGAACTATAGGTTCCGCTCTGCGCGCTACAAGACTTCTGCGCTAGTCTAGCGTTTCGCAATTGCTCGCTCGTGAGCGAAGAAGTATTGCTGGGCATAGCCAGCAGCCGGCCCGAAATGCGCTCTCCCGAACTCTTCCAGCTGAGACGGTTTCCAATCCGATAGCCCGTAGCGTTTTCGAAGAGTCTTGAGAATCCAAGTGTCGACTGGGAAGGCCTCCAGCTTATTTGCTCCGAAGAGCAGAGCGCAGTCGGCAATCTTCGAACCGACGCCGGGAAACAGGAGAAGCCGCGCTTTAGCTTCTGGATAGGGGAGCTGTTCGATCTCGTCTAAGCAATCCGGATCGCTTGCGATGATATCGGCCGTCCGCTTGATGTTGCGCGCTCGAAAACCGAGCCCTAATGACCGGAGATCCTCCTCATTGGCAGACGCGATGCGGGACCAGCTTGGAAGCTGTTTGGGCAGGCCGGTTCCAATAGGCTCGCCCAATGCATGAGCTAGATTCTCGCACATCAATTTGATCTGAGGAATCTGCTTGGTCGCTGAGCACAGAAAGCAAAGTAGCGTTTCGGCGAATGGCTGGTTAAGCAATCGGAGGCCCGGAAAGGCCTGCATCGCTTCATGCAGCTGCGGATCGCTCCTCCAGGGGAGATCGTCCCCTAAACGTTTCCAGTTTGTGTCGCCTCCCAAATAGGAGCGCACACGGTCTTTGCTTACGTTAGGACAACTATCAGGAAGCGAGTACTCGATTGTCGTTTCGTCGCGCCACTTAATTCGAACTACGCAGTCTGCCCAGACGCCTTGCCAAGTGCGGCTCGAATCTATTCGATCCCAGCGAAAAGCTTGGCCGCCATCGATAAGCTCACAGAAGGTCGCGCGCGAGAGCCCTGGCTCCATGGACAGCGGTTGCCAGTTGGACCAACACGGTATCGAAGACATCGAATTTTATTCGGAGTATGGGAGTCTAGATTGCTAGCGTGGCTCCGTTTTCCATAGAAAACTCTGGAAGGCGAAGAGCGCAGTTCCGGATTCGTCGAGAAATTCGAGTTTCCAAGCGGTCGGCGTCTTGTTCGTTGTCGACCACGTCCCGTGAGTGAGGCCGACGAGGATGCGCTCTTTGCGATTCGGTTCAGCGGCGAGTTCCCTGACTTCGATCTCCAGGGTTCCGGATTCGACGTACTGTATACGAATCGACTCGACTCGTTCGCCACCATCCTGTCGATCTAGCTTAAGGGCGACATAATACCCGTCCCGACTCTCCGAGTCGGTCCTGAATATCTGGTAGCGTCCTTTGTTTTCCTTGCCGGAAAGGTGTTCGGAAATGCGTTTGAAGGAATCGTCCTCACGGTAGTCCGAATACAGTATTTCGGCGCTATGGGCCATGGTGGTGGCTAGCGCGGCGCAGATGAGGAAGTGGATTGCTTTCATGTCAGTTCAATGCCCGATTTCGAGAGTCGTTTACCATCCATAGTTTCTTCGGATTCGAACGGGTTCGTAAAGTTCCTGGGAAACTTCCTGTAAGAATCGCGAAGGCGTCAGGAACATGGAACCTCCTCCTTTGGTATTCATCTTCGGGAAAAGCAGATAGAGCTCGTCGCGGGCTCGCGTCACGGCGACGTAAAAAAGTCTCCGTTCCTCTTCGGTGTCGCCTGATTCCACGGCCCTTCTGATCGGAAAGAGCCCTTCGGCTGCTCCAATCAAAAACACCACATCGTATTCCAACCCTTTCGCTTGGTGTACGGTGGTGAGGCGAATGGCTTGGTCGCCCTCTTCGATGTTTCTATCCGAGGTTTCCGAGTTGAGAAGAGTGATCTGCGATATCAGATCTTGCATCTCCTCGAATTGAGCAGCGAATCCAACCAACGATTTGAGGTCGTCCATGCGATTGACGTAGTTCGCGTAGGCTCCTTGCAAATACAATCCATACCAGCCGTCGAGAGCCATTTGCAGAACTTCCTCCGGCGTTCCAGAGTCGTTGATCCGCTTCATGTCCTGCAGGCTTTGGGCCAAGGATTCCCAGTCGGATCGGGAAGCGGCGGGAGCTTTCTTTACCACAGGGTCGCTAGAGAGCGCATCGATGAAATCGCTGCGTTCGGACTTTGCCGTTTCAACTGCTATATCATAGAGCTTTTGGGCGCTTTTTTCGCCGATCTTCGGCAGAAGAATGGCTAGGCGCATAAAAGCCGTCACGTCTCGCGGATTGTAGACGATCCTCAGATGGGCCACGATATCCTTCACATGAGCTTGCTCGAAAAAGCGGACCCCGCTCGTGATCTGGTAGGGAATGCCTGCTCGGGACAATTCCATCTGCAAGTCTAAGGCTTGGTAGTGCGCGCGATAGAGAACGGCGATTTCGCGGGGATCCTTCCCCTCGTTGAGCAGTCCATGGATGCGATTGATGACGAACTGGGCTTGCTCTTTACCGTCCATAGCTTGAACCACATATGGCGTATCGCTGGACGGCTTATGCGCCTTGAGCTCTTTGTCGAATCCACGCGCGCTTCTGTTTTGGATGACTGCGTTCGCGAAGCTCAAAATCTCTGGAGTGCTTCGGTAGTTCGTCTCGATTCTGAGGATACGAGTTTCCGGATGTCGGTCCGAAAAGGTCATGATATTCTCGTAGTTCGCTCCTCGCCAGGAGTAGATGCACTGGGCGTCGTCCCCTACAGCCATTATCTGATGATTGGCGCCCATTACATCGACGATTTTCGCTTGGAGCGTGTTCGTGTCCTGATACTCGTCGACTAAGGTGTGACGGAAGCGCTGGCTGTAGTGTTCCCTGATTTCCGGAGCCTTGTCCATGAGCTTCAGCCAAAAGACGAGCAAGTCGTCGTAGTCTACCACTTGTTGCTCGGCTTTTCGTTTCGCGTAGACTTCGGAAAACGCCTGTATTTGATCGACGAGCTTGTGGTGCTGGGGGAAGTAGTGGATGATCGCTTCCTCGATTGTGGAGCGCGTATTGCGAGCCATGCTGATGATCGAAGAGAGAGGACCTGGCTTGGGATGCGTCTTGTCTTTGAAGAAAGCCTTGTCGACGCCTTCCACGGCGCTTTTGAGAATCGACTCGGCTTCGCTCGCGTCGAGGATGGTGAAATTCTTGGCTAGATCGATGACCTCCCCGTGCATTCTCAGCAATCGGTGTCCGATGCTGTGGAAGGTACCACCCCAGAAGCGCCGCCCCTCTATCCCAGTCAAATCTTCGACGCGGCCGAGCATCTCCTTGGCGGCCTTATTGGTGAATGTGAGCAGGAGGATATTGGAAGGACTGACGCCTTTCGAAAGGAGATAGGCGACGCGGTAGGTTAGGGTGCGCGTCTTCCCGCTTCCGGCTCCAGCAAGAATGAGCAATGGGCCAGGCTCTGCGGTAACAGCCGCATATTGCTCGTCGTTCAGATCGCTTTGGAAGTCGATCGGCGGAATGTCGAGCGTTTGCGTTGGGCTGGAAAGATCGAAGTCCATTGAGTCAGCATTAAGAATGAATTCTATCTTGGGCAGAAGAATATTCTTTTCAGTTTTCGACCGAGATAAGCGGATAGAGTCGCTCGCGGACTTTCGGAACGTTGCTACAGCAACACAAGGGCGTCACGGTGAATGACTTCGAGGCGATTGCGATCGGGGAATAGCGCTTCGATCTCGGCAGCGCTTTTGCGGGCAATTTGGCGTATGTCGTGACTGGAAAAGGCGCTTTCTCCACGGGCGATCGGTTCGCCGTTGGGATTGAAGACATCGATGACGTCGCCAGCATGAAAATCGCCTTCGCACTCGGCAATGCCTGCGGCCAGCAAACTGCGTTCGTCGCGGATTAAGGCGCGGCACGCTCCTTCGTCTATGCGAATGGATCCGCTTGGACGCTGGAAGTAGGCTAGCCATCGTTTTTTGGATACAAGCGGAGTGTCGTTGGCTGCGAATCGAGTGCCTATGGCTTCGCCGTCGATAATTCGCAAGATGATGTTCTCCTCTGCTCCGTCGGCAATAAAGGTTTCGCAACCTGCGGCGGTGGCGAGCTTCGCAGCCTGGAGTTTGGGGATCATACCTCCTACCGCAGTGGCGGAGTTGGTACCTTTGGCGAGCGCTTCCACTTGAGGGGTGACTTTTTCGACAACGGGGACGATTTCGCCCGTTCCGTCCATGTCGATAAGCCCAGGCGCAGTCGATAGGATGTGAAGCTGGTCGGCTTCCGCGAGGCTGGCGACCATCGCTCCGAGAATGTCGTTGTTGCCGAATTTGATCTCGAAGGCGCTAACCGAGTCGTTTTCGTTAATGATCGGTACCACTTGATATTTGAGAAGCTGATCGATCGTCGACTTCGCGTTGACGTACCGATTGCGGATACGAAGACCTTCGTGCGTGAGCAGAATTTGTCCGGCTACGAGTCCGTAGGGGTCAAGGCCCGCTTGCCAACACTGGATGAGACGGCTTTGCCCAATTGCCGCGCAAGCCTGTTGCTTGGGCAAGGTAGCAGGGCGGGATTGGAGATCGAGAACCCCCATCCCCATTCCGACCGCTCCAGAACTGATAATGAGGACCTCGATGCCGCGCTTGCGGGCCTCGGCGACTTGTCTGCATATGGCTCCAATCCTGCTTGTATCTACTTTACCGATACCTGTTGTCAGGATTCCCGTGCCGAGCTTGATGACTATGCGTTTCATTGTTCAGGCGCTTTGGCTTGTGGGATTTAGGCGCTTAAGGAGTTCTTGTGAAGAGAAAAAGGCTGCAGGCGAAGGTCGCCTACAGCCCAAAATTGTCGACCCCGAACGGGCTGCCGCTGCGATTAAACCGTTAACAAGTCCTTTTCCTTTGCGGCGAGCAAGTCGTTGATCTTCTTGGTCGTGTCGTCGGTGCCTTGCTGAATTTCCTTTTCGCAGCGCTTCAGATCGTCTTCGGATATTTCGCCGTCTTTCTGGAGCTTCTTGATCCCGTCCATAGCGTCGTGACGCGCTTTGCGCACGCCGACGCGCGCGTCTTCAGCGTGCTTGCCGACCAGCTTGACCAGTTCCTGGCGCCGTTCGCCAGTAAGCTCGGGCAGCGGTAACCGAATCACGTCGCCCATAATAGCCGGCGTAATGCCGATATTGGATGTGAGCAGAGCTTTCTCGATGGCTTGCAAGGTTCCTTTATCCCAAGGCGTGATAGCTATCGTACGATTGTCGGGCGTGGAGATCGCCGCCATATCGCGAATGGCCATTTGGCTGCCATAGGCTTCCACCATGACGCCTTCTACCATTGTGGGATTGGCTTTGCCTGTGTTGACTGCGGCGAATTCCCGCGTTGCATGCTCGACGGCCTTTTCGAGGCCTTCTTCGAATTTCAGAAAAATTTCGTCTTCGTCCATAGCGTGTCTGAGTTTGGGTTTCTGTAGAAAGGATAGGCGAAGGGATCGAGTCAGTCTGATTGGGAACTGACGAGCGTACCCACTTTTTCGCCTAGAATCGCGCGGCGTATGCCGCCTTCTTCATTTAAATTGAGGACCATGATTGGGACTTCGTTATCCATGCAGAGCGAGAAAGCAGTCGAATCGAGGATATTCAGTCTTTGCTGCAGGGCATCGATATAGCTCAGTTGTTCGTATTTGACGGCATCGTCATGCTTCATCGGATCCTTGTCGTAGACGCCGTCGACCTTTGTGGCTTTCATGATGACCTCAGCTTGGATTTCGCTGGCGCGAAGGGCCGCTGCCGTGTCGGTCGAAAAATAGGGATTTCCGGTTCCAGCAACGAAAATGACAACGCGCCCTCGTTCAAGGTGACGTATGGCCCGTCTTAAGATGAAGGGCTCTGCAACCTGGTTCATGGGAATGGAAGTCTGGACCCGCGTGACGACGTCCATTTTCTCTAGGCACTCCATGAAGGCGAGACCGTTGATCACCGTGGAAAGCATGCCCATGTAGTCGCCCGTGGTGCGATCGACCCCACGGTCTTTGGAGCCGGAGAGACCTCTAAAGATATTGCCGCCTCCAATCACGATGCCCACTTCGGTACCGAGCTTATGGATTTCCTTAATCTGCTGGCAGATGCGTTTCAGGGTGTCCCAATCGATGGGATCGCCGGTTTCTGAGCTACGCAGTACTTCGCCGCTGAGCTTGAGGATGACGCGTTTATACTTCGGTTCGCCGTCCGGTTTTAAGTCTGAGGACATTAAAAGCCCGTTAAGTCATAGGGACTTCGGGTCGTCAATGCTCCGTTTCGCAAAAACCTGTATTTCAGCGCTTGACGAAGGAGGCGAGTCTAACCAATTTATCCGGCCTTTGACAGCCTGGTGGTGTAATGGTAGCACAACTGGTTTTGGTCCAGTCAGTCGGGGTTCGAATCCCTGCCGGGCTGCCACAATACTCTCAGAGTAGAATGTGGCCCGAGAATAAGCTGTCTTTTGCCTGCAGACCTATGGCGGGGATTTCGCGCCCCGCGGGGTTTGACGAAGCGAGCCTGGGAGCGGAGAAGGGACGCGCTTGGCGCGGGTCCGCAGGACCGAAGAGACGGAGTCTCGAAGCCAATCCCTGCCGGGCTGCCACAATACTCTCAGAGTAGAACGTGGCCGAAGAATAAGCGCTTGCCTGAATCTTGCCTAGAAACGCTTTCCGATCTGGGTATCGCCTGGTCGATGCCGGATTGACAGAGAGACGATTTCCAGAGGGTATACATCTCAACAAGGGATGAATGAGAACTACATTTCTTCGGAATGGCTCAGACCGCTGGAAGAGGCCTTCGCCAAGGGGCGTAAAAAGCGTCGACTGCCATTGATCGAAGTGGGATTGGACTTGGACGATATACAGCGTCTTCTTGCGACGTATGTAGAGCCTCTTTGCCGCTATCGGGACCATTTTGGAAATTCGGGTAAAACGTCTTGCGCGGCATTCGATGCGATCAATCTGTTCCTGGGCGATGGAATCGATGCCGATCGCCGTGGCGGCAATCAGCTTTGGGTCTTGGGGGATCAAGGCGTGGGCAAATCGACTCTGCTACAGCTGCTCAAGATCGCATACGAATTGGAGTATCGAACGGGGCCTCTGCAGTTTGAATACATGTCCTTGGATTCGCGTTCGATCGAACGGATTTCCCGAATTGAGAATCCGCAGGCCACAGTTCTTCTATTGGACGGATTCGACGAGGTCCGGATGGACGCGGGATCGGAGCGAGCGTATTGTCTCGAGTTGCTCGCTGCTACAGAGGGCTTTTGCCGCGTGTTTGTAGCTTGCGATAACCGTTTCTTCTTTCAGAGCGTATGCGACCGAAACCGTGGGGATGGAGATGGCATCGTTGGAGAATTCGATTGCGTAACGATGGTTCTTTTGGAGTTCGTCGAAGAGCAAGTCGATGCGTATTTGGAGCTTAGGTACCCTAGGCAGTGGAAGGAAGCGTTGGGCAAGGCTAAGGGGAAACAAATCGCGCAAGCTAGGATTGAATCCCTGGGCAGGATGGGGCATCGGCCACTGCTGCTCTCGCTCATAGACTACCTTCTTGATGGGGAAGAGGAGATTCGAGACGAGTATGGGATGCTCGAGGCTGCGTCGATAGCCTGGCTCGTTAAAGAACAAGCGCCGATTGAGCTTTCCGATGGCGAGGCTCTATCCATCGAAACGTTCTATGACCTGACGATCCGACTTGCTCTCGCGATGAGCGAACGCGGCATTGTTGAAATGAGCGAAGACGAGGCGGCTCGAGTGTTGGGAGAATCGGTATTCGATATGCGGGCGGCCGATTTGGATGGAGATTCGCTTTTGAAGCGAACGGTAGGTTTGGATGGGCAAGCGAAGTATCGTTTTGCTCACGGTTTGGTTGCTTCGTTTTTCGCTGCTCAAGGCGTATTGGATACAAGCGGACCCGATGAGATCGTCGTTCCAGAGTTTGCGACGAATCGAATGATCGATTTCATCGCCAGAGGACGAAGCGCAGACGAGGAGCATCGAAGCAAGAAACTGGTTATGCGCAATTTAAAGCTCTCCGCTTTCGGATTCGAAGCAAGATGGTTAAGGCGTTTTGGTTGAAGGCGTGGGTAGTAGCGATTGCGGGGTCGAGCTGCTGTGTTGGAGCGGATACCTACCTCGGCGCTCCCAAGGCGAAAATCGAAGCTGTCATGAATCTTGGCTACAACTTGGATTCAAGGACGCCTGAGCTAATTGAAGAATTGATAGAGGGCTATCCGGACTCCCCTGTCGGACTTTGCCTTAAGGCCGCCCGTCTTTTTCGACTAAACGACTACCAGGAAGGTTCGGACGCCAACCTGAAAGCGGAATTCGAGTCGGTTTCAGAAGCTGCGATTGTCGAGGCAGAACGGTATTTAGAGCGCCATCCTTCGGATCCCCAAGCGCGCTACGCGGTGGCGATGTGCGAACTGAATCTGGCCCGGTACTATATCGAAAACGGGCGATGGTTTGCTGGTTTCTTCAAAGCCCGTTCTGGGTTGGGAAGTCTCAATTCCCTTTTGAAGGACCATCCGGATTTTCACGATGCCAAATTGCCCATCGGAGTAGCGAATTGCTTTCTCGACGAGGCTCCCGTCTATCTGAAGCCGATAGCGTTGCTATTGCGGTTTTCCGGCGATATGGAATTGGGACTTCGTCAATTGAAGGATGCGGAAGAGAAGGGGTTTCTGACTCGCTACGAAAGCCTGTACTACCAAGTAGGCGTGCAATGGGAGCTGCTCGAAGATCGCGAAAAGGCGAGCGTGATTCTCGATCGTTTTCTGGATCGGTTTCCCCGCAATGCGGATGCCTTGCTGATGCGGGCCATTCTGGATAGGCAAATGGAGCGACATGAGCAGTCGCTTGCTCAGTACGATCGACTGCTGACTCTGCCCGAGGTCTCCTATTTGGGGGACATGCGGGAGTGGGCGCTCTTCCAATCGGGATACGTTGCCCTGAAACTGGAAGATGGCGAAGACGCGCTCGCTCGAGCCAACCAAGTATTGGGCAGGGCAGGAAGCGATCGAGAGGAACTGAAGGCCTGGGCAAGCGTGCTGAAAGGCAATGCCTTGATTCATTTGAAACGAATCGACGAGGCGGAAGTCGTGTTGAAAGCGGTGAGACGTTCGGACAGCTCGGAGGCCTATAAGGCGGCTCGCAAAGCCTTGGAAAAAGAGCTGGCGGTGGAGAAAGAAGCGGAAAAGCAAGCCGACTAGTGAGGCGATTTCGGATGCTGTTTCGAGTGGTCGCGCATAGGCTCCAAATGAGTGACCACATGGGCGGGGGCGTCGATGGCGCTCATGATGCGCTGTTCGATTTCAGTCGCGATTTGATGAGTCTCTCTAATCGAGAGTTCATCTTGGAATAGCAGGTGGGCTTCGATTCTGTAGCCATCGCCGGTGGATAGGTGACGAAGGCCGTGGAAGTCGATGTTGAAGTCAGACTTCGCGTTTTCAAGCGTTTCGGTCAATATTCGGTCGATTTTCGGATGGGCTGTATCCAAGAGTCCATTAACGCTTCCCCTACGAGGCGAATGCCCATGATCAATATGTGAATAGCTAGGGCTATGGCGCATATGGGGTCGAAATAGACCCAGCCAGTTGCCCAAGTCAATGCAACGCCGGCTACCACGCCGAAGCTGGTCCAGGCGTCTGTCAGTACGTGTTTGCCATTGGCTTCTAGGATGAGCGAACGCTTTTTTCGACCTATCCAAATGAGGTAGCTGCCAAGAAATCCGTTGATGACGAGGGCGCTAGCCGTCAGCCAGAGGCCTGTATCCAAATTCTGAAGTTGAATGCCCTCGATCAGTTTTTTGATCGTTTCGTATAGGATGAAGAGGGCGGCTAGCGAGATCATGGCCCCTTCGAACCCGGCTGAAAGGAAGCTGATTTTGGCGTGTCCGTATCGATGCTCGTTATCGGCAGGCTTGGCGGCGATGCGAAGGCTATAGGCTGCGAATCCGACGGCGAGCACGTGGACGATCGATTCGGCGGCATCGCTGAGAATCGCGGTAGAGTTGGTGATCGCGTAGGCGATGAATTTGAGGAAAAACATGCCGATCCCCACGATAAGCGACAATCGCATGGCGAATCGTTTCTGGCTTTCGGGATCGACGTTCGAGTTTTCCACCAGCGAATTTTCTATGCGAGTCATGGTGATCGATCAAATCCTATCTGGTCGACCTCGCTTCAGACCAAAGTCGGATCGCTTTCGAGCTAGCCTATTTCGATTGTTTGGGAGCAGGTCCCCTTGACTGTCTCAGAGATTCGAGGGCAATTTACATTCCCTTTACTGCGAATTGTTTGGGGATGAGTCTCGCTGGTCGAATTAGCGATTGGAAGCCGCTGTTCTCAGTCAGTGGCCCACCAGAAATGCATTGCTCCCACAGTATTCCGCGCGAAATTGTAACGACTGTTCCTCACGCTTTAGCGGAACGATAGGACTTTTCAGGCTATGTTTCGATTCAAGCATGCTGGTGTGGCAATTGCGATTTTCGCTTCAGCAATAGGCCTGTGGCTGGCGTCGAGAGATGCAGGGCTGGAAAATCCGGCGAAAACCTGGAGCCTGGCAGAAGGAGCAGAGAATCAAACGACCTCGGTTCGTCCGTCTCTCCAAGACACTGATGGAGCAAATGATTTTTCAAGTAATGCTCGACCGATAGTTCTCGACCCTTGGGAAGGCCAAATCGTTCTTCACCGAAGCGAGCATCGGCTTGCTGGCAGTGAAGACGTTCGGCTCCTCAGACGCGTGGTGAAGAGCTCGGATATGCGTTATCCGATTTTCGCGCTGGAACGCCTGAGCTACAGCAAAGACCGCGTTTTGATCGAGCGGGAGACTATTCGAGAGCGAGCGGCTTTTCATTTCCTATTACAGCCAAAACCGCTAATCGAGGAAGAGCAGTTGAGCTTGGAGTTAGCGGCATTTGGATTGGAACTGGTAGAGCGCGTATCGGAAGTGGGGCCTTATGTGGTTCGTTATGCGAGCGCGGGTAATGATCCCGGAATTATAGAGGCGATCGTTCGCGAGTTGAATCGTTCGTATCACGGACATTGGGTTGAGCACGCGTCATTCGACTCGCTGAGACGTATTGCGAGAGTTCCCAATGACCCTCGATATCAGTCCGGAGAACAGTGGGGACTTGCTAATGACGGATCGATCCCGGGAGCAATTGCGGAGATCGACATTGAGGCTGAGGAAGGATGGGATCGTCGGGTCGATGCATCGGGCGTGGTAGTCGCGATTGTGGATACAGGCATCCGCTATACTCACGAAGACCTTGCGGACAACATGTGGGTGAACGAAAGGGAAATCCCTGGCAACGGTATCGATGACGATGGCAATGGCTTCGTCGATGATCGGCACGGAATGAATGCGTTGTTTTCCTCGAAACTCAAGGAGGGGGGCGATCCGATGGACGATAACGGTCACGGGACGCACGTGGCGGGTATCGTAGGAGCGGTCGGCGACAATGGCAAAGGCATTGCTGGAGTCGCTTGGAACGTTCAATTGATGGGGCTCAAGTTCTTGAGCGAAGAAGGGTCGGGATTGGATTCCGACGCGATTAGGTGCATGGACTACGCGGTAAGACAAGGAGCGGACATCATCAATAACAGTTGGGGGGGGCGTGGAGTGAATCGAGCAGTGGAAGACGCCGTTCGCAGAGCGAGGGATGCCGGCGTAATTGTTGTCGCGGCTGCAGGTAATAGCGGCATGAATCTCGATGAGGAAGCATACACTCCTGGCGGCATCGATTTGCCTAATGTGGTTACGGTAGGAAATCACGACTACAAGAATGCCTATCACTCCAGCTCCAGTTATGGCCCTTATACGGTTGAGCTGGCCGCTCCTGGCACGCGTGTAATGTCTACCTATCACCTCTCGGATACCTCGTATCGCGTTCAGACGGGTACTTCGATGGCCACGCCCCACGTGTCTGGCATTTTGTCTTTGATTCGCTCGGAGTGGCCCAATGAAAGCATTTACGTTTCGATAGAACGCCTGTTGCAGGGGTCGACGCGGGCTGATGGTTATGGTGGATCGACCCGCGCGGGAATGCGAGCGAGCTTGGCAGGGGCTATGTCGATAGAGCGTTTGGCGCCAGCGTCTCCAACAAGAGTTCGAATTTCCGCTCGCCGCGGCGTTGGGATAGTCAGTTGGAGTCACGATTGGGACAGACCCATCGAGGGGTTTCGCATAGAGCGGCAATTGAATAGAGGGGAGTGGGAACGCGTGGGCAGCGTCTCGGCAAGCGAAAGGCAGTTCGTAGATGAGAATACCAGCCCGTTATCGAATCATCGCTATCGCATCGTTGCCCATGGAGATGGAGGTTCATCGCTGCCCTCTCGGGTCGCGGTCTTGAATGAAGTCCTGAAGGAGAAGGCTCGATTCGATATAACGCTCCCAGCGAACGATCGAGACACGGGATATGGCGAGAGCGTGGCGATCGATGGAAATACGCTGGTCGTCGGTTCTCCGAGAGATGACGATGCTGGGGACGAATCGGGTTCGATTTATATTTACGAACGGACCGAAGGATCCTCGTGGAAATTCCGCCAGAAGGCGATCGCTTCCGATGGGAAGTCGCATGACTTTTTCGGAGCCAGTGTGGCTTTGGAGGGCGACACCCTTGTTGTAGGCGCCGCGGGCAATGACGTTCGGGGAATCGATGCGGGCGCGGCTTACGTCTTTCAGCGCGACGCAGCGGGACTTTGGAGGCAGACCGCTAAGTTGCATGGAGCCGAAACGCTGGCTCACGATCGATTCGGATCAAGTATTGGCTTAAGTGGAAATCGTGTTGCGATATCCGCTCGCGACGATGACTCGATGGGCGTCAACTCGGGAGCTGTTTATATCTTCGAACGAGGAGGAAAGGGCGAATGGAGGCAAGATTCCAGACTGTTGCCTCCCTCGGAAGAGGATCGACAGTATTTCGGTTGGTCGGTCTCGTTGCTCGGAGATCGACTCGCGGTGGGCACGAAAGGTGACGGCGATACTGGAATCAGTTCCGGGGCTGCGTATTTATTTTTCTATGACAATGATCAGTGGCGATTGAGGCGCAAGTTGGTTCCCGGCGACCTTGGAAGCTACGATGAGTTTGGATACAGCATTGCTCTCTCTGAATCCGGACTGCTGATTGGGGCTCCAGGCTTCGATGGCAGAGAATCGAATGAGGGAGCGGTCTATCTGTATCGAGAAAATGGCGATGAATGGAATCTGTCGGATCGATTCGCTCCAAACGCTTCGGAGCGCGATTTGCGCTTTGGATCTCGTTTGGCTCTGCGAGGGAATCGTATCGCTATTGCGAGCGAGGGGAATTCTGAAACTCATTTGTTCGAGCGAGTTTCTCAGGGAAATTGGGAAGAAGGACTCTCGTCTTTCGGCAAGAACCTGCCCACCCTGGTTGGCCAAAGCGTGGCTCTGGGCGATCGCGTGTTCAGTGTGGGCAATACGAGGTCTCCTGAGTTGCAATCGCTTTTCGAAACGCCATCCCGCCCGGTTTCTCTAAGAGTGGAAACGAATACGAATGGAGTAAGCCTGTCTTGGTCGCAGTTGGGCGAACCGGGAGGCGCGTTCGCAATCGAGCGACGCGCGTCTGGGACGCCGTCTTGGGATTTCATTGGCATTGCGGAAGAGGGGGCATCTCGATTCTTAGATGCGGCTGCATTTGGAAATAGCGCTTGGGAATATAGAGTTACCGCGATTGGCGGCGGCATCTCCGAGTCGAGTGAAGTTGTGGCAACTCCGGTATTGCCGTCGAGTCGGTTGGTGAACCTATCCGCCAGAGGTTATCATGGGGAAGGCGAGCGCGCTTTGATCCCGGGGTTTGCGATTAAGGGAGATGGCTTTGTGAAGACTTTGATTCGAGCCCGGGGGCCGGCCCTGTTGGATTGGGGAATTCGTGATGCGATTCTAAATCCCTCGCTCTCTATGCGGGATGCCGAGGGATCCGAAATTGCCGCCAATGAGGATTGGTTTGATGACTACACGCTGAATCGCATGCTCGAAGCGGAGTCCGCCTCGGGGGCGTCGTCGATCGCTCTGTTCGCGTCCGAATCGGCCCTAATAGGATCGTATGGAGAGGGTGTGCGTACGGCGATCGTATCCTCCCCAAACGATGAGGCTGGGTTCGCTCTAGCGGAGGTTTTCGAAATCGAGGAGGAAGTCCTGCCAGAAGCGCGCTTAGTCAATCTCTCGGCAAGAGGATATGTAAGCCAAGGGCAGGGGGTCTTAATCGGCGGTTTTACCGTGTTAGGCGACTCTCCGATGAGACTCTTGATTCGCGGTATTGGGCCTGGGTTGGAATCGAAAGGCGTTGTCCAATGGCTTGAGGATCCCAGGATCACGCTTTTCGACTCGGAGGGCATCGCCTTGGCTCGCTCCGATGATTGGCAAAAAAGTGGAGAGGGAGCGACGATTGAAGCGTTATCGGCAGAGGCGGGAGCATTCGAGTTGGCATACGACTCTAAGGACGCCGCCCTGATCGCGATAGTCCCGCCGGGCCTCTACACAGTGATATTGGACCCAAGTGATGGCCTTTCTGGAATCGGCCTGTTGGAGATTTACGAGACTCGTTAGCTAGCCGAGTGTCGAAACGAAGTCGCCGATGCGTTCGATCGCCTTGCTCAGTCGATCGCTTGAAGTCGCGTAGCTGAAGCGCACGTAGCCTTCGCCGTAGGCTCCGAAATCCGTACCCGAGACGCAGGCGACCCCTGCTTCGTTCAGCAACCTCTCGGCGAGCGTTGCTGAAGGGATGCCTAGCTCGGAGCAATTGAGAAAGGCGTAGAATGCCCCTTCGGGCAGATTGCAGCTCAAGCGGTCGATTCGGTTCAGGCCTCCGATGAAGAGGTCGCGTCGCTTTTGATAGCGGGCCACGATTTCCTCGATGTAGCGATCGCCTTGTTCGATGGCTGCTATGCCTGCCTTCTGAGTGAAGCCCGCGGTGCAGCCGACCGAGTGAGTTAGCAAAAGACCGACCTTTTCGGCGAGGGCTTCGGGCATGATGGCGAAACCCAATCGCCAGCCCGTCATGGCGTAGGATTTGGAGAAGCCATCGACGACGATGGTACGTTCGGCCATGCCGTCGAGATTATGAATGGAACGCGCTTTGAGATCGTCGTACACCAGGCGCGAGTAGATTTCATCGCTCATTACCCAAAGTCCTTTCTTTTGGGCGATCGATGCAATGGCTCGCAGGTCTTCGTCTGGAATGACGCCGCCCGTCGGATTGGCAGGCGAGTTGAGAATCAGAAGCTTGGAACGCTCGGAAATTCGGGCTTCAAGTTCGTCGAGATCGAAGGAAAAACTGTTGGATTCGATCAGGGGAATGGGAACGGGCTTCCCGCCCGCCAATTCGATGGCGGATCGATAGGAGGGAAATCCTGGATCCGGGTAGAGGACCTCGTCGCCCGGATCGATCAAGGCAAGCAATGGCAACAGGATGACAGGCTTGGCGCCAGGAGCGACTACCACTTGTTGGGGCTTGGCCTGGATGCCTCGAACGCGCTGGGCGTAATCAGCGATCGTTTCCCGAATATCAGCGTAGCCTTCAGAAGGATTATAGCGAGTGAATCCTGCGTCTATGGCATCCTTCGCGGCATCTACGATTTCCGGGAAAGTACTGAAGTCGGGTTGGCCGATTTCAAGATGGATGATATCCCGACCTTGCCGTTCGAGTTCGGAGGCCAGAGCCATTACGCGATAGGCCCCTTCCGGGCCAAGTCCTTGGATACGTGAGGCGAAATTCATGCAGCGCGTTCAAAGCGACATTGAGCCTTATTAAATGCAAATAAAAACCCGCGGCCTTCGATGGGCGCGGGTGGAAGGGCTCGAAGTGGAGGATGCCAGTCTAGAATCGAAGCGAAAGCGTGTTCAGCCTAAGCTCTTTGGGAGCGTCCAAGTCGAGGAAGTTCGTTTTAATGGCTACGGTTGAAATCCGATTGAGCGGATCCGAAGCGCTGGCGAGATATCCGTCGTAGCGATGTCCCTGGTCACTGAGAGGGTGTAGGTAGCGCTCCATCAGACGTTTTGTCAGCATCTGCTTCACATCGCCACCTAAGGAATCGTCGATTTGGAGCGAGTCGAATGGAGTTTGAAGGGCTAGGGTAAATCCTTCGATCGCCGGCTCGCTCGTGTTTCCTGCGGCGATGGCGAGCGTTTCTCCCGGTTCTGGGTTCGTCGCCCGAGCAAGGACAGTCGTCTCAGGGGCTGCGATTTCGAAAAATTCAGTTTCAGCCTTCGTTTCGATTTCGATTTTGGCAGCCGCGTTTGTGGCTACCTGGAAATCCGCCTCTTCTATAAGAGAATGGGAAGCGTCCGAGGGAGGCGCCGAGAGAGCTACGTCGCTCGAACGAGGAACGAGGGATTGCATGGCAAGAAATCCAATGGCTCCGCAGGAAGCTGTCGCGAGGCAAAGCGAACCCAACTTGCGAAAGCGAAGCCACATGCTCGATTCAAGACTCGGATCATCAACGGTTTGCTGCTGAAGCAGGAGGCGTTGCTTGATGCGAAGCTCGTCGTTGAACGAATTCCAGAACCTAGGCGTCGGTTTTTCCGAACGCTTGGCTTCCAGTAACTGGTCCAAGGTAAATTTGCCCCGAGAATTACGCATTCGGAGGTTTTAGACACACTAAGCCTACAAGCATTCAAAAATTTCCAGAATTTTTATAGGCCGTCCGTATCGAGGACTGAACCGGGTCCATTTAGTTCGCCCGGAGCGTACCTTGATAGGCTCACTCGCCCCTGTCTTGGAGGGCCGAGCCCAGCAAGGGTACGGCGTGACGCCGAATGAAAAGCACAATCGAGCAGGCTGCCAAAACGACTACGGCGAGCATCCCCAGAGTAAATCGTTCGCCCTCCCAGCCCAATGTCGTGAAATGCCCGATGATGGCGCCGGTCATGAGGGCGGACCCGAGCATCGCCCCGAAAGTGATGCTGGAGGGGATGAGCAGAAGGATGCAGGCGACCAGTTCTAGAATGCCGATGAGAATGCGGCCCTCCGGCTCCATATCGAGTTCGGTGAATAGCAGGACGGACTCTTTGGCGCCTCCGAATTTGTAGTAGAGCGTTTGCCCCATGATAACCACCGCTACGAGTTGGGCGATCCAGGAAACGATTTTGGAAGATGGACTGAGCATGGAAAGCGGGATTGGAAGTTATCGTTTTTGTACTACGTAAGCGTGAAGGGTGGAATCTTTCGGAACGTATAGGCGATCGAAAGACAGCTCTTGAATAGAGCGGCAGCCAGTCGAGCAGAGCAATTCGACCAAGTCGTGCTCCAGATTGTCGACGTAGTTCTTTATCCGAGCTGACTTGAGATCGATATCGAGGCCTCTTTGCAGGTCTGGATCGTGAGTGGTGATTCCCACGGGACAGGTGTTGTTCCCACACTGCATGGCTTGGATGCATCCTGCGGCGAGCATGAAGCCCCGGGCGGAGCTTATCGCGTCGGCCCCTAAGCAGAAGGCTATCATTTGCCGTCCGGGCCCGACCAGCTTGCCGGAAGCGATGAGCTTCACGCGGCTGCGAACGCCCAGTTCCGAGAGAATGTTGTGGGCTCGCTTCAGGCCGGGAAACAGTGGGATTCCGACTCGATCCATAAACGCTTTAGGCGCTGCTCCTGTGCCGCCCTCCGATCCGTCTACGGTAATCCAGTCGGGGAATGCGCTTTGGCGTTTCATCTCATTGACGAGTTCGCGGAATTCCTTGGAGTCGCCCATGCACATTTTAATACCGACAGGCAATTGAGAGACGTCCTGTACGCGCGCTATAAAACGAACTGTGCTTTCGATGTCTTTGCATTCGGCATGGCAGGGAGGCGAGACGACATCCTTGCCTATGGGCACTCCTCTTAATTTGGAGATCTCTTCGGTGATCTTTTCTTTGGGCAGGAGGCCGCCCTTGCCGGGTTTAGCGCCTTGGGAGAATTTAATCTCGATCATCTTGATCTGCGGTTTCGCCGCGAGCTCTCGAAGCTTCTCGTCATCCAGGAGTCCCTGTTCGTCACGCAGGCCGAATTTGGCGGTTCCCATTTGAAAGATCAGGTCGCAGCCCTCTTCGAGGTGGTATTTGGGATAGCCGCCTTCGCCAGTATTCATTAGAATGCCCGCCTCTCGAGCCCCTCTGGCAAACGTTCGAACGGCTCGCTCGCCGAGGGCTCCGAAGCTCATAGCGCTGATGATGAAGGGATGCTGCAAAGTGTAGGGATTGGCGCAATCGCGCATGTCCCCGAAGGTAACGGTCAATGGCTTAAGCTCGCTCTTGTCGATCGGGAATAGAGCGTGACGCACTTTGACTTCGGTGGAATCGAAGTTCTTGTGGGAGCCAAAGGACGAGGCCGAATTTATGTTCTGAGCCTTGCGGTAGACTTCCGAACGTTCGTTTCTATTGAAAGGGCGTTCTTCTGTGTCATTTAAAAACAAATACTGCCTTAACTCGGGGCCAATACTCTCCAGCACGTAACGGCCCTGGGCGAGAATTCCGAAATTGCGCAGCAACGAATGCCCTTTCTGTCCGAATAGGTAGAAGGCGTTGAGAACGGTAAGGAAAATGAACGCGACCGTCAAAAAGTGGAAATAGAATGAGATGCGAAGACCAGCCAGGAAAAACAGTCCAGCTAGTAGGGGAATGGCGATGTTAGCGAAACGCGATAGCTTGTGCAAGTTGACGACGAGTTTACCAGTCATAGCCATGGGAAATCTTGTGGGGTTGCGTGGTGGGCGAAGCGGCTGAAGATGAAATTCAAGACCGATTTTACGAAATGCGCGAGATAAATCTATTGACCATCGTCGTGGGCCTGAGGATACGGTCCTGCTGTACTAAACGGGGGAAGACTGAATTGGATTGCGGCGGATTCGCTCGCTTCTTTTGCCTATTTGAGGCTCTCTTTTCAGACGCAGTGGGAGGTAAGGATTGCCAACCTGTGATAGCTGGCGTTTACTCGTCAGGTCGACCTTCAAGCAGAGTCGAGCAAGCGTATGACGAAACGGTATTCATTGCAGTGGGAGTTGGGCCATACCAATGATCCAAGCGTCGAACCGGAGCATTGGATTCATGCGTCCGTACCGGGAGCGGCTCAGTTGGATTGGGGCAATGCCGAAGCATGGCCCGATTTTGGCAGGCGAACCAAGTGGAGCGATTCGGGTGGATGGAGAGCGTCTATTGGATTTATCGAACGCGAATTGACGCTCGGGATCTCGCTAAGGGCGAACGTCTCTTCCTGGTGTGCGAAGGGGTTGATTATCAGTTCCTCGTCAAGCTAAACGGGGTTGTCGAATATGCTCAGGAGGGTATGTTCACGCCGTTCGAGATTGAATTGACGAATCGACTTGAGAACGAAGCGCTGGTGGAGGTCATCATTTTTCCGGTTCCCGATTCGGGAGACTTTTCATCGCGCCAATCCGAAGGCAATGCCTCGGTCAAGCCGGTTGCCGGCTATGGCTGCGGTATACATCCGCGATTGCTTTCCTCTGGAATCTGGAAGTCGGCCTATTTGGAGAAGCGTCAATCGGCTTATATCGAGAGCGCTACGTTAAATTATTGGTTGGAGGAAGATCTTACCCAAGCCCACTTGGATCTGTCGGTTGAAATTCGGGGCGAGGGCGCGCAGACGGTTCAATGGGTCCTGAGCGATCCTAACGGGGAGGTGAGCGAGGCGCAGTCTATGGAGGTGGAGGAGGAAGAGGATCTTGCCATGAACGCCGAGCTGATCGACCCGTTGCTTTGGTGGCCTAATGGCATGGGTCGCCAAAATCTGTATACGCTTTTGATTTCACTTCACGACGAATCGGGAACGCTCGTGTCTCAGGTAACGCGCTCGGTCGGTTTCAAACGGGTGCGCTTGCTGCCGAATCCACTGCCGGAAATCGAACCCGGTAAAGCGGAGTCGCTGACCTTGGAGGTGAATAGGACGATCGTTTTCTGCAAAGGAGCTATCTGGGCGCCTGCGGAAATCTTCCCTGGCGTGATGGGAGGCGATACTTACAGGCCCTTGCTCGAATTGGCCAAGGCAGCCCATTTCAATCTTCTCCGGTGCTGGGGTGGCGGGCCGGTGAACAAAGAACCGTTTTTCGAGCAATGCGATGAACTAGGGTTAATGGTATGGCAGGAGTTTCCTTTGGCGAATAATCGATATTCCGAGACTCCCGAATTCTTGGATACGTTGAATCGGGAATCTCGTTCGATAGTTGCCGCTTTGAAATCGCATGTTTGCCTGACAATCTGGGGAAGCGGTAGCGAGCGATTCGATTCGGTCGATCGAATGAGCGAACAGCACCCTGCCTTGCGCCTGCTCAATGCCAATTGCTACGAGCTCGATCCTGAAACGCCTTTTATCGCTTCGTGCGCCCTCGTCGATTGGGGGAGCGAATCTAGACTGTTTCTGGATAGCGAGGGTTTCGAGTGCTTCGAGCGTATTCAGACCGTTCGCCGCGCGGCCTACCCTAGCTTTGGGTGTTCGGGAGTTTCTTCGGCCGACTACTTGCGTCGCTTCATGCCTGAGGAGGAGCTTTTCCCAGTGAAGGAAAGCGAGAGCTGGAAGGCTCATCACGCTGTGGAAGCAAGCGATGAGGATTCGGGCGCCTGGCTCTGTTTGGATACGATCGTTGATTATTTCGGTCGCCCTGAGTCGATAGAGGAAATCGTTCGTTATGGGCAGACTCTGCAGGTCGAAGGTTTGAAGGCGATGTTCGAAGAGATGAGACGGCAAAAGCCCGTTTGCTCGATGGCTCTTTGCTGGTGTCTCAACGAGCCTTGGCCTTCCGCAGCCAACAACAGCCTCGTCAATTGGCCGGCCGAACCTAAGCCGGCATATGATGCCGCTAGAAAGAGCTGTCGACCCATCCTAGCAAGCGCTTGCGTTCCCAAATTCGCCTGGAAAATGGGAGAGATCTTCGAGGCGGAGATGTGGATCCTCAATGATGCCTGGAGATCAGAACGGGGCGGTATGGTGGAAGCGTATTTGAAATTCGATGACGAAGAACGTTTTGCATTGGAATGGAACTTCGATTCGCTCGAACCGAACAGGAATCAGATGGGGCCGATTCTCAGAGTAACGATTCCACGATTGAAAGGGCAGACGTTTCAACTCGAGTTAAGAGTCGAAGCTCGGCCCGAGTGGAACTCACAATACGAGTTTTGCTACCAGGAAACTTGATGTAAGGGCGCGTTTTGATGCCTTCGCTGCCAGCCGATAAACGTTAACGTTGGCTAAGCGGTTGGCTGCTCGTTTGAGCGTCTCTTAATTCGTCCGTTTGGCAAATCGAGAGGGAAATGCTCCCAATCTCGTTTTCAGCGCTCTGGCCGATCCGGCCCGACTTCGCATTCTCGAGGCAGTAGCTCAAAGAGAGGCTAAGTCGGGGGAGTCTGCTCCTTTCAGGGCATTGGCTTAAGCGATATTCAAGCATTTGTTGATGATGGAATCCGCGAATTGGGTAATGCGAGTTAAAGAGGAATAGGGGCAGCGCCTCGACCGCTATCCTGATGGGGAATATCTGTAGATCGACAGGTCGAACAAATTCGTATTGTCAGTTTTGCGACAAGCTTGCTTGGGTTTTTGGATATCAATCGCTTCGGCAATCTCGGTTGGTCGGAATTCCTCGACAGCTTGCATTTGCGGTTTGAATTTCGCTTTCGAGCCTGAATGATCGAACCTCTATATGCCTCGGCAAGCGATTTTTATACTAACGGATACGCAAGGGACGGATGTCATCGGATGCTATGGGCGTCCGGAAGTGCGGACGCCTCGAATCGATCGAATGGCTTCGGAGGGAATTCGCTTCGATAGGGCTTACTCGACGCAGCCGGTTTGCGGTCCTGCCCGATCGGCGATTTTCACCGGTTTGTATCCTCATTCCAACGGCGTTTTGGGCAATGACATGGCTCCTGCTCTCGATGCCAAGACATTGGGGCAACGTTTATCGGATTCGGGGATTCGGACAGGTTACGTGGGGAAGTGGCATTTGGATGGAACGGACTACTTCGGGAATGGCGTTTGTCCGGAGGGGTGGGATTCGGAGTACTGGTTCGACGGCCGCTGCTATCTCGATAGCTTGGATAGCAAGGAGGAGCGCGACTTCTCGCGTCTCGTTCCCACAGCCAAGGATATGCGGGATGGCGGATACGACGAGGGGTTTACAATGGCCCACCGTAGCGTTGATAAGGCCATGGACTTTATCGAACGCTATCGCGACGAGGATTTCTTCCTGGTCGTGTCGATCGACGAGCCGCACCATCCCTTCATTTGTCCAGCGGAGTTCCTCGAGGAATTCGAGGGGTTCGAATTCAAGCTAGGGCCGAATGGCAATGACGATTTGTCGGACAAGCCTCAAAGCCAACGGGACTGGGCGAATCACGTTTCCGAGTTCATGGGCGATGGAGACGTTTTTCGTCTCGATCCTTTCTTCGCATGCAACAGCTATTGCGACTACGAGATTGGAAGGTTGCTGGATGCCATCGACAAATGGATACCAGAGGCTTTGACGGTATATACTTCGGATCATGGAGACATGCTAGGGGCTCATCGCTTGCTCGGCAAAGGCCCGACCATGTACGACGAGATCGCCAATATTCCCTTTGTAGTAAAATGGAAGGGGCGCGCTCCCGCCGGCGCGGTTGTCGATCGACCGGTATCCCATATCGATTTGACGCCCACTTTCCTCGATTTCTTTGGTAAGGAGATTCCAGAGATTTTGCATGGAGAAAGCCTAGTATCCACTTTTCAAAGTCCGGATTCCTGCGATCGCCAACAGGCGTTTTTGGAGTTCAATCGCTTCGAGCTCGACCATGACGGTTTTGGGGCGTTTTCGCCCACGCGTTGCGTTGCTACTGAGCGTTACAAGCTGGCGATCAATCTCACCGACAAAGACGAACTGTACGATCTGGAAACGGATCCAGGTGAAATCCGAAACGCGATTGACGATGAGTCGCTTGCCGAAATTCGAGATCGACTGCATAATGAAATCCTCGCTTGGATGGACGATACGCGCGATCCCTTCCGTGGGCCTCAATGGAAGAATCGTCCCTGGCGCGATCTCGGAGCAAGCTCATGGGGCGGGCCTACTCGTCCGCGCCCGAGAGATGGATACAATCCGCATTCGTTGCTTTACGATACGGCGGAAGAGATCGATCGCTTAGTTTACGACAAGCATTAAGTCGACCTTCCCTCGAAGCGTTTATGGGACGGCAGCCGGTTCGGGTGAGGCAGTTTCGTTCTTCGCGTTAAAGTTTTTCGGCGGGTACGACTTCGCAGAAGCTCGGCTGGGCAATTGGCACGTTCATCGCTGGGCACTCGCTAGGCTTTTTCGGATACGTAGCGAACGTGGAGCAAGCGCCCGAAACGGTTCAAGGAATCAAACTGCTGATGAGCTTCATTCCTTCTGGAATCGCGTTTGCCAGCGCAGCCGTGGCGCTCTCCTACGGAATCACGCCGGAAGTTGCGCGGCGAATAGAAACCGACTTGGCCGAGAGGCGAAGGGCGGAGGCCTAGCCTACAGGCCCGCGTAGGAGCGCATTTAGATTCGTTCGATAGCGATCTTGACGATCGAAACGTCTTCCACAGGCTTGTCGCCCGACGAGGTCTCGACGTTTTGAATGGCCATGGCTACGTCCATGCCTTCGATGACTTTGCCGAACACGGTGTGTTTCCCGTTGAGCCAAGGGGTGCCGCCTTCTTTGGTAACGATGAAGAATTGCGATCCGTTCGTGCCAGGGCCCGCGTTTGCCATGCAAAGCGTGCCGTAGTCTACTGAACCGATGAGAGTGGGACGTTCCACTTTAGCGTCGGTCCCAAGCAGAGACTGAAGCTCTTCGACGGTTTTGCCGACGAGAGGGGTGACGGAATTCGAGGCGCGAATTTCGTCGAACAAAGCGGCCACTGCTTCGATTGGGCTCTCGCCCTGGTGCTCTTGCAAATGGGGGCGAAACAAAGCGTCGAATACGGCGTTGGCGGTTTCGTCGTCTTCGATTTTGCCGGTGACGGGGGTCAATTCGGGCTGAAAGCGAGTGATCGCTTCTGTCGAGCCGAGCATCTTCTGAATATCTTCGACGGTTTTGCCGATAAGCGGTTCAACGCTTTGAGCGGTCTGCATTTCCTGAAAAAGCGCGGCGATCTCCGCAATCGGACTTTGACCTTGGTTTTCCATGAGATGAGGACGTAACAGCTTGCTGAATACTTCGTTCGCAGTATCGGCGTCGGCGATCTCGCCTTCGAGCGGCACTACCTGGCCGGCGTAACATTCGTCTTGGAATTGATACCCGGGCCCACCTGTGCCCGTTCCTTGCGGGCAGCCGCCCTGAATCATGAAGTCCTTGATGACTCGATGGAATACGAGGCCGTCATAAAAGGGCTCGTTTTTCTCTTCGCCTTCCGGCGATGTCCAAGTCTTGCTGCCTTCCGCAAGCCCAACGAAGTTGGCGACCGTTATGGGGGTCTTGTCCTCGAAAAGCTCGATCACGATGGTACCTTTGGTGGTCTCCATACGGGCGACGAGCGTCTGGGGCTTCTTGGAGCAACCTGCGATGAATACCGCGATTGCGAGGCCGACGAGAGCGAGGGGCTTGGCTAAGGGACTTGTCATAGGGGGCGTAGTAAGCGCTGGGCTTTCTGGCGGGGCAATAGCAATTTGCGAGCTTGCTTGCTTTCCTTAGGCCACAGGTTCACTCGCCCAACAGTTCTTCCAGCTTCTCGGCAAGCTGGTCGCCTCGTAGATTGCGAGCGATGATCTTGCCTTCCGCATCGAGCAGGAAACTCATGGGGAGCGCTGAAACGTTGTAGGCTTTGGCCATGGGCGAGTTGAGCCCTTGGAAGTCGGAAATTTGGGGCCAGGTCACGCGATCGCGCTTGGAGGCCATTGACCAAATAGGCTCGTTGTCGTCTAGATTGACGCCGAAAACTTCGAATTGATCGCGGGGGTACTTTTCCCGCAGTCCAATGTAGTGACGATTTTCGACGCGACAAGGGACGCACCAGGAAGCCCAGAAGTCGACAAGGGTGAGGCGTCCGCGATAGTTCGCGAGCCGAAGCGATGCTCCGTCGAGCGAGGTTCCTTCCAGAGGAGCGGCTTCCGCCCCGATAGCAGTTCGGCGAAATCGATCCAGCCGGGCTTTCATGCTGCGGGTAATGGCAAGCTTAGGGCGCTTGGCTTCGAAATCGCTGAAAAGGGCCTCGAGTTCGGATATCCGGTGGTCGCCATCCCAGCGAAGCGAGGTCGCGTAGAGGGCAATCGAGTTTCCGATCTTTTTCAGCGTGAAGTCGTTAAGCTCGCGGCGATGGGCCAAATAGCCCTGCACTTCGCCCTCGGATAGCTCGGCCATGCGGGCCGCGGGGACGTTGCCTGCATCCTTGGCTGCGTTGAGAGCCGCCCTCGGCGCATAGACGAGTCTCTGCAGCGAGTCTCTGCGGAAGATTTCGTAGGCGATGAAGGCGTCTGTATCGGGAGAACCCGAGATTCGGAAGCCGCTGGGATGGGAGGAATCCGGGTCAATTTCCACTGATTGCGACTCGGCGATTGCCAAGGGGATGAGGCTTCCGTTGGGAAGTTCGAGGTAGAAAACGCCTGCTTCGCCTTCGATCGTGGCGCTGAACGAACCGGATGGGTCAACCTCGATAGCGGCCTCAAGGCTTCGCGATCGCAGGTCCAGATCTTCTCGCAGGAGGCGCAATTCGGCATCCGCGGCTAAGGGCAAATTCCCGGAAAGACTGAATTCGGCATGAACGGCCGCCGAAAGGAGGGTCAAGGCCGCTGGGAAAAATAAGGATTGAGCGAGGGTCTTCAAAACGCGTTTCAATTGTCACTCCAACAACGCGTCGAAGGGAAGGATGATTTCCAAAGGGCGGTCAATTTGCCCCTTCGCGAAAAAGTTAGCATTAATTGGAGATCTTGGCTCGTAGAGAACTCGTTATACGCAAAGATTGCTTTCGACCTCTTCCATTTCCTCGCATGTTTCGCTTTCGCACGGTTTTTCTCCTCGCCGCTATGTCGATCTCGCTTGCCGTTTCCGGCCAATCCCTGACCTCTTCCGAGATCCTGCGCGAGCTGCGCCAACTCAACACCGTAGGCTCCGTATTGTACGTCGCTGCCCATCCGGATGACGAGAATACCGCTCTTCTGGCTTATCTGGCTTTGGAGGAGCGTCTCGAAACGGTCTATTTGTCACTCACGCGGGGGGGAGGCGGCCAGAACCTAATCGGACCTGAATTGAAGGAAGGTCTGGGCGTAATTCGAGCTAACGAGCTCCTGCAGGCTCGGCGCATCGATGGCGCTCGTCAGCGATTCACGCGAGCGCGGGATTTCGGCTATTCCAAAAATCCCGAGGACACCCTCGAGAATTGGAGCGAAGAAGAGGCTCTGGGAGATGTGGTGTACGCGATCCGTTCGTTTCAGCCCGATGTCATCATCACTCGATTCAATCCCCAGGCGGGTCCCACTCATGGGCATCATACGGTTTCCGCTCAATTGGCCCTCAAGGCGTTTTCGGCAGCGGCGGATCCGAGTCATTTCCCGCAACAGCTCGATGAACTGGAGCCGCACCAAGCGAAACGCATTTTCTGGAACGGATATGGCCGTCGACGCGGGGGCGATTCTAGTGGCGAGACCCGTGAAATCGTCGAACTCGAAATCGGAAAATACAATCCGTATTTAGGAACCTCCTACACGGAGATCGCCGCCCGCAGTCGGAGCATGCACAAGAGCCAGGGCTTCGGTCGGGCGGGGCAGCGCGGACCTCAGCTCGAAAAACTGGTCTTGCTGGAGGGAGCGGCAGCCAATGGCGACTTCCTCAATGGCATCGATACGAGCTGGAGCCGCTATCCGGGAGGCTCTGCTGTGACGAAAGCTCTGGAACGAGCGATCGAGACCTACGATGCTTCCGCTCCTTGGAAATCGGCCTCCCAGCTGGCCCGCATTCTGGATCTGCTTGATGGCATGCCGAACACGAATGCAGTTCGCTCCAAACGCGAAGCGGCCGAGAGATTGCTGATCGCTTGTCTTGGATTGCATATTCAAGCCGTTTCGGACCGACGAGAGGTCCTGCCCGGCGAGACGATTGCGGTTAGCTTGGAAGCGATCAATCGATCTCCAGCGATGGCTCGGATGACGGGAGCGTCTCTCCGCTTGTTCGATAGCAAGACTTGGCCTGAATATCGAAGCTTGGTCGAAAGCGACGCGGCGGACCGAGATTTGGGGGAAGGCATGCTCGAACGCGTCGAAGTTTCGGTTCCGCTTCCCGAAGATGCCCCCTTGTCCCAACCTTTTTGGTTAGAACAAACGCCGGGGACGGGACGGTACGCATTCGACAACGATCGTCTCCTGGAGCTTGAGACCGTTCCGGCGCCGCTGCAGGCGGCCGTGTCGTTGCGGATCGAGGGCAGGGCGCTGAACTTTGTCGTTCCTGTCGAACGCGTGACGAGCGATCCGGTGAAAGGAGAAGTCCGCGAAACCGTAGCCTTGCGACCCCGCTTAAGCTTGGAGCCGAATTCGAGTGTCGCCTTGTTCGAGAGCGATGGTCCCAAGCGGATCGAAGTGATTGTCAGCAGCGATTCAGGACCGATTTCCGGCGTTTTGGAAGCGGAGGCTCCCGAAGGATGGACCGTTTTTATTCCTGATGCGAATTTCGAGCTGACTCAGCGATCGCCTCGACAGGTCATAGCGGTGGATGTGGCGCCGCCGTCCGAAGCCAGCCAAGGCGTTTTGAGCTTTCGTGCCATCGATAGCGAAAATCGTCGATTCGAACAGAAGTCGATGCCGATCGATTACGAACATATCGGGCGACATGCAATTCTCTCGCAGGCGGAAACGCGCTTGGCCCGGTTGGATTTGTCTCGAGCAGGAATTCGTATCGCGTGCATCGAAGGCGTGGGCGACACCGTTCCCGCCGCCCTGAGCCGAATCGGATACGAGGTGGATTTGATATCGGTCGATGAAATAGAGCCTGGTCGATTCGACGAGTACGATACGGTTGTCCTTGGACCCCGAGTCTTCGACGCTCACGCGGGACTCGATAAGCGATTCGACGCGTTGTTGTCCTACGTAGAGCAAGGCGGCACTTTAGTATCGCAATACAATACCACGAGCTTTCGGGCCAAGTCGCGTTTCAGTTCTCCGTATCCGCTGAAACTGTCCAGAGAGCGCGTTTCGGAGGAAAAAGTAGAGATGCGAATTCTCCAGCCGGAGCATCCGTTTTTCAATTTTCCCAACAAAATAGGGTCGCCCGATTTCGATGGCTGGATTCAGGAGCGAGGGCTCTATTACGCGTCGTCATGGGACGATAACTACGATGCGTTGGTGTCCGCTAACGATCGCGGCGAACCGCCCAGGGATGGCGGATTGTTGGCGACTCGTTATGGCAAGGGCTGGTACGCCTACACGGGACTTTCTTTTTTCAGGCAATTGCCGGAAGGCCATCCGGGCGCCATCCGACTCTTCGTAAATCTAATCTCTCTCGGACATGGACATGGAACTCGATAAGGAAAACGCTTCGCAGGACGAAAACGAAGACTCCAAAGGCTGGACGATTCTCTATGGAATTGTGGTGGGAGCCCTGGCGGGCCAAATCGTTTTCTATGCCTGGCTGACAAGCGTATTCGAATAGATCGAGATGAGTCCTTTCGATATCGCAACTCTAAGCGCGACCTTGGTCGCCATCGTATTCTTCGGCGTTTGGAAGACGCGTCATGACCGCGAGCTAGGCGAGTTTCTCAAAGGAAGCTCGAACCATTGGGGGACCATTGGCCTTTCGGTGATGGCGACCCAAGCCAGCGCGATCACTTTCCTTTCCACGCCGGGACTGGCCTACGACAGCGGCATGGCCTTCGTGCAGAATTATTTCGGCATGCCGCTCGCCTTGATTCTCATCGCGGTGGTTTTCGTGCCGATGTATTACAAGCTGAACCTGTGTTCGGTCTACGAATTTCTAGAACATCGCTTCGACGCGAAGACGCGCACATTGGGTAGCGTGATTTTCCTGATACAACGCGGCTTTTCCGCTGGCATTACGATTTACGCTCCGTCGATCATTCTTACGAGCGTTCTCGGGTGGAATATGAATGCGACGGTTATTGGCGTCGGGTGCGCGGTGATTCTATACACAGTAACCGGCGGTTCGCATGCGGTCAGCCTGACCCATAAGTATCAAATGACCGTCATAATGACGGGTATGGCGATCGCTTTCGGAATCGTAGTATACAAGATTTCCAATCACGCGAGCTTCGTTGAAAATCTGAATATAGCAGGGGCGTTAGGTCGATTGAATATCGTCGATCTTTCCTTGGATATCGACAAACGCTACACGCTTTGGTCGGGTCTTCTGGGAGGGTTCTTCCTGTCGCTTTCCTATTTCGGGACGGATCAATCCCAAGCTCAGCGTTACATGTCGGGACAGTCGGTGCGGGATAGTCGCTTGGGACTGATGTTCAACGCTCTGCTTAAAGTGCCGATGCAGTTCATGATTCTCCTGCTCGGCGCCTTAGTGTTCATTTTCTATCAGTGGGAAAAGCCGCCCGCTACTTTTCTTCCCGAAACGATGGTTCAGGAGCTCGTGGATACGGAATCGGATGCCTACCGGAATCTCGAGAATGCATTCGAAGCGACGTTCGAAACGCAACAGACAGCCTTGAAGGACTATGTTGCCGCGTTGCGTTCGGGCGACGAGGAGAGGATGGAGATGCTTAAGGCGGATGTAGAGGCTTCGGGCGCGGAGATTAGAGAGGCGAGGACGGATCTCAAGAGGCACATAGCCGATGTTTCGGGCGAGGCGAGTATGAAGGATTCCGATTATGTATTCATTCATTTTATACTGAATGAGTTGCCGACGGGGTTGATAGGACTGCTGATCGCGGTTATTCTTTGCGCGGCGATGTCGTCAACGGCCTCGGAGCTTAGCGCCTTGGCGACGATTTCCACGGTCGATTTCTATCAGCATCGTTTCGTTAAGGACCGAGGCGAGCGTCACTACATGAAGGCCTCCCGCATCTTTGTCGCTATCTGGGGCCTTTTGGCGATCTTGTTCGCATTGTTCGCGAGTATGGTGGAGAGTCTGATTGAGGCGGTGAATATCGTTGGCTCGCTCTTCTATGGGACTGTGCTGGGGCTATTCTTGGCCGCCTTTTTCATCAAACGAGTGGGCGCTCACGCGGCATTTATCGCCGCGATTATCGCTCAGCTTTCAGTGTTGACGCTGTACTTTACGAACTTCGTGGAAATCGGCTATTTGTGGTATAACCTCATCGCTTGCTTCTTGGTTATCGTGACGAGCCTTGTTATTCAGGCGGCGATCGGAGAACGGAAGGCCTAATGTCGGAGCCGGTCATTTGCTTCGGGCAACAGCCATGCGGGATCTTTCCGAATCGCTTCGTATTCGCGAAGATCAAGACAGCCCTACGATTGCAACGGGAGATTGGCGGGCGAGTCGTCTTTTTCTTCCACGACAGCGATCATGATTATCGGGAGACCAATGCGATCCTAGTGAACCGTCACAGTGGCAAAGAGGAACGAATCAATTTCGATGTCGCGAATAAGATCCAGAAGCGCTTTTCGCCGCTTTACTGCAAGACGATCCAGGAAGGCTGGAGAGAAAAGACGCTTCGGCGATTGCCGAACTTGGTCGATCGTCCCCTCGTTGAGCGTTTCGCTTCCGTGCAAGAATCTCGAGTAGCCGATTTTTGCCTTGAGATGTACCGCTCGATGGGATTGCTGGAAGGCGTCGAGGTCGCTCGCTCGAGCGATCCAGAATTCAGAGAAAAGGCGATCGATGTGGAAGACTATTTCATCGACACGCCTTATGAGGGTGAAATCGTGCGGGCGAGATATCGCGAAGGTGGATACTGCTTATACAAGGGAGGAAATTGCTATGTTGACGTTGAGGCTTCGTCGCCGAGCAAACGCCAGATCAGTCCGACTCGCGATACGCGGTTGCGTTGGATGCAATCGGTGATTCATTGTACTCACTACGTGGCAGGCGAAGGCGAAATCAAATACTTGAATAAGGACGACGCTCCGGAGATCGAGTATGTTCAGCGCGACTTTATTGAAAATTGCGGAGCGGCTTATACCCATTGCGAACATGAATGGTAAGCGAATATTGGCAGTAGGGGCTCACCCCGATGACATCGAATTCGGATGCGGGCCGCTGCTATTGGACGCGGGGGAACGCGGGGCGTCGATTAGCCTGGCAGTGCTTTCCCGCGGAGAAGCGGGTACGTTTGGCGACCGAGTTGCCCGCGAAGAAGAAGCTCGGTCGGCAGCGGAAATGATAGGAGCGGATATCCACTTTCTCGCGACGGCGGGCGATACTCGACTGCGGGCTGACTTGGATACGACGCTTCAGGTGGCGAAGCTAATACGTCGATTCAAGCCCGATTTGATTTTGTCGCCTTCCCCTCATGCCAATCAGCATCCGGATCATCGCGAAACAAGTCGCATCGTCCGGGATGCCTATCGTTTGGCGCGCTACGGGAAGACCCCGGGCTTAGAGGATCTCGAACCGCATAAGACAGGGACGTTTCTGTTTTACGATATTTCCAGCGAGGCTTTAGGCGGCGCCGGGCTGACGCCGATTCTCGTCGATATATCCTCTCAAGTCGAGCGCTGGAAGGAGCTGATGCAATGCCATGCCAGCCAGGTAAGCAATCTCGACTACATCGACCTCCAGCTTTCTCGCGCCAGAACGCTCGGTATTCAAATGGGCGTCGACGCGGCGTTGAGAGTATATTCGGAAGGTCCCTTGCTGCTAGGATCTGCAGAAGATCTGATGGGAGCGAAAAGCCCAAGATTGTAAAGGGATGCGCTCTCGGATCGTGAGAACAGGCAGACCTGCCCTGAATGTATGAACGACGCTCTGAAGATCGCATTGCTTTGCCATCCTACTGTGGGCGGTAGTGGCATATTGGCTACGGAGCTTGGGCATCGGCTCGCGGCTCGCGGTCATGAAGTTTTCGTTATTTCCGAGCGCCCGCCGTTTCGCATGCAGGAAGATGTCCCTGGAGTGCATTTTTGCGAATCGACTCCGGTTGAGTTCCCGCTTTTCAAAAGCCCCGATCATACCTTGCCCTTAGCCACTCGAATAGCGGAGGTATGCTCTCATCATGAGATCGATGTGGTGCATGCCCACTACGCCATTCCCCATACCGCCGCTGCTTGGATCGCAAAAGAACTCATCGGGGCGGCAGCGCCCCCCATTATTACGACATTGCACGGCACGGATATCGTTTATTTGGGGGCGATGGCCGAGTACCGACCTTTGCTGCAGCATGTATTAGAGGCGTCCGATAAGGTGACCTGCGTTTCGAGCAACCTGAAGGAGCGAACTTTGGATCTGTTTTCATTGGAGAAGGACATCGAGGTGATTCCGAATTTCTTCGAACCGAAACCGGTCGGACGATCTCGGGAGTCGATCCGATCGTCACTAGGCATCGGCGACGAGCCGTTGGCTCTGCATGCTTCGAATCTTCGTTCGATCAAGAGAGTGGATCTATTGCTCGACGCGTTTCAGGCGACCGCCCATAAGCACGACGGCAAGCTGCTGATTCTTGCAGGAGCGAACTCGGACCGGATAGCTCCTGAAATCGAAGATCGGGGGCTGCAGGGACGCGTGGTCGTAGAGGACGACGTGTATGAAGTGGACGACTACTACGCGGCTTCCGATTTTACGGTCTACTCGTCCGAGTACGAGAGCTTTTGCTTGGGCATCCTCGAGGGCATGCGTCATGGCCTTCCGAGCGTGTCCTTCGATGTTGGCGGAATCTCCGAAGTAGCTCTCGATGGAGAGACGGGACTCCTGATGCCTTTTGGCGATGCGGATGGCTTGGGCCATGCGATTGCGCGGCTGGCGAACGATGAGGAGCAACGGAGGCGAATGGGTCAAGCGGCGATGCGTCGGGCGATCGATTGCTTTTCCGCGGATGTAATCGTGGATGCCTACCTTGAGGCCTATCGAGACGTTCTCTGATTTGGTGATCTAAACCATTGCGTCGTGTTGGAGCTGTGTTATATATCGTTGGATTATGAGACTCTGTATACCCCTAATCATCCTGGCATCTAGCTGCCTATCCCTGGCTCAGAATTATCCCTCAGCGGATTGGCAAATCGAAACGGCCTTGCTCGCCGCTCCGGAAGCCGAGCGAGACGAGGCGACGGTTATGGGCTACAAAAGCGACGGCAGTCTCGCTGTGTTGAAGCAGGGTTCGAACGATCTGATTTGCTTAGCGGACGATCCGGCTCGAAAGGGGTTCAGCGCCGCTGCCTACCATAAGAGCCTCGAGCCGTTCATGGCCCGAGGGCGCGAGCTCAAAAAGGCAGGCAAGTCGGCGGACCAAATTTTCCAGATGCGCGAAGACGAGATCAAGTCAGGCAAGCTGGCAATGCCCAAGCAAGCGCTTCTGCATGTCATGACGGGACAGGTGGATGACGAAACGAAGGCCATCGTAAATGCCCACGTGCGTTGGGTCTTCTACATTCCATTCGCGACAGCCGAAAGCACAGGATTGCCATTGGCTCCGATTTCGCCGGGCGCGCCTTGGATCATGAATCCGGGAACGCATAGAGCGCATATCATGATCACGCCGCCCAAGAAAAAGGTTGCGAAAACGGTCAAGAAGTAGCGCGGAAGGGCGCAGCCGATCCGCTTGGCGAAAGTTACAAGGCTTTCTCGACAGCGGAACGAAGCGCGCTCGCTTCGATGACGCCTGAGTGGCGCCAGCTCTCCTCGCCATCGACGAAGATGGCGAACACGGGCACGCCTTGCACTTGGTAGCGTTCGGCCAGGTGGGGGTTGGCATCCAAATCGATGCGAATGATCCCTGCTTTGTCTCCGAGCTCTTTTTCTAGCGCGTCGACGATGGGAGCCATCTGTTTGCAAGGAGCGCACCAGGGAGTATGGAAGTCGACGAGAGTGACTCGATTCGACTTTAGGCTTTCTTCGAATTGGCCTTGAGAGAGGGCGGGCGCAGATGGCTTGGCGGCTCCACTGGGCTTTTCGGTTGGGAGTTTCGCCTTGTTCCAGGCGCCTATGCCTCCGAGGAGATTGTGGACTTCGGCAAATCCATTTTTCTTCATCATTTCGGCCGCTCGAGCGCTCCGACCGCCTGAGCGGCAGTAGACGTAGATTGGAATGTCCTTGCGCATCAGATTGAGCTTTCGCTCGAAATCGTCGTCGTAGAAATTGAGAATGCTGGCTCCTGGAAGGTGCCCTTGAGCGACTTCGTCAGGGGTACGTACATCTAGAATGATGCCGTCGCCCTGTTCGATTAATTCGAGAAACTTCTCGGGAGAGTCGTTCTCGAAATGATCGTCTGCCCGCATTCCCTTTGAGAGGAGCGCGGCGCCGAGGATTATCAGGAGCGAGCGAGCAATGTAATTCATGGAAGCAGTATGGATGACGGAGCCCCTTGAAATC
>Ga0208127_1000005_pt1 | contig 124758 bp, 117 predicted proteins | sample ETNtaG_6_FD_185751 | JGI IMG/M metagenome (GOLD analysis project Ga0208127, IMG submission 185751) | Marine microbial and viral communities from oxygen minimum zone, Eastern Pacific Ocean - ETNP201306SV45 (SPAdes) (version 2) | ecosystem: Environmental > Aquatic > Marine > Oceanic ... | reverse complement strand
TCTGCTATCCGGCAGGCGCTCCGCATCAGCTAACAAAGTCGATGAGTTGACAGCTACGGCGAGTATTAGTCCAGCTATTCCGCTGAGAAATACTTTCCCTGCCGGAAAGCCGGCGTCGTCGGGTTGCAGGTCAGATCCGGTGGTGGTCTTATCTTTCATCAGAATTGGAAGTAGATAAAGGGGGCAACTCCCTCCGGCCCGAACAAGTCGATTAAGACGAGTCCGCATCCGAAGGCTAAGCCCTGCGTCAATACTCTTTGCTTACTCAGGCGCCTTTTCACTTGCTCAGACCTCGAATACGGGAAAAATTGTGCAACCAAGATCCCAGCTATACCAAGGATTATTAGCGCGTTCGTTAGCTCTACGGAACTGGGCAAGCTCGCGATCGCACTAAAGACATCTAGCGCCGACGCCAGAGAGTCCGCCCTGAAGAACACCCAAGCGAAACAGACGATATGAAAAGTTGCCAGCCAGCGAATTCCAGGATGGGTTTGCCTATTTGGCAACATTCGCTCTACAGCTAGCGCTATTCCATGGATAAGGCCCCAAATTACGAAATTCCAGGTGCTGCCATGCCACAGGCCGCCCAAGATCATGGTGAGAAGTAAATTGCGATAGGTTTCCACTTCCTTCCCACGGTTACCCCCTAAAGGGATGTAGAGATAATCGCGTAACCAAGATGACAAGGTTATGTGCCACCTTTGCCAGAATTCTCTGAGAGAAAGCGCCCTATAAGGACGGTCAAAATTGGTTGGGAATCTAAATCCCAGGAGTAAAGCAACGCCGATTGCTATATCTGTATAACCAGAAAAGTCGGCATAGATCTGAATGGCATATGCATACACCCCCAGCAGCACGTCCTGGCTGCTGTGGCCCTCGGGGTTTGCGAAAACATCATCGACGATTGAGCTGGCAAGCCAACTGGATACAACGACTTTTTTGAATAAGCCCCGAAGAATTAGCTGAAAGGCTTCTCCCGAGGCCACTTGTCGCGGATCCGGATGGTTTCTGATTTGAGGCGCCATTTCAGCAGCGCGCACTATGGGACCAGCCACAAGCTGCGGGAAAAAGGAAAGGTAGACAGCGAAATCGAGCATCGACATCGGCTTGATGACTTTTCGATTGAGGTCGATCACGTAACTCATGGCTTGGAAGGTGAAAAATGAAATTCCCACTGGCAGAGTCAATTCCAACAATGGAATGGTCGCTCTACCACCCAATAGATTCGATAGCTCCACAGCGAAAAAGTCGTAGTACTTAAACACGCCTAAGAGCACTAGGTCCAGGGCTATAGCTACTCGCATCCAGCTTCTAGCCATCTCTTTACTTCCGGCATAGAGATGTTTGTCTATCTGAGATCCCGCCACCCAATTGGAACCAATTGCCCACAAAAGGAGGAAGACGAATCGCCAGTTCCACCAGCCATAGAAGAAAAGGCTCGCTCCCAACATGACGATTTTCCATATCAAAGGGTGCGGACGCGTCAACCAGTTCAGAAGAAAGACAACTACGAAGAAGAGACCAAAGGCCAAGGTGGGAAAAAGCATCTGTTTACCGAATGGGGAAAGGGCAAACGCTATCGTGCCAGATAAGGCAGGGTGGCTCAGTGCGCAACACTTCATCAAGACTTTTAGTTCAGCCAGAGGCATGGCTCAACGTCGATCCAGATCCGCGCACTCGGTCTGCCTTAGATCAACTGATCTCAACTCCTGAATTACTTGTTTCTCACTTCGGCAACAAACTTTCATTCGGTACGGCAGGGCTGAGAGCTGAACGTGGAGTGGGTCCCGCCCGAATGAATCGAGTATCGGTTCGGGTCGCTGCGCGTGCCATCGGTGGTTATCTAGACATGCGCGGACTTACGGAGGAGGGAATCGTAATTGGTTATGACGCTCGCCCTGATTCAGACATTTATGCCCTGGATTCTGCTCGTTTACTAACAGCGCTAGGCGTTCGATGTTGGCTTATCGATGGCTCCGTTCCAACACCAGTTGTTGTGTGGCATCAGAAAAAGCTCAGTGCAGCCGGGGCAATCGTAGTGACTGCTAGTCATAACCCTGCGAGTGACAGTGGCTATAAGGTCTATGGTCCTGATGGAACTCAGATCAGGCCTCCGATTGACCAAGAAATCGAATCACTAATGGCCTTTGGTTCTCTTCCCTCGGAGGGTGATCTAGCTGAAACAGGTGAGGTATCAAAACTAAGCGCCCGGGATGCGATTGCTGCCTATGTTGAAGCAGTTATCCCTCAACCTCTGTCGTCAAACATCACAAAGTCTTCAGCAGGGTGGGTTTACACACCACTTTGTGGAGTTGGAGGTGCATCATTGGAGGCCGCCTGTTCCCTTGCTGGTATTCGGAGACCCATAAGAGTTGCCTCTCAATTCACGCCAGACGGCTCTTTCCCGGGTTTGCCCTTTCCGAACCCAGAGGAACCAGGCGTTCTAGACGAAGCTTTCCAAACCGCCGATGAAAATGACGTCAAGTTAGTTCTTGCGAACGATCCAGATGCAGACCGATTAGCCGTAGCTGTCAAATCTCATGACGGCTGGAACCAACTATCGGGGGACGAATTGGGTCTGTTGTTGTGCGACTACCAACTCAACACAACAACAGGGCACAACCGGATAACCGCTAGTTCGATCGTGTCATCAGAAGCTATCGCGGCACTCTGCGCTCTTCACAATGTTGAGCATGTTCGCACGCTTACCGGTTTCAAATGGATCATGGAACCTGCTGTATCACAGCCTGAAAAAAACTGGATCTTTGGCTACGAAGAGGCTCTTGGCTACTCGGTGGATAAGGCCGTCCTTGACAAAGATGGGATTTCAACTGCGATTAAATTTCTACAAATGATTGACCACCTTGAAGCAAGGCATCTCGGGCCTCTTGATCGATTAGATGAGCTGGCTCTTGAAATCGGTTTGTTTATAACCCACCAAGAAAGTGGACATTTCAAATCCGAAACCATCGACGCAAGGCTGGAGACACTCCGCAAAACCCCTCCTAAAGAAGTCAACGGAAGTCGAATAGTCAGCGCTACTGACTGGCTCAAGAAGGCCCCGCCCTTCAGCACCAACTTGATCGAGTTCAGATTGGAGGACGCCATTAGGGTCGCTATCCGACCTAGTGGCACCGAACCAAAGGTAAAAATTTATTTGGAACAAACAGTTGCCAAACCGATCGGCAACCTGGAAGATCTCCGCTCATCTTGCTCAAAGAAATTGAAGGCTTTGGGGGCAACGGTGGTCTCGTGGTTCGGATAGACGACGCGGTTAAGCAAGTTTTCCGGCCAACACCCTCAAAGACGTCTCAGGTCTAGGACCGATGTGTCCTATTACCTCTTCGGCAGCTATCGACCCCAATCGCCCACACCTCTCTAGGTCATAACCACGCGCAAGTCCGTACAAGACACCTGCTGCGTATAAATCCCCGGCACCCGTTTTATCTACGACAGTGGCTCCTGGGTCGGCCGCAATTGAAGTTGTCCCTTCTGAAGTAATGAGCGCCGAACCATCCGCGCCCATAGTGATCACCGCTAGGTCAACTCGTTCTTGGACTAAGTGCAATGCCACCTCAAGTCGCTCCACTTCGAATAAGGACATAACCTCATGATGGTTTGCGAAAAGCACGTCGACGTGATCGTCGATGAGATCCAAAAAAGATGAACGGTGACGCTCGACGCAAAACTGATCTGAGAGCGTCAGAGCAACCTGAGCTCCATCGCTAGTCGCCGACGCCGCGTACCGCATCGCTGCTTTTGCCTCGGGTGGATCCCACAGATACCCCTCAAGGAAGAGCAGTTTTGCTCTCGCAATTAACCCCAAATCAACGTCTGCGGGGCTAAGCCCATTAGACGCCCCAAGAAAGGTATTCATTGTTCTTTCACCATCGGGGGTAATGAAAACTATGCACCTTCCTGTTGGATCATCGATTGGCGCCCTAGGGGTGGTGTGCTCTATCCCTAATTCGCTCATGTCAGAACTAAATACATCGCCGAGATCGTCCGCAGCTACTCTTCCCACATAGGCCGAATTTCCGCCTAACGAATTAACCCCAATTACAGTATTGGCAGCAGAACCACCCGAAACTGTCACGCGGTCACCTATCAATGAATAGAGCTCAGCCGAACGGTCAGCGTCAATGAGGTTCATCGCCCCTTTGGTGGAACCAATTTGACTAATAAAGTCGTCTTCCTGGTGAGACAGGACGTCCACCAAGGCATTACCGAAGCCAACTACATCAAGGTCTAATTCAGATTTAGGAGCAGCCATAAGTCTTCTCTTCGGGTAGTAGAAGGCACCCTAGCGACTCCACCTCTTGAAGTCTGCAATGGACCGCTAGGGTTCGTTTTGTGACAAAGCAAAACCCCTACCGACTTCCTAGACACATATTGCCAAGACACTACGCCATTGAACTAGAACCTGACCTTGCCGCCGGTTCATTCGTTGGCCAGGTCGTTATAGACCTCGAAGTCGTAGCCGAGACCGACACGATCGTTCTAAACGCCGTTGAGCTAGATATTGAAGATGTACGCGTCGAACAAAATGACTCCGTTCCGGCAAGTTCAATCCTTCTCGATGAAGATCTAGAGCGAGCCGAATTTTCTCTTCCAATTGTTCTTCAACCGGGCCCCGCCCGACTCTTTTGTTCATTTAAGGGCATTTTGAACGACAAGCTCCGCGGTTTCTACAGGTCAACCTGGAATGATGAAGCAGGCAACGAACACGTAATCGCGACTACCCAATTCGAGTCCACAAATGCGCGTAGAGCTTTTCCGTGTTTCGATGAACCAGATCTCAAAGCCTCCTTTGGTGTGACACTTCGAGTCGATGATTCGCTGATGACTGTTAGCTGTGGGGAGTTGATTAGTTCAAATCAAATCGAAAATGGCCGTAGAGAAGATCGGTTCGCAGACACCATGGTCATGTCGACTTACCTGGTTGCCTTCATCGTCGGCGAACTCGAAGCGACTGACCCAATTAACGTCGATGGAGTGCCTCTTCGCATAGTGCACGTTCCAGGGAAGGGTCATTTAACGGAATTTGGCTTATTAGCCGGAGAATTCAGTCTTAGGTGGCTAGTCGACTACTACGACATTGCCTACCCAGCTGGGAAATTGGATCTTATTGCTGTGCCTGACTTCGCTTTTGGAGCTATGGAAAACTTAGGGTGCGTCACGTTTAGGGAAACTCTCCTGCTCTCAGATCCCAACAAAACAACTCAAGCTGAGCTAACCCGCATCGTGGACGTAATAGCGCACGAAATCGCACATATGTGGTTCGGCAACCTTGTGACCATGGACTGGTGGAACGGCATATGGCTTAAAGAAGCATTCGCGACGTTTATGCAAGTTGCGACCACAGATGCGTTCAGACCGGACTGGCGTCGATGGGATGGATTTTGCGCAGAGAGAGGGGCTGCTTTCGACACAGACTCTTTGGCCTCCACGAGGCCAATTGAGTTTGAAGTTATTTCACCTGAAGACGCTGAAGCCATGTACGACGTGTTGACCTACGAAAAAGGTGCCGCTGTCGTTCGCATGCTCGAGCAATTCTTAGGGCCAGACGAGTTCCGGCATGGTGTCAAGCATTACCTGACTACCCATAGTTATGCCAACACCACCACCACAGACCTTTGGGACTCTCTAGAGGTTGCAACTGGAGTGCCGGTTCGAGCGGCCATGGACACTTGGATTTTCCAAGGTGGCTATCCCATAATTTTCGTCGAAAAGTCTTCCGAGGGGGTCGTAGTCAAACAGACCCGGTTCGGCTACACGGATACAGATGATGCTTCCTGGCACGTTCCCATCATGGTCCGAGCCCGAGTTGGATCATCAGACATCGAATCTAGGTTGCTACTCGAAGGTAACGAAGCAACGATTGATCTTGGCGGAAGTCCCGAATGGGTAGTTGTAAACGCGGGAGGTCACGGTTTTTATCGCGTGACATATGACAGTGATCTCCTAGTTGCTCTATCCAGCCAAGCTCTTGATGTCCTTTCGCCGTCAGAGCGCTACGGACTGGTGGACGATACGTGGGCATCTGTTCTTGCTGGCAAAGTTGACGCTGAAACACACATTGCGCTCGTAACGGGGTTAGCTGCGGAAACCGATCTAGCGGTTTGGCAACTCATGCTTTCATCCCTAGAGCATCTGCATTCGATTGCGGACGATACAGGACGAAATCGACTGGAGATCTTAATTCGGGATCTGTCAACGACCGCTCTCGGCGTTTTAGGGCTAGACCCGCTGGACGAAGAGCCCGACTTGGATAGAGAACTGCGCGCATTGCTTTTCGCCGCTGCAGGTACAACCGGCAAGGACGAATCGATACAAGATTTAGCTCGGTCCATATTCACAAATAACAGAAACGGAAAAAATTCTGAGCCGAATCTGACAGCTGCAGCCATTCGTGTCGTCGCTTCCGCTGGAGATGAAGAAACCCACTCCGAATTAGTAGGCCTTTATCGAGAGGCTCAAACTCCGCAATTAGAGGTCCGTTATCTGACAGCGCTACTAGAAATCGAAGGAGTCCAACTTTTTGAAAAAACACTAGATCTCTTCAACAACGAAGTGAGAACTCAAAACGCTCCCTACCTCCTAGGAGCGGCTATGAGCCACCGGCACCACGGCGCGTTGGCGTGGGGGTTAATACGAGATCAGTGGGAGGAGCTAAACAAAAAGTTTCCACAAAATTCGATCCCCCGGATGGTAGGCGGAATTCGCTCTCTGTCTACTCCCGAACTTGCTTCGGAGATTTACGATTTTTTCCAAAGACATCCGATCCCACAGGGGCAACTCACTCTTGATCAGCACTTAGAGAAATTATCCGTCAACGTCGCTCTTCGCGAAAGAGAGGGCACCAGGATCGGCAGTTAATTCTGATCGGGACGAGTCATCTGACAGAATATAAAGATGTTCGGTCGCCCAAGTCGCAGAACGTTAGGTCCTAGGTACACCTTGTGGTCATCGTTGATTTCGGTTGCTTTGGTGTCTGGTTTGGTCTGTCTAGTTATCTATTGGTCGGGTTCAGTACTCGATTGATCAAAATCTGGAGATGGCAGGGTCAACTTATTTAAACGTCGAGCCTCAGCTCCCTCGGCCCGGCTAGTTTCACTCCAGCGGTACATGAGCACGACAATGGTGCCCCATACAACTGGAATTCCTCCGAGCTTCATAACCAAACCTGCTAACTGTTGATCAGTTGTTGCGCCCAGCCCGTGCACCCGCGGGGCTAATTCATAAGTCGCATATAAAGGAAAGCTGGCGAAGGTGAGAAACCCGGCAGGCACTGCCGGTACGACACCTAAAGACAGAAAAAGATACGCCATGCGCCCTGGGTAGCTCGTCATTCGATGTTCAGGTATCGGAGACACCACAGGAGCCCAGACCAAAAGTCCCCCAACCAACCACAGCAAATCCATTCCAAAAGAACCAAATTGACTTACCCGAAAATTGTCTACCGCCCAGGGTGAATGCGTGAGAATAAGCATGCAGTTGAAGAGCACGCCGGCCACGACGGGTTTAGCGCAGCGGCCTAGGATTCGGTACAAACGTAAGCTTCCAGCTATGCGTCTGGCCATCCATTCCGGCACACCTAACAGCAGTAGAGGCGCTACGGCCATTGTGTAAAGAAGGAATTGCAGCATGTGGGCGGAGGCCAAGTAGCTGGCGCCTAGGAGCCCCAAAGGCCAGTCCGTCGCGAGCCACAAAAGCACAACCCCGGCAACGAAGAAACGCTTCTCAGATTTTGCTGCCTTATAGCCTTTGGGCGCTCTACGTTGGAATAAGAAGTAAGGAATGGCAAGAGAAAACATGGCGAGCCAGATTCCTGGATAGGCGCGAAAGCTCCAGGACCAAGGCTCTTCAAGAGTTGAGCACCAAAACCTCAAAGGACTAAACCTTTTCTTTCTGCGGAGACCGCTTCCAAACTTGGACGCTATCGGAGGGTTGCAAGGATCGGTAAATCACGGGTCCACGTTGTTTGTCGGGTTGGGTGCGGGTACTGGGTTCGACCCAAGTCATCTGGGGCAAACGCAAAAACGCGACCATCGTGTCCTATATCTCCGGCCTTTCCGTTTTCGTCAACCGCTGATGTTGCCACTAGAGCTGAAAATTGCCGTTGGACGTCAGTTAGCTTTTCTCTTGTCCCTGTTAACCCTATGAACTCGACGCTGAATTGGTCGAGAAAAGATCTCATGACTTCGGGCGTATCGTTATCAGGATCAACTGTGACAAAGAGCACTTTAATGTTAGGAGGCATCCCGGGCCTGACCAGAACATCACTCAGTTGAGACAAGTGAATTGGACAGATATCTGGGCAGGTGGTGAAACCAAAATAAACGAGTCGAACTGTTCCCTTAGTGTCTGAACGCATTGAGAACAATTCCCCTTGAGTATCAACTAGAACCGCATCTGGCATGATCTGAGGTTGGTCTACCTCTAGCCCTGAAAAAACACCCTGAGAGGTAGCCCGAGCACAGCCACCTAGGAGCAACAAAATTATCAGTGCACTTAACAGCGTTCGGCCGCTGCGGCTCCACGGCAGAATTACCTTGAATGGTGTGGAGGTGAGGGGAATTGAACCCCTGGCCTCTTCGATGCGACCGAAGCGCTCTACCAACTGAGCTACACCCCCATAGGGACCTTTGGACGATACAGCAAAACGGGTCGATGCGGGACGTTGAGAAGGCGACTTCATTGAGCCGCTGCAACTATTGGGTGGCGCTTCGCCCAGTGTCATCGTCTGCAATCTCGGCAGCCATAGCTATTTGCGGCTTTAGATAGTGGATTTGAGCGAGTCGTTCAATCTCTTTTTTGCGTCTCTGATTCAACAGAACAAGGTAGGTAACCAATGCAGAATCAAAAATTAAGTGGGTCACCCCCACAATGGCAAGGCCTCCCGCTACCCAACCAAAGAGCGTCATTGCGGAACCTAAAGCCAAAAGACGAAGGACATCGCGTCGTCGCACGGCTGCCTCGCGACTGTTGCTGGGAATTGAATTTCTCGGTCGACGATAAATTCCTCTCCGGTCAACTGTCGCTACTTTCGCTCCAAACGGCGCCGGCACACTGGACACTGGAGACGAGCGGGACAAAGTGCTTAGCTGCCGTTGCCAAGCCATCATTGGAGTTCGCCGACCACCACGGTATAGGAAGGCACGAACCCAACCCGGTACCAATACCAGAGCCCACACAAACGCCAGTAATAAGAGAACTATTTCGGTCAAGTTGACTGTCCTCCTATACGTCGTCCATATAGCGACCAGCGGGATACCGGTAGCAACGATATCCGAATCCAGATACAGCAACTAAGTATTACGAGCCTAAATGAAGGATGCAATCCTTCATTTCCATTAAGAATAAATTAGTTCTAAGTCGGTTAGCCCCGGTTGTAGTCCCCGGACTTCCCACCAGTTTTTTCCCATAGTGCTAATTCACTGATCACCATATTTTTATCTACTGATTTACACATGTCATAGATGGTGAGAGCGGCAACCGAACAGGCTGTGAGGGCCTCCATTTCGACCCCGGTCCGATCGAGTGTCTCGACCTCTGCAGTCACAGAAACATGGGTTTCTTTTACTTCAAACTCGATCGAAATCGAACCAATCATCAATGGATGGCACAAAGGAATTAGCTCTGAGGTTCGTTTGGCAGCTTGGATTCCAGCCACTCTCGCAACAGCCAAGACGTCACCTTTGGAAGCATCGCCTCTAGCGATAATAGACGTAGTAGCGGTCGCCATTTCTATGCGACATTTGGACACTGCTCGACGTCGAGTAATTTCTTTTCCAAGGACGTCCACCATGTGTGCCTGGCCAGATGAATCTAGGTGCGTTAACTCTGACTCTTCGAATTCAGCCAACTCTCAGCCCCCAATCTGGCTCATGGTGCGCTTAGGGCGAATGAAATTAACTTGGCCAATCGCGTGTCCCGCCCATTTCGTGCCAACTGCAGCTGCTATCGCATTAGCTATCTCGTCATCTTTGACATCGCTTCTAAGCAGTGACCGCATATCAAATTCATCTACGGCGAAAAGGCAGGTTCTAAATTGACCTTCGGCTGTCAAACGAACTCGATCACAGTTACCGCAGAATGGTTTAGTAACCGAAGCTATAACGCCTACTTCGCCACCGCCGTCAGCATACCGCCACCTCTCTGCGGGCTCATTTCCACGCACCACCGGCTCTAGCGGAAGAGCTTTGTCAATAGTCTCGACTATCTCTTGCGCCGGGACCACGACACCTTCGTTCCATACATCTCCAGCTTCGAGTGGCATGAACTCGATAAATCGAACTGTGACGGCTTTTTCTCTTCCAAATTCTGCGAAGTCTAAGATTTCGTCATCGTTGATGCCCCGCATCATGACTGCATTAATTTTTACAGGATTGAGTCCAGCTTCAATTGCAGCATCGATTCCGCTCAAAACGCGGTCAAGTTCATCGCGCCTCGTTAACTCCAAGAATCGATCTCTTTGCAGCGAGTCAAGACTGATATTAATGCGTTTCAGTCCAGCTTCTGCGAGCGATGCGGCATGGAGTCGCAGCGTTGCCCCGTTGGTGGTTAATGCCACATCGACCCCTAGGGAGGCTAAACGCTGGACTAGTTCAGGGAGATGAGCGCGAACTAATGGTTCACCCCCAGTTAGCCGGATTCCTGTAAATCCAAAGTGTTGAATACAGATGCGAGCAAACCGTTCTATTTCTTCGAAAGACAGGATTTCCTCTCTCGGCAGCCATTGCATACCCTCTGCGGGCATGCAATATTGGCATCGAAAGTTACATCTATCGGTCACAGAAATACGAAGGTCGCGAACAGTCCGACCATGAGGGTCAACTAAATCCTGGGCTGTTGCTTCTTCGTGCATGATGGTTCAAGGGTAGCGATCCGTCGCTAGCGTCGCCTGTTGGACTATCTACAGGCTAATCAAGGAATAGGACATCTACTTGTTCTCCTGCCTTGCAACCCTCCCCATCTGGCAAAACAGCAAGAGCGTTTGACCGCGCCATTGATGCCAACATGTGAGACCCTTGGCCCGAAACCGGATATACAACTGTTGCTCCATCTTCGTGCTCAGCGATTACTCGCACGTAATGGATTTTTCCATCGGTTCTTCTAGTAATCGGGTTAGCCGCGATGCCTTTAATTGTCGCTCTGACCGGCTCTTTGAACCCCATCATCGAACGAAGGCCCGAGCGGGCAAACAACTCGTACGAAACCATTGACGAAACAGGATTTCCGGGAAGACCAAAGATAGGCGTTTCGTCGATGGTTCCGAATGCGAGTGGTTTCGCGGGCTTAATTGCAATTTGCATCCACCGCATATCACCTATCCGCTTGAGAACAGCCTTCACGTAATCAAAATCGCCCATGCTGACCCCGCCGGAAGTAATCACTGCGTCACAATCTCTGGCACCTCGAGTCAAAGCCTCTTCGATAGCGCTCTCATCATCGGCGATAAGTCCGAGATCTACAGGCTCAAAGGCGTCTCCACTCAGCAAGGAAAGTAAGGTCCTTCGATTCGAATCACGTATCTGCCCAGGTTTCAGGGGTCCCCCGTCATCTACCAGCTCGTCGCCGGTGGACATAACTCCCACTCTTAAACGTGGGTAAGTCTCGATCTCCCGAAAGCCTAGGCTGCAAAGAACTCCTAAACGGCCAGCGGTGAGTGGCGTTCCTGCCGGGAAAACTAGGTCACCTTCACGCACGTCGTCGCCGGCAGGCCGTATGTGGTTACCCGGTTCAACCTGAAGTTCAATCGTTACGGTTTCTCCTTCAACTGAAGTCTTCTCGACCATAACGATCGCATCGGCGCCATCTGGGATAGGCGCTCCGGTCATAATTCTGCTTGCCTGGCCCGAACCCACCGAATGTTTAGGGTTGTGCCCTGCGGCAATTGTTTCAACAATCTCTAATCGAACGGGGACACGACTCAGATCGGCAGAACGCACAGCAAAACCATCCATTGCAGTGTTTGCGAACGGCGGCAGCGCCTCGTTTGCCACGACGTCAGATGCTGTCACCAGCCCTAACGCATCAGCTACGTCAGTCGCTGCAGAGGCTTTCGCCCGGCACCGGTCCATTACATATGTGCGGGCCTCTTCGATCGGAATCATGTGCTGAAATCTAGTGCTTGGAAAGGCCTACCCGTCGTTCCTTAGAGGCGGGTGTCTGCTTCGCCAGTGGTCGGTAGTATTTCTTTTGGCCTTCGAATCAGGCCAGGAGCTACCCCAAACATATGCCTACCTATCAATACCGCTGCACAACTTGCGACGACCAATTCGAAGTCCGTCAATCTTTCTCGGATGATCCGATAACCGTCTGCCCTCTTGACAACTGTGGTGGCGAGGTGAAAAAAGTTTTTGGGAATGTAGGAATAGCTTTTAAAGGCAGCGGCTTCTACAAAAACGACAGCCGATCAGGGACTAACAAAAAGGCAGACTCATCTAACTCAGGTGACAGTGGCAACAAATCAAATGGGCCCTCTAAGAGTGAATCTTCATCTTCCGGCTCTGCCGACAAGTCTTCTAGCTCCTCAGACAAATCTTCTAGCTCAACTGCATCGAAATCACCCAAAGATTAACTCGGAACCACAAATCTTCGTCAATGTAGCTTTATGACACAAGCTGAGGTTGCCTCAACGAGCAATTAACACTATTGCTAAGACCAATGCCAGACATAGACGGTAGGCGGCAAAACCTGCGTAGCTGTGGGTCTTCACCCACCGCAGCATTACCCGGACAGCGAACCAGCCGGTAGCGGCTGCGGAAATAGTTCCTGCAGCCAAAGCACTCCACATATCGCTCGGCAATCCGTCAGAAATGACTCCAGTAAGCCTGTATAGCGCCGCTCCTCCGATAATCGGCAGGCCCATAAGAAACGCAATACGGGCGGAGTCAGACCGTCCATAGCCGAGACTTCTGGCGACGGTGATACTGATTCCGGAACGGCTAACACCCGGTAACAACGCTAGGCATTGGCCGCACCCCAGAAGCGCAGCGCGCGACATTGTTAGGTCTTTAACAATGGTCTTATTTCTGACCCCCCGATCAACTGCCCACAAGAGCACGCCAAAAACAGCCAAACCACAAGCGATCAAACCAATTCGGTTGCTTTGTCCCAGAAAGAAAGACTCAAAGGATGCTGCCACGATGGCCGCAGGCAAAGCCGACAAAAGCAAAAACCAACCAAATTTAGCTTCATTACTCCACGGCCTACGTCTTGCTATTGCTAATAGACCGGCGCGGGAGTACACATACACATCCTCCCAGAGACAGGCAACAGCCCCGATGAGTGTCCCGAAATGAAGCGCTACATCGAAGGTATTCTCCATTCTCGTGTCACCATCGAAGTGGTTCCATTGAAAAAGCCAAGGAATTATTCCGAGGTGACCACTAGACGAGACGGGCAAGAATTCAGTAAGACCCTGAGTGAGACCTAAGACGATTGCATGAAAGATTGGCATAGTCGTTCAGCGGTGTGCAGTTGAGGAAATTAGTCGGCTGTTGAAGGAACGATACGAGGTCGCCAACGTCTAGGAGGGTCGTAAAAGTGGCCGACAGGTCGACCCTTGCGCATTGAATTTAAAAACTCTGCGGGGCCATCAAAATCTGGCATTTCAAGGTAAACAGCTCCTATCGCCTCCGCAACGTGGGCATCGCTTCCAGCTCCGATTGCGAGATTGTGCTGCGAGGCATAGTTGACAGCTTGTTCGTTGAGGCTTTTAAGGCTCGTCTTTCCGTTGAGTACTTCAATCCCATCGACGAGATCCAAGGCGACCAGTTCATCTAGGACATCTAATCGTAGATTATTTCGCATGGGATCAAATGGGTGCGGCACATAGACAATTCCGCCCTGAGCACGAATGTCCTGGGCGGCTTCGGCCGGCGGGATGCCTTGTGGAATCCGTTCAGCCAAGAAGAGACCGATTATTTCACCCGCATGAGTCTTCAGTTCCTCACCCACAATTACTCGGCACGGTAGTTGATCAGCAAGCTCAACTGCTCCTTTGATCGCGTTGTGATCAGTAATACAAAGGACGTCGATACCCGATGCTGCAACGCACTCATGCAGTTCTTCGGGAGTAGTAGTCGAATCCCCTGACCACATTGTGTGTGAGTGAAAATCTACACGGACCCAGCCTTCTGGACAGGGCTCAGCTAGATGCGGGTGACGCTCAAGCGCTTCCGGTGTGGGCAAAGAAGGCACGTGTGAAGGGTATCAACACCCTTCGTTTAGTTGCCGTCAAGAGCTACATACCTGAAAGCGCGATGTCGTCTATGGCTATCGAGGACATACCCGAGCCATTTGGCAAGAACTCGAAGTCACCACCAATAATCGCAACATCAAGCAACATTCTTTGAAGAGTTGAAGCGATTGTCGCTTCGCTAAAAGGTTCTGCGAGCGCACCGTTTCTTATTTTGTGCCCATATGCGCCAACTGAAAAATCGCCACTAACTGGGTTTACTCCACTATGCAGGCCGTTAACTCCACGAACAAAAACTCCGTTACCAACTTTCTTGAACAAGGCTTCTCGATCGTCTACACCCGGCTCGAGACACAAAGCATGCAACCCAACGCTTGGAGTGGACCGAGCCCCGCGTACTGCTGAACCGGTAGAACTCGTCCCCGATCGTCGAGCTGTATATGAGTTATGAAGGAATTGAGAAAGTACCCCGTTCTGGATGATCATATTTTTTCGAGCGGCTAGCCCTTCGCCATCGTGGTTATCCGCACCTAAAGAATCGATGTTCGTTGGGTCATCAAATAGCGTCAACTTTGACGCACCAACTTGTTCGCCCAGACGTTCAGCAAACGGCGATCTTCCCTTTACCACGCGGTCACCCGTCAGAGAGCCTGCAATCGTTCCAAGAAATGCTGAGGTAACTCCTGGTTCAAAGACCACTGTCAAGCGTTCAGATATTGGTTTACTCGCCCCCAACATTGCGGTCGCGCCCTCAACTGCTTCGGTTACGACTCGATCTAAATCAAGTAAGTCGGGACGCCGAGCGGCATCTCCGGCGTAACCAATCTGAGTTTCGCTTCCCTCTACGGCAAGCGGTTGAACACCTATCGAGCAACTGCCCCCCTCGGCATATACCGAAATACCATTCGTTGAAGCTAAGGCAAATTCACCCCAACCGTCGGACCAAGCGGCAGATCGTACGCTGCTCACTCGTGGATCTGCGGACAAGCATCGTTGCTCTAACTCAACGGCTATGGATGCCTTCTGGTCATCGCTCATCTTCAGAACTTCGGGGTCAACCAGATCGAGATTGGGAGATTCCACCCCATCAGGTTCGGCAAGCCCTTGGTCAGGGTCACTTTCAGCAAACTGTAAATTCCCCCGGGCTTCTTCGAGGACATGGGCCAACACCTGATGGTCGAGCGAACCGGCGGTGGCAAATCCTTGTTGCCCATTGACAATTACTCGGATTCCAACGCCTTCAGACATACCTGATCGAACTGATTCAACTTGACCTGAGTAGGCCTTTACCGTCGTCGAACGGCTTCTTGACAGGCAGACCTCTATCTGCTCGTTGTGCTGCGCTAGCGACACTAGCTCGTCGGCTACCTCCGGAAGTTCAAGCGGTTTATTCAACTTGCAGTACCACCAATAGTTAGTGCCGCGACTCTCAGTGTTGGCTGTCCGTCGCCAACCGGCACGCCCTGTCCATCTTTACCGCAAGTACCCGGACTGCCCATAGCAAAATCGTTTCCTATCACCTCTATATTTTGAAGAACTTCTGGCCCATTCCCGATGAGGTTGCCTTCTCGCAGTGGCGCAGTTATCTGACCGTTTTCGATGAGATATGCCTCAGTCATACCGAAAACAAAATCTCCGGTAGCTGTGTTGACTTGACCTCCGCCTAGTTGCGCTACATAAACCCCACTTTGAGTGTCCGCAATGATGTCTTGGGGTTCAGTATCCCCGTTGGTGACAAAGGTATTGGTCATACGCACCATGGGTAAATGCTGATAGCTCTGTCTCCTTCCATTTCCTGAGGCTGCTCTACCAGCTGCTCGACTGCGCAAGTGGTCCCACATGTAGTCGGTAAGAATTCCATCTTCGATCAGGACATTGCGCTGGGTAGGACACCCTTCATCGTCGATTGCTACTGTCCCCCACTCGACCCCCATGGTCCCGTCATCTACCAGGGTGACTGACGGGGCAGCAACGAGTTCACCTAGCCGGTCACGAAATACTGATGCTCCTTTATTCACAAGGTCTGCTTCGAGGCCATGACCACATGCTTCATGGAAAAGCACGCCTCCTCCACCTCGCTCTATCACCACCGGTAGTTGACCACTAGGGGCTGGGCGTGCCCCTAGTTTTGTGACCGCGCGGCCAGCGGCTCGTCGCGCCATAGCTTCAATATCGTGGTCTTCGAAAAGTTCGAACCCTACGGTGTAACCGACAGTTTCTCGCCCTGTTTGTAATCCTTGATCACCAGTCGCCACACAATTCACCGATAACAAAGTCCGGGTTTGGTCGTCAGCATTGAAGAGTCCTTCTGAGTTAGCGACCAGAACCCGGCGTCGGCCTTCGGAATATCGGACGTTGACTTGGGTAATAGCTATGTTTTCAGCTCGGGCGGCACTATCAGCTTGCTCTAATAACTCAACCTTTCGAGTTTTTGAAACAGTCTCTGGCAAGATTCTGGCGTTACTTTCAGCTACACCGTCTCCATTTAGAGCTACCGGTTTAACACGGCCTCCTCCCCGCGCGACAGCCGCGGCCGCCTGGGCGGCCTCCGATAGTCCGCTGCGCGTCAAGTCAGAGGTATGAGCGAATCCTGTTACTTCACCGACTGTCACTCGAATACCAGCGCCTAGGTCTCTACTCGAAACCATCGATTCAACCCGCCCTTCATCAAAATCAGCGGAAGCGTTCTGTCGGTCTTCTACAAAAACCTCTGCCCACTCACCTCCATTCGATATGGCTTCGGTGAGAGTTTCTTGGATCAGTTCTCGGTCTAGTAGCGAGGAAAGAGGTTGCACACTCGCATCTCCCTGTCGTAAATCAGAGTTGGTTTCGTCGCAACAGTACCCTGAAGAGTGACCTTTTAGACTTCTCAGCGCGGCCTGTTAGGCCTAATGTTCAATGTCTCGTGTTACCGAAGCGCAACTCCTCTTTCCGTTTGCCGCAAAAGGCTTCTCTCGGACTTCGCCTAATGGCAAGTTCGGCGATGCTGGCGTTATTGCTAACTCAGTTTCCTGCCGATGACCTGCAAGCAAAATGGCCGGATTGGGAAGCAACAAGTTGGCTATGGCTCAGCGCCTCTTTGGCTTTAACCCTCGGAGCCTTCGCTCTGGCTTCCGTTCGTTGGCTCGAAGTCTCCAAGACGCTCGGTGAGCCACTGAAATTTTCTCAAGTATTCGGTTATTTTTTAGCTGGCCAATTCATCGGAAATTTTCTCCCCACAACAGTAGGTGGCGATATTTTACGAGTAACCCGGATGGGAAACGAAACGGGCAACCATTCACGAGCTTTCGCTTCGGTGATTATTGAAAGGTCGACAGGCTGGCTGGTTCTCCCCCTCATAACTCTCATCACCTTGATGACGAAGCCAAGTCTCATGTCGGACAGACGGGGAATAGTCGCCTTAGCTGGCTCTCTAGCGACGCTGGTATTGCTATCGCTCTTGATTTTTGTCGCACAACATCCAAGTTTCGGCGGGCGACTCAAAGGCCAGAACGGTTTAACAGCTGCACTCGCAGCTGTTCACCAGGGACTCACCATTTACCGCACGGTTCCCGGCTCAATGTTTCGCCTACTCACAGTGTCTGTGGCCTTCCAGACCTGTCTCATCTGTGCAGTTATATGCATCGCTAACTCAATCGGAATTCGGCTAGAAGTAACGACATGGTTTGCGTTTCTTCCTATGGTCTTTGTGGCTCAGGTTCTACCTATTGCGATCGGCGGTCTCGGCGTGAGGGAAGGGGCATTAGTTTTTTTCTTAGGTACTTCCTACATTGCGAGTAGCCAAAGCGTGGTCTTAGGACTCCTAATTTACGCTGTTACTCTCATCGCAAGCTTGGCCGGGGTGCCGCCATTTATCCTGGGCCCACGCCATCGGGACACCAGGGGGGAGCTTTGACATCGTTGGACGCGGCTATCGATCAAAAGCGTTGGTGGAAAGAAGTCCTCTTCATTCTCGGCTTCTATTTGATCTACGCACGAATCAGGAACCAATTTGGTTCCAATGGTTTATTCGCAGCGAACACGACGGCTGCTGCCGATAACGCACTTCGCGTCATTAACTTCGAAAAGAAACTGGGCCTGTTCTTCGAGGAAAAGCTCCAAAGTGTCTTTCTCGATTGGGGCTGGTTCCTATGGTTCTGGAACGTTTTCTATGGGAGTCTCCACTTTGTTGTAACTATTGGCACCGGCATATTCTTGTTTAGAAAGTTCCCAGCACGGTTCATGTTGTACCGGACAGGACTCGCCATAACAACAGCCTTAGGTCTTGTCGGCTTCGCTACCTTTCCCCTAATGCCCCCAAGGTTGTTGTCAACTTCTCCTCCTTACGGCGGATCAATGACCGACTTTGCTTTTGTTGACACGCTGTCGGTTCACGGAGGTCTCTGGTCTTTTGATTCGGGAACTCTCCAAGCCATATCCAATCAGTGGGCTGCTATGCCCAGCCTCCATCTGGCTTGGGCCGCATGGTGTGCACTGGCTTTAATTCCAATTTTGAAGTCTCGTTGGGCTCGTTTGACGATGTGGACATACCCTGTAGCTACCAGTTTTGGCATCGTTGTAACCGCTAACCATTATTGGATTGATGGCTTAGCGGGTCTTATGGTCCTATTCGTCGGGTTGGAATGCGCGAAGTTGATTTCGAGAATTCGTTTCAAGCAATAACCCGCATATATCTGGTGACGTCAGCCAGTCTTTAGCCGATAGTGTGACCCATATTCGAGACGGTCAGTAAGCAACCTATGCATATCGAAAAAATCCAAAGCCCTGCAGATTTGCGTGCACTTGACGACAAACAGTTAGAAGAACTGTGCATCGAAATTCGAGAGTTTTTAGTTGAGGCTGTTTCCAGAACGGGTGGCCATTTAGGTTCCAATCTCGGAGCAGTAGAACTAACTCTGGCTGTGCACCGTGTCTTCGAGTCTCCAAGAGACGTCATCCTCTGGGATACCGGACATCAAAGTTACGTGCACAAGATCGTTACTGGGCGCGCCGACGAATTCTCGACACTCCGTCAAAGACATGGTTTATCTGGTTATCCCAGTACAGGAGAATCGGATCATGACGTAGTCGAAAATAGTCATGCTTCGACCTCGCTCAGTTGGGCATCAGGATTAACAGCGGGCTTCGAGTTAACAGGCCACGAACACAGGCGAGTTGTAGCAGTCATCGGTGACGGCTCGATGACTGGAGGTATGGCCTTCGAAGCTTTAAACAATCTCGGTCACTACGGGCAACGCGCGGTGATTGTTCTCAATGACAACGGCAGATCGTACGCACCGACGGTCAGTCGTCTAGCCACAGTAATGTCTCGTCTGCGTCAATCACCAAACTATGTAAAGGGACGACAAGCGGTTACCAGCATTCTTGACCGGCTGCCTCTAGGCCATGAAGTAAAGAGGGGGTTATCGGGTGCTGCCGCTGCAATGCGAGAGATGTGGGAGCCTCCTGCCTTTTTTGAGACACTTGGGGTTCGATACCTCGGACCTATCGACGGCCACGATATCGAGGCTTTGGAGTCCGCTCTTCGCGACGCGTCGTGCTACGAAGATGGACCAATAGTCGTGCATGTGCTGACCGATAAGGGCCGGGGTTATGCCCCAGCCGAAGAGGACGAAGAAAAGCACTTCCATGACATTGGCTCATTCGACCCGCTAACTGGGACCTCTTCATCGAAAGGTGGCAATACTTTCACTTCAGAGTTCAGTTCCGCTCTTATCGATATTGCCGAACGTCGCGATGACGTCGTGGCAATTACCGCTGCGATGCCAGGTTCTACTGGTTTGATTCCGTTTCAGCAGCGCTACCCAGAACGTTTTTTTGATACCGGGATAGCGGAACAGCATGCGCTGACATCAGCAGCCGGTATGGCGCGTGCTGGCCTTAGACCTTTTGTGGCCATTTACTCAACTTTTTTGGCACGCGGTTTTGATCAAGTGATGTATGACATTGGGCTACATGCTCTTCCCGTTGTTATATGTGTAGACAGGGCAGGTATTACTGGTCCGGATGGTTCCTCCCACCATGGGATTCATGACATAGCAATGTATGCACGGGTACCTGGCATGACGATTTTCGCGCCGTCATCGCTTCAGGAATTACCCATAATGTTAAATCAAGCACTTGAAATAGAAGATGGACCGGTTGCAATTCGGTGGCCTAGGGGCAATGCCACGCAATCGGAAGAAGTTGGTCAGGCAATGAACGCTCGGCTGGTTCGCGAGGGACAAGATGTCGTCATATTGGCCGCCGGAAAAATGTTGGCGGCAGCGAGTACCGCTGCGGATTTGCTAGCGGAAGAGGGCATAGATGCTTGCCTCTGGGACCCTAGGGTCTTAAAGCCGATCGATCCGGAGATGATCCGGTCGATAGTCGATTTTTCTTTGGTCGTAACCATCGAGGACGGCACTCGGTTGGGCGGGTTTGGGAGTCTCGTTGCCGATGTCTTACAACAACGTTCGGGCCCAATTCCCCGACTATTGCAGCTAGGTACACCGGACGATTATTTACCTCACGGAACCGACTTAGAACTGCATAGCGAGTTAGGGCTCGATGCAACCGGAATCGCTTCCCAAATCGTTAAAGCTATTAAATCTAGTCAACGCTGAGGCAAGGGCTTCTTTAGTCTTCCCTATGCAACCCGTGCAAGGGCGCGCAATGACCGTTCATTCACATGGCTTGAACGAACGGTCATTGAATTTTCGCTTAATTGTTTAACTCAGCCGAGTTCAGAACCAACGACTGAAACAAAGGACACACACGCCCCAGGCTGCCCGCCCAAGTTATGAGTCAATCCAAGTGTTTTGTCCGAATCGATCTGACGCTCAGGAGGCGCTTCCCCTCTGAGTTGTAGCCAACATTCAAAAAGCATCCGCAGACCAGAGGCTCCAATTGGATGTCCAAAGCTCTTAAGACCTCCATCTGGGTTTACTGGGAGATCTCCATCAAGGTCGAATGCTCCGTTGAGCGCTTCTTTCCAAGCAGTTCCTTCTTCAGCGAATCCTAGGTCTTCCATCAGCACCAACTCAGTGGGCGTAAAGCAATCGTGAACCTCTGCCATCGCAATTTGACTTCTGGGATCATCAATGCCGGCCTGCTTATAGGCCTCTTCTGCTGATGCCCTGACTTCCCTAAAAGTTGTGTAGTCGTAGCTTGGGTCTAGTGCGCCAGTTGCAGGTCCCGACGAGAAGCTCAAAGCTTTTACGTATAAGGGCTTATCCGTATAGCGGTGAGCATCTTCTGCTCGAACAATAACTGCGGCAGCTGAGCCATCGCTAACCCCTGAGCAGTCGAATATGCCCAAAGGTCCTGCTACCAACGGAGAACCAGCAATGGTCTCTTTCGCCACTTCCTTTCGGAACTGAGCTCGAGGGTTGAGCGCACCATTTTTGTGGTTCTTCCATGCAATGCGAGTTAGTACTTCTTTCATGGTTTCGTCATCGAGACCATTTTTATGGGCATAAGCCGGAGCTAAAAGACTGAAGGTCGCTGGCGCTGTTAGCGATGAGTCAGTTCCATCGCTTGGTGGCTTGCTACCAGTCAACCCTGAGTAACCGCTGTCCTTCAATTTTTCGACGCCAATTGCCATCACTACGTCGTAAGCGCCTGAGGCAACCGCGTAGCAGGCGTTTCGAAAAGCTTCCGAGCCCGTAGCGCACATATTTTCTAGGCGACTCACAGGTTTGTAGTCGATTTGCAATGGCTTCGAGAGTGTTAGTCCAGAAACACCTGATCCCATGGTTCCTAACCAAAAGGCGTCAATATCGTCTTGCTTCACTCCCGCTGAGGCGTACGCCTCGTGCGCTGCGTCGACAAGCATGTCGTCGGCGCCTTTATCCCAGTGCTCGCCGAAGGGCGTGCAGCCCATACCGACGATGGCGACCTGGTCCTTTATGCCATGTGAGGCCATGTCACTTTCCTTTGCTGTTTGTTACCAGTTTGCTAGATAAGAACGTATCCCTGCAGGGATACTAAATCATTTCACTCACTCCGCGAGAGGGCGAGCCTTCCAAAAGTAATTATGTATTCCTTCCGCCGTAAATAATCGGCGGAAAGTCATCTCCACCCGATCCCCAATTTTCACCTCGTCTGGATCTACATCCGTCATTTCGGCTTGGAAGCGGCCTCCGCCATCAAAGTCGATTACAACCGCAACTGTGGGGGGAGATAGAGAGAATGCTAGGTAGTCAACCGTAAATGTTGCGATCGTAGCTGGAGTGTCAGCCATTCTGACTCGCTCCATATCGTCTACGGCACCACCATCCATAGAAACCCTCATTGGTGGCAAATGAATAGCGCCCGAAGAACGATCGCGTGATCCCACAAACGCGTATTTCCAGTCTTCTGACCGAAACGCTGGAGGTGCTCCAGGGCGATCCGGGTCAGGTCGACGAGGCGGTTCTCTATCAAGAAATCCTCGCCAGGTTAGATAAAGGTTGTAGTCAAGACTGTCGCTACCTCTTTCTATCTGCGATTCGACGGTTGAAAAAGGTTCGTAGTTAGCTATCGCGTCTGTCGTGCGAAGAACGCTTGCGTAGGCACCGTCCGCAAGGTGGACACAGAGAATAGTTTCCTCAGGGTTGGCGTCGTCTAACACAGAAGCAACTAGAAGAGGCAGCTGTGCGGCACCTGGGTTGCCTATTCGAGATGTGAGATCATCAACCAACTTATCGCCAGCAATTCTGGAAAGGCTTCTAACTGCTCGCGAATGAAGTCCGGCGAGCACGACTTTATCGACATCTTCTATCGTGGTGTCAGCCTCCTTGAGAGCTCGCTGAATCGCATCTTCAGCCAGCGAAATGTATGCCTGTTCACCGAATCTTTCTTCCCAGATTCGGCTGGAACTTTCTCCTGGCAACCTGTAACGGTCGAGGAATTCACCAGTAGAAGTCGCTACCCCAAGCGCGTAAGCGATAACCGGAGCGTCTTCATCATCTCCGTATAAGACTGCGGCAGCGGCATCACCGCCACTGCTCTCGTCGTTGCTCGTGGGATTACCAGTCCGTAAATCGGAAATCACCGCCATAGAAATGCCCGACGTACCTCGCGCCCCTAGAATTGCAGCTTCCGCTGATCGGGCTGATCCACCCGCATCGACAGCCCACGTTTGTTGAGGTAAATCCAGGGCGGCCTGTATGGCAGTCGCATTAGTTTTATCCAAATAGGCTGGATTGGCAGTCGCAAACCAAATCGATGATGGCGTTAAGTCGCTAGCCCGCAAAGCATTACGGGCAGCCTCTACTCCCATCGTGGTCGTGTCTTCGTCATATCCCGCTACGGCGCGGTGGCCTCTACCTCCGCCTGCGCCCATGGCAGCAGTGATTTTTGCCCGATCCAGCCGGTAGTAAGGAACATAAGTTCCGTATCCAATAATGCCTCGCACATGGCCCCCATTAAAAGAGAAGTCGATCTGGGCAGAGTCTAGGCGGCGTCGGTCAAGACACGCTATGGGGTCTTTGGAGTTATCTTGCTATGTACCTGCGAAGTACGGATTTTCACCAGATGTGTGATCCGTTATATCGAGCACATGATCAACTCCGTCTAGAAGTTCGGTCAAGGTTTTTTCGATACCTGCGGTAACCGTGGCATTCGCCATTCCGCAGCCTTGGCAACCGCCGCCCAATTTAATGAGAACGGTGGAACCTTCGACTCGGACTAATTCCGCGTAACCACCGTGTGCTGCAATCGAAGGATTGATTCTCTTGACTAGTACCTCTTGGACTTGTTCCTCAATACTTCCTTCTAAGTCAAGTGTCGCGTTCGGTCCGAGGTCTGGTCGGTTAGGGTTGCGCAGCACCAATCCTGCTTGTTCACTATTACTTGGGATGTCTAAAGTCGCACCTTCAAGTTTCGGAGCGTCTCGGCCAGGAACTAACACTGTTAATCCACCGCCGACATGGCTGGGGATATCTTCCGAATCTGCTTCGCTTAGTACCTCGAAGGCGAGGTCATAGGAGTAATCGACTCCCTGAACTCCAACCACTTCAATTCTCAGCGCTAGATCGTTCGCATCTTCTTCTCCGGCGCGCAGTTCAAGGACCTTTTCCAGCGCTGTTTCAGTAACTGTGACAATTTGTCTTTCCGACATACGGCCAGTCTACAGATCCACAGTCAATAGGACATGGGACAGATGCCCTCCGGAAGACTAAGGTCCAGACTCAACTCGACTTCCGTTGACCCCAAAAGAATAGGTGAGGTTTCATGACATTCCGGGCGGTGCTTCTATCTCAGGCTGACAAGGCTATTTCGTCTGAAATAACCGAGCTAGATGAGAGCCAACTACCAGATGGGGACGTAACTGTTGATGTCGCCTACAGCACTTTGAATTACAAGGACGGAATGATTCTGAATGGAATCGGCCGACTAGTCCGTGACTACCCGCATGTGCCAGGCATAGATTTTTCTGGTGTTGTTAGCGCCTCCAGCGATGACCGTTACGCCCCGGGAGACAGAGTGGCATTAACTGGATGGCGAGTGGGTGAAGCCCATTGGGGTGGTTACGCAGAAAAGGCGAGGGTCAACGCCGATTGGCTCGTAAAGCTCCCCGAGGGGCTATCCGAGTTAGACGCTATGAGCATCGGAACAGCAGGACTTACTTCAATGTTGGCCATGCAGGCACTCGAAAAGCATGGGGTCGGTACTCAGCCTGTGCTCGTTACAGGGGCAGCGGGCGGCGTCGGAAGCGTTGCTGTGCACCTTCTAGCGCAAGCTGGCTATGAGGTTGCTGCATCAACCGGGCGACCTGAAGCCTCGGAGTATTTAACCAAGCTCGGCGCTACACAGATTGTGTCGCGCGAGGAATTAGCTGAGTTGCCTTCCGGGCCACTCTCATCAGAACGTTGGGGCGGATGTATCGATGCGGTCGGCGATACGACTCTCGCACACGTATTAACAGAGATGGCGTACGGATCAAGTGTCGCAGCCTGCGGTCTTGCTGGGGGAAACGCTCTAGATACCACAGTGATTCCATTCCTGCTTCGGGGAGTCAATCTCTTGGGCATTGATTCTGTGATGTGTCCGTTCGAGACAAGAATGCAAGCCTGGCAGCGGCTTGATGACTTATTGGATCGAGATGTTCTCTCGGCGATGACCACCATCGTTGGGTTGGAGGAGGTTCTGAACTTAGGTCCAGAAATTCTTGCCGGAAGAGTCCAAGGGCGGACAGTCGTGGACGTTAATAACTAGCTGCTGCAAGGCCTAGTTCTTTCGAGTGTCTTCGATTTCTCTCAGCATAGGAACATGGGGAATGCCATCTTCGAGGAACTCCGGACCGTTTTGGTTAAACCCTAGGCTTCGATACCAGTCTCCCAAATGGGCTTGAGCGGACAGAACCCAAGGGCCATCCTTACTATCAATAACATGAGTAATAAGTTTTCGGCTTAGCCCTCTCGATCGTGCATCTGGCCTGGTTACTACTCGACCAATACGGCAGCCATTTTCTTCCCTTATGACGCGTAGATACGATGCCAAGCCTTGTTCATCGTCAATCCATAGGTGGGCAGCTTCAACATCAAGATCGTCGATTTCCATATATGGACATTGCTGCTCCACGATGAAGACCGCAACACGGAGTCGCAAGATTTGATAGAGACGCCCTAGAGATAATCCATCAAATGCTGCTTCCCGTATTGCATTCACAGGGCTGCAACTAAGGCCGAAAAGCCAGCTAACACCATGGAGGCCGACACTATGACCGCAGTCCAATGAACAAACGGCCGTCGATGACGCAGAGGTCGGAGTTCTCCAGCGGAATTATGAGTGTTCCTGTTCATAAGGCGCAGAGTAGCGGAGCCGCTATCCTCTCTCCTCTATCTCTTCCGAGATAGCAAGCCATCGATCTTCTAAAGTCTTCAACTGCTCTAGGATATTCGCCAGTTCAGTTGAATTTTCTAACCGAGTTTCATGGCTAAGTTGCGTATCGGCTAACCGAGCAGTCCAGTCATCTCGTTCGCTGTTGAGTCGATCAAGGTCTACTTCGAGTTTTTTAATCTCATGTTGAAGAGTGGACATTGATCGTCCACTTGCATTCAAACTATTAGAGCGAACTTTTTTGTTTCGGGGATCAATCTTCGGCTTAGAACGTGCTTGTTCCCAGACAGCTTCCCCGGCTCCTAGCTGTCTAAAGCCGTCTACTCCTACGGCCACTACATGGTCTACTACGCGTTCCAGAAAGACCCGGTCATGTGTGACTGCCACTAATGCCCCATCAAAGGTGTCAAGCCAATCTTCGAGCGCGCGCAATGTGTCTATATCAAGATCGTTTGTGGGTTCGTCGAGCAGCAACACATTCGGCTCAGCAGCAAGAACCTCCAATAGCTGCAACCGTCTTCGCTCTCCCCCAGATAGTGTTCCAATTTGCGCCCGGTGCGTAGCCGGTTCAAACCAGAATCGACGCAGCAAGGCCGCTTGATTGTGGTCAAGACGTGAACCAGGGCCAGCAATCACTTCCTCCACCGTGCAATCGCGATCCAGTATTCGACCCATCTGGTCGAAATATCCGATCCGCACAGTTGATCCATGGTCCACTGACCCCTTTTCAGGCTTTCTGACACCGGCAATCAAACTCAGTAGCGTCGATTTACCCGCCCCGTTCGGACCTACCACTCCAAGTCGATCAGTAGAGGAAAGACTTAGATTCACGTCTTCAAACAATGTCTTGCCACCGGCCGACATTGTGACTCCCTCAAGATCAACGACTTTACGACCTAAACGTTTCTGCTCGAATTCGTTGAGAGCAAGTGAACTCTTCCGAAAGTCTTCTTTTGGCGAAGACTCAAGAGTTTGATGGGCGATAGCAAGTCGCGATTTGGGCTTTCTCCGGCGAGCTCTCGCTCCTCGTTGTAACCACGCTAATTCTTTACGAGCCAAGGTAAGTCTGGTCGCCTCATCGCGTTCGGTTTTGTGTTCTCGGTCAGCCTTGGCAGCTAAGTATTCCTGGTAGCCGCCTCTATTTATGTGGCAGCCGTCGAGGGTTACCTCAAGCGTTTTTGTTGCTACGCGATCGATGAGCTGCCTATCGTGAGACACGAAAATAACGGCACCCGAAAAATCGTTGATGACAGTTTCTAGGTATTCAATTCCCTCAATATCTAGGTGATTTGTCGGCTCGTCTAACAACAATACGTTGGCATTTTGGTCGTGAAGGACGGTCGCTAATGCCGCTCGCTTTTGCTCGCCTCCTGAGAGAGATGAAATCTTTTTAGCAGACAAAGGGGTCAAGCCCAAACGGTCCATCGCTGCTCTTCCTTCCCACTTTTCTCCAACTGCTGCAGCTACCGTTTCATCACCCAGTTGGGGCCGTTGCATAAGGACCGAGAGGGAAAGATTTTTTTGTCGGCGTATAACTCCGCTGTCTACCTTTTCTCGTCCTTCTAAAACCGCTAACAGCGTTGACTTGCCGGAGCCATTGATTCCCAATATGGCAAGACGGTCCTTTGCGCTGATTGTGAAGGAAAGATCAGAGAAAAGATTTTTATCCCCGAAAGACAGGGAAATGTTGCTGATATCCAGCAGGTTCATGGCATTGGGCAATATGTAGCTATCGAAAGGCTAAGCGCGGACGAGATCCCAACTCACCCGCCCTTGAGCATCCTCAAGGCGAACCTCGATAGTGGCTTGCGCGCCGCCGTCTACTCGAGTAGCCAAACAATTAAAGGAACTGCCAATCGGTGCGACCAAATATTCGTCGTCACCACAATCGATCATGACGTCAAAGCCAACTTCATAGGCAACCTGCTCCGCCAATAGCGCTTCTGTATTGACAAGTTGTAGCGGGTGATGCTTGTGTGCGTAGGAGTACTGCCCTTGCTTGTCGATGATGCGAACTTGTAACTCGTAGTACTGACCATCAACTTCGCTCGCACATATAAACACTGATTCCGGCGTCACCACCACGTCTTCAGGACAATCAACTAACCCAAGCTCTACGGGAAGGATGTCGCTTCCGGCCTTGTCCTGCAACTCACGTTCAAGTTGAGTTTGATCACTGCCGCCACCACAGCCAACACTAATTAAAACGACGGTAAGCATTGCAGTGAGCAATTTATGTGGCTTCGATTGCAGCATTGCTTCCTCATCACCAGATTCGCTTGCTTTGACACTACCTGTCTTTATAGGTCAAGCAGACCGGACTCGCTTGTTCAGATAAAAGGCTTTTCTTGGTACCGACCGAATACCTCGGCCAAGGTATTCATAATTTCACCGACCGTCGCTCGCGTTTTAACGCTGTTGATTAATGGCAGCATCAGGTTCGCGTCTGTCTCAGCGGCACGACTTAGGGCAACAAGGGACTCATCAACTTCTAGTTGATTCCGGTCAGCCTTTATTTGCTGAAGATTTTTAATTTGGCGCTGTTCGTCTTCTCTTGTGATCTTCAAAAGATCAATTTGATCTTCCTCGTTACCTTCAGTGAAGTCGTTTACGCCCACTACGATCCGGCGCCCAGCGTTTACCTTTTTTTCAAAGTCATAGGCTGCGTCTGCAATGTTTCCTTGGTACCAGCCTTCATCGATCAGCTCAAACGCTCCTTCTAGCATCGAACCGCTTCCAGTTTCAGCGATGTGGCTAAACATCGCTTCTGCCTCTGCTTCTAGCTGATCAGTTAATTCTTCCAGAAACCAACTTCCCCCTAACGGGTCCACTACATCCGTTACCCCTGTTTCATGAGCAATAACTTGCTGGGTTCGCAGAGCTATGCGCGCTGCTTTTTCGGTCGGTAGAGCGAGGGCTTCGTCCATTGAGTTGGTGTGCAAACTCTGGGTGCCTCCGAGCACTCCAGCGAGAGCTTCAATCGCTGTCCTTGCAACGTTTACTTCAGGTTGCTGCGCTGTAAGTGACACTCCTGCAGTTTGGGTGTGGAAACGAAGCATCATGGACTTGGGATCTTGAGCCCCATAGTGGTCCTTCATCCATCGAGCCCAAATCCTCCGAGCAGCCCTGTACTTAGCTATTTCTTCAAAGAAATCGATATGGGCGTTAAAGAAGAAACTGAGCCGTGGGGCAAATTCATCCACCGCCAGTCCGCGCTGGAGAGCAGCTTCGACATAGGCGAAACCATTAGCCAAAGTAAAAGCTAATTCTTGGGCCGCTGTCGAACCGGCTTCCCTAATGTGATAACCACTAATCGAGACAGAGTTCCATCGCGGCATCTCGTTTTTCGCAAACTCGATCGTGTCTGCGACAAGGCGCATTGAAGGCCGCGGAGGGAAAACCCATTCTTTTTGTGCTTGGTACTCCTTGAGGATGTCATTTTGAAGAGTTCCGCCGAGCCGACTTCTGTCGGTGCCTTGCTCTTCGGCATTCGCAACGAACATGGCCCAGACAGGTGCGGCTGGAGCGTTTATGGTCATCGAAGTTGTCGTCTGTCCAAGATCAATGTCGTTGTAAAGGATTCGCATATCTTCGATGGTGTCCACGGCGACACCACATCTGCCTACTTCTCCGACTGACAAGACGTCATCGCTATCAAGGCCCATAAGCGTCGGCATATCGAAGGCGGTCGAGAGACCCCCTCCTCCAGCTGCAAGAATTTCCTTAAACCTTGTATTGGTGTCTTCTGGGGTGCCGAAACCTGCGAACATCCGCATCGTCCATAAACGACCCCTATAACCGCTCGGGTGCACGCCGCGGGTGTACGGATATTGACCAGGCCAACCTATTGATTCATCAATATCGTTATCTTTGGGCGCATATAGCGGTTCTACAGGAACCCCACTCATAGTCTCATAGTCAAGGTCTCGGACTTTGCCCGCCTCATATTCTTTTCGCCACTGCTCTCGCGTCACTATGTTCTCCCAAAAGCTCAATTAGTTTGAGTGTTGTCAGTCTAGGCCGACTGTATTGAAGTGTCCTAGATGATCAATTGGCCCTTGACCTGAACCCAGCTTCCAGCTCGCCGCTCGACGGATAGCACCTGCAGTAAAGATCTGAGCTTCTTTGACGGATTTCAAGACTGGTCTTCCCTTTGCTAACCCCGAAGCAATCGCTGCAGAAAAGGTGTCACCTGTGCCACGTACATTGCTGGTTGAGCAACGTTCAACTTCTAACAAAGAAATTTCTCCGTTATAAGCAACAACGTCAACCATTGAAGGTGAATCGCGTCGACCTCCGGTCACCACGACAACGGATGGTCCCATAGCCATCAGACGCAGAGCCGCAGCTGAAAGTGCTTCGATATCGTCCTCTATATCATCACCTAAGATGTGCATGGCTTCGAGGTGGTTAGGGGTTAGCACTAGAGCCTTGGGCACCAAACGTTGACGAATTAATTCAATGGTTTCGCTGTCGTACAACAGTTCACCATGTCGATTGACCATCACTGGGTCAACAATCAACGAAGGAAGCAACTCTGCATTAGCCATCTCGCCTATTAACTCAATATTTTCTTGCGAATGCAGAAGCCCCGTTTTGACAGCTTTGATTTGGAAATCTTCTAAAACCGCCTCGATTTGAGACCGCACATCCGACGCCGGCACCGACAGGGCGGATCGAAATTCATTTGTGTTTTGGGAAGAAACGACGGTCAATGCACACACACCGTGAACCGACTGAGCAGAGAAAGTTCGCAAATCTGCTTGAAGTCCAGAGCCACCCCCTGAGTCTGAACCCGCAATCGTCAGCACCACCGGAGGTTGAGTCACATCCTTGTTGTAGCAGATAGTAAGCCACTTCCTTGCCTAGGGTGGGGGGCGTGAAAGATCAATCAGAGAGCGTTGGCATCATTGCGAACCCAGTTTCTGGTCGAGATATCCGCCGGGTAGCGGCTCGCGGTGGCGTATCGAGCGCTGAGGACAAACGCAATCGCGTCGCAAGAGCGGTCATCGGAGCAGCAGCAGCTGGTGCGACCCATGTAGTTGCTATGAAAGAACCTTTCGGGATAGCGAGCGGGGCGTTAGCTGATTTGCCAGTGGACGCAGATCTAGAAATCCTAGATATTGGCGCCCGCGTCGACCCTGCCGATACCGAACGCGCTGCCCTTGCTATGAGAGAACGCGGTATCAGAGTGATCATCACTCTTGGCGGCGACGGAACCAATCGGACCATAGCTCGGGCCTGGCCCGAAGCAATTTTGGTACCGATGTCTACTGGAACAAACAATGTTTTCCCTTCGCTTGTCGAACCGACAGTTGCAGGTGCCGCTGCGGGGTTAGTAGCAAGGAACTTGGTCGACCTCCATACGGTGGCGCCGCGTTCAAAGGTGGTCCACTTGACACTTTCCGACGGATCAGAAGACATTGCTCTCATAGATGCCGCTACTCTCGCCAACGATTTCGTTGGTAATCGCCTACCAGTCGATGCCATAAATCTGCGTCAGCTGCTAGTTACCACGGCTAAGCCTGACACCATTGGCGTCTCTTCCGTTGCAGGACTGCATACAACATGCCCGGCAGATGAAGATGCCGCAGTCTTGGTGACCTGTGGCTCAGGTGGAATGCTGACCAATGCCCCAATAGCTCCAGGCCTCTACCGAGAAATACCAGTTAAAAATGTTCAGAAAGTCGGCTTGGGTGAAAAGGTCCAATTATTAGGCCCGTCTACCTTGGCTTTTGACGGTGACAGGGAGCATCGGATATCCGCTGATGTCCCTGCTATCGCCATCGTGAGACGAGACGGTCCGCGAGTGATCGACGTAGCCCGAACGCTAGAGGCAGGCGCTTCTCAAGGCGTCTTCATAAACACGTGACCCAAGTGTAGGAAACCGAATTCAGTCCAGGCCAACCGGCGAAGTCCGAGCTTCAAACAACGGCTCGGAATCTAGTTGCCGCATAGAAGCCGGCAACTCCTTTCGTACACGCAGGTGAAACTCTCGATCTTCCTCAAGACTGTAAGGGTAAGCGGAGCCTGAGGCTCTGAACAGTGGAACATGCAGGGCCCTCGCATCCGGCGGACCTGGCCGATCGTGCTCAACGAGAATTTCGTCAACTGCGGTGCCTTTGTCAATAATCCGATAAGGCCGCACGACGCCACCCCTAGTGGCCTTTCCTTCCGAAGACTTTGCGACTGGAACAACAGGCTCATAGGCCCCTGACCTTCGGGCGATAGCCACCAATTTGTACACCATCCCGGCAGTGGCATGGCCAGACCCGACTACTAATTGGGTTCCTACGCCGTACCCATCAATAGGCAGATCAGCTAGATCAGCGATTCGGTATTCATCGAGGTCACCCGAAACAACGATTCGTGTCATCTGAGCGTCATTAGTGTCTAACTTGATCCGAGCTCTCAGAGCCTCCTGCGCAAGGTTTCCTGAATCAATTCGAATAGCCCCGGGGACCCCTCCTAACCGTTTTGCTGCAGCTAATGCCCGGTCGATACCAGTCTCTATTTCATACGTATCTACCAGCAGCGTCGTCTCCAGACCGTGCGCCTCAATTTGGGCTTCGAACGCGGCCTCTTCATCGTCATGTGCGAGGGTAAAAGCGTGTGCTGATGTTCCTGCTGTCGGCAGGTTAAAGCGAATCCCAGCTTCCATGTTCGAGGTAGTGTCGAATCCAACTAGCCAAGCTGCCCTCGCAGCAGCTACTGCCGCTTCTTCGTGTGTTCTTCGGCCGCCCATCTCGATGAGATGGCGACCATTAGCTACGTCATGCATTCGCGCTGCAGCCGAAGCTACTGCGCAATCATGATTCAATACCGACAAAACCAGGGTTTCAAGAAGAAGCCCCGCTCCAAAAGAACAATCAACTCTTAGAACCGGACTACCTGGAACATAAAAGTCACCTTCTCGGTAACTCCATACCTCTCCTTGAAACTGAAAGGTCTCAAGATATTCCAACAACTCGTTGGTAAAGCGACCCAGCCCACGCAGGTACTGGATCTGATCAGTCGAGAAACGGAAGTCAGCCAGCTGATCGACCAGCCGGCCCGGACCGGCCACAACGCCGTAGCCGCGCCCTTGGGGAAGCCGTCTCGCAAAGACTTCGAAGGTGGCGCGACGCGACGCCACTCCTGACCGGAGCGCTGCATCGAGCATGGTGACCTCATAGAGGTCGGTCATCAAGGCGCTACTCATACCTACAGCATGGTCCATTAAAGGAGTTTGAGAAAGGGCTCTTTCTCCACAAAGCCTATTTCAGGGCTTAAAGGTTCTTAACAGGGCACTGAAACTTCGAAAGACCTCTAACAGTGACGAATAACCGCCACACTCCTTGGTATGGCAATCAAAATATCTAACCGATCCGACATCGCTCCTTTTTATGTCATGGAGGTAATGCGGTCAGCAGCCGAGAGAGAAAGTGCCGGACAAGAAGTCCTGCACCTTGAGGTCGGGCAACCTTCTACACCAGCTCCTTCAGGAGCTAGGCAAAGCGCCATCAGAGCGATCGAAGAGGAAATTCTTGGCTACACATCTGCGTTGGGCATTGAACCTCTTCGCGAACGCTTAAGTCTTCACTACCTGGAGTGGTACAACGCTACGATCCCGGCAGCGCGCATCGCAGTAACTATGGGCGCCAGCGGTGCATTTACCTTAGCTTTCCTCGCTTGTTTCGAATCTGGTGATCGGGTGGCTGTTCCCACTCCGGGTTACCCCTGTTATCGAAATGTACTTCGAGCTTTAGATGTTGAAGTCGTGGATTTGCCTGTGGGTCCCGAAACACGTTTCCAACCATCCCCGGAGGGACTTGAATCAATCGGCCCAATTGACGGGCTAGTTGTAGCCAGCCCCTCAAATCCAACCGGAACCATGCTTCTAGAAGAGGAACTTTTGGAAATCATCAACTGGTGCAAAGCTAAAGATGTTCGCCTCATCTCAGACGAGATTTATCATGGCGTGACTTACGGCACCGCCGCTCCAACCGCAGCTTCATTTTGGGAAGAAGCGGTAGTTGTAAATAGTTTTTCTAAATACTTTTCCATGACAGGGTGGCGGGTCGGATGGTTAATCTTGCCTGACAGTTTGGTATCGCCTGTAGAACGTCTAGCTCAAAATGCTTTCATTGCTGCAGCATCTGTATCTCAACATGCAGCTCTTGGCGCATTCGAAAGCCACGCTGAACTCAAAATCAACCTTGATCGCTACCGAGCTAATCGACAGATTCTTCTGGAAGGTTTACCTACGGTAGGAATCGACAAACTCGCTCCAGCTGACGGCGCTTTTTACATCTGGGCTCAAGTCGATCACTTATGTGAAGACAGTCAAGCACTAGCTCAAAGATGGCTCAGCGAACTAGGAATAGCAGTTACCCCGGGTATCGACTTTGACCCCCGACAAGGACACCGATTTATAAGATTTTCATTCGCGGGCTCTACTCGGGAGGCGCTTGAAACAATCGAGAAGTTGAACAACTGGTCAACTTAAAGAACGAAACCGCGTTTCCTACAAAGAGCCAAGACGCTTACCCGAATGATCTATTGAGGGGGCCAACCCAAACTGTCATAGTCATTCTTTGGTTGCTACGGCATTAGGCGTCACATTCATCTTTGGCTCGTAACGTTTGTTATCGATATCCCGCGTTTCTCCTGCAAACTTCTGTCGCAGATCTTCGCGACAAACCTTGCAAGGCCCATAGAAGAAGTCGCTGGCCGTTGCTAGACATCGCGGACATTCGAACTCGAGCCTTCGATCGCTATTAGTCACGGTCGCATAGTGGCACCTGAGATGCTCTAATTGTGGAATGGGGCAGGAATAACTCGAGACCTCTTAGCCCAAACTTGTTTAGCGCAGCCTGAGGCAATTGAGGATTTCCCCTTTGGAGAGCACGTTTCAGTCTTCAAAGTTGGCGGCAAAACGTTTGCTCTGATTCCGTTCCATTCCGACAAAACTTCAATCATGCTCAAATGCGATCCTGGCAAGGCTGAATTACTTCGACAACGACATCCCGCCGTCCGAGCCAGCAACTTTCACAAAAAGCACTGGAATCATATTTTCCTAGACAGATCGATAGCTCTAGAGGAGGTGCGCGAGTGGATTGAGGACAGCTACGACCTCGTGGTCGACAAATTGCGCAAAAGCCTCAAATCACGTCTACAGACTGAAATTAGAAGTCTCGAAAACTAGTTTCTTCCGGGATCTTGTCGTGAATAAAGACACCGCTTCGACACCAAACTCGTCTAATAGAAGCGCCCCCGCCACAAGAGCGAGGGCGCTTTATTTCATCTGAGGCGGGTTGCCTACCTGAAACAGCTAGGTCTTAATTGCGCGAGGACCGGCACGCACACCGACAGATGGGATGATCCGGGTTGGAGTCGCCACCTCTTCTTTGAATCACAAAGGAAGCTTCCTCCCAAGTTGGCAGGCCGCTTCAGCGCCCGACCACCTCCAGAGTCCTATTTAGTATCGGCATTGTTTGGACCACCTCCTTTCTCTGGTGCTCTGATGTTGGCACAGTCCGCGAGGCGTTAGGTGGCACAGCACTTTCTTAGCTATGAGATTGTTTTCAATCCACGGCGTTGCGAATCGCCAACGTGACCGCTTTTGTCCCAAGCTCAGCCACTAGATCAGGAGTTGCTTCAACTTTCTGAGTAGATAAAAGGAACAGTGCATCACCATCAACTGAAGTGTGAGGCGGGTCAATCGTTCTTGCAATTCCCGTATGGGCTAAGTCCGCTACGCGACATGCTTCAGCTTTTGTAAGTCGGGCGTTCGTTACTAAGCAGCCAATCGTTGTATTTGCTTTTTCTTCACCCGCCTCCCATGCAGAGACTTCTTCAATGGATACATATGGATATCTCGGAGCTTCCGGTGGTGCTGAAGAGCCAGCCATAACTGAACCATCAACATCAAGTACATCTCCAAATGCGTTTACAGCAACGACCGCCCCGACAGTTAGTTCTCCGGCCTGAACAATGCCTATTCCCTGGCCACCGGGACTGCTATAAGCGCGACCAGCGGCTTTTCCGAGAGTGCAGCCCCGCCCGACACCGACTCTTGTCGATGTCGGATCCAAAGTAGTGGCAGCCTCGCATGCCAATCGACCTGCGAGCGGTCCGGGTCTCGGATTATCTGGTCCAGTTATGTCGAAAATTACCGCTGCACCAACGACTGGCACAAACGAAGAGGCCAACGTCAGACCGCGACTTTGCTCTACACACCATTCCACTACGCCATCAGCTGCAGCTAGACCGAAGACGCTGTTACCGCACAGCACAACTCCATGGCATTCCACCCCTGACCCATTAGGGCCAAGCGCAGCTGCCTCCCTGGTTCCCGGTGCTCCTCCCCGCACCGCTACAGCGCCTAAAGATCCTTGAGGTGGGAGAATCACGGTAACGCCGGTTGCGTTTTCCTCATCAGTCCAGCAACCCACCAAAACTTCTTCAATTCCGAGTGCCATATGTCGACCTCACGTTTCCACAAGCACTAGAAATATAGGGTGCCTGAAGGTCACACCATTCATCGATTATCTAAAGATTTGCGAACTGACCTAGGCACAGGGCTCGTCACGTCATCTTCGCCACAGGGTCGGTTTGAATGCGGGGCCTCAGTTATAAACCAAAAACCTTTGATGAAAAGCGAAGCCTTCGGGAAACATTTGTTCCTTACCTTTTCTGACGAAACCATCCTCCATGTCCACTTAGGCCTGATCGGCAAGTTCCGGCCTCAGCCTCTCGAATCCCAACCATCAGACACAGTACGTCTTCGCCTAGAGGGCACGAGAGCATGGCATCTCACTGGACCACAAACGTGTGCTCTTATACCCAAAGAGGAGTTCCTGAAAATCATTGATGATTTGGGGCCAGATCCACTTCGGCGAGGCGCCAAATGGGAAGACTTCGCTTCTGGGCTGGAGAAGCGTAAAACTCCAATCGCTATTTCTTTATTGGATCAATCGATAATCGCAGGCATCGGGAACGTTTATCGCGCCGAGTTTCTTTTCTTGTTAGGAATTCATCCTGAGCGTCCGTCTTCAGATCTTACGCATAGGGAACTTAAAGACCTGTGGGATATCTCGGTAGGGCAATTACGCCAGGGAGTTCGGCTCAACCGAATCGTGACAGTCAGCAAAGCAGATTCTGGAACGACAGCGGGTCGTTTAAAACCTGAAGATTCTCTGTACGTATACAAGCGCGATGGACAGCCTTGTCGCCGTTGCAACTCATTAATCAAGACCATCAAACTTGCCGGCAGAAGTTGCTGGTGGTGTGATAGTTGCCAACTTTCATAGTGTCGACTGAGTATTCACCCAGTCGCTCAGTTTTGCGATTACCTGTTGCCCCCTGCCTGGGCCTAAGGTTCGACGGTGTCCAACGTAACCGTCTCACGTAAAGCTTGGTTAGCTCTCGTCGCTGCCGGTTTAGCCATGTTCTTGGTTGGTGTTGATGGGTCCATAGTCAACGTCGCGTTCCCGAGCTTTCGGCAAGATTTCGACGGCGTCACAAATGCTCAATTGTCCTGGGTCCTCAATGCTTACGTTCTCGTATATGCAGCGCTACTAGTCGTAAGTGGTCGGCTAGCGGATCGAGCTGGCCGCCTCCGGGTGATGTCCTTTGGCTTGGCTGTGTTTGTGTTCGCATCCATTGGAGTTGCAGCCGCACCAACGTCATTTTTTTTGATTGCAATGCGGGCGTTGCAAGGGGTGGGTGCCGCTTTAATTACTCCAGCTTCTATGGGGCTCGTAATCGCCTCATGGCCATCTGAACGCAGGGCCACGGCCGTAACTCTTTGGGGGGCTTGCTTTGCTTCCGCTAATGCTTTCGGACCGGCAATAGGTGCAGGGATTATTGAATTAGCCAATTGGCGGTGGGCCTTTATGATCAATTTGCCGATAGGTCTAGCCGCCTTTGGTTTGAGCAAACGCGTCTTCAACGAAACTCCCAGAGATCCGTCAGCAGCGAAACCAGACATCGTCGGTGGTGCGTTGCTTTCTTGTGCAACAGCTCTCGTCGTGTTGGCAATTGTTCAGGGGCGCAAGTGGGGTTGGCAATCAGCTGGAACCATACTTTCAGTTACAATCGGGATCGTACTTTTTGCCGTTTTCGCCACTCGAAATAAACGACATCCCGAACCAATACTCCCTAAAGCCTTGGTTCAAATTCAGTCATTCCGTCGAGCATCCGTCGCACTGTTCATTTTCACTTTGGGGCTGTATGCATTAATGCTCTCCTTGGTCCTCTTCTTGACAGATGCGTGGAGTTATTCGATAGGGATAGCCGGTTTGTCTACCGCCGTTGGTGCCCTAGCGGTCACTCTCGGAGCGACATTCGCCGGGCCTCTCGCTGACCGCTACGGTCATCGGTTCGTAGCCGGGCCAGGAACCTTCCTTTGTGCGTTCGGAATGTTTTGGTGGATTACCATGCTCAGCGAGCAAGCCAACTATTGGTCGGGCTACCTGCCTGGGCTTTTGTTAAGTGCCACCGGAATGGGAATGACGTTAGGAGTACTTGCTGCCGCCGGTGTCTCCCAAGTTTCAGCTGAATATTTCAGTCTCGCAGGCGGAGTTACGCAGACGGCAAGACAATTCGGTGGTGCCCTCGGTCTAGCCGTGATGTTCGCGATTACAGGCGAACCATCTAGCACCACTGAAGCCTACGATCTATATAAGTTGGCGTTTGGTTTCATCATGACCACTTCTCTTGTGGCCTGCGTATTGGCTTCACGTGTCAAAACTCCAAAACCACTACCCGGTTAAGTCGTAATTAACGGGCCTGGCATTGTGGGCACCAAGTTGTTGAGCGCGCATCAATGACTCGTAGACGAAGGACGCAGCCGCATACGACACACGCCTCGCCCGACCTGCCGTAACACTTAAGGTGGTATTGATTTGACCCTTTACCCTCGAGATTTCGGTAATCACGCAATGTGGTTCCACCTCTGTCGATTGCTTCGGATAAGACAGTGCGGACGGAATCGAGAAGTCTCTCTGCTTGTGAACGGCTAATTGATCTCAAAGCTGGATTAATTCGGGCAAGAAACAAAGCTTCGTCTGCGTAAATATTTCCAACTCCGGCGATGAGACGTTGACTTAGAAGCTGGGTCTTAATTCGACTCCTCCTCCCCTTCGACCGAGACCAAACTTCGTCACCGGTAAGTTCGACAGAGAAAGGTTCTGGTCCCATATCTCGGAGCGTGGGAATTTGCGAATAGTCACCTTTGCTTACAATGGCTATCCTCCCGAATCTCCGCACATCTCTAAAAACAACTGTCTTACCGTTAGCCAATAACCACCAGGCTCGACAATACGGATCTAATTTCTTTGAGGCTTCCTCTTCCTTTTCGATCAGTAGCTGACCCGTCATACCCAGATGGATAATTAGCTCCGTCTCATTATCGAATTCCCCAATCAAGTATTTGCCTCGTCGGCCTAACTCAACGAAACGACGTCCCTGAGCTTTCCTGGCGGGTGAAAATTTCTGAGATTCGTGACTTCCCGCCCGAAGCACCGTCTGACCAACAACTTCCTCAGAAAGCTGGCGGCGTATTGTTTCTACTTCGGGAAGTTCAGGCACTCGACGGCGGGTCCTCAGTCTCGCGGACCGTAGCGTCTTTCGGCTTCAGCTGCCCCCTCAGGACAATGATCCAAGTACGGACACCAATTGCACAGTGGACCGGTCTTATAGGAGAAGTTTTCTGCGTCTATCGCTTGGCATAACTGGTCCCAAGTATGCCTGTGGATCTTTACAGCATTGGTAACGGCTGTCTGGTCGAAAGGCCGGTCAATGGACCCACTGGTTAGATACATGAGCCGCACTTCACTTACGTGAAAATCTTCTTCAGCTAAAGCTGCAGCGTAAAGCCATACTTGTGACAATTTGTCATCTACGTACCTTGACCCTGGTGCCTTACCGGTCTTGTAGTCCACGACTCGGAGCCCAGAAGAGACCCGCTCGGTTAAATCCACGATGCCAAAAAAAGGAACCCCACCAATCTCAACCGACAATTGTTGTTCAGCACGAACTACATCGACTCCTGCTGGGTCTTCTAGAACAAAATATCTCTCTACGAGTCGCCAGGCCTTCCACATAAAGGCCTTGATTTCGTTTTCTGATAGGCCCAAACCAATGAAATCTTTGTCACCGAGGACCCTGCTCCATAGCTGTCTAGCGATTTCCCTAGCAGCATCGATCGACCGAGCATTGGATTCAAGACCTAGTAGCTCTTCAAGTATCTCGTGAACAAACGTCCCAAGTACCGCTGGCTCACCTTTAGGATCCGGCAGTTTTTCAATATATCTCAGTCGCCACCGACGAGGACATTGACGAAAAGTGGAAGCAGAACTTGGACTCAAATGGCGGGGACGAAAAGTCGAAGGTTGAGGTTCAAGAGAGTTCACGATTTCAATCTTGGAACCGGGGAGAGACATCGAAACTCATCATTGACGTCCTCCTATGAGGCGCCGCCATACAAATAAAACTACGGCCAGGCCGCCAAGACCTCCGATAATGGCCATTATCGGCACTCTTCGATCCAAAGGCGCTACAGCTTGGGGAACGCTTTGGAGGCTTGGCCCTAGGTCGTCATCTCCTTCGCCGGCGATGACAACGCCAGGTTTGTCTTCTTCAACTGTCCGTTGATCGGAGGTTGGGCGAGCGATTACGGGGTCTCCGGGGAGCCCAACGAACGAACCACTATCAGTGGGTCGGGGTCGGTTGGTGTCGTAGCCGGCCATCGCCGCTCCTTTAAGAGTCGATAGTAGTTCGTGGGGTTTCGAACGCTGACTCGGGGCGGCCAAAGCCTTGACTCAATCTCACGTCACCGTTTACCTCAACCCAGAGCGCATCAAATTGCGAAGCCGCCTCCGCAGCGCCTGGACGCTTTCCTAAAGCTCGAAGCGTTGTCGATTGCCCTGAAGCTTCCGCTATAGCCGCTCTCATCTGAATTTGAGGAAGTAAGAGCATCCCGAACCGTTCTTCAAGTTGTTCACTCCAGTAGCGATTATCACGAGTTCGGCCGACGCGATTCATGACAATCCCACTCAATCGGGGAGTCCCTAATCGGCCGGAGACTCGTTCAACTGTGTTGTGCATTAGATCAACTCCATCAGCTGCCCACGCTGCAGGTTCGGTGACAATAACTGCTCGGTCAGCTGCAAAAAGGCCGTTTATAGAAAGCAAGCCAAGAGATGGAGGGCAATCAATGAGCACTAGATCGTGGTCGACTCCCGCTAGAGCGAGTCGCAATCGGTCCTGAGCACCCACTGGGTCTGCCGCTAGTAGAGGTTCTCGGCTGGCAAGAAGGTGGCTCCCTGGTATGAGATCTGGAATCGGGCCGCCTTCGGGCCAGCGAGAAGTGCATATCGCCTCTAGGGCAGAACCCGCTCTCGGTTCACTCATCACATCATCAATCGATGGGGTGCCATTCCATATTCCCAAGCCACTCGAAGCATTCGCTTGGGGGTCCAAGTCGACGACCAGAACATTTAGTCCAGAAGCAGCAGCCGCTTCGGCAATACCCAACGTGATCGTTGTTTTGCCGACGCCCCCTTTTTGGTTAACGATTGCGATTGACTTCATTGCTAACAGGCTAACCCCGCGAAGTGGTTCCATCAGGCAACCCATGAGCCTTAGTGGTTCATCAAAGCTCTATCCCGCACAAGGATGCCGCCGCTACTAGACATCCTGGAGAGCCTGAAGAGGAACCTTCGTCAATGACCTGAGCCTCAGCAAGCAGCAGTTCACGAACCCGAGGAGTATTAAGATCATCGTCTAGTGCTTCGCGCACTTGGTCAATCAATGGCCCTGCTTTGACGGGTTTTGCCCCTGCGGCAGATCGGACGAGTAGCTCAAGGTCCCTTTGTCCCCGAGGGCCCTCTTCGTCAAACCACTCAAAACCAGATCGATAGTGATGTGCCATGAGGGCCAGTCGAATCGCACGAGGGTCGATTGCTTTTCTCAGCTCAGACACAAAAACCAAGTTGCCCAGAGATTTAGACATCTTCGTTCCTTGGTATGCGACTAATCCTGCGTGAACCCAGTACTTAGAGAAGGGTTCACCATTTGCAGATTCACTCTGTGCAATTTCGCATTCGTGGTGCGGAAAAATGAGATCGGCACCACCACCGTGGATATCTATGGCTGGACCTAAGGCGTTCATACACATGGCCGAACACTCGATGTGCCAGCCAGGCCTGCCTATACCAAAAGGTGAGTTCCAGCTTGGTTCATCATCTGCGCTGGGCTGCCACAATACGAAGTCAAGCGGATTCCGTTGCTTTGGATCGTCGGGGCGTCCACCTCTTTCAGCCGCGAGTCCGATCATCTCTTGCTCCGTCAAATGGGACAGTTTGCCAAATGATGAGAAGGTCGTGACATCGAAATAGGTTGTTCCCTCAATTGTGTAGGTATGACCGCGATCTACCAGAGTGTTGATGAGGTTGACCATGTCGTCGATGGACTCTGTAGCCCGAGGTTCTGCATCTGCGCGCCGTGTGTTCAATGCAACCATGTCTTGGTCGAATCGATCCATCTCCGTCTCAGCCAATTCGAGAAAATCAATTCCCAGCTCTCGGGCTTTGGGCAGGATGCTGTCGTCTACGTCGGTTACATTTCGAACTAGTTCAACACTATGTCCTAGATCTTCAAGTCGCCGAATGATCAGGTCGTAGCTGAGATAAGTAGCAGCGTGACCAAGATGCGTTGCGTCATAAGGCGTAATGCCGCATACGTACATGCGGACGTGCTCATCTAGCTCAATATCGACCACAGCTGCTCGGGCAGTGTCATATAAACGCATAGTCATGAAGCGCTTCACTTTCTCAGCTAGCGGTAGTGGCGGCCACATCACCATACGTCGCGGAAGGGCAGACTGACACGAAGGATCAGTCCGAATATGAGCAGACAGCTATCCCAGCACCTTTATTGCTCGGTACTCTCAAGCAGGTGACTATTCACAACGATGACGCGATACTCGAAACGGTTGAGCATTTCCGGGAGCGTCGTCGTCTCTCCTCTATCGACCCAGGACATTTAGATCTCGTCATCGATGAGATCTCCGCGACGGGACGGGAGCCAGTGGATTATGTCTCAAATCTCTTTGATCGTCATCAAATCGTTTTCATCGGGCATAGTCTCCCCTCCAGAAAAACCGGTCTATTTCTGCAGGAACTAATACCGGCTGTGAACACAGCAGGTGTCAATATGCTCGGTATCGAGTGGGCCTGTATGGATGATCAGTCATTGCTGGATGAATTAGTCAACGCCGACCAATTCGATGAAGGCATAGCTAGGTCAGCTTTGTTTCGCTGGGGTTTGCGTTACCACTTCGCCTTCGTCGAGTACTTGGATATTCTGCGAGCTGTTTGGGCTGTGAACCGCGCTCGGGTTTCGGAAGCCGCTCCATTTCGAATAGTGGCACTTGACTACGACATCGATATCGATGCAGTCACTGAGAACGCCGACTTACTGTCACCCTACGCTTGGGAGCACTTACGTCCGAGGGGCCCAGCTTCTAGACATATGGCCGATGTGGTGCTCAAAGAGTTTGTAGATCAGGGGTATAAGGCACTGGTCCTAACTCAGACTAGAAATGCACTAACCCGAATGAGGAGACGCCGACATACGACGCTGGATCAAATTGATACCCAAGTTGTCGATGGCAGAGTGGTCGGTTGCGGAAACCATGTCTACAGCGCGATAGCGGACCGAGCAGCAACGGTTCTTATCCATCAACCCTTGCCTGCTGACGGAGAGCACGGGCTTTTTGCTCTAGCCGCGGATGGATACTTGGATGCTGCTTTCGCTCACACAAAGAATCCTCACTTTCCCGTTGCTTTCGACGTAAATTCAGGACCTATCGGAAGACTTCCCTGCTCTACTTCAATTGATAATGGCGACATCTCTCAGCTATCCAACGGATGGATTTTTCTTGAACGTCCTATGGATACGAGGGGACCTACTCCCCTCGAAGGAGTAGTTGACGAAACAAATATTTCCGAAGCACGTAAATGGTCGTTAGATCCGCTGCTAAGGCAACCCGATTCAACTACCAGAGACTTTGATATGGCTATACAGAATGCGGCGGCAGCAGCTGAACTCAGCTGGACACAAATTGTTTAACGATACGGCAGACAACAAATGAACAACTCAACAGACGACGATGAAGAACAGAGTTCCTCCTTGCAATCAGCGGGTGCCCATCTAGTTGAGCTAGCTCAATCCAAACAGCTAGTGCTCTTAGGTGACCAAACCGGAATAGCTCAACACGTTCAGTTTATTTCGCAGGTCCTACCGGATCTCTACAAAGCCGGGGTCCACAACCTCGCATGGGAATTCACAAATTCGCGGACTCAGGAGTCCTTAGATCGGTTATTGAATTCGGAGTCCTGGGACGAAGACGAATGCACAAACTTATTCATTGATTTGCTCGGGATCGGATTTACGTATCTCGAATACGCCGAGGTTCTTAAAAGCGCTTGGTCCCTAAACCAAAGCCTTGATCCACAGGCTCCTCGCTTTCGCGTCGTTGGTTTGGGTCTTCCAACCTATGTAGAGGATCCATCGCTTCTTGAGGGAAGATCAGCGGCAGAATTAGAGCTTAGGAATTGGTGGATGGGCGGCCATTACCGTGATGTCGCCGCATTCCATATGGCTAACACCCTGACGAATGAAGTGCTGCGATCAGGTGGCCGCGCTGTTGTGTTGCTGTCCGGCGAGCGAACTACTACCAGGCTCACCCAATGGGAGGACGGACTGCCCACGGTCACTGTCGGCAACCTTTTACACCGCTGGATGGGTGAAGGGGTAGCTCGCGCAATATTCCACGGGGCAGTTACCGATAGTCAAGCAGCAGAACGCATCGAATCTCTAATAGCAGCAGCACCAGAAAAGCCGGAGAACTTCGGAATTTCCTTGGACCTTGCAACCTTGGGGAATGTGGGTTTGAACGAGGTGATCGGCTCGTTAGACGGCAAGGAAACCTCCCTAAGGCTAAAAGATGTCGCTGATAGCTACATCTGGCTCGGTGATATTGAAAGCTGGACACCTTGTCAGCTGATCGAAAATGTTATTACCGCAGAAAACTTCGAACATCTTGAAGCCCGTTATCGCGCTATAGATCCCCGCTCGGAGCCATGGACACATGCTGAGCTAGAGGAAATACGGATAGAAGGTCAAGCAGAGCTCTCAACTTCTTGGTTGAAACTTCCAATCATCGAAGAAGCTCCAGCAAAACGAAATAGATTTCGGAGGCGTCGAGAGTGAACGACTTCATTTTAGGCGTCGACCTAGATGGGGTGTGTGGGCTTCACACCGAAATTTTTCGTGAAATTGTGGCAAAAGAACTGGGCGTAGATGAACAGTCCCTACCTCTAGAACGGAGCTGGGACTTCAGCGAGTGGGGCTTTGGCCCAGATGACTTTGAGCGACTTCATCGCGTTGCTGTTATGGAATATCGAATGTTCAGGGATATGGAAGTCGCCCCGGGCTGCGCCGAAACTCTTTGGCGTCTTTCCGATGCCGGAATTTGGATTCGAGTAGTAACCCACCGTCTATATGTCAATTGGGGGCATGCTGTAGCGATAGCTGACACAGCACACTGGCTAGACCAAAAACGGATCCCATATCGCGATGTTTGTTTTGTCGGCGAGAAACCAGACGTCGCCGCCCATGCCTATGTGGATGACGGACCTCACAACGTGGAAGGCCTAAGGGAAGCTGGAAACAAGGTAATCACCTTCGACCAACCATACAACCGCCATATCGAGGGTCCGAGAGTCGCTTCTTGGGCTGAGCTAGAGGCAGTGGTTCTGAAGCTCGCAGCCGAGCATGCTGGTTCGGTGACCCAGCAGCTACCTGGGCTCGATGCTGGCTCTGAACGCTTGGTTCACAAGACTAAGGAACAATTTTGACTGAGATGACAGAGCCCATTGACGCTGCGACGGTCGTCGTAGCCCGCGATAGTTCCAAGGGCGTAGAAGTGCTAATGCTTCGCCGAAACTCAAAAATTTACTTCGGAGGAATGTGGGTTTTTCCTGGTGGCAAGGTTGATCCAGACGACCGTGCCGACGCTCGGGCGGTTAGCGTATGTGACGGCAGTGACGGCAGAGGGTTTCACGCTGCAGCGATTCGTGAAGCGCAAGAAGAAGCCGGAATAGACCTGTCGGACTCAGAACTCCATCATTTTGCTCATTGGCTTCCTCCAGCCGTGCGGCCCAAGCGCTTTTCAACTCAATTCTTCTTGGCCGCAGCACCCAAAGGCCTCGACATTTCTATAGACCACGGCGAAATTACTGATCACCACTGGATGACTCCAGGCGAGGCGTTGCAGAGACGTTCTGACGGCGAGATAGAGATGGTAACCCCAACCTTCTGCACCCTGGATTGGCTACGCGCCTTTGATTCTGTCCAAGAAGCGTGTTCCGCTATCCGCCAGCCTCAATGCTTTCACACACACATAAAAGAGGTAGGTGGAGCAGATCCCGGGATGGTGGCCTTCTATGCGGGCGACGTGTCTTACGAATCCTTGGACTTAGAAGCTGTAGGTCCCCGAAGACGCTGCTACATGCTCAAGTCTTCTTGGTGGTGGGAGGAGGACTCGGGAATTGTTTAGTGCGAAACTATTCCTATGCACCTTTGCTATCAGTGGTCGTGACCGTGCGGGCGGTCAACATATTCCTGTGATCGAAGATCTATTTCTGCAGGGTCGAGCAAGACTTTCTTGAAAAGCATCTGTTCCAAAGCTGAGACCCAACAGGTGTAGTAGTCCCAAGGCGGCTGGTTTCGAGTTTCAAGATTTTCCCACGTCTGTATAACTTCAATAAGAGACCGTCGAAACTCGGTCCAACTAAAACAGCCTGAGTCCACTAGATCAGCAACCACACCAAATGCTCTGCTTTGCCATGGCGCTTCGAAGACCAACTCTCCGTTGTCTCGAGGTGGAGCCGCCTGAGAACCATCTAGAATTTCAACGCCAGTCACGAAACCTTGACCCTAGCCACACCGATCATCGAGTCTCTGGTCACAAGCTGAGCCAACTCTTCCAGCCCAAGTTCTTCAGTTCCTTGTGGTCGCTCAGGCAGAACTAGGAACCTTGTTTCTGAACTACTATCCCACACCCGAATTTCTGTATCACTGTCAAGAGAGAGTCCCATTTCCTGCAAAACCTTACGCGGTTCACGCACTACCCGGGACCTATATTCCGGACTCTTGTACCAATTGGGCGGCAGCCCCAAGAGAGCCCATGGGTAGCAGGAGCAAAGGGTACATACAACAACGTTGTGGATGCCTGGTTCATTTGCCTTGACTTCTACATGTTCAATTTCTGCACCCTTGATGTTCTCTTCCTCTAACACTCGGTCAGCATTTCCAAGAAGGTTCTCTCGAAACTGCGGGTCGAGCCACGATTTGGCCACTAGACGAGCTCCAATCATTGGTCCCAGATCATGTTCAAACCGTTCGATTAACGCATCAACTCGATTCCTATCAACAAGGCCTTTTTCTACAAGTAGGTCTTCAAGCGCTTCTGTTCTTACTTCAGGTGACTGCGGGCTAACGCCATGATGGTGGTCGCTGTGTTCGCTCATGAAGGCTCCTTTTCCGACTCCAAATAGTTTTCGTACAAGTCAACGTTTATGACGACATCTTCTTCAGCGCTCTCTCCCCATAGGTCCTTAGCCCGATAAGCCACACACAGGACGTGTTGAGGTCGTTCCCCAAAATCGTGTGCTGTGCTATCTGGCAGAACTTCTGCCGGATGAATCTTCACTACAGTGCCCGGAATATTTCGAACATATTGCGGTAACCGGGTATGGCCCATTTCACTGTTACCTATAGCGACTACACGATCGCCAACTTCAAACTTAGATGGTTCTGTGAGGTCGCGTAGTACCGTCCGGCGTTCCGGTTTTGGAGTAACGCGGTCTGGCGGCAAGTGTTTGGGATCTACCTGTGCGACTGCTGCCGCCCGGTGCCCGGGACCCGTTCCCACAGCAAATCCTAAACGGTTATCAAGTTCTGCCTTGTCAACGTGACCATATTCGTCCAGAAGGACCTCCATCGCTGACCGCCAGCGTCCGTAATATCCATCGGAGCAAAAGTAGTCTTCAGCAGCCAGCCTTTCGAGAGCATGCCGAAACTCCCCTGGTCGTTTCGCTGTGTGGGGAAGGACTTGGAACATGAGGCCAAAAACTCGGCGTTCCCAATCGTGGTGGAAGACCGGTTCTTCGGGGTCGTACGGCACCGCTCCCCAATTTTCGGCTCCACCTATGTCATGAACGCGATGCTGAGGTTTCATCTACCACCCGTCGAACCGCCATCTACGGTGTATATCCCACCATTTATATAGCTAGCTTCATCCGATGCCAGGAACGCGACAAGCGCCGCCACTTCGTCGGGTTCGCCGTAACGGCCCATTGGGTTCCTGGAGGCCAAGTCTTTACGAATCATTTCAGCCTGGTCACCTCCAAAGCCTTCTTCGAGACTTCTCATCATTCGAGTTTCGATAGGTGATGGGCATACTGCATTAACTCTCACACCTTGGGGGACAAGTTCCAGGGCCGCTGATTTCGTGAGACCCACAACCCCATGCTTGCTCGCTACATAAGCCGACAAGCCCCGGGCGCCAATTAAGCCTGCTGTCGATGCGGTGTTAATTATTGACCCACCACCATTAGCAAACATGGCAGGGGCAGCGTATTTCATTCCGAGCCATACTCCGCGAAGGTTGACATTAATAACTTGATCAAAATCATCTTCTGGATACTCAAGAAGGCTCATAATTCGTCCTTCGATGCCAGCATTGTTGAACAACACGTCGAGTCGACCAAATTCTTTTACACACTGATCAACGTAACCAGATACCTCTTCAGCGAGGCTGCAGTCGGCTCCGTGAACGACCACGTCAACTCCAAACGCATCGGCTTCTCCTTTAGCCCCATCCAAATCCGAGCCCTGGAGATCTACCGCTAGAATGCGGGCTCCTTCTGAGGCGAAACGGCGTATGGCAGCAAGTCCGATCCCGCCTGCTGCCCCTGTTACAACTACGACCTTGTCTTGAAAGCGCATGCTTATAGCCTCCCACGGATGAGCATCCTTTACGAGATCCTGCAACAATTGTGAACTATGAGTGACGTACAGAAACCTGAAGACATAGTTAATTCTTTCATTGCGAAGATTGAAGCACGTGATCTTGACGCAGCACTAGAACACGTTTCGGAAGATTGTTATTACGACAACGTTCCCATAGGCGATATGAACGGCAAGGCAGACATGCTCAAGTTTTTGAGCGGTCTTTTAAAAGGTGAAGGTCCAGTGGAATTCGAGGTCGTACGCCAGACTTGTTCCGGTAACACCGTTATGAATGAGCGTCTTGATCGTTTCAACACGGCAAGCGGGCGCAGTATTGAACTGCCCGTAATGGGAGTATTCGAAATCAACGAAGGTCTTATTACTTTCTGGCGAGATTATTTCGATAACGGCATGTTTCTTCGACAGCTCAAGGACGACAGCTAAGATGGTCTCCATTGAGATGAGCTGTACTTAATGCGCATCACATTGACAGGGATGGAACATGATCACAACAACTGAGTTTCACGATCCGCGGGCTGAACCAAAGGCAGTTGCAGAGCCCTACGAAATTACGGTCGACTTGAACAAGCCCGTGACTATTGGACTTGTTGCTAACGGCTTTCCCGACAGCGTTCGGTTCTTGGATCATGTGGAGAAGACACTCGCCCAGGCAGTTCCTACCGCATCGTTTGTTCGGTACGACAAGGGCGACGCGTCGTCAGTTGTCGGCGGCAAGATGCTTGAAGACATCCAGGCCGAATGTCAGGCAGTAGTTGCTGCCTATGGCCATTGAGGCAGCTGCACCTCTGGCACCGTGCGTGACAGCATCTCAGTAGCTCGGCTAGGGATCCCTGCAGTTGCTTTAGTTACCGAAGAATTTTGGCCCCAAGGTGATTTCTTCGCTAACTCTTCGGGTATGCCAGAAGTTCCGAGAGTGAAGTTACCTCACCCCGTTGCAGGAACCGGTGAAGACAAAATGGCCGAAGTCGCTTCTGACATCACACCATCAATCATCGAATTTCTAAGCTCTTAAACAGAACGGAATCGGTCCAAAATATGAGTTTGCTTGAAGCAGCCTCGGAACATGACGCTCTTGAGCGACTGCACGAACTCGGCTGCACCGACGGTCTTCCCGTGGTAATCCCAACAGCCGAACGCGTAGCTCGGATGGTTATATCAACCGGGTACGAGCCTGATTTGGTGCTAGGCGTTATGGGGCCTCTGCATGGTGCGGCGACCATTGAAAAGGTTTGCACAGCTGCGGTAATGGCCGGCTGTCTACCGGACCATATCCCGGTAGTTGTGGCCGCCGTCCAAGCGGTCTGCAAACCCGAATTCGACCTCACTGAGATGCAAGCGACTACACATTGCACCGCGCCCTTGATGATTGTCTGCGGGCCGGCAAGGCATGCGTGTGGCGGAATCGCTTCAGGGTTTGGTGCCATGGGGCCTGGGCATAGAGCCAATGCGTCTATTGGGCGTGCCTTGCGACTCGCCATGATCAACATCGGCGGCGCTCGGCCTGGATCTTCGGATATGGCGCTACATGGGCACCCCGGCAAATTCACTTACTGCGTCGCCGAGGATGAAGAAAACAGTCCTTTTCCAGGCTTACATACCACCTTTGGTTATGAGGCCGATGAAAGCGCAGTGATAATTACCGGAGCGGAAGCTCCACATTCAACATTCTTCACGGGCGACAGGGATGATCCTGCCTCGGTAGACGGGTTGCTTGATGTAATTGCCTTAGTCATGGCTAACCCGGGTAGCAACAACGTTCACTTAAGAAATGGCGCTATTACCGTCATAATGAATCCCGATCATGCAGAAGTAATTAAGCGCGCTGGTCTTTCCCGACAGGACGTCCAGGCTGAACTAGCAAGTCGAGCCACCATATCTGTTGGAACGATGCGACGAATTAGCCCAACCTTTTACCCTCAAACGCTGCGAGATGACGCTGACGACACCAGCGTTGACGCAGCTGATGACGATCTCATTCACGTCTTGAAAGACCCAAACCGAATACTTGTGTTGCAAGCAGGTGGAAGCGGGCTGTACACGATGGTGATGCCTTCATGGTGCGCCGGCCCTCACCAAAACGCGATAGTGCACGAAGGCATCGATTTAGATCAAGCCTGTGAAATTCCCGGAATGAACGATTTAACGTCCTAAACCACGGAGAGGATTTACCTTGACCGATGACCGACCACACGGAGGGCTTTGGTTCGAAGAACTAACGCCTGGACTGGTAATACGTCACCGCCTACGTCGAACAGTCACTGAAACCGACAACATCATGTTTACGACGATGACCATGAATCCAGCTGCGCTGCATCTCGATTTTGACTACGCAGAGAAGGAGACCCAATTCGGACGCCCTTTGGTCAACTCGATGTTTACAGCTGCTCTTGTTGTAGGAATCTCTGTCCATGAAACGACACATGGCACCACGGTTGCGAACCTGGGTTTCGAACAAATGAATTTTCCTGCTCCGGTATTTCATGGCGATACGCTCCGCGTTGAGACTGAAGTAATCAGCGGCCGTGAATCTTCTAGCAAACCAGATCAAGGGATTGTTCTATTTGAACATCGGTCCCACAACCAAGACGACGTTCTAGTGGCGACAATGAGGCGTAACGCTCTTATGTGGAAGCAACCAACCTAAAACGAGACCCTCAGCCAAAATTTTTAAGGGGATTGTGGAGTTTGCCCGATATCGTCATGCTTCCACTTCCCCACTTTGGAGTGTCAGCGATGACCTATACGGCACCGACAGATGCTTTCCGTTTTGATCAATACAGATCGGCGGTAGAAAAAAAACGCGTGTTCATCACCGGCGCAGGCAAAGATGGGGGTATCGGCCAAGCGTTCGCGCTATCTGCTGGACTCAATGGAGCTGCTTCGGTTGGAGTCCACTTTCATCGCAGCTACGAAGATGGATTCGATCTTGTCAATCAACTCCGTTCAGAGGGAGTCAATGCCTTTCCAGTTCAGGCGGATGTAACCAACTTGCGCGACTTGTGGGCGTCCAGAAGCTACGTCATCGAACAGATGGGAGGTCTTCCACCCAATCTCGTCATCTGCAACTCAGGGCTCACGGAATCGGGCTATAGCTTTGGTCGGGCCCTCAAGGAGGAAGATGGCGAACCAAGTGCAGTTCGTCGTGCCAGAGTGCGTCAGCACTTTCTTGACAGCCTTGATGAATCCCGATTGGTTCTTGACACCAAAATCGATGGATTTCTAGCTTCAACACACCTCTGGGCGGGAGAAGCTGTCCATCACAATGAGCCAATACAGTTGGTTTATGTTTCCTCTCGGCAGGCAATTGATCCTGGGCCAGCCGTGCCTGGATACGCCATCAGCAATTGGGCAGTATTGCAGTTACCTAAGGTCTTGGAGGTAAATCTCGGTCGAAGCTCCGATTTAGTTCAGAGCTTTTCATTGATGTTTCCCTTCATTCGCACTGGAATGACCGACGAGTACGTCGATAATGAGAGAGTTTACGGTCGTTGGCAGCCGCGAATGTTGGAGCCCAGCGAGATGGCAGAGGCTTTCATGGCACTCCTCGCCCGCCCAAGTGACGAAACCAATAATGGCATGTTCGAATTAATGGTCGACCCTACAGATGACGACATTGAGGTCACTTGGCGGCAGGTAAAATTTAATCTGGCCGAAGAACAGTTGGCCTGGAGCGCGGGGAACCCTCTCACCTTCTAACGATCACTCAGGGTAAATTTAGGGAGTTCCCGCTCCCGGTATTTCTACCCGAATCCGCTCTATTCGTCCTTCACGGCGGTCAGCGGCTCCTCCTCGACCAGATGTCGGCGCTGTCACCAGGTACAAAGTCTTTCGGTCTTTGCCACCAAGCATGCATGCATAACAGTTCAATTCGAGGTCGATGTGATCAGTCACTTCTCCGCCTTCAATTACTCTAAAGACAGAATGGTTAGCCGGGTCTCCTACCCAAACGCCCCCGCCCTCATCTAGACAAATTCCGTCTGGAATCCGCGAACCTAAATCAGCAAAAAGCCGCCTGTTGGTAAGCATTCCGTCCTCCTCAATGTCAAATGAGAGAAGCCGCGACCCATACGATTCTGCGATGATCAGACGGTCACCTTCCGGGTTGATAACCGTTCCATTGGGGAAATCAAGTCCCTTAGGGCCTTCGTGTGCTTCGCCACCGGCTTCGACGACAGCAAGCGTTGCTTGGGCAAATTTTTCTCCCTCTTCAAATCCAAAGTTTCCTACGTAAGCGGTGCCGTTAGTTGCGACAACCATGTCGTTGCAAGGGCCGGTTGCAATATCTGACAGATCTGAGTGAAGAGAGACCTCACCGGAGCTATCCATTCGTTTGAGGCTTTTGTCAAGCATTGAGACAAACAGCAGATCACCGTTAGGAAGCCATCCCAGTCCTGAAGGTTGAGTAGGAACATCCAGCACTAACTCTTCGTTACCGTCCTCATCGACGCGAAAAATACCGTGCCGATAGAAGTCTGAGAACCACAACTGGTCATTTCGCCACCGTGGTCCTTCACCAAAAGCCAAACCTGTCAACACAATCTCTGTTTTCACTTCAACTCCAAGACTGACTTGTCGAAAAGTAGATCCGTCAGCTAAACCGAAGCTAGCGTGATTAAGCGTGGGAGAACTCAGTCGCCAAGAAGCTCGCCTGCGCATGACCGTGGGGCGCGACGAAGTAGACGTCATTTCAGGCGAACTTTGGGAACTCGGAACACTAGGCATCGAAGAAGTGGAGAACGCAACTAAAGTCACTCTCTTGGCTGGCTTCACATCAGCTATTGCGGCTAACGAAGCAGCAAAGCAACTTAAGAAATTCGCAGTTATCGAAGAATTCGGTTCTGGCGACTACTTAGATGTTTGGCGGGATTTCGCATCGATTTATCGCGCTGGGAACCGAATTGTGGTCAAACCGCCATGGATCCATTACGAACCAGCTCCTGGTGAGCTCGTCATATGGGTCGATCCTGGACGCTCTTTCGGGTCGGGCAGTCACGTGTCGACCAGGCTTGCTTTGGCGCAACTAGAACAAACACTAGAAGGTAACGAATCTGTTCTAGACGTTGGTTGTGGGAGCGGGGTCCTTACGGTTGCGGCTGCTCGATTGGGAGCGACTCGAGTGGTCGGCATTGACATAGATGTTGATGCGCCTCAAATAACACTCAATAACGCCAAAGCGAATGGAGTTGCTGAGTTTGTTGCAGCTTCAACCACTCCGGTAGAAGCCCTCACAGGTAAGTACAACGTGGTTGTCGCAAATATGCTCGCCTCGACTCTCATCCAATCTGCGGAGTCATTGACTAAAAGCCTTTGTTCAGGAGGAAGCCTCATAGTCTCAGGCCTTTTGGAGTCCCAGATCGAGTCCGTCGCCGATTCCTTTAGCTCTCTACATTTGCTCAACAGCAGACGCTGTAACGACGAAGAGGGTGCCTGGGTCTGCTTAACCTTGGGTTAGGTCTCCGCTAGTGCTTGACCACCATCTGACGTTGGATGGGACCCACATGGAGATGACCGACTCGTTCTAGGTGACCCTTAAGCCGTAAGTTGGGTAACAAGGGGATGACAGCCCGAAAGAAGGAGCGTAGCTCCCATCGAGCTAAATGAGTGCCAAGGCAAAAGTGCGCTCCGTGCCCAAATGCAAGATGGTCATTTGGGGCTCTTTGAATATCAAAACGATACGGATCTTCGAATTGTCGGTCATCCCGATTAGCGGAAGCATGCCAAATGCCGACATGGTCACCTGCTTTGATTATTTGACCATTGATTTCTGTATCGCGTGTACAGACACGAGCAAACTGAATTACAGGCGAGGTCCAGCGCAAGATTTCCTCGACACCAACGTCAATCGCATCAGGGTCCTCTAAGTGGTCAACTAGGAATTTAAGTTCATCTGGGTGTTCCAGAAGCGCGATCATTCCTCCCGTGGCTGCATTACGGGTCGTTTCATTGCCCGCCAATATAAGAACTTTTATGTACCCGAGCAGTTGCTGAGGCGTCAGCGGTTCACCGTCAATTTCAGAGCGCAACAAGATAGAGATTAAATCAGGTCCGCTGCAATCAGTGCGACGACGTTGTGCTATTTGGTCAAAGATCCACTCTTCGAATTCGACGAACATACGACGCCGCATCTCTTTTTTAGATTCGCCTTTCTCGGCAAACCTCATCAGCGAGGGGTCATCAAACAAGACAGCGGTCCAAGCGTGAACTTGTTCCCAGTCTTCTGGTAAAGCTCCCATCATCTCGCAAATAGTTGCCAGCGGAAGCTTCACAGCTAAATCTTCAACTAAATCCGCACTCCCATTGTTGTCAAGAGTCGCCCAAAACTGATCGGCATACTTTTGTGCGTGGAGGGTCAACGACTCTTCGCGAGACCTCATTGCTTTAGGAGTGAACTCAGGAGCGACAAGGCGTCGCATATCCCAATGAACAGGGCGGTCCGTGTAGATGAAGTCAGGAGGCTCTTGAGGGTCCCAACCGCGTTCAGTCATTCGTTCTCGATAGCCGTCCCAAAATCGTTCATCACGTTCAGCTAGATCAAGTCGAAGTCTGCCCTCACCATTAGCAAAGCTCTCATTGTCACCTGAGACCCGCCGGACGTCTGCGTAACGAGTGATGGACCAGAAGGGGGTAATTCCATCACGCTCATACCAGTAGACAGGAGCTTCGTCACGAAATAGGTCCCATTCGGCCCAGGGATAACCTTCCGTGCGATACCTGTCTAAGTCGTGAATAACTGCCTCATCAACGTGCATGACTTTCCCCCAGATAGCCCCAATGTAATAAGAAAGCGGTCATCAAGTCGGATGGAACAGCTGCAACATACTTAAAATCGCAAGATGTCTAATCCGATCACTATTTGGTTTGACCGCGCTCCCACTCCGGAGTTAGTCAGCCTCGCCCCACCGGATGCCGCGGTCATATGGTCTGAATCAGAAGACCAATTTGCAGGAATCGAAGAAGCTGATGGCCTAGTTGCTGGCGCTTCAATCATTTACAACCATTCTGTCTTTCAACGGGCGCCGAAATTACGCGTGCTAGCACGAGCAGGAATTGGGTTCGACAACATCGTTCTTGCCGATGCGACCACCGCAGGAGTAGCTGTTTGCAACACACCCGATGGGCCGACAATCTCCACGGCGGAACATGCTTTAGCTTTGATTTTTTCCGTGACCAAGAGGCTGAAACAGAGCGAGAACCGCCTGAAGCGACAAGAAGGCAACTACGTGCCAAATCACAATGCACTAGAACTAGACGGAGCGCGGCTCACTCTCATTGGTCTAGGCCGAATCGGTTCGCGAGTAGCAAAAATTGCTAATGCGGCAGGACTTCTTGTCACCGGCTTCGACCCTTTTGAGTCTGATGAACGATTTAAGACTGTTGGAGTCATGCGTGCGACCAACCTCGAAGAAGCAGTCTCCGAAGCTCAAATCGTGTCGATCCATGCCCCTCTTAGTCCGCAAACTCGCCACCTGGTAGATAGCAAATTGATTAGTGGAATGCGTCACGGAGTCTTCATCGTAAACACCGCCCGAGGCGGCTTGATAGACGACACTGCTCTCCTCGAAGCTTTAGACAGTGGAAAAGTCGCCGGCGCTGGCCTTGATGTAACTGAACCTGAACCACTTCCCCTAGGGCACCCTTTATTGACACACGAAAGTGTGCTTATAACACCCCACGTCGCATCGGCTACGAATGTGGGGAGGAGCAGGATTTTCACTATGGCTTTGGATCAGGTTCTGAGTGCGCTCGCTGGAACTAAACCCTCACATATTCTCAATCCTGAAGTTTGGCCAGGCAGAAACTCTGACAGCCGAGACGCCTGACGGATCTTGATTAAGGATTTTCAGTTCTAAGCTCCTACCCATGACAGACCATGACAACAGAGCAACTTGGACAAACTGGTCCGGCAAGCTCTCGGCGGAACCGCAAAGCATTGTTCAGGTTGGGACTGTTGATGCGATCAGAGGCGAACTCTCCGCAGCACGCGAAGGAGGGTGGAGTGTTCGTACTGCTGGCTCCGCTCACTCCCATTACCCGCTGTTACCGACCGCTGGGGTACTTCTTGATACCCGTCCCCTGACCGGACTCGTTTCTGTTGACAAACAGGCCATGACCGCGACCTTTCGCGCAGGCACCAAGATTCACGCCTGTGGTCGGCCCTTACTTGACCACGGGCTAGGTCTTCTCAACCAAGGGGATATTGATCAACAATCGATCGGCGGTGCCATTGCTACAGGGACTCACGGCACCGGTGTCGACCTCGGGAGTTTTTCTAGCGCAGTAACTCAACTATCTCTTGTATTAGTTGACGGCTCGGTAGTGACTTGCAGCCAGGAGGTAGAGCCAGATCTATTTGAAGCTTCTCGGTTGTCATTGGGAGCACTTGGAGTTGTTCTTGAAGCGACTATTCGGGTCCGAACCGCTTACCGGCTTGAGGAACATCAATGGTTAGAACCTCTTGAGAGTGTTATGGAAAGAATCGGGGAGCTAACACAAGCAACTCGACATTTCGAATATTTTTGGTGGCCGGGGCAAGAACGGGCTGTTTGTAAATCAATCGATATAACTGAGGAACCTCCTAGATACCCGTTAGGGGAAGAAGGCCAGCGGCGAGGTTGGAGTTTTGAAGTTCTTCCAAACCAGCGATTAAACCCTCACACTGAAATGGAATACTCGGTTCCATCCGAGAACGGGCCTTCTTGCCTGGCGGAAATCAGGAATCTGTTGAAGCACCATTATCCGAATGTGGAGTGGCCGGTCGAATATCGGACAGTTGCATCTGACGATGTATGGCTATCTCCAGCTAGAGGCCGGCCAACAGTAACAATCTCGATACACGAATCTGTGCACAATGACGAAACCTCTTACTACCGGGATGCCGAAAAGATCTTCCGATCCTACGATGGCCGACCACATTGGGGAAAGGTTCATTATCTGGCTAGCGACGACCTAGCAGCTAGCTACGACCATTGGGATAAATGGTGGACGGTGAGGGATCGTGTGGACCCAACTGGTGTTCTACTTAACAGCCAACTCCACCAGTTGCGTTCGTCGTGAGTAAAGCTCGTTTACTGGATTTTCTTCCTGCCGAGACCGATTCCGAGAAGTTGCTAGATGGATTCTTAGACTGGGCAAATTCCGCGGAAATCGATCTCTATGAAGCTCAAGAGGAAGCGGTTCTAGAAATTTTTTCGGGCCACCACGTCATACTCACTACTCCTACTGGTTCTGGTAAGTCGCTAGTTGCTACCGCAGCGCATTTCGATGCTGTAGCCAATTCAAAACGCTGCTGGTACACAGCTCCGATCAAAGCTCTAGTCTCTGAAAAGTTTTTTTCACTTTGTGAGGAGTTCGGAGCAAATAATGTCGGAATGATCACTGGGGATGCTTCGGTGAATCCGAATGCTCCGATCATTTGCTGCACTCAAGAAGTTCTAACGAATCTTGCCTTACGGTATGGCTCCTCTGCACCGATAGATACAGCCGTCATCGACGAGTTTCATTATTACAGCGACCGGGACCGCGGATGGGCCTGGCAGGTTCCGCTTCTTGAGCTAACTAAAACACAGTTCGTCTTAATGAGCGCAACACTCGGACGGGTTGACTTCTTTTTGGAAGACCTCGAACGCAGAAGTAACCGCGTTGCCGTGGAAGTGACCTCCTCTGAGCGACCAGTTCCCCTGGAGTGGGAATACCGAGAATCCACGTTGCTAGAGTCCATTCACGATCTGGTGCAGTTAGATAGAGCTCCCGTTTACATTGTTCATTTCACCCAGAGAGCAGCTTCTGAAAGAGCTCAAGCGCTCACAAGCTTGAATGTCCTTTCATCAGAAGAGAAACAGTCAATTAAAGACGAGATCTCAGGATTTCGGTTCGATTCTCCGTTTGGAAAGGACATCGCTAGGTTCGTTAAGGCTGGAATCGGAGTTCACCACGCCGGCCTCCTGCCGAAATATCGGCTTTTGGTCGAACGCTTAGCTCAAAAAGGACTCCTAAAACTTATATGCGGCACCGACACCCTAGGTGTGGGCGTCAACGTTCCGATCCGCACAGTCCTCTTTACCCAACTGTGCAAATTCGATGGACACGAGACGAAGATTCTTAGTGTTCGAGATTTCCACCAGATAGCTGGCAGGGCGGGCCGTAAAGGTTTTGACGATCGCGGATTTGTCTGGTGTCAAGCCCCTGAACATCATGTAGAAAATTTAAAGGCTTCAGCTAAAGCTACGTCCGACATCAAAAAGCGCAAAAAAATTCAGCGAAAGAAACCCCCGGAGAGAGGTTATGCACACTGGGACGAGAGGACCTTTGACCGTCTGCTGAGTAGTGTTCCTGAAGCTCTAACTCCTAGCTTTGTCGTCTCCCATTCGATGCTGCTAAATGTGCTAGATAGGCCTGGTGATGGGCGTGACGGGATCAAGAAATTACTCAGCGACAACCATCTAGCAAGGCCCGAACAGCGACACCAGATCCGGCAAGCTATCGCTATGTACCGCTCGTTGGTCGCTGCGGGAGTCGTTGAAACACTGGACAAAGCTGACTCTGAAGGCCGTTTCGTTCGAGTCAACGTTGACCTTCAGGCGGAGTTTGATCTCACCGCAACACTTTCCCCTTTTATTCTGGATGCAGTAGAGCTGTTAGACCCCCACCTCCCTAGCTACCCACTGGATGTCCTCACCCTTGTCGAATCAGTGTTGGAAAACCCCACTGTTATCTTGGCCCGACAAGCGGATAAGGCACGTGACGAATTGTTTGCCGAGTTGAAACGCGATGGAGTCGAATACGAGGAGCGCATAGAGCGACTAGATGAGGTCGAGTGGCCTAAGCCTTTAAGAGAATTTCTGTACACGACCTTTGACGCCTGGGCTCTTCATCACCCTTGGATCGGCCAAGAAAATATTCGACCCAAGTCCGTTGTACGCGACCTATACGAGCGCGCTATGACATTTCGCGAATACGTTAACTTCTACGGAATTAAGGCCTCAGAGGGAGTTTTCCTTCGCTACTTAACCGATACCTACAAGGGACTCCAGAAAACGGTTCCGGACAGCTCTTGGAGTGATGAATTATCTGACTTGACGGAATGGCTTGGGGCTCTGATTCGTCAGGTCGATAGCAGCCTGATCGATGAATGGGAACGCTTACAGAACCCGCAGCCATTGACCGAAGAAATTCGTCCTCAGTCGTTCGATATCACCAGTCATTCCCAGGCCTTCGAAGTCATGATTAGAAATGGTGCCTTCAAGTGGATCCAACTATTTGCTCAAGCTGACCACGACGGAATAGCTGCTCAAGCACTCGGGGAGTTATCTGACCCCGACAACGTCAAAAGTCTTGCTAGTAGTTACTGGGAAGAGTTTGATGAAGTACTAACCGGGCCTGATGCTCGATCAAGAGATTGGTTCACAATCAAAAGTCGCAGCGACATAACTTACGAAGTTGAGCAAATCATCTGCGATCCCCAAGGTTTTAACGAATGGCGTATAACCGGTGTAGTGGATCTCGACCAGTCACGATCAGTTGGTGAAGCCGTGATGCAACTAACAAATATCGCATCCCTATAGCACCAAGCCCGTTTAGAGCACAGTGAGATAGACGCAAAGCCCAACGATTAACAGAGCTGTTAACCAACCAAACACTCGATACTTCGCTGGGCCAGGCCAATCTTCACCAGTCACGACGGAAGACGATAGTTGGGGGCTTCTTTTGTGATCATGATGTCGTGAGGGTGACTTTCACGCAAAGCAGAAGCTGTAATTTTGACGAATTGGGTTTTCGAACGCATCTCATCAATCGTCAAGGTGCCGCAATACCCCATCGCCTGCCTGAGACCACCGGTTAACTGGTGAAGCACGTTTGCTATTGGACCCTTATACGCGACGCGGCCTTCGATGCCCTCGGGTACGAGCAAGTCCTCATCTCTTTGGTCTTGGAAATACCGGTCTTTCGAAAAGCTTCGACCTTTCATAGCCCCGATGGATCCCATACCTCGATACTCCTTAAATCGTTCCCCCTGGTAGAGAACTACCTCCCCTGGGCTCTCATCAACGCCTGCTAGCAGACCGCCAACCATCGCACAGTCAGCGCCAGCAGCAATCGCTTTCGCTAGATCACCAGAAAACTGCATACCACCGTCAGCAATAATAGGGACGTCGGAGTCAGCGGCAGCTGAAGCACAGTCAAACACCGCCGTGATTTGGGGAACGCCGACTCCCGCTACCACCCGAGTCGTGCAGATCGAACCAGGTCCAATACCGACTTTGACACCGTCAGCGCCAGCATCAATCAAGGCACGCGTAGCCTCGGCTGTCGCAACATTCCCCGCTACTACCTCAACCGCATAATTCGCTTTAATTTTCGCGACCATTTCGATGACATCTCGACTATGACCATGAGCCGTATCGACAACCAGCACATCTACATCGCGTTCAACTAACGCTGCTACCCGGTCATCTACTCCTGGCCCAACTCCGACTGCTGCCGCCACCAGGAGCCGACCACGCTCATCTTTTGCAGCATTCGGGTACTGGATCTTTTTTTCTATGTCCTTAACGGTTATCAAACCAATTAGCTGAAACTCGTCATCGACTATCGGTAATTTTTCAATTCGGTGCTTGCCTAAGACTACTTGGGCTTCTTCAAGCGTTGTACCTGCCTTTGCAGTCACCAAACCATCTGACGTCATAACCTCTCCAATGAGGCGGTCATAGTCGGTTTCAAACCTTAGATCCCGATTTGTGAGAATGCCGACAAGTCGATGTTGCTCGTCAGTAATTGGGACTCCGCTGATTTTGAACCTCGCCATGAGTTCTTCTGCTTCAGCCAAGGTTGCATCCGGAGGCAAAGTAATTGGCTCAACAATCATTCCTGACTCGGAACGTTTGACTTTGTCGACCTCTGCGGCCTGTTCTTCAACAGAAAGGTTGCGGTGAATCACGCCTATACCGCCATGTCGTGCCATTGCGACAGCCAATCTGGCCTCGGTCACCGTATCCATCGCAGCGCTAGCAAGAGGAATACGGAGCTTAATGTTGTTAGTGAACCGACAGGTCGTGTCAACTGAATCCGGCAGCACTTCGGATGCCGCCGGGAGCAGAAGCACATCGTCGAACGTTAGACCCTCCATTGCAAATTTCTCGTTCTCTGTCGGGAAGGGAAATGATGAGGAAGCCATGTCGAACGATACCTCGGGTGCCTTCATAACGGGTGCACTGTTCGTCTACCGTATGCGCGACGACAGGAGTGCAATGGCTGACTTTCATCAACACGGGCCCATCACAACGCTGCATCGGTTAACCGATGACGCTAACGAGCAAGCTCTTTCGTTTGTTTCCCAGCCTTCAGTTGGACGCGGTGTGGCTTTGGTGCTGCCTTGCCTCATCACTGAACTCGAAGGCTCGGCGTTACCAGAGATAGTTAGGCAAATATCTGAGCTTGAGTGGTTGGGTCGAGTGATCGTTGGTGTTGACGGCGCTGATGCTGTTTCTTTTAAGGCAGCGCAGACCTTGTTCGATTCTCTTCCTCAGCAGACCACAGTGATTTGGAACGACAGTGAGAGGATGGCTTCCTTCGACCAGAACATCGGCCTTCCTTCAGGGACCGGAAAGGGACGAAACCTCTGGCGCTGCTTCGGAACTGTGGCGGCCTATGCCGATATCAACACCGTTGTCATCCACGATGCCGATATTTCAACCTATGAGTCAGCTTTTGTATCGAGGCTCGCTTACCCCATAGTTGATGATCGATTGGGATTCGATTTTGTCAAAGGATTTTATCCACGCTTTGATCATCAAGGCCTGAACGGTCGAGTTACCCGCCTGCTAGTCGGGCCTCTCCTAGATTCCTTAGCGTCGCATGAATCAGTCCACCCCACTATTAAATACCTTCAGTCTTTTAGGTACCCCTTAGCGGGAGAGTTTGCTGCGCGAGCAGCCCTCATAAGTTCCATTACCATTCCTGAACATTGGGGAGTAGATATTTCGCTCCTCGCAAACATTCATTCTCTAGGAGTTCGAGTAGCTCAAACAGACTTGGCTGACCGCTACGACCACAAGCACCAAATGCTTTCTCTCGATGACAGAGAGTCAGGTCTGCACCGGATGGCCCGGGACATCATCAGCACGATTGTTTCAATTTCCGGACGCGAGAGCATCGAGAGTTCAGATTTCGATGTGCGACTCGACCACGCTCTCATTGCCCATCGATCAAACGCACTGCACAACGCTATTCCAGTGAATTCTGAGGCTGAGAATTCGGCTAAAAGGTTGTTTGCGAAACTTGTTCGCGAGCAAAGGACACCGCTGCCTCCGAATTTGCCATCTTGGCAACAGCTGTCAACAGAATTTCCTGACTGTATTCAGTGGCTCATGTCGGCCATCGAGAGCCAAAGCACCTCTGAAGGAGCGACCGATACTGCCCCATGAAGTGTCTGCCCGGACAGAAAATCGAAAGCGGGTTCATCAATGACATAGTTGGTTGCCCTAAATCCAAGATTTGCGACTACTGTCACCGAAATTGGCCCCTCGCCTCGCACTATGCCCAACAAAGGATTTTCCAGATCTAATATTCGCTGTTGAGCCTCGGGGTGAAAAGCAGAAATTTCTTGTCTCAGAGATAGTCTCCGGATTAGCTCATCACGGCTATCTGTGCGAGCGTCGTTAAGTGCTCTGATACGCGATGCAGCTGTACGTTTTGGCCTATTAATGGCCCGGTTATGGCCCTCAATCTCGACAGCCTCTAAATCGTTAGGTTCACCTTCGAGTGCTGGGAAATAGTACGCAGGTATCCCCTTAAAACTAGCCAGCAGCGTGTGACCCATCAGTAACCGATCCAACCCAAACAAAGAAGCCGGCGCAACATTTATTTCATACGGTCGCGTTTCTTCTCCGCTCATATGTCCAGACCAAGTGCCGCCTGCCCGCTCTGCGGCAGCGATCAAGGCACGCAAGTCTTCGATACTCAGTATGTCTTCGACAGGTCTAAGTCCTATGCCGTCGTGACTACCCAAGAAATTAATCAGCGTCGTTTCTGAAGGTGGGGATTCCGCATCCTTCAGCCATTTCGCTAACTCCGTGCTGGTCCCAAGTAACAACGAGGAAGCAAGTAAAGGAGCCAGGGTGAAATTGTATGCAACGTGCGCTTGTTCGCCATCTCGGAGGTACGAAAGGTTTTCGTCGTGTGGAACGTTTGTTTCAGTCACCAAAACCGCATCGGGACATCGCCATTTCAACAGATCCCTGAGTAACCGGACCAATTCGTGGGTCTCTTTGAGATGCACGCACTTCGTGCCAACAACCTTTTGCGTGTAGGCGACAGCATCTAATCGGACCCAGCGAATTCCAGCACTAAGCATGCGTTCCAGCGCTCTTAGCATTTCCAGGAGAACTTCAGGTTCGGCCCAATCCACGTCTATTTGGTCGGGTCCGAAAGTGCACCACAGGTACTTCGGGCCTGCATCCGTTTCCATCTCAACTAGTAGGTCAGATGTTCGAGGACGCACAACCTTCGACAAATCTTCATCTGGCGATGCTGTTTTAAGGCATTTCGAACCCGGTTCAGCGTTTCGACGAAACTCTTGCACCCAACGATGTCTTGAGCTGACATGATTCAGCACCAAATCGGCCATAACCCCGCTGTCAGCAACTATTGATTCGATGTCTTCCCAGCTCCCAAATTCCGACGAGACCTTTCGATGATCTATGACTGCGAATCCACCATCCGAGCTAGAGGGAAAGAATGGGAGTATGTGAACCAATGAAAACGATGCTCCGAACTCAGTCAGCACAGTCTTAAGAGTCGCAAGAGGGGCTTCGTTATCGGCCACGACTTGATCCGGATAACAAATCAATATCGCGTCTTTTTGCGACCATCGGGACTTGTTAAGTCCCGATGGATAAGAGCCTAGAACGGAGGTACAAGCTTCAAAGATTGTTAGCGGGTTATGGTCGGGATAAAGGACCGCTAACCGCTTCTTAATCTGTTCTTCCAGTGAAATCACGGCTCACCGCGGTCAGCTAACTCAATTCGCTGAGATCGTCTAAAACTTTTTGTGCATGCTCGGAGAGATCGGGTTTGTCCGCGAAGTCATAAACTTTCGCAATAACTCCATTCGGGTCGATTAAGAAACTCGCGCGACGCGGCCAGTCTGCAAATTTTTCATCTGCATCTCGGCCTACGCCGTAGGCCAAACCGACACTCCGATCTGTATCCGCTAGCAACGGATAGCTAAAGTTCTCTTTTTCTGCGAAAGCTTTTTGTTCTTCAACCGTGTCGAAAGACGCTCCCAAAATGACGACATTGGCTGATTCAAATTCGGGGACTCGATCACGGAGTCCCTGGCCTTCAAGCGTTCAACCAGGCGTCGCTGCTTTGGGGTACCACCAAAGCAAAACCCATTGTCCTTTGTGGTCATCAAGCGAGACCGGTTTTCCGTCCTGATCGGGCAAGGTAAAGCCGGGTGCTGTAGTGCCTGCTTCAAGCATCCATTTCCTCCAAGGGGTGCTTCGGCACTCTAGAAGAATTTACTGCTGATGCAATGTTATTCAGCTGATGAGTTGAGTTAGGTCTACTGTTTGTTCATGCATCCACTCTCAATGATGACTGCCGACGAACTGAACGAGAGTATTTCAGTTCTCCGAAATTCGGGTCGGGTTGACGACACTTCCACGTTTCACGGTTGTTGCATCTACGAACCACCCAAAGCTGAAGTTGCTTCATGGCAGCCAGGCGACACCGTTGACAGGCGTTTAGATCTGGTCGTACGACATGAGAACGAGGTCTACGAAGCCCGCGTGTCCGTCACACGGGGCGAGGTTGACCGGTGGGAACTCGTTCCAGACGTAGTTCCTCGCGTCGGGTTTATAGAGCTATTTAAAGTGATGGACGCATGCAGGAACAATCCGGATTTTCAGAAAGCTCTCAATGACCGCGGTATCGATGATCCCTCCAAGGTGCAGATAGATCCCTGGCCGACGGGCGAGTACGGTTTCGAATTTGAGGACGGACGCCGAGTCCAGCGTTGTATTGCCTTCTATCGACCCAATCCCAGCGATAACGGATACGCGTTTCCTATCGACGGCCTTATGGTTCACGTCGACGTCGACAATCTGTCTGTATTACACATAGAAGACTTCGGTAGTTGGCCCCTTCCCACTGAACGAGCCAACTACGACGTCGATTCGGTCGTAAACGACTTCGGACCTATAAGGGACGACCTTAAACCTATAGAGATAACTCAACCTGAAGGTGTCAGCTTTAGCGTCGACGACAATGAGATCACTTGGCAGAAGTGGCGGTTTCGGATGGTCGTCGACGATACCGAGGGATTGGTTTTGCATCGAGTTACCTACACCCAAGATGGAATCGAACGGCCGGTTATCGACAGGGCTTCCTTAGCTGAAATGGTAGTTCCTTACGGCGATACTCGACCGAGCCAAACCTTCAAACATGCCTTGGACTCCGGTGAATATGGACTCGGCATGACGGCCAATTCACTTACCCTTGGTTGCGATTGTTTAGGAGATATCTTTTATCTCGACGCCGTTCAAATGCTGGATGACGGAAGCGTAATGTCGACCAGCAATGCCATTTGCATTCACGAAGAGGACTTCGGAATCGGGTGGAAGCATACGGATATGAATACTGGCGAAGTTGAGGTCCGTAGATCGCGGCGCCTGGTGGTCAGCAGCATTTCAACCGTCGGCAACTATGAGTACGGGTTTTTTTGGTACTTCCATTTAGACGGATCAATCAAGTTAGAAATCAAGTTAACCGGCATCCTTACGACTAGAGCCCACGCAGAAGGCGATGATCTGACCTTTGCTCGTCTCGTGGCGCCAAACGTGGCCGGTCCTATTCATCAACATCTATTTTGCGTGCGACTCGACATGGCGATTGATGGCAATGAAAACAAGATCGTCGAAGTCAATACCGAGCCGCTTCCGGCAGGCCCAGACAACCCGCACAACACTGCTTTTGCGGCACGAGAAACGCTTTTAGAGCGCGAACACTCCGCTATGCGAAATACTAATTCCGCAAGCAGCAGATACTGGAGAATCGAAAACTCCGAGAAAACGAACCGGTTGGGACGCCCCACCGCCTATCGCCTTTTGCCTTCCTCAACAGCAACTATGTTCGCCGCCGAAAGCTCCCCACATGCTCAAAGAGCAATGTTTGCAAAGCACAATTTGTGGGTAACACCTACAGAACAAACAGAGCGTTATGCCGCCGGCGACTACCCAACTCAACGAAACGCTGGCGAAGGTTTACCAAAATTCGTTGCTCAGGACCGTTCAATAACTGACACAGATCTGACCGTATGGCATACGTTCGGTTTAACTCACGATGTTCGTATCGAGGATTATCCGGTGATGCCGACAGAGTACGCTGGTTTCCTGCTCGTGCCTGATGGCTTCTTTGATCGCAATCCAGCAATCGATGTGGCTCCGAGCTCAGCGAACCACTGTCATTAAGCTTCTTGATCCAGGTATCTGGTAGGTACAAACTTGGGACCCTAACAGTGAGGCCGCATAAAAATTGTTCTCGCAAGCTGTATGGAACAACAATAGATAACGTGAAAATGACTTCGGAGAGCTGCCATGCGAACCATTTCTGATCCTCTACTACGTGCTGAATCGATGCACGTCGATAAGACTGCTTTCATTTGTGAAGATCGATCCAGGAACTTCAAAGAGTTCGTAGCAAGATGCCGATCAGTAGGTCCGCTTCTGGAGGACCTCGGCATCAAACTCGGGGATCGTGTCGGTTTGCTGGCTCAGAACTCAGATATCTACGCCGAATTATATTGCGGGGTACCAGCAGCAGGACGTGCGATCGTGCCGCTAAACACCCGATGGGCTGAACCCGAATTGGCGTATGCCTTAGAAGATGCTGGCGCCAAGCTACTCATCACCGATCAAGACCCTGGAGTTCTCGCTGAGTCAGTCGAACAAGTACTAAGTCTTGCTGAGTACGAAACTCTTCTTTCCCAATGCACGCCTGCTCCATTTGCAAAGGTGAGCGAAAACGATCTGGCTGGACTCTTTTACACAGGAGGGACAACAGGTCAAAGCAAAGGCGTGATGCTCAGCCATAGAAACCTCATCGCCAATACGATGCACAGCCAGCTCACGATGCCTTTAAGCGACAAAGACACCTATCTGTTAGTTGCTCCTATGTTTCATGCGGCGGGATCAAATTCTGTTCTTCAGTGCTTAGCCCTCGGGGTTCCCCAGGTCGTGGTGCCAGCGTTCGAACCAAACTTGTGCCTTGACCTGATCGAAAAACATCGCTGTTCTGCCACTCTGGCGGTCCCTACGATGGTTGCTGCTCTAGTTGAATCCCAATCAGCTAACCCGAGAGACACCTCAAGTTTTCGTCTTATTTGCCACGGGGCTTCCCCAATAGCTACTCAGGTTTTACGGCGAGCCCACGAAGAGTTCCCCGACGCCGAACTTCTGCACCTTTATGGTGCGACCGAGACTGCTCCTCTCGTAACTGGCCTCCGGCACGAAGAGGAACTCATTGGGTCAAACCGAGGGAAATCGGTGGGGCATCCTTCCCTCGGCGTCTCCTTAATGATTGATGCTGAGAAGGGACAGCCCGGCGAGGTCATGGTTCAAGGGCCTAATGTGATGCAGGGATATTGGAACAAACCTGAGCAAACAGATGCTGTTCTGCAAAACGGCTGGTATCGCACAGGCGATATCGGTTACTTGGATGAAGACGGCTATTTGTATTTAGTTGATCGCGCTAAAGACATGATCATTTCAGGCGGCGAGAACGTTTACTGCTCTGAGGTCGAAGACGTCATTTATCAACACCCAAAAGTCCTAGAGGCAACGGTGTTTGGGATTCCCAATGATCAATGGGGGGAACAAGTCCACGCAGTAGTTGTACCCCGAGACGAAAGTTTGAGTGCAGAAGATTTAATTGAGTTCTGCAGAGAATCTTTAGGCGGATACAAACTTCCACGTTCAGTTGAATTCCGTTCAACCGAACTACCTAAGTCTGGTCCAGGCAAGGTATTAAAACGAGAACTACGAGCCCCCTATTGGGAAGGGAAAGATAGATCGATTAACTAATCCAAGCAATGAGCAGTTACGCCGCCAGAAGGCCTCAAATGCCTCCTAGCTCATTAAGGCCCGTAGTGTTGCAATTTGATAGACCATCGTCAGCAGAAAAGACGGGACCACAAAAATGAAACTTGCGTTAATGCTTGGCTACTCAGGTGGGAAACTCGACCTCCCTATCGAGCAAATCAAACTTGCAGAAAAACTTGGCTTTCACTCAGTTTGGACTGCCGAAGCCTACGGTTCAGACGCGATGACCCCGCTTGCTTACATTGCGGCTCACACCGAACGGATCAAACTTGGGACTGGCATTATTCAACTAGCTGGTCGCGCGCCTGCGATGGCTGCAATGCAAGCTCAAACTATCGATGCGCTCGCCGGTGGAAATCGGATGATCGTCGGTCTCGGCGTATCTGGCCCCCAGATCGTTGAAGGGTGGTACGGACAACCCTGGGGAAAGCCGTATTGGAGACTTCGCGATTACATCCAAATTATGAGAAAGATCTTCGCCCGAGAGCAACCCGTAGCCCACGACGGGCGTGAGTATCAACTTCCCTTTGTTGGCGAGGGGACCACTGGCCTCGGGAAGCCTCTAACTTCCATACTTCACACGAACCCAGATCTGCCCATTTGGTTGGGGAGCGGATCAGAAGCGACCGTGAAGTTAACCGCCGAACTATGTGATGGCTGGCTCCCAATGCACTTTGTGCCCGGACGAATGCAGCATTTCCGTCCGTGGATCGAAGAAGGTTTCGAACGAGCACGAAAACGCGGAGTCCAAAAGAGTTGGGAAGACTTTGAGATAATCGGTCAATGCCCGGTTCAAATAACCGATGACCTAGAACCCATATTCCGTAAAGCCAAGGACAACATCGCCCTGTACACAGGCGGCATGGGCCATAAGGACGTCAACTTCCATAATCAACATATGGTGCAAAGGGGATATCCCGATGTCGCAGCTCGCGTACAAGAGTTATATCTTGCGGGCAGAAAAGCAGAAGCAGCGGAAGCTATTCCAGACGAATACGTTGACGAGGCCGGCCTCTACGGTTCTCCTGAACGAATAAAACAGAGATTTCTTCAGTGGGCAGACAGCGGACTAACTGGGTTGAACATCAATACTGGTCAAGAAGAAGCAATACGTCTCATGGCTGATTTAGCTAAAACAGCAGACCAGAACTAGGAACACCCTGTGGAATCAGCAATCTTCAGCTTGGGAGACAATCTCGCGCACCCTCAGACCGGCGAATTATTGACGGAAGCGGACCGTCATCGACAGCTAATTCGCTATTCAGTTTGGGCCTCCGAATCAGGGTTCGACGCGGTTCACATAGGCGAACATCATTTCAACGATTACATGCTGAGTTCTCCACCCGTTGTCCTATCCGCAATAGGCGAAAGAGTTCCTGATCTAATTTTGTCGACAGCTGTCACTTTAATACCGACCTTAGATCCGGTCCGCGTCGCTGAGGACTACTCCACCCTCGAAAATCTCTTCCCTGGACGTGTCGAGGTGGTAACAGGCCGGGGTAACTTTTTCAGCCGCAGCTATCCAGCATTCGGGTTGGACGTAAGAAAGGCCCGAGAAATCTTCGAAGAGAAACTTGGACTATTACAAATTCTTCTCGATGAGAAGAACGTCAGTTGGGCAGGCCAATTTCGAGAACCGTTAGAGAACATCACTATCCGTCCTCGTCCTACTGGTGATATTCCGCTATGGATAGGGGCAGGTTCAAAAGAGTCAGCTCTACTCGCCGCCAAGCTTGGTTGTCGTCTTATGTTGCCTTCAGTTTTCGGTCATCCGAAAATGTTCGTTCCCATTGTTGAGCAATACAAAGAAGCTTGGGTACAAGCCGGACGCAGTGCGGACGACATCATTATCGGTTCATGTTGCCACGCGTTCGTCGGATTGAATCACACTGATATGCGCGACCGTTTCGTACCCCGCTACGGTCATTACTGGAACTTTGTCGATCAACTGATTAGCGACAACACCGGTGGCAAGGTTCAAATGCCGTTTGATCTCGAATCATTCTTAGCAGGTCCTGCAGTAGCAGGAAGTGCACAAGAGTGTGTAGACCGCATGGGGGAACTACACGAATTACTCGGACACAATCGTCAACTCTTCATGTTTGATTTGGGCGGTGTGTCGGACAATGAACTCGAGGAAACAGTTCGACGTTTCGGCGAAGAGGTTCTACCTCATCTACCCGAATAAAACCTAACGCTGCCAGCTTGTTATGTGTCTTGGAGCCTCTATACCTTCAGCGAGACGCGGATCTGGGAGCGGCTCCCCAACACTAATCCCGAGCGGCAGCACGCCAGCCCACGTATCAAGAGCGTAATCCTCTTCTTCGTCAATCGGAGGGCCCGTCCGCACTTTGGCAGATGCCTCAGCTATCGACATAGACAGCACGAGAGTCCCTTTTATCTCTTTTTCTTGATGAGGACGAGTTGCTTCCACCCGGCCGGGAATTACATGTTCGCTCAACACATCTAGAACACGACTCTTCTCAGCAAAATCTTCAACAGGCGAAGCTTCGCCCATCACGACCACTGAACGGTAATTCATAGAATGGTGCGCCAACGACCTAGCTACGACTAGGCCATCAACAATACTTACGGTGACACAGAGCTGCACCCCTCGACCCTCGCGGAGCAGCCGACTTGCTGCAGATCCATGAAGGTAAAGCATTTCTCCGTCTCGCGCATACAACATCGGGATTACAACTGGACCATGTGATGTCACCATTCCCACATGTGCTAGTAACCCTTCATCCAAAATTGCGTTAATGCCAGCCCGGTCATACTGAGCTCTCTCAGGCATCCGACGCACTTTGACTCTCTCAGATACCTCGTTTCCGACCTCTTCCATAGATACAAAGTACCGCGCTCAGCTAATGTTCAATGAATGAACGAGGATGCTGTCGCTCAATTTCTCCCAACCGACGAAGCGAGACTGTTGGTCGCCCCGGTGTTATCCGCCCTTGAAGATCAAGCGAGCAACGCAGACCGGACTAGAACTATCGCGAGTGAGGTAACAGAAAGTTTGCGAGGCAGCGATGTAATGCGAATGGCTGCAACCACCGAATTGGGTGGGGTTGAATCATCAATTCTTGAAATGGGCCGCGAATTCGAAGCGGTCGCCGCTAGGTGCCCATCAACAGCATGGGTGCTTTGGAACCACTTGGCAGTTTTCCACCTGTTTGTTGGAACCTTAGGACCCGAACATCACGACTTTCTGCATGAGATAGTTCAACGTGGGGAATGGGTTTGTTTTCCGGCTGGTGCTGGTAGCGGAGTGCGAGCCAGAATTGAAGGTGATGAAGCCGTTCTTAACGGTAAGGCGACTTTCGGTACAGGCGGCCGATACGCAGACCACTGCGGTGTCGTCTTCGCTGTTGTTGGTGAGGATGGTGAACCTATTAGACCCATGGATTTACGATTTTCGATTGTGCGCACTTCAACCGAGGGGCTGAAGATTGATCCAACATGGGATGGTTCTGGACTAAGAGCTTCGGCGACTGATGATTTGCACTACAGCGAGGTCCGAGTGCCTCTGAACCGCTGTGTCCCTTGGTACGGAGCAAATCGAGCTGAGTCGCTACGCACAGTGCCAGTAATTCACCATCGGTATAGAGAAGATTGGGTAGGCATTTCAGACCTTTGGCTCGGCTGGATGGCCGCAGGTTTGGTCCGTCGCTCTCTCCAAGAGGTCGCCACTACTACACGAGAACGTCGCGTAATTATGGGTGGAAAGATGGTGGAAAAACCAACTGCTCAAATAAACGTTGGGCGAGCTACCGCTCTTCTATCATCCGCTCGGGCAGCTATTCAACATGCTTGCCACGAGATAGACAACAGAATTGAAAACCAGACTGTTCCCACCGAGGCTGACTATCTTCGACAAATGTCGGTCATCTCGATGAGCGTCGAACAATTGGCAGAGGCGATGCAACTACTCGAACGTACCCAGGGGGGTAACGGACTTCGCGAAGGTGGCAGCTTCGAACGCAGGTATCGAGATTTTCGCGCTATGCCTTTACACATCAATGTTCATCAAGATCGTGTAACTCATCAGTTAGGGCGATTTGTTCTAGATATCGAGCGGGATCCCTTTTAGAAATTCACTTTCTCGGCATCTATTCGCCGCTGGATCTACTCTGTTTTAAGAATGAGTCTGATGGAGATATTTTCATATGAGTTTTGACATAGTTGTTAAAGACGGATTTGTTTTTGATGGGAGCGGTGCGCCACGAGTACGAGCCGATTTAGCAATTTCAAATGGGCGGGTCGCCGAAATTGGCCGCGTCAATCACCGTGAAGCCGATCGGGTAATTGATGGCACTGGCCTACATGTTGCGCCTGGTTTTGTGGACCTTCATACTCATTACGACGCACAAGTATTTTGGGATCCGTACTGCACTTTGTCGGGGTGGCACGGAATTACTTCAGTAGCGATTGGAAACTGTGGCTTCGGCTTTGCCCCAGTTGCACCTGATATGCGCGACTACGCAATGAAATCGATGGTCCGGGTGGAGGCAATCCCCTACGAATCGATGGCCCAAGGTATGCCTTGGGACTGGGTTACCTTTCCGGAGTATCTAGACAGCTTGGACCGAACACCTAAAGCAATGAATATCTTGCCTTATGTACCTGTGGGTCCAATGCTCTTAGAAGTCTTAGGGGTGGATGACGCTAAGGCCGGACGAATGCCAACTGATGCTGAACATGACGAGTTGGCTAAATTGCTTCGAGCTTCAATGGACGCTGGTGGTTGCGGCTGGTCAGCACAGCGCCTTCCACCAACTGGGCCAGCAGCCGTTCAAAGAGATTGGGATGGCACTCCAATGCCAACCGACATGATGAATGATGAAACAGCGAGAGTGCTCGCAGCGGTCTTAGCTGAACGAAATCAAGGCGTCATTCAGATGACTCTGACTACTGATGACATCAAACACGACCTCGCTCACCTAGAAGAAATTGCTTCCATAAGTGGCCGCCCGCTCTTACATAATGTGGTTCAGGCTTTTGAAGACAAGCCCCACGTCCATCGGCGGCAAATCGAATGGTTAGAGCGTTGCCGAGAACGCGGAATTCCTGTTTACGGTCAAGGAGTGACGAGCGACGCCGGATTTACTTTTACCCTTGAAGATTGGAATCTCTACGACGATTCGGAAGCTTGGATGGAAGCATGCATGGGAGACAAGGCAGAACGATTAGCTAAGTTCTCCGATCCTTCGCGTCGCCAAGCACTGAAAGACAACTTGCCTTCCACAGCAACAGCTCCGCTGGGGACTGTAACGATTCTGTCTCCTCGATCTGACGGCACTGAGCAATACAGAGAAATGTCGGTAGCTCAAGCCGCTGAGTTGAGCGGCAAACATGAGGTAGACGTAATGTTAGACATCGCTGTTGAAGATGGTCTGGACACCTTGTTTTTTGTAGCTCCACCGCAGGGCAACAGTGAATTACTAAAGGACATTGTCAGCTATCCCCATATGTTATTCGGAGTTTCTGACGGAGGAGCTCACACCAAGTTCCTTACCGCTGGTCGTTATCCAACAGAAACTCTTACTGAACAAGTACGGGAAAATCAGTGGATTACCTACGAAGAAGCGCATCGACGTTTATCTGCTCTACCAGCACAACTGGCGGGTTTCCGCGACAGGGGAGTCCTGCGACCAGGCTGTCCTGCAGATGTTGTTGTTTATGATCCCGAAAATCTTAAAGTTCTTCCAATGGAAGTTGTCCATGATCTTCCGGGCGGAGAATGGCGGCGGATACAAAAAGCTTCGGGTTATCGCAACGTCATAGTTAACGGACAGGTAACTATCGAAGAAGACACCCAGACCGAAACATACAGCGGGAAACTTTTGCGTCACGGCAAGTAAACAGAACTTCGAAGAGCATAAAGGCCCTGATTCAGTTGTTTAAGGCATATCGAGCAGCTGAGCAGCACTTTCAGCACGTTCTATTACGGAGTTCTTCATACGGTCCAAATCAATTTCTTCGTCCTGATCTCCTTGCTGCCCCCCTAAGTACCGCGCATAGACACCTTCCGCTATGCAAGCCAACCTCCATTGGGCAAAGGCTCGATAATAACTGATTGACCCCATTTCAAAACCCATGGCCTCGGCATATCGTTCAGCCATTTCATCTTGGTTGAGGAAACCCGGCAACCCGGTGCTCTCAGAGTCACCAACGGGATCTGTTTCTTGAGGGTCATGCCAATATCCCAGCAAGCCGCCAAGATCTGCCATTGGCTCTCCAAGGGTACAAAGTTCCCAATCCAGCACCGCTGTAACCAACCCCTGTGAGTTCACCATGCAGTTCGATAACCGATAGTCACCGTGAGCGATGGTTGTTGGATTAGCCTCGGGCATTCTCACTAGCAACTCAGAAGCCACAGCGTCCACAAGAGGCAAATCTCGTGTTCGAGAATTTTCCCATTGACTCATCCATCTTTTAACTTGCCGTTGAATGTAACCACTTCGCTTCGCAAGGTCACCCAGTCCAACCTCGTCAATATCGACTTGGTGCAACGCTACGAGATTCTCTATCAATGACTCAGACATAGTTCGTCGAGCCGAGACACTCATGGAGGAAGCGATATCAACATCTCGAACAACTATTCCGTCAACAAATCGCATCACATAAAAATCTCGACCATTAATGGTTTCGTCTTGACACAAACCAATCATTTCAGGCACTGGTACGTCGGTGTTACGAAGCGCATGCATTAATCGATGTTCTCGGGTCATGTCGTGGGCTGATGGGAGCAAAGGTCCCATTGGCGGTCTGCGCAATACAAACAAGGTTTGATCATTCTGTTCAACCGTGAAGGTCATATTCGAACGACCACCAGCGATCAGGTGGTAATCAAACGGCCCATCAACATCGGCTTGCTGACTAATCCACGACGACACTCGTTCCACATTTATTGCATCAGGGGAAGCTTCCATCACATGAGGTATCTACCAGAATTAGAGGACGCAGTGTCGACTAATCGACTCGAAACTGTGCTGGTCGGCCCTCTCGTATCGCTTGCATAGCTTCTTGGTGGTCCGCCGATCGGGTAGTAGAAACATGATCATCTTCTATTTGTTGCAGATCAGGGGAATCGCCAGCCAAGCTATTAATTGCTTTTTTAGTTAACGCAACAGCGTCCGGCGACAACTCATAAATCGACTCACAAAGCTCATTTATGCGTGCGTCGAGCTCCTTCTGCTCCACGATCTCGGTTAAATATCCGATTCGAAGAAGTTCTTGAGCGTCAACTACTTCAGCGGTCAAAAAAATGCGTTTGGTGGCTGCAGCACCAATTCGTTCAACGAAGCGTTGAAGCCCACTGGCGTAATACTGAAGTCCTATTCGGGTAGCAGGCATTCCTAGAACAATTCCCGCTGTTGCTACCCGCAGGTCACAAGCGATTGCCAGGTCAGTGCCTCCGCCATGGACGTTGCCATTCATAACCGCAACGGTCGGAGGTCGCAAAGACATCAAGGCATCACACACTTCGCCGAAACCGAACTTTGGGCGCTCACCTTGGGACAAGGCACCCAAGTGGTATCCAGAACACCACGACGGGCCTTCAGCTTCAATAGTCACTATCCGAACAGATCTATTTTTTTCGATTACGTCGAAAAGATCCATGAGGACCTCAAGGTCAGCCGGCTCCAATCGATTACGTTTTTCTGGTCGCTGAAGAAAAATCTGGGCCCTTCCCTGAGCAATCTTTAACCGTGGGACACTGCCTCGTGCATCGGTACCTGGCATCTAATCAAAAACCAATATCGATCGGCCCGCAACTCTTCCATTCTCCAGATCATCAACGGCGGTTCCAATATCGTCAATGGCATAGCGTTGGGTTACCAGTGCGTCGAGATCCAGTGTTCCATTGCGATGCCACTCAATAAATCGCGGCAAATCCTCACTAGGTTCGCAAGAACCACCAAGACTGCAAACGTAAGAACGTTCGCCCATAAACATATAGCGACTATCTAGTTCAATCGGGGTTTGCGGTACCCCTACCAACACAGCTGTTCCACCTTTTGATTGGCCAAACTCTCCGCTTCGGACCAATTCTGAAACTTGTTTCATAGTGGATGCATGACCAATGCAATCAAATGCGTAGTCAACACCGGAAACAGGTTGCCTCAGTATGTCAAATTGGCCATCTACTGGTGTTAGTGTCCGAGTGGCCTCAACAACATCCAACTCTGTCGCGTTTAGGCCATGAGTAGCGCCGAATCGTTTCGCAAAGTCGAGCTTTGCGTCATCTAGGTCGATAGCGATGATCGGACTTGCCCCCAGATGTGCTGCGGCCGCTACCGCAGATAGACCCACTCCCCCAACTCCTATGATTGCAACGCTGTCGCCTTGTTTGACTCCCGCAGTGTGCAGTACAGCCCCGGCACCTGTAATCACCGCGCACCCAATAATGCTGTCGGTCTCTCGATCAATATCGTCTGAAACTTTCACCACATACATTTCGTCGGCGATTGTGTGCGTCGCCCAAGTGAATACGTTGATAGAGGTGGCTACACGGCCGTCAGGCAACTCGAGAGCCGTAAACCCTCCTTGCCGACGAGCTTGAGTTTCATTTTTCGGGACCCAAGTAACCATGACCGTGTCTCCGGGCGCCAAGTCCGTAACCGAATCTCCTACTGCCAACACTTCACCAGTCGATTCGTGTCCAAGAACTGCTGGCGCTTGTCGTGGATTGTGGATTGTATGCAGCTGGCTGTGACATATGCCTGATGCAAATTGACGAACGACCACTTGGTGGGGCCCTGGCTCAGGGAGCCTTACATCAACGACTTCTAGTGGCTCACCCTGTTCCTGCGGGACCACTACAACACGGGCCTCAGTTGACATAATCGTTCCTTTGTGTGCTTTGGATGTCCAAATATTGTTTCCAACCACCCTGAAGGTTAGGTCGGAAGACGCAGCGGGCGCCCGTCAATATCAGGTCGACTATCGGTCGACAACCACAGTTGTGTTGGGTCAGAGTCCGCCCAAAGCTGAACTAGGCCCATTGGTCGGGCGTCAAGAGCTCCCCCAGTAGCATTATCAATCGCCCCGCTAAATATGATTTGGTTACCGTTGGAACAGGCCAGCACGGCTATTGCTTCCGCCAAAGTTCCGGAGTGCACTCCGATACGCAGCTTTCGGCACGGATCATTAATTTCACGCTGCGCACGCCATTGACCGATAATTGCGGCTTCCATAGCTGCAGAAGGGTCGTTGAAGATTGCCACGACAGGTAGTTCATGGTGAACAAGGCACGCCCCGCTCTCAGAAAAAATATTCTGCAAGAGGCTCCGAGGATCTAGGCCTTGTGGTTCATCCATGAGTTCATAATCGACGCATACATAGGTGCCTGTATCTGCTTCTCTTTGTTCATGGGCTGATGCCATCAGTTCGCTGGAGCAACTTTCGACAAGAAGGACAGGACTGCTGAAACAAAGACGTCGTTTCTATCGCCAGCAACCATATGCGCAGCCTCGCCAACGTTTGCGTACTCTGAATGGGGAACCAGTTCAAGGTACGCCTGCGCTCCCTCTTCTGAGAGCACATCACTCAGACCCCCTCGAACCAACAAAGACGGACACTTTACGTTTTTCGCTGCATCTTCTTGGCGAGGAAGGCGGTCTGCTATGGATCGCTTTCGTTTCATGAACTCTGGATCCCAGTGCCATCTATATCGACCGTCTGGCCACAGACGAACGTTCTTTGCCAGTCCATCTAAATTACGGGGTCGTTTTCGGTGCGGTTGATAATTAGATATTGCCTCAGCGACTTCCTCTAATGAAGCAAACCCATTCGGTGCTTGTCCCATAAAGTCTCTGATCTTTCTAACCCCGCCCACTTCAATTCTGGGTGCTGTGTCGACAAGAACTAATGCCTCGGCAGCTACGCGAGCTTCTCCAACTGCAGTTAATGAGGTACCGCCGCCCATAGAAGCACCCACCAAAATTGGGGGCTGCCCAAGAGAATCAACCACGCATACGAGGTCTTCAACGAGCGCATCGTTGGAGTAGTCCCCGTCTGGAGCCCAGTCGCTGTCTCCATGTCCTCGTGCATCGAGACTCACTGCCAGGTATCCAGCCTCAGCCAGTTTCTGCCCAGCTCCCTTCCAAGCATGACGAGTTTGCCCTCCTCCATGCTGCAAGATGACGAGCGGTCCGGAATCGCCGTAAACATCCGCTGCTACTTGAACTCCGCCCGAAGCGGGAATCATTTTGTGTGGCTCTGGGGCTCCTTCTAATCGAATGCCCCTCTCAGCCTGTGTCACATTAACCCCTGCCCCGGCCTTCAGCTTTAACACTTGCTTGGGCCATCCGACGTTGATCTCCGGCTGCCGCCAACGCGTCACGATTCGAGTCATCTACTTTCATGAAATGGTCACGCCAATCATCATTTGCAGTGGAATCCCAAACAAACGGAGTCTGCACGGTGGTGCGGGGTTCCCATGCGCGTTCTAGGAGATCTAAAGCAATTCCAGTTATCGCTGATTGCATTTCGATGTCACCTGGTTTACCGGTCGGATTGCCTAGCGGAAAATCGGTATACACAAACCGGCTAACGCCGCATTCTTCCACAATGTCTCGGGCGCTTCCCATGACTACGGTCGGCAAACCAGCTTCTTCGAGATGGCGAGCTACCAGACTCACGGTCTGGTGGCAGACTGGTCAGAGCGGAACAAGAATTACTGCATCAAGTTCATCTTCTTGAGCGAATTCAAGTATTTGTGGGGCATCTCTGCGGCTAGTTCGCCTGTGGCTGTAATCAGTCGGAACCCCATAGAAGCGTTCGGCTAACGAACCAATTCGTCCTTCTTCGGCAAATTCTCTGAGCCGGTTGATGGGAAGATAGCTGTCGAGGTCTTCCGTGTGGGTCGTGTCTTTATCCCAAAACAAATCCTTGTTGTATAGCCCGCCGAGAGCATCGTCACAAAGCGCAGCGTAAGGCTCTTTGGACCCAGCACCGGCGACAGACTTTTTATCCACTGTCCGTTCGAAAAAAGAAGTCGTGACTAAGCCAACTCGACATTCATTTAGAGGCTTCTGCAACGACGCGAATGGGACGTCATGGTTGTAGGCCCATTGATACGCCTGCGGGTAGCCCTGTGCGCCGTAGTAATTGCGGGACTTATCGATGTAGCTGACATGTGAACGATGAGTACGCCGATCACTGGCCATGTTTTCTCCCCTGTTAGGACAACACAACCGATGGTAGGCGCAGAAAGGGGGTCAGTGCCTTAAATACCGGACTACGGTCACGGAAAACATATCGGAGTAGGCGATGCCAGTTGATTTACCACCAAGACCACATCGCGGCTGGACTTTTGACGAAGTGCCAGTCGGAAAACAGTGGAGCACTTCTCGACGAACCGTAACTGAAACTGATCTCATGATCTACGCAACTCAATTCGGTTTCAACGAAGGTCTTTTTGTCGACGCTACGGCTGCAGAGCGAGCTGGCTATGCGGGTCGTTTAGTTCCTGGAAGTCTCGTCATGTCACTCGCTGAGGGGCTGATAATCAGTGGCGGCGCTATCGCTGGCACGGGCATTGCTTATCTCGGCGCCGAAGTTCAAGTGAAAGGACCCACGTTTGTTGGCGACACCTTGCAAGTATCGGCCGAGGTGACTGCAGCGAGACTAACCTCAAGCCAGGATCGCGGCATCGTGACTACTGAGAACCAAGTCTTCAACCAAAACGGTGATGTCGTCATGATCTATACGCCTACCCGCATGATTCGTGTTGAACATGCCAACGATTAACGAACTACTCATACTGATCGGGTATCGACATGCAAGATTTCTTCCAGTAGGGCTACTCTCCAAGTGTGGACTCATTGAATTCAAGTGCCTTAAGTCAGACCGATCTAACTGCAATTGATCGAGCATCTCGATGGGCCGCATCTTTCGTTGCCGGACGCGCTGAAACATGGGAACTTGAGCGTCGATTTGCTAAGGAAGGCTTTGAAAGCGCCGCTCAACATCAATTAACCGGGCTTCTAGTGCCCGAGGTTGACGGTGGCGAGGGAATTAGCCAACTCGGCTTAGCGCGGGTTCTTGAAGAGATTGCAGCCGTGGACTTTGCTATCGCCTTTTCGTTGGTTTGTCACAACAATCTGGCGGGCTCAGTAGCAAGAAATGCGACAGGTGATCTCCGCTCCAAAGTATTACCCGGACTTGTGGCAGGTACATCGTTGGGGGCCTTTTTGCTAACCGAGCCAGCCGTAGGTTCTGATGCAGCAGCTATATCGGTAACCGCTGCCCAAGACGGAGATGAGTGGATCCTTAACGGAGAGAAGTCGTGGGTTACCAACGGCACGGATGCTGATGTGCTTTCCGTTTACGCGCAAACTGATGAGAAGGCAGGCCACCGGGGAATAGCAACTTTTCTTGTTGACGCTCAAACTGCGGGAGTTACTAGGACACCTGCCTACGAACTCATCGGGGGCCATGGTCTTGGCGCTAACGGTATTACTTTCGAGAATTGTCGAGTCTCCAAGGAAGCTCTTTTTCTTCCACCTGGCGAGGGTTTCAAGGCCGCCATGGAAGGCATCGATTTAGCCCGTGTCTTAGTATCGGCTATGTGTTGTGGCATGCTGCGGACCGCTCTTTCTACCGCCACGAGTTACGTTCGCAACAGAGAGGCTTTCGGCGCGCGGATCGCTGACTTACAGGGTGTCCGCTTCAAACTGGCAGACGTTGCGACAAACCTTGAAGCTTCGCGATTACTGACGCAGCATGCGGTTCAATCGTTACAAGATAATCGTGATGCTTCGGTAGAAGCCGCACACGCCAAAAAGTTCTCTACTCGGGTTACCGAATCCGGCATTGCGTCTTGTATGCAAGTTATGGGAGCAAACGGGGCAAGACGCGACCACCCTCTTCCCCGACATCTAGCTGCGTCACGATTAACACACTATGTAGATGGGGCGACAGAGATACAAGACGTGGTCATTAGTCGTTCCCTATTTGATTGATATTGGAGGAGCAATGAGTTCTCATCGTTCTGGCAAAAAGACATCCGTTGACGAAGCAATTGCCGCTATCTCAGATGGGAGCCGGATATACGTCGCTCAGGGGTCGGGTTGCCCTTACGGCCTTTTGACCGCGATTGATCAGCAGAGAGAGTCATTTACCGAGCTCGAGTTTGTTTCTGCTTTTCTTCTAGAAACGCCTGCTCCTATCAACCATTTGGGTGAGCCGTTCAGATGGGTTTCATTGCAACCAACGGGGGGTATGAGGGACGTACTTAATCATCATGCATTCGGAATTATTCCAGGCCGTTATTCGGACCTTGATGGGATCTGCGCTCCTAACGGACCGCTCGCAGCAAACGTCGTTGTCTGTCAGGTCAGCCCACCGGACGCTTCTGGTTTCTGCAGCCTAGGAACTGGAGTGGGTGGACACGTCTCGCTTATCCGAGACGCACCTCTCGTGATCGGTCAAGTAAATAGTTTCATGCCCTTCGTGCACGGCGAAGGCGAGTGCCATGTAAGCGATTTTGACTTTCTTATCAATATTGATGAGCCCCTAGCTGAGCTTCAACCAGCTCCAAGTGATCCAGTTTCTTTGGCAATCGCTGAGCACATAACACCGTTCATTCCAGACGGTTCCACCCTGCAGTTCGGCATAGGCGCAGTACCTGATGCTGTTCTCTCCACATTGCAAGAACGCAAAAATTTAGGTCTGCACGGCGGAATGATCAACGATGCTTGTGTCGAATTAATTGAATGTGGCGCTGTAGACAACTTGCACAAGGGGTGTGACCTCGGGGTGTCAGTTGCAGCTGAAATTATGGGAACACGTAAGCTTTATGACTGGGTCGACCGCAATCCTTTGGTCAAAATGGCGAGCGGGTCCCATACTCACGGAATCCCTGGGATGGCATCTGTTAAGAATTTTGTCGCTTTGCAGTCGACAGTAGAAATGTCGTTGGATGGCTCAGCTAATAGTGAATTTGCGTCAGGGCGATTTATATCAGGTCCTGGTGGAGCTCCAGATTTCGCATTCGGAGCATCCATCGCTACAGGAGGGCGTTCAATAATTGCTATGCCTTCCACAGCAGCTAAGGGCACGGTCTCCAGAATCGTTCAACGTTTAGCCGACGGGGCCCCAACCACTCTCTCGAGCTATCTAGCCGATGTAGTTGTCACTGAATACGGTGCCGTGGAGCTCCGGGGCAAGACTCTTTCTGAGAGAGCCGAACTTCTTACGAGCATCGCTCACCCGGCACATCGAGATGCGCTCAGCGCACCGTAGTGAATTTGCTCTCATAGATTGAAGCCTTCAGAGACGTTTGTAGGTTGCCGTCTGGCCGCTGCTGCCGTACGCCATGCCAGTCATTCGGTGCAAATTACGAGAATTGTGCATACGCCCAATCAGTCGAGGCCCGCTGGCTAGTAAACCTCCATCAACAATGTGTTCTTGGCCTGTAACGAAGAGAGAATCATCGCTCGCAAGGAATAACGCCATGCCTGCTATATCGGAACCTTCTCCGCGCTTGGCTAGGGGTTGAATCTCAGATATGACTTCCTCAGCTTGTTCTTCATTGCCACTATGCATAAGCGGGGTGAAGATGACACCTGGGCAAATCGCGTTCACTCTTATATCTGAACCGGCAAGTTCGACAGCCGTGGTTTTTGACAAACTAACGACGGCGGCTTTTGCAGCGGAGTATGCCTGAGGGCCCGCACCTCCACCCATACCTGCGATTGATGCGGTGTTGATTATTGACCCCCCTTGTCCCTGATTCATCATGACTCTGGCTGCGTGCTTAGTCCCAAGGAAAACTGACCGCACAAGAATATTGAAAGTCGCATCCCAATCGTCAACTTCTATTTCAGTTATGGGCCCAAATGCTCCACCGATACCGGCATTGTTGAAAACCACGTCGAGACGCCCGAAAGTATCAATAGCTAGTTCTGTCATAGCTGCGACGTCATCTTCAACAGAGACATCGGTGACGGTGAAACGGACTTTGTCTTCGTATCCTTCTGCGTTTAATTCGTCAAGAACGGAGCGGCCGTTCTCTGCATTGAGGTCACCGATTATTACCGAGGCGCCTTCTAGCAAAAACCTGCGAACAGTTGCTAGGCCCATTCCACTGGCGCCACCTGTGATGATCGCTACTTTCGATTCGAGTCTTCCGCTCATCGTCTCCCCTTGCCTTAATTCAGGCTGACATTGTCGCTCAATTATGGTGCTTTGTGCTTAGGAATCGAACTACGGTCGATTTATGGATCTAGATCTAGACGGGAAAAAGGTCGTTATTACTGGTGGTTCAAAGGGCATTGGTCTCGGTTGCGCTGTTGCTCTCGCTCGAGAAGGTTGTCGTGTGCATTTAGCAGCACGGGATCAGGCAACTCTGGATCAGGCAGAATCTCAAATTCGGGAGATAGTTGAGGGGGTTGCTGTCACAAGTCATGCAGTTGATTTGTCCAGAACTCAAGACCAGCTTGCATTGGTAGCCGCTGTTGGAGATGCAGATATTTGGATCAATAACGCCGGTGCGATACCCGCTGGTGACATTTCTACTATCGATGAGAATACGTGGCGTGCTGCGTGGGATTTGAAAGTTTTCGGTTACATAAATCTATGTAGAGAGATTTATCCAAAAATGATCGAGCGGGGGCATGGTGTAATTATCAACGTCATCGGCGCTGCCGCAGTTCGCCCTCAACCCTCTTATATAGCCGGAGCGGTCGGAAACAGCGGCTTAGTTGGGCTCACCACTGCTCTTGGAAGTCGGAGCCTTAGCGATGGGGTACGAGTGATCGCAGTCAATCCAGGGCTTATCGTGACTGATCGAATGGAAGACATATTGCGTCGGGAAGCGATCGATGCACTGAACGACGAAGAGCGTTGGGCGGAACTAATTCCTGATGACCCCGCGCCCGGTTCGGTGGAACAGTGCGCAGATGTCATAACTTTCTTAGCTTCGCCTAGAGCCAGTCACATAAGTGGGACTACTTTGACAGTAGATGGAGGGGCTTCGGCTCGATAAATCGAGGGATCTACTTAACTACAGCGAGTTGGAGAACACTATGGCTACAACGATTCAACGTGAAGGTCTGCCTGCACAGGAGATGCATGAAGTCCACAGGATCACTCATGAAGGGGCAGTAGATGCCGACGGGCATATTCTTGAACCGCCTGATCTTTGGGACGAGTACCTCGAGTCTAAGTACAAGGATCGGGCGCTGAGGATTCGTCTAGACGAAGACGGTCTTGAAGAGCTCGAAATTGGGGGTGAGCGCAGCACAATGAGCCGCCGTGGTTTCCCCGCGACTTTGGGCGCAATGGGAGCAACCGACCTAGCTGACATCCAACGGAACCCTGATAGGACTTACCTTCACGAAGCACCTTTTGGGTCAATGGACCCAGCTCAAAGACTGGAGGTGATGGACGCTGAAAATCTGGATGCTGCAATTATCTATACGACTGTTGGCTTGTTATGGGAAGCCGAATTAAATGATCCCGAACTGAGCCAGGCATACACGCGTGCCTATAACCGGTGGGTTGCGGATTTTTGTCGAGATAGCGGAAACCGGCTTATCGCTTCTGCCCACCTTTCTCTAAGCGATCCTGAAGCTGCAGCGACCGAACTTCGGCGGGCTGTGAACGATGGAGCTAGGGGATGTTATGTGGCTCCTTTTACTCATGGCGCCATGCCTTTGGGACACCCGGATAATGATGTTGTTTTCGCAACAGCTCAGGAACTCGGTGTTCCTTTTGCCATACACCCAACATTTGAACCTCAATGGACTAAGGGGGGCCGCATGGGAACTTGGGAGAACGTAAAGCAGCTGCGCCTAACAGCCTCAGTCACTGCCTCCGACGGGGTTCGTCATCAATTCACAACAATGTTTGATTACGGAGTTTTTGATAAGTTCCCGGAGCTTAAAGTCCTAGTTCTGGAATCAGGCGGTGGCTGGATCGGTTACTGGTTAGACCGAATTGACGCTGTTTACGGTCATACTTTCGTCGGAACTCGGGTTCCACTTGAAATGAAGCCAAGTGAATATTTCATGCGTCAGATCTGGATTAGTTGCGATCCTGATGAACGTACTATTCCGTCATTAGCTGAGCGTTTCGGGTACGACCGCTTCATGTGGGCATCAGACTTCCCTCATGCCGACCACACTCCAGAATATGTTCACGATCTCAATCAGCTAGTTGACATGTTCCCTGAAGAACACCGGCGAGCTTTCCTCGGCGACAATGCTCGAAATCTTTTCGGAATCTAATTCGTAGCTGTCTAACAGGAGATGATCAAAACTCCTGATCGAGCTTTGGGAAAGAAATAGGTCGATTTGGGAGGCATTACAAGGCCTCTATCCGCAACGTCGAACACATCTTCAAGTTCAGCTGGTGCGAGTCGAATTGTCGCAGGACTATTTGACGTTCCAGCGCTAGACGGGCGGTAAGACAGTCGAGGATCATCAGCATCGTTTATGTCAAAGAGTTCGGGCAATAAGGCGCTGTGAACAAATTCTGAGTCCAAACCGGTGACTTCTTTGCGTTCCGCCCAATACCATTCACCACCAAATCGAAATCTGAGGACTCCTTTATCAACTGGCTTTGTTGATTCTGATTCCGATGAGTTGCGAACATCGCACCAATTCGACAATTGATCGATCGTCTTTCTCGGGAGGAACTCGAGCTCGTCGATATCTCGATCGAAGCTCCCAATCCGGAGTTCAGAGGGAGGAACGTAAGCCACTAGAAGATGGCTGAATTTTGCTTCTCGTGCTGCCGCTACTCGATGGTGACCGTCAATTATGTAAAGCTGATCCAAGGTAAGAGCGAAGCCAGCACTAATTTCCCATAGAGACAGCTCGGTCCCATCCGTCGCAACAAAGCTCGTTACTAGAGCTGTTTGGTCTGACTCTTCTAGATTGCGAAGATCAAGGTCATCTGATCGTGAGGTGAGCACAACCGGGCTAGACATTGAATGTACTTCTCGGAAGTGGGCAGCCAACGCCTGTACGCGTCCTTGATGAACAGCTTCGTGGGGCAGCGGGTCCACGGAAGATAGGTCGATTGATCCAATGATCGACCTTTGGATTACCCCGTCCACTTGAATTTTTTGGAGAAATAGCCGTGGCTCTGACTGCGGCAGGTAGGCCCCAGCTGTGATCAGGTCATTCAGCGCAGCATTGCCCTGAGCAGCAAGTCGAACGTGCTCTGTTGGGTGTCCGTGGCTCGCTTCAGCCGACCTTGTTACGTGAAGAAAAGAATGGACATGCTTTTCGAGATGTAGTTCTCGTTCTTGACTAGTTAGTGAGTCATACGGTGGGGGAACTACAGATGGAGCCCAGCTAGCGTCTATAACGGACGCGAGGATCGGTTGGATCAAAGCATTCACCCCCTCTTGGAAGCTCGAAACTAGTCCAGGTTGCGGATAGCTGGAAACCCTAAGTGGGTCCAGGTCACGACTATCAATGAGATCGCGCCGCAAATTGATACAACGTTTCCCGGCCCAATTGATGATGCTGCCCAACCAAGGACCAACGCTCCAAGGGGCATTAGACCAAACTGGACCAACAAATAAAGGCCCATAACGCGTCCCATGATTTCTTTCGGGGTAGTGGATTGGATGAGTCCTTGATTCATCGTGATGAAAAATCCCCCTGCTAAACCCATTAGAAAAAAAAGGCCCAGCAGCAGCGCGAAAGAAGATGTCTGTCCCATACACATAACGAGAGTTGATCCACACATCATGGCTCGTTGAAACTTCCCGCCCTTTCGTTTCATATCCCCTTTGCGCATAACAATGACCGATGTGATCGATATGCCAATAGCCATAACACCCAGGAGATAAGCCATATCTCCACTGTCACGCAGTAATTCTTCTTTTACTTTGGCTTGCATAGTGACCATTACTGCCGCGTTCACACTGACTGCGGCCATTGCGAGTAACAGAAACAAAACCCTCAATCGAATATCGCTGGCTATATGACGCACGGCCGATGCTGCTTCTTGAAGAAGCTTGCGTTTATTTGACGCTTGAACCTTCGGTGTTTGTAATCGTCGCAGTACTCCGAGTGCAGCCGCGAGCATGACTACTTGTAACGCGTAGACGCCTTCGAAGCCGAAAAGATCGCCCGCGATTTTTACTAGCGGGGCAGAAAGAATCATGCTGGTGGTCATCGCTAACGCATTCAAAGCAACGGCGTTCATAAGTAAGCGGTCGGGCACTAACAGCGGAATTAGGGCCTGCCGAATGGGTTGCCCAAATGCTTGGGCGACCCCTGATAGGACAGACAAGGTGAGAACCCATCCATAAGTAAGCCTGTCCGCTCCCAACAAAACAAGCGTTGCGACCACGACCGCCAGCAGGCCCAACTGGCTGCGAAACAGCAGGGCACGCCCATCAACGCGATCTGCAAGCGCTCCAGCTTGCATAACAATGAAGGCCACAGGGATACCAAGCATGAAGACTGCCAGCCCTTGTCTTGTCTCGTTACCTCCAAGCCCATCCAACACAAGCCATCCGACAGCAAAACGTTGGGCGTTACTGACGAACATGTACACGAGATTGTTAATCCACAGGCGCCGATAATCCGGAACGGCAAGCGCGCTCTTGAGCTCTTCCTCGGTGCTCGACCGAGGAAGGTCGGCATCGCCCGTGTTAATCACCTCAGAATTCTGCTCTATTCAGGGCAGCAAAGCCCTATCGGTAAAGATCTTTCTGGAAGTTTGGTTACCTCAAATGATCTGGACGCGGATCAGCTAGCCGCCCTAAGGGGGACTGTGCCCTCAGACCTCCGTCAACCACTATTGCTTCCCCGCTCACAAAAGAGGACTCATCACTAGCAAGCCACAAAGCTGCACTGGCAATTTCGTCGGGACGACCTAATCGACCGATAGCGTGCGCACGCAAATTAACTTCCAAAGCTGTCGAATCTTCCATCATCCGCATGACTGGTGGGGTTTCGATAGTGCCAGGGCATATAGCGTTGACTCGAATACCTTGGCTCGCATGGTCCGTACTCATTGCCCTAGTGAGGTTGATCACAGCTGCCTTACTTGCGGCGTAAGCGACCGCTCCCCCATCGCCATGCAAGCCGGAAATAGAAGCCGTGTTGATAATCGAGCCACCCCCTGAACTCAACATCGCGGGAATGGCAAATTTTCCTCCTAGGAAAACCGAACGCACATTAACGCCCATTACCAAATCCCAATCATCTAGCTCTAAATCAACAACCGTCCCCGGACGCAGTGTCCCAGCGTTATTAAACATGACGTCCAATTGGCCATATTCAGAAACAGTTCTGTCGACCAAATCTTTGACTGATTCAGATACAGAAACATCAACCTCTATTGCCGTGGCATGTCCGCCTTCTTCGTTAATTTGGTTTGCAACGGCTTCTGCTTTCCTTAGTCGCATATCAGCAACAATCACCGCAGCCCCTTCTCTGGCAAAACGGATTGCACTCGCTTCACCTATGCCCGACCCACCGCCGGTCACAATGGCTATTTTGTCCTTCAAAAGCATTTACTCTCCCTGAAAGTTGAGATGGAGCGAATTTAGTAGCAGTAAGGTCATACGCGCGAGAACTAAGGACGGGAGTGAATTTTGGCAAGCCCTGAATATCATCGGATTAGAGACATCATTGCTTCGCGAAAAGTATCAAGCGATAGGCCTATCAACCTTGAAAAGTTTCGGGCCAACATGGAGGCCACTGCTCGTGATCTTCCTGCCGAAGTGTCCGGGACCATGGTCGATGCAGGAGGAGTGCCCGCTGAGATGCAAGTGATGGATGATGCGGAAACTCTTATTATTTATTTTCACGGAGGAGGGTATATCGGCGGCTCTATAGCAAGCCACCGAAACCTCACAGGAAACCTCGTTCTTCAGTCTCGATCAAAAGTGTTATCCGTTGAATACCGACTTGCACCCGAACATCCTCACCCCGCTGCCGTAGAAGATGCCGTAACCGTCTATCAGTGGGCCCTGAGCAAGGGCTACGAACCTCATAACATCGCTCTGGCTGGAGACTCTGCTGGCGGAGGGCTTACGGCTGCCTGTTTGATCGAACTCAGAAATAAAGAACTTCCAATGCCGGCTGCAGGCGTGCTCATCTCGCCTTGGCTGGATATGTCCCTGAGCGGCGAGACAATGACCACCAACGACGAAAGAGATTCATCAATTTCCGCTAACTCAATGCCTCGCACTCGCGAGCTATTCGTTTCAGATGCACAAATAAACGACCCGTTAGCGTCACCCTTAGAGGCTGATCTAGCTGGACTCCCTCCCCTGCTAATCCAAGTTGGGGATGAAGAGGTTCTGTTGTCAGACAGCGAGCGGTTTCACAAAAAGGCGACACAAGCGGGAGTCGAAACTGAATTAAGGGTGTGGCCTGAAATGTTTCATGTCTGGCACGCATGCGTTGGCTTGTTTGATGAAGCGAAGCTAGCGATTGACGAGATAGCTCAGTTCATCTGGAAGAACACCCAAGCATCGAGTCAGTAAAAGTTGCTGGCCTATATGCCTATTCGGGTGGAGTCGTCCGAATCACCCCAGCCTCAACCAAACTCATGTATTCCGACTGGGTGATCTCCGCGAGGTCAAACGCGGCATAGTCATTATGTTCGCCCATTGTTGCAGCAGGGCGACGCAAAGTCGCTGGAGTTAAAGATAGGCGAGCGGCGAATCTTGGCCATACGTGTGTACCCGCTTCAGGATGGGCGAGCGGAACGAAGAAGCTAAGGCTCGCTAACTGTGGGTCATTGACTACGTCACTAGCGTCAAACACGGCGCCCGCTGGAACACCTAATTTCTGAAGATCTTTCATCAAAGTCTTGTCATCTCGTTCTACGGTGAAAGACGAAAGTCGGTCATCAATTTCATCATGTCGACGCCATCTCTCGTCAACATCTAGGTGTCGCAAATCAGCCCATCCAGTTATGTCGCAAAGTCCATGCCAGGATCTATCGTCAACAACAGATATAGCTATCCACCGATCGTGGCCATAGCAGGGGTAAACCCCTTGAGGAGCTCGGCCCGGTCGTCGATTTCCCCATCTTTGCGGAAGCCCGTCTGTCTGCGCGGCAACGACATGCTGGCCAATCATATTTATCGCTGTTTCCGCTTGAGCTACCTCAACCGTTTGTCCCTTCAAGCCACAACATTGCCTATCAAGTAAGGCAACCAGCGTCGCGGCCGCAGCATGGAGCCCGGCAGTCGGATCGGGCCAGGCAATCCCGCATTTCCAAGGGATTTCATCGCGGTATCCAGTTAACCAAGTGTGACCCGAATGACCATCGATTGTCGGGCCGTACGCAACCCAGTCTTTATTTGGGCCGGATCTGCCATATCCAGGCATCGTCACATAGGTCAAGTCTGGGTTGTGTTGCTTAAGAATAGTTTCGTCCAAGCCGAAGTTGGGCATAACTCTGGGAGCGAAGTTTTCGATAACAACATCTACTTTCGGGAGAATTTTCAGAAAGAAATCTCTTCCCTCTTCCTTGTCAAGCTCGACGACAGTTGAGAGTTTGTTATTGGCGTACTTGTTATGAAAGCCAGTTCTATTCCAAGGTCGCTCGCCCGCTTCGTCGCCCGGGAAAAAGTGTGTCGAGTCCACATAACTTTGCGGAACTTCGAGTGGTGTCCGAGTCCAAGGTACTTCAGCCATAAGCACCTCAGCTCCGAGATCAGCGAGAATTCGAGCTGCTAGCGGACCTGCCCATACGCGCGTCATGTCGAGCATCCGAAAGCCTGTTAGCGGACCATCTTGTAACTGATCCAATGCCTCGTTACCAGACGTCAACTTCCCATTTCTGTTCTTGATCCCGGTTTGCCACGGATGATGACTCATACGGAACGGAGGACCTGGAAGACGAACTCCATTGTCATCTAACTCCCAGAAGTCTCGATCTTGAAGGTGCGGATCCTCTAATAGGTCTTCAAGTGTCGACACTGGTGCCACAGGTAGCCGCAGTGCTTGGAACAGTTCAACCAACTGGTCTCGCTGTTGCGTTTTGAGAAAAGGAACTAATTCAGCATCAAGAAGCTGTTGATCTGTCATCACGTCATAAATGCTGTCAACGCCGTCGCGTTCCAAGAGAGTTGTTAAACCTGTTACTTCTAACAGCCGCTCCATCTGATCACTTTGACTGATCGCGAGTCCTATCCAGCCGTCGGCGCATTCGTATGCTCCGATAGGAGTTCCAGGTCCGCTGTATCGGTTTCCCATGCGATTTAAGATCGCGCCGTTATGCGTGTAGCGGAGAAGGCTGAATTGGTGCAGCGCTGCAATAACTTCTTGGTGCGAAGTTTCAACCACTTGACCTTGTCCTGTTCGGGCGCGAGTCATAAGAGCGCCAAGCGCTCCTATAAATCCGGTCACACCAGCTGCCATATGAACCAAGTCGGGGACGCCATTTAGCGGTTCTCTCTCCGGGCTACCGCTCAGCCTTAAATGTCCTGCAATTGCGGCATCAACCAGGTCAGTAGACCTCCAACTCGAATAAGGGCCCTGAGAAGCAAATGGCGAAATCCGCAAGACCACTTGTTGAGGGTTACACGGCTCGAATAAAGAGGTTAAAGGCCCCTCGCTCGAAGATTGGATGACAACATCAGCCTCCTCGGCTTCATCTATATCAACCACATGTTTCGACGCGCCAAAGAATGAGTTGGCTATTGAAGGGTGATCATCCCGGAGCACATGAACTTCGCTGCCATAGTCAGCAAAAAGCTTTCCGGCATAAGCGCCAGCTACTGAGCTGCCGATTTCCATCACGAGAAGAGACTCAAGTGCTGTGCTGCTCACGGGATAACTCCCAATTCCTTCATTTCGGTTATGCGATCCCAATCAATACCTAGTTCGTTGAGCACCAGTTCGGTATCTTGACCCAACGAGGGCGCGCCAGTTGAAACCTCCCATTTTGTAACTGAGAAATCGATAGGTGATGCAACCATTTCCACCGTCTCCGCGTCATCTGTGCTCACTTGGATCCAGCAACCAGCTGCTCGACTTTGCGGATCCGCCAACAGCTCAAGACTGGACTGTACCGGGGCCCACCAAACTCCCTTTTCATCGAAAATCTGACCCCATTCATCGCGTGCTTTCTTAAGAAAAATCGCATCCATCTCTGCAGTCAGAATCGGAGAATTCTCCATCCGAGTTTCGATTCCGGAGAAACGTTCTTCTTCGAGCCATTCTGGAGCGCCTAGAGCTTCAACAACCTGCGGCCAGTGTCGATCTCCTTCTAGACCGAGCATCCATAGCCACCTGCCATCAGAGCATTTGTAACAATTGATTAGCGGGTTCGGCTGCTCCTCGCGGCTTTTGACAATGATGTCCTCACCCGTGGTTGCGGTCACGTTATGGTCCCAACCCAACATATAAGTCCCGATTCGCATCAGAGAAGTTTCGACCAGTTGACCTTCTCCGCACTTCTCCCGATGGAACAACGCCGCAGATATGCCGGCTGCCGCTCCCAACCCGGTCACATGGTCCCCCATCCCTCCTCGCTGCACTGGAGGCACGTCTTGCCCCGAGCTCAGCGCGTGGGCAATACCTGCACGTGACCAAAAAGCGCCGATATCGTAGGCCTGTCTGTTGGCTTCTTCTCCACGAAGCGACATCCCTGTAACGCTTGCGTATATAAGTTTGGGGTAACGACCACATAATGTTTCGTGGTCCAAGCCGAGGCGCTGCAGACCCGCCGGCCTGTAATTACTAATGAAAACATCGGCAGTTTCTAAGAGAAGGTGCATTGCTTCTATTCCGGCCGCAGTGCGGAGGTCTATAGCAACGCTTCGTTTACCCCTGTTATCTAACTCGAACGGCGGGTGGCTGTCGCCCGGAAACAACCATTCGAGGCCCCTGAAAGGGTCTCCTTCATGGGGCTCAACTTTTATAACATCAGCTCCCCAATCGGCAAGAATTCCGCCACATGCAGGTCCCGCCACCCACAGTCCTAGTTCTACGACACGCACTCCTTGCATAGGCCCAGACATTTGGTCACTCTCCTCCCTGATGCGGGATCGTAGTCAGTTCTGGCCGTCTAAGGGTTTGTAACCTGTAGATGTTGATCGAACCAGCAAACTAACTGGGGTCCCTGGCACTAACGGCGAAACAACCGTCATAGATCTTGCTTCAAAGTCAGAGATCGTTTCTTGGTCTTGTAAAGGTCTAGCGGTCGCAAGGTGAATCCATTCATCGGGATCTACGGGAACGACAGGTGAGTCGGAGGAAAAAGTCACTTTGATATTTCGCTCAACAAGCGATGACAGTGGCCATAGCCAAGATTGTTCAACTGGAGACAAATCTGCAAGATACTTGTCCAAACGTCTACTGATGAAAGATGGCTGGGTGCAGACGATGGCATCAAGCTGAGCTAAACGGTCCAGCTGCTCAGGCATTGCAAGTGAGCAATGCTCAACACGGTCCTGAGTGAGCAACGGGGGTGGTGAGCCTTCAAGGGCACGCAATGTGTCGTCAAGCGTGTCGATATCCATAACGTGAACCGCTACGGGAAAGCCCTGGGCGTGGGCGTGGGCAACAAGTTTGCCGAGATCTTCGTGACCGCCTAGGTCGGGCATTATTTTCGCATGGCCGATCCGAATATTTTTGTACGTTTCGCCGAACTGCATCCCGTCCAAACGGTCTGCACCGAGCATCGCTGTGATACGAGGGCTATTGCACTCGCCAGCTATTTCAGCCAGGGCGTCTAAAGATGTTTGGTCGTTGGTATGCGTAGCGTCAGTAACCGCCACGAGACCCATCCGCTTCCAGTCTCGAAAAAGGTCCTTAGCAATTTGCTTCAGGTCGCTAAATTCAAGCCTTGGTACGCCACTAAGCAAGTCTTCTCGTTCTACCAGAATTCCGTCTGGATAGTCGCGAATCTCCAGTAGGTCAGTAGCAGCGCTATTAACGACAGCAACATGGCCTGAACGGTCATGAAGCACGGTAGGAATCCCTCGAGTCACCTCATCTAATTCGGACTTCGTTGGGTGACGTTTCTCATCCAACAAGCTCGGCTCATATCCCCATGCGCGCATCCAGCCGTTTGATCCAGCAAAATTGGATCTAACGAGGTCTAGCAAATCTGCTATCGACCTGGCATTTGACAAGTCGATTGAGCAATGGGTGGCAAGCGTGGCGAGAAGATGAAGGTGATCATCTCGCCATCCGGGTTGAACAATTTCGTTCGGCCCAAGTTCGATGATTTGATCCGCCGACTCAACGACGGAGTCAATTTCTTGAACTACTCCATCGCGCAGCAGCAAATTCGTCGCTACGGGTTGACTTGTATCAAAGGTATGGACCTTTCCTCTCACGAGGACCGAGGTCATTAGTTTCAGATACCTAGTTCTTCGAGTAGCGGAATCAAATCTCTTCTAAGCAGTTTGCCGGTTGAAGTGCGAGGCAATTCTTCCATCAAGTGAACTGCTTCAGGTCTCTTGAAAGGCGCCAATTTTTCTTTAGCGAAAGCGACAAGATCATCAGGAGTTACTCCACTTCCGTCCCGAATCACAGCTGCTGCCACAACGCGCTCGCCCCATTCTTCGGAAGCAACTCCCACTACAGCGCATTCCAGAACAGCACTATTTTCGTAGAGGACTGCTTCGACTTCGTCGGGGGAAACATTCTCTCCTCCTCGAATGATCATGTCGCCGGTTCGGCCGCCCAAGAACAAATAGTCCTCTTCGTCTAAGTAGCCAAGATCTCCTGTATGAACCCATCCCTCATCGTCGACTGTGACACGAGTTTTTTCCTCGTTGCCCCAATACCCGTCCATCGCCCGGAATGTTCGAAGTTGCACTTCTCCCAGCACTCCGGCCTCAACGGGATCGCCTTGTTCGTCAACGACCCTGACTTCGACATCGTCTAAAACCTGCCCAACGGAAGAGAGGCGTTTTAATTTAAGCGCTTGCTCTTCTTCTGTTCCCTCTACCCGATGATCATCGGGGTCAAGCACAGCCACCGTCGAGGTGGTTTCAGTTTGGCCATATGCCCCGGCAAACGAGACGTTTGAGGGGAATTCGCCTATAGCTCTGCGAATCACGGAGGGGGGCATTGGTGCAGCACCGTAGGTTATTGCTTCCATGCCACTAAATGCATCCGGCGAGAAGTTATCTGCCTCCATTACTCGGCCAAGCATTGTCGGTACCAGGAATGCATGGGTGACGGAGTGTTTTTGGACAGTGTCAATCCAGGCTGAAGCTTCGAACTGGGGAAGCAACACGACTACGCGTCCGCTGTATAGAGCGTTCAACATCGAGGTGACACCAGCTATATGGTAGAGCGGCGCTGCAAGGGCCATTCTGCCCATGTCTTCTCCCGTGGCAGCATCATTAGTTCCCATCACGTAACCCGTCATGGCGCCGTTAGTTAACTTGACGCCCTTGGGCAATGAGGTTGTACCACTCGTATAGAGGAGCGCACATAGTCCATCAGGATCAACATCTTCTGGCACCGGTAACTCAAATGCTTCATCTCGAGCTTCCGCATAGGAATCTGCTTCGTTAAGCATGAAAACATGTTCGACACTGTCGGGCCGATTCTCATCTACCAGATCGCGGTAACGACTCTCAGTGAAAAGCACTTTTACTCCACTGTCAGCCATCAGGTGAGCTGCTTCTTCAGCCCCTGCTCGAAAGTTCATCGGCACGACGGTGGCTCCCACAAATGCGGCGCCAAAGATTGCTTCAACGCACTCAACGCTATTCGTGGCGAATACTCCGACGCGGTCGCCAGCTTCCACCCCCAGCGTTGTCAGCAGTCCAGCCGTCTTGCCAACATTCTCCAGGAGTTCGCCATACGTGACTTCACGTGCTGCCCCGCCTCCGTTCTCAGTTGAAGTGTCAATTAAGATTATTTGTTCGCCAGCTATCGAGGCTGGCATGAAAAGCAACATTCCCAGGTTCACGGTATCCCCCTGTTGTCCTCCGGAATGATCGCGGATGAAAGCACCCGCGCGCCACACCAGAGCAAAGTTTCCTTTAAGTCCAGCTTCTGAACTTACGCTCTAAAGCCAGTTATTCTTGGTTTTATGGCAAAGAACATCGAATTTTGGGTAGACCCCATATGACCTTGGTGTTGGGTGACGGCCCGTTGGGTCGTCGATGAAGTCGCTTCAGAGCGCGATCTTTCAATTACTTGGCAACCAATCAGTCTTCTGTTTAAAAACGAACCAGAAGAAGGATCCCCGTACTACGAGTCCACAATGCTTACCCATAAAATGTTGCGCGTTATGGAAGCCGTAAGAGCTAGCGAAGGCGAAACGAAGGTCTTCGATTTATATTGGGAATTCGGCAGCCGAATTCATCATGACGGCGATAAAACTTTTCCGTTAGTAGATGCTTTGGAAACAGCAGGGCTGGACCCGACATATTCGACAGCTGCAGATGATGCAAAGTGGGACACCATTATCCGCACCAAAATGGACGATGGTTTGTCGCTAGTCGGTGATGACGTCGGAACTCCAATAATTGCGTGGAATCGTCAAAGTGGCGATCGAGTCGCTCTATTCGGGCCTGTTATAACAAGAGTTCCACAGCGAGACGATGCATTGAAACTCTGGGATTCGATGATGATGCTTGGCGATATCGAAGGGTTTTGGGAACTAAAAAAGACTCGAACGGAGCGACCAGAATTCGGAAAGCGACCACAATGACCAAAAATGTCTTCAAAGATTTAAAGGTGATTGATACAGATAGTCATTGGTCCGAGCCCTATGACCTTTGGACAAGTCGCGCCCCTGCTAAGTGGCGCGATCGCGTTCCTCAGATGGAGGAGCGCGATGGGAAACGTCGCTGGTGGTTTGATGGCGATATTCCGATTGGTCTTCCGATCGCGTCCTCGGTGATCAATCCTGAGGGCGAGAAGGTCACTGGAACCGCTTTCTTTGACATGGATAACGAAGTTGTACACAGAGCGAGCTTCGACCCGGAAGCCCGAGTTGCCATGCTCGATGCTCTAGGCATTCACGCACAGATCATGTACCCAAATGTTGCCGGCTTCGGTAATCAGAATTTTCTTAAATCACCTGATGAATCGCTGCGTTTGCTCAGTGTGGAGATTTACAACGATGCGCTCGCCGAATTTCAATCCGATACTGGCGATCGGGTCTTCGGAATGGCTCTTTTGCCTTGGTGGAACGCAGATGCGGCGGTACAGGAAATAGAACGGGCCCACAAGAATGGGCTCCGGGGTGTGGTTACCTGCGCCAACCCTGAGGAAGCCGGTTTGCCCGATATGGGGACAGAACATTGGGACCCGATTTGGCAAATTTGTTCCGACCTCAAAATGCCCGTCAACTTCCACATTGGTTCGTCTAAAGGCAACATGGATTTTTTTGGTCGGGCGCCTTGGCCATCTTTCGGCGAAGAGCGGAAATTAGCTGTTGGCTCCGCAAATTTATTTATGGGGAATGCTCGAACAATTGGGAATCTTATTTACTCAGGGATACCGGAGCGCTTCCCCGAACTGAAGTTTGTATCTGTCGAAAGCGGGGTTGGATGGCTACCATTTTTCCTCGAAATTCTTGACCATCAGATGACCGAAACAGCTCCGAACGAGCTTGCCGATCTGTCTCTGCTTCCTTCAGATTATTTTCGTCGCCAATTTTATGGGTGCTTTTGGTTCGAAAGGTCAACCATCAAGCCAACGGTCGAATTTCTTGGAAACGAGTGTCTGTTATTCGAAACAGATTTCCCGCATCCCACCTGTCTTTATCCCCGAGATGATCTCCATCTTCTAGAGGCTTTCAATGGGTTACAAGACTCAGATATCAAGGCGATACTGCAGGATAACGCTGCAGATTTGTATCGCATCGATATTTCATAGCAAGCACACCTTGCCCGTTCGTTGAAAGCGATTGTCCTAGATCAAAATCGATTTATCGGTGAGTAACTTGTTTGAGATTATCGATATGAGCTCCGAGTTCGGAAGCTGCTCGCATCATTCCAAGTCTCCATGAGATAGCTCCCTGGAAGGGATTCATCACCCATATATCTATTGCTCCGGAATTAGACATTTCTTCGGTAAAACGCAAACTTCGTGTTCGGCCTTTGAAACGCATAGTCACACCTACTGACCCATCTTTCATCGTGACGGGCTCATCCATCCCTAATCCGGCGCTACGTCCCTCGATTACGGCGGTCCGTGCTTGTTGTCTCAGAATGGCGGTATTCATAACTTAGGCGACACTAATCGCCAAACGACCAATACCTTTCCATTTCGCCCATATTTCCTTCTTCATTTGGTCTTGTAGGGCTATTTTCGCTCTCTTCGATCAATGAATCGGAGAGATAGTTCGAAGAACCATGGGCTTCCAAGTAGTTTCAACTTCATGGCCAAAGAATTCGATAGTCCACTTGCCGGGATCAATGTAGTTGAAATCACTTCAATCTATTCGGGGCCGATGGCAGGCATGATGCTTGCTGAACTGGGGGCTCAAGTTACTAAGGTCGAAAGCCCTAACGGTCCCGACCCCGTTCGTTCTGCTGGTTTAGCCGGGTCTGCCGATGGGGTAAATAGCACTTTCTATTCGCTCAATAGAGGAAAACGTTTCTGTTCCATTGATGCTAAGACCTCGCGCGGCAAGGAATTACTTTTCGATCTCGTAGCCAAAGCAGATGTCTTTATCCACAACATGCGCCCTGGTAAGGCTGAGTCTTTAGGACTGGACTATGAATCTCTCTCTCTGGAGAATCCCCGAATTATTTATGGAGCGATAACGGGCCATGGACCTGAAGGACCCGAAGCGCATCTTCCGGCTTATGACTACGTCGTGCAGGCGAAACTGGGGATGGTCGACTACCAGAGAGATAAAGACGGGCGCGGCGATTTAGTTCGACAAGTAGTTGTTGATAAAACCTCAGCTAACGGTCTTGTACAAGGCGTTCTGGCAGCTCTCTATATGAGAGAGAAAACGGGGAAGGGGCAGCGAGTAGATATCCCTATGGTCGCAGCTGGGCTTGCCTTTCTCTGGCCAGACGGGCTAGCTCCCGTCCATGCCGAACTTGAACCCATGATCTCTCTTGATCAGCTACCGCCATGGTTGGAATCTGCACCGGGATCCTATTTGGTCGTGCTAGAAACCTTGGACGGAGAGATCGCCACAGGAATTCTTCTTCCCCCATGGGATGGGCTCTGTCTGGCTCTTGAACGAACGGATTGGATCACCGACGATCGCTTCACTGAACAGTTGAATCGAGTCCTCAACTTGCCTGATCTGATAGCCGAGGTGGCAGCCGAAGTGGCCAAATACTCAACAGAAGAAGTGCTGTCACGATTCGAAACCTACGATTTTGCAGCGGGGAAAGTAGTCACGAGACGAGAAATTCAGGACGATCCCACAATTCAGCACCTAGGTCTTATTTCTGAACAAGAGGCTCCCGGAGTAGGCCCAGTACGTCAACCAGCTCCAATGTGGATGTTCAGTGATGCCAAAACCGAGATAACAACAAGCTTGAACACGACGGGCGGCGATTCACTTGAGGTCCTAATGGAGATGGGTATTCCTCTAGATGAGTTACAACAACTCCAAGAAGAAGGCGTCGTTTTTGTGACTGAGAACCAAACGGGAAATGCCAATACCTAGTTCTCCAACGGATAGCGGTGAGCTTCTTACCAGCAACTACACCGAAGCAAACTTAGGAAGAGCAAGCCAATCTCCGTTCCAGTTCCAGACCAATTGCTAAAGGCAGATCTTTCGACGCTGCTAGAAGCCGTCGAAGTCTTGATGCGATCGATGAATCGATAAGAGTGAGTTGCTCTGCCATAGCAGCTGCGGCATCTTCCAGCTCCGTTGGTTCGACCACTGTGCTTACTATCCCCAGTTCGAGCGCTTCAGTAGCATCTATCTCACGACCGGTGAGGATCAGAGGCAGCGCCTGGTAGGGCCCTATTACCTGGCTAAGGCTCTGCGTTCCTCCGGCTGCTGGGAGCATGCCAAGCTTGGTTTCGGGTAATCCCATCACTGTGTTACCGGCGGCTATTCGCAGGTCGCACAACAACGCCATCTCGAGTCCTGAGCCCATGGCATAACCTCGAAGTGATGCAATCGTCGGCACAGGGAGACTCAATAGCGGCAGCCAAGGGTCTCTTTCCCATCTGATTCTCCGAGCCTCAAAGATAGAAGAAGCAGAACCAAATTCGGTGAGATCTGCTCCAGCACTGAAATGTTCCCCTTCGGATCGAAGCAAGAACGCTCGGACATCTGGATTATCTCTGACTGCACTAATAGCCTCAATCAATCCATCTCTCATATCTAAGTCATAGATATTGAGGGGCGGGTTAGAAATGATGGCGGTAGCTACTCCTTGGTCTGAAAACGAGAGAGTGACACGGTCGCTCATACTTTGTCCCCCAGAGCGGCCACAGACCTATCCAACGAAATTCGACATACCTGAGGGACATCTCTCATCGCTTGTCCAAGGGCGAGAGCGCACGCTTCCAGTCCAGCTAAGGGATCCGGGTAAGAGAAAGCAGGCGTGAGCGGACGCCCCCCCTGCCACCCCTGACCTGAGGTCGCATGCACTCCTGTACCGTAGGCAACCCAATCGCTTTCTTGGCTATTCGCACCAAACGCCGTAATTCCTAAAACCGCTATGTCCGGGTTGATAGAGCAGAGTTGATCTGGCGTGATGCCGAGGTTGGCATTGGCTCTCGGAGATAAAGAAGTAATGATCAAGTCAGCAGATCGAACTAAACGATGAAACTCTCCCCCTTCCGAGCAATAGCGAAGGTCAACATCGGCAATTTCTTTCGAACGGTTCAGTTCTTTAAACATTGGGGCTTGCCCTAAACCAGTGTCTCCGTCTCCAAAACGAAGTCCATCTGGGCGACAAGATGGCTCAATTTTGATAACCCGAGCGCCCAACCGCGCAAGAAGTTCTGTGCAGAGCGGACCAGCCCACATCGAAGTTATGTCAATGACGGTCAGAGAGCGAGAGTCAATGGTTCGGCTACAACGGCCCAAATTATTGCGGGCTTGAGCAGAAGGGGATTCTCGGTATGGCGTGACCGGAAGTCTCCAAACCTGCGCTCTTCGCGCAACTGATTCAGGGTCAGAATCTTTCTCGGCGAGGGTCGAGAATCTCCTCCATGTTTCCTTGTCGTCCGGCCCCAGATCGAGACATAGGAACCCGTTCCCCCAAGCTTCGGGTGATTGTGGTCGAGTTGGTTCATTGACCACGCGTTCTGGCATTTCGATCCAGTAATCAGCCGGCCCTACAATGTCGTTTCCTGCTCGACTCGCGATTAGAGCGGCGAGTTCTGCGCCTCTCTCGTGGAGATTCCCCGGTAACCAGTAATTAGTCATCGTCCTGAAAAGTCAGGAGGTCGCTTAGAAAAAAATGCCGCCAAACCCTCAGCACGATCGTCCGTAGCGGCCAACTGATGATTCAGGTCGCCCTCGAGCCTCAAACCATCACGTAGCGGCAGCTCGCTACCCCGATGAACGGCTTCCTTGGCCATCTGAAGCGCCAGAGGGCCGCAAGACATTAATGATTCAACGGTCGTGGCTAGTTCGACCCCGTCGCCTTGGTCTATTGAATTGAGAAGCCCCCAAAGCTGCGCTGTCATTGCATCAATTTCACTCCCTAGTAGAAGCATTGATGCTGCACGACCATGAGAGATAGCCCTAGGTAAACGTTGCGTTCCGCCCCACATTGGAAGCCGACCATTTAGTGGCTCTTTAAATGAAAAACAACTGTCTGGCGTACCAATCCGTATGTCACTAGCCAGCGCTATCTCTAAACCGCCAGAACTACAAGTACCCGACAGCAAGGCAACTACCGGTACCTTTAGCGCCGACACAGCCGTAGCTGGATCTGGGGACACCAATTGTGGCTCAAAATCCTCAGCTAGACCTGTACAAAAATCAGGGCCGTCTGATTTGAGCACCACCACTCGGATGTTGCGTTCCTCTTCAATGCGCAAACAGGCTGCATTGATTTCCGTTGCTGTGCGCGCCTCAAGGTCACCGCCAGGCATGGTCACCGTAGCTACATGACCGTCGGCTGATGTTCTAACGGTGACCGAATCAGAGCGCAGAGTAGCCCTCGCGGTTTCGTCGTCTGCCAACTAATCAGTCGGCGGATTTAGTTTTCTTAGGCTCTTGCAGCTGCATATCTTTACCATTGCACTGCAACGTAATCGCGCCCGGTTTGGTAACCAGAACTTCAATTCCAGTGTCTTCGTCTTGATAGCGCTTACCTACCTTTAGACCCTCACCGCCTTCATTGTGGGTTATGTCGCCTTCCCCGCCTTTGGTCACGATGACTTGAACACCGCCGTCGAAGTCGAGACGGTCACCTGCTTTGGTCGCCACTATGCGTACCCCCATATCGATGGAACTTTCAGAGAAAGCTACCGTAGATCAGGCCACTTTTTCCTCACACGCGAAGAACTCAGGGGGGAGAATAGGGAAATGATGACTGCGCTAATAGTTGGTGGCACGGGCCCGACAGGACCATATGTCGTAAATGGACTTATAGATCGTGGCTTTCAGGTCACTATTCTCCATACCGGCAAACACGAAACTGATCTCATTGGGCCCGAAGTAGAGCACATTCATAGCGACCCGTTTGATATCGAAAAGACTGCAGAGGACTTAGGTAACCGAACCTTTGATCTAGCGGTGGTCATGTATGGCCGGCTACGAGATTTAGCGCAGTTGCTACAGGGTAAGGTAGGTCACTTCGTCTCCATCGGAGGCGTGGGGGTATATCAAGGTTTCGCAAATCCGGACGACTTATTTCCCGTCGGACTGCCTATTCCACTCCCCCACGACTCTGATTTAGTGCACGATGACGAAGTCTTCCTGAAGCTTCGTCGAATTCGCGAAACAGAAGAGATGGTTTTTTCTGCACACCCTGACGCTATTCATCTCCGATACCCCCAGTTATACGGCCCACGCCAAATACTGCCTCGAGAGTGGCCAATAGTGCGTCGTGTTCTTGATCGTCGCCCATTCTTGATAGTCCCTGATGGAGGGCTCACGGTAAAGAGTCAAGCCTGGGTTGAAAATGCAGCGCACGCGACACTCCTAGCTGCTGATCGACCCGAGAGAGGTACTGGAAATATTTACAACGTCTCAGATGAACAGTTATTTACTATCCGTCAAATAGCAGAAATAGTTGCAGACGAACTAGGCCATCAATGGGAGATCGTGTCACTTCCACAAGAGGTTGCGCCCTCTACTCGCCCGCTGCTGACAAGTTGGTCAAGCACACACAGAGTTCTAGATATCGGGCCAACAATTAGAGATTTGGCGTATAGAGACCTGGTCAAGCCCGAAGATGCTTGGCGAAGCGCAGCTCGTTGGCTAGCCGACAACCCACTCGAACGCGGAGGTTCTGTTGAAACTCGTCTTCAAGATCCTTTCGAATACAGCAGCGAAGACAGCCAATATGCCATTTGGAATAAATACCGACAGAGCCTCGGCCAAGTCAATTGGTCCGTTGAACCAGGCTTTTCGGCAGCCTACGTTGGGCGCATTCCAAACCCGGCATCTGATTAACCCAAAACCCCGCTTTGCCGCAGACGTCCAATTTCGTCAGCACCCAGGCCAAGCAATGAGGACAGAATTTGGTCAGTGTGCTGACCTAACGTCGGCGCCGGAGACATAACTCCATTTTTGCAGTCGCGAAGCAGCCATGGAATGCCGGTGTGTGCCAAAGTCCCCACTACTGGGTGGTTTAGTCGCTCAATAAAACCCCTGTCGTTGAGGTGGGGGTCACTTTCCAAGGATCGCGCATCGAGTGAAGGCATCGCTGGTATCCCTTCACCTTGGAGTAGGCGGGTTACCTCCCATTGGTCATGCCCTATGGTCCAGGCTTCTATACGAGCATCGAGTTCATCTTCCCATTTTTTCCTTAACGCTTGAGAGGCATACTTTGAATCTTGAAGGTCTAAAAGAGCCGCCAAACTTCGCCACTGTTCTTCTGTTGCGCAGCTAATGGCTACCCAATTATCTTCTCCTTGACATCGGTAAAGGTTGTGCGGCGCCATAATCGGGTCTCGGTTGCCAGAGAAGTCTGGTTGCTGACCAGTTAGAACTTGTTGGGTCCAACCTTCAACAGTGCTTGAAGCCGTCGCTTCCCACAACGATGTATCTATGAATTGACCTTCACCTGTTCGGCGGCGAGCGATTAACGCAGCGATCAACAGGTGGGCAGTGACAATACCTGCCGCCGGATCGCCAAGAGAGACCCCTACTTCTTCCGGTTTTCCACCTTCGTATCCAGTCATAGAGGAGAGCCCAGATAGTGGGGCGGTTGTGGGGCCATACCCTAGATAGTCTCTATACGGACCGAAATTTCCATAGCCGCTTATTACCCCAACGATCACGTCCGGTCGTATCTCCACAAGATCGCTGTAGCCAAGACCAAATTTTTCCATCACCCCGGTTGCATAGTTGGAGACAACTAGGTCGCAGTTAGTCGCGATTCTCTTGGCTACCGCTCGACCATCCGAAGTGGACAAATCTAAGGTCACGCTTTTCTTACCTTGCCCCCACTGATTGAAATAGCCGTTGCTGTCAACGGAAGCTTCATGGTTAACCGAAAAAAGTGGCAACCGACGTCCTAAGTCCGGCGCTTGTCTCGATTCAACTTTTATGACCTCTGCGCCCAGGTGAGCTAAATGCATCGTGCAAAAGGGACCGGCCCAGACCCAGGTAAAGTCCGCAACGGTAACCCCCTCCAGCGGCCGAGAACGTGACTTTTCGATAGCTCCGCTAAGGGATCTGCTTTGAGTAAATACCGCTTCTTGGTGTTGACCTAAGGCCGGAGCGGGTTCACGTACGGACCACCAAGGCTTGGATAACCTTGCCACGGGGCCGGGAAGTCTAATTTTACCGAGACCCGGTTGGTCTACCTCGACGATAAATCCCCGTTCACGTAAATGAGGGTCGTTGAGCATTTGCTCGATCGTGTTGACCGGAGCAAAACCGATTCGCTTTCCTTGCCCTAAATGAAACAGGTCCATCACTTCTTGCGGCGCTGCCCATTCCCCAAGCCACAAATGGAGTAAATCTTCCGCGTCCGCTCGGCCCGCTTGAGTGTCGAAGATCTCCATTTCAGACCACTCTGGGAAGCCCATAACTTCCTTGAGTCGTGTCCACTGATCATCTTCCACGCAAACTATAAAGATGCGGCCATCAGCAACTTCGAAGATGCGCCAAGGGTTTAAGATGCGACTCCCGGTTCTACCCGGTATTTCGTTCAAGTAACTCCAACTGATAAATCCTGCTTCGAGCATGCTTGAGATATACGACATCCCAGCTAAATCAAGATGTTCTCCTTCACCAGTGCACAAAGCTCGATCTAGAGCTCCTAAAGCGATAGTCGCTGCTGCGAAGCCGATCTGGAAAGCGGCTTGTTGCCCTGCTGGTTTAAGCGGTGGGAGATCCGATTGGTCTGAGCAGCCGGGTGTCAGCCAGCCCCAACCTCCACCATGGATGAGCTGCAGATCTTCCGCTGTCCATCGTGAATATGGACCGGATCGACCGAAGGGCGTTACCGAAACAGTTACCAATGATGGGTGCTGTCTCGCTAGGTCGTCTTCATGTAAACCGACTGAATTTGCTACATCAGGCGCTAAATCATGGAGAAGCAGGTCAGCTTCTTGGAGCAATTCGTGGAGACGTGCTATGTCCGAAGATTTAGTGAGGTCAACCACAACGCTGCGTTTGTTGATGTTTAGGTGAATAAAGAGTCCACTTTGCGAAGCATCTGGCTCTTTTGGAAATGGACCTCTTTGCCGAGCGCGATCTCCTTGAGGCGGTTCAAGTTTGACTACGTCCGCCCCCAAATCGGCAATTAAACGCGTAGCCCATGGCACCGCGATCATTTGCCCAACTTCTACTACCCGTATGCCTTCCAGCCCTTGCATATCCCCTTGAAACCTCTACTTGTACATCCTCAGAGTAAGCATGCCTCATCAAACTGATTTATGCACAAGGTGACACCCCACCCTCAGATGTGCTCCACTGTCTAGACCAGCCCGAGGGGGAACGATGGAAAACCGCACATACGCCGAACGTCACGAAGCGGCGCTCGGAATTTTTGATGGATTTATGGGAGGAACAGTCGCTGAGCCTGAACGTGGCGCCCGGTCTTTCATCCGGCAACACGGGGCGTTGGGAAGCTTCGCCTTTGATGTGGTCATGGGGGATGTGTGGGCTCGACCTCAGCTAAGTCGTCGAGACCGAAGCCTTATCGTTATCTCAGTCTTAGCAACGATTGGCAGCACTGAAGAATTGTCTTTACACACACAGGTCGGGCTCAACAATGGCCTGACGAGGACCGAAATCGAAGAGCTAGTCATTCATGTCGCGGCATATGCAGGGTTTCCCATGGCCATGCAAGCAAATCGAGTTGTGGCCGACCGTTTCTGTCAAATAGACGGAGTTGATCGTCTGCCGGAACGGACTGGCGCCGAAACACTCGATGATGCTGAACGACGTGACCGGGCTCACGATGTCAGGAAATCGCTGACAGGCGGTCGATGCGCCGACACGGTTGAGGCCGATTATCAAGCGATGGTTGACCACCTAGGAGATGTGGGCGTCATTGCTTATCACTGGGCCTTCGGAGATTTATGGTCGAGAGATCAATTAAGTCGCCGGGATCGCAGTCTTGTAGTGATCGCGATCCTCACTGTCCTGAGCCGCATCGATGAACTCGCATTTCATGTTCCAGCCGGCCTTAATCACGGCTTAGGTCGGGATGAGATCGAAGAGGTGATGGTCCAAATGACCATTTATGGTGGAATTCCGAGGGCAGTTGAAGGTATCCAAGCCGTCCGAAAAGCATTTGAAAAAATCGACGCGCGGGAGTCTTAAATTCTGACCGTTATCCAAAGTTACCGAATCGAGATTGAGCATCTGCCGTTCTAATCGCGCGACTTGATGCATCACCGTCGAATTCCGATAGGTCACCCATTCGACTTACTTGGCTATAGCCCCGCATCTGATACTTGGACATTTGGAGAGACATCGCAGGGAGAGAAAGGATCCGCGCCGTCCAACGACTAACAGCGTTGTCAAGTTCATTTTCGTCTGGAACTGCTTCATGCACCAGACCCCATTCTGCAGCTTTGACCCCATCAATTCGTTCTGAAGTCATGATCATCTGTCGAGCACGAGAAGCGCCTATCTCATGGATCAATCTGGGTGTGGCACCCCACGGGAGAGGCACACCTAGTTCAACTTCCGGTACATAAAAGAGCGCATCAACAGTAGAGATCCGAAAATCGCATGACGCGGCGAAACAACAACCGCCCCCTATTGCGTGTCCATGGATTCGACCAATAGTTACTACTTCGCAGTCTTCAATTGCTCTTGCTGCGCGGCGACCCAATTGCCCTAAATATCGAGCCTCGAGGTCGTTTGTTGGCTCTGGTAACTGTTCCTTTCGATCAGCTCCAGCACAGAACGACTTGCCTCTTCCACCTAGAACAGCCACCCGGTATTCCGACTGGCTATTCAGCGCTATAAATAAGTCACCAACTTCTTTGACCATCTGTTGGTTGTGCGCATTACGGAATTCAGGTCGGTTAAACCAAATACGAACTATGTCCCCATCAGGTTCCACCTGGAGTGTCTCAAGGTTGAGTTGAAAAGCCATATCCACAGTCTCGCTGAAAGTTTCGATCAAGGTAGGCGGGAACTTAGATTCTTCTGCTTAGGTGCCGCCCCAGATTTTCTGGTTTATTGGTGCTTTTTTCGCTTTGTAGCGAATAGTGGCGCAGAGTAACCCAAAGCCGCTATCGCAGCAGCGAAGACAAATGTTGCCCGCAGCCTGCCAAGAGATAAGTCAGCTCCGGCAAAAGCCAGCATTGACTGAATACCGAGGATCATGCCCATCCACATCACTGTTTGGTTCATTCCGTTAGCGATGCCTAGATCCGAGTCCTCAACAGAGTTAGCCACCATCGTCTGGTAAGCCGGAGATCCGATACCCGCGGAAACGCCCGAAAGAACAAGACCGATCAAGATGAACACCAGTCCGTAGTTCGCCGGGTTACTGCCATAGGCGAACGCCAGCATCGAGCAGATCATCGCCGTCGAACCTATAACCATCGGCAGACGCATCCCAGCCTTCGTGACCAAGGTGCCGCCAAGCGGAGAAGCAATCGCAAAAACCCCTGGTCTGGGAACCATCAAGAGAGCTGCTGCGCCAACTGAATAGCCGTAAGGTCCCTGAAGAACACTCGGTATAACTACGAAGGCGCCCATATAGGCGAACTGGCTACAAGCGGCCGAACCCAAGGGCAATGCGAAAGTGGGCTTTGTGAACAGCCGGACATCTAGAAGTGGTCTGGCGACTCTCTTTTCCCACAGGACAAAAATCACGTAGAGAGGAATGCTGCTCGCAAAAAGGAACAGAATGGGTAGGTCCGTAATCACGGATTCTCCAGCTCGCGAAACCTGCGGTATTCGCGTTATGGCAAGAAGCACTAGCAATGTGGCCGCTGCAAGGAAAAAGGCACCAAGCCAATCAATCGACGCTCGTTGTCCTCTAGGAATTGGTTTCACAACAAAAACCGCTAGGACCGTTGCGATGCCTCCTATGACACCAAAAATCGCGAAGATCGACCTCCACCCAAGGATGTCAAGGAGTGGCCCTCCAACAACAACCCCAATAGTGGGTGCTCCGGTCATTGCGAATTGGAACCACCCAACAGCTCGTGCCCTCTCTTCGGCACCAAAGGCATGCATTAAAAGTGCCATACCATTTGGCATCAGGAGCGCTCCACTCATCCCGAAGAGAACGCGGACCGCAATAAATGACCCGATATTCCAGACCCAGTAATTGGCAACCATGGTCACAGTCATTCCGATCAACCCGGCGATGAAACTATTCCTGTGGCCATATGTATCGCCGAGCTTGCCACCTGCGGGCGTACCAACTGCCATGGCGAGCATTAGGCCAGTAAGGACCCAACCAGCAGTAGCTGTTGTTGTATTCAGGTCTTCGGCGATTGTTGGAAGCGCTGCGGTCACTAGAGTCATCAACGAACCAAAACCAAGAACAGATAGTCCTATAACCCACAAGAGAAGCCAACGGTAACCGACTCGCTTGTGTTCTTGGTTTTCGCCAATATTTTGAGGCTCAATCCGCCAAACACTGGGCTCGACGGCTGATGGGGCAATGCTCACTACGCTTAATTATGTAGGTATGACGCACCTTTTCTACATAATCTTAGATTTTTGCATTTTCTTAGAATCTAATCTTTTCACCTTGTGAGGCGTTGATCCTCAAGCATCGCTCGTGATTGACTGACAGCAATTTCGCCCATTTCCGGGTGAGTTAGAATCCAAAATTTCTCATTCAGCACTGCGTCTAAAACCATTGGCCCCACTTCAGCTGGGTCCATTCCGTTGGCCAAAGTTCTAGTCAAGAATTCCCAGAACTTCTGTCCCTGTTCGGAATCGATATGGTTTGCCGCATCATGAGGGTCACGGTTCCGTTCGCTATCAACGATCTGAGTGTTAATCGGACCAGGACAAAGCACAGAAGCACGTACTTTTGACTCTCGCCACCGAAGGTCCCGTTCCAGCGATGCCATCAAAGCAACCACTCCATGTTTGGCCACGTTGTAAGCACCTAAGGAAGCCCCCGCGTATAGGCCTGCCATAGAAGCGGTCGAATTTATGTGACCCTCACCTTGCTCTTCGATCAAAGGTAGAAAAGTCTCCACTCCATAAATCGGGCCCCACAAATCGATATCCAGAGTCCATTTCCAGTCTGCTATCGATGTGTTACCCACCGGCGCCCCAATTCCTACTCCGGCGTTATTGCACAGCACATGGACAGCGCCGAACTCTTTAAGAGTTGCTTCAGCGAGTGCTTGGACTTCATCAAGTTTGGACACATCGGTACGGACTCCGATCGCGCTGTGGCCGTCGTCGGAAAGTTTGCGGGCAGCTGCCTCTAAAGCGGATTCCTCGATATCCGCCATGACGACTTTCATGCCCGCGTCCGCGAACGTCCTAGCCATCGCTAGACCCATCCCGCTAGCAGCACCAGTAACAACAGCCACTTTGCCATCTACATCCATGCAGAACGCCCCCTTTATTTGATTTGTCTCATGACACTCTTACGAGAAATCGATAACGGTTCTAGCGCCAACTCGCTGACGCATCTGTTCGTAACCTTCGTTGATTTGGTCTAGATGGATATGGCTAGAAATCATTTCATCAAGCATGAGACGGCCATCCAGGTACATATCTACGTAGCGAGGCATATCTACTCGAAATGAGTTTGACCCCATCATTGAACCTTGAAGTCGCTTCTCCATCATGAAAACTTCATAGCCTGGGATCTCAATTTTTTCTCCAAAGGGCATCATGCCAACGATGACTGTCGTTCCACCCAACTTCGAAGCAGCCCAAGCTTGCTCACAGGTTGCTTTCAACCCAATACATTCAAACGCGTAGTCAACTCCGCCTTTTGTCATTTCATGAATCGCCGCAACAGCATCAGTTTCCGCTCCATTCACGGTGTCTGTAGCACCAACGGATCGAGCGGTTTCTAACTTGTCCGGAGTGACATCAACGGAGATAATCCGACCGGCTCCAGCTATGCGGGCGCCTTGAACGGCAGAAAGGCCGATGCCTCCAGCTCCGAAAACAGCGACAGTCGAACCCGGTTCGATTTTTGCCGTCTTGAACACAGCTCCTACGCCTGTGGTGACACCGCATCCAATTAACGCCGCACGATCTAACGGCATGTCTTCGCGGACAGCGACAACTGCATTCTGGTGGACCAACATTTCTTCGGCAAAGCCACCTAGCCGAGCGAATTGCGCGACCTCAGTGCCATCTGCTTTTGTCAATCTCGGAGTCGTATCACCTGGTCTGCTCACAGCGGAGTTATTTCGGCAAAGGTTTGGACGTCCCGTCAAACACAAGTTGCAATTACCGCAAAACACCGACAGACAAGTAATGACATGGTCGCCGGGTTTGACGTAGGACACATCAGCCCCGACGGCTTGAACAATCCCGGCGCTTTCGTGACCCATTACCGCCGGCAACTGAGTTTGCCAAGCAGCATCCATAAAATGCAGGTCGCTGTGACACAACCCAGCATTAACGACTTGAAGTAGAACTTCATTTGGTCCAGGTTTGTCTATGGAGATGTCTTCAATCTCTAGTTCACCTGGAATCTGATTTAGAACGGCGGCTTTCATAACCCCTGTCCCCTCTCGAAAGTGTGAAAGGGATCGTAGTCAAACGAAGCCCTTCTGTCATAAGCGTCTGCTCGCTATAAGAAATATCGCCCACCAGAGCTGAACTCGAAACAGTTTTTTAACTCTAACTATCAGCCGATCTGCGCATTGCAAGAACTTCTCCGTGTCTTGTAATCCATACCCCTAGCAAGAGCAAACCACTCACCGCCATAGCCACAACGGCGGATGAGGCCCCAAGCTGTTCAGCTATCTCACCAAGCAAAAACGTTCCTACCGGTAGAGCTCCGATAGCCATACTCAAGAGACCCATCGCACGGCCTCTCATATCAGCGCCCACAACGGTAAGAACAAGTGTCGACTGGGTAGCGCCGAAAAAACCTGAGCCGATAGCTGCTACAAACAACGCGCTTGCTGCCATAAAAACAGAACTGCTGGTTGCGAACGGAACAAGCATCACCATGCCAAATGCCACACCACAGATATAGACCAGTCCGCGACGATCAGGCTCCCACAGCCCGATAATAAATGACCCAGCCATCATTCCGAACCCGGTCATCGCTGCTATCAACCCAATCTGACTTGGAGTCGCTCCAATTCGGTCACCGATTCTTTGGACTGCCGGAAAATATGAAAACAAGAAAAAGTTAGCTATGAAGGTGATGCCAAGAATACTGCGCAACCCGCTATTCGTTCGAGCTAGCAATAAACCTTCTTTCAACTCGGCCAATGTCGACGAATTAGAACGCGAAGGCCGCTTGACGGAGTTATCCCTAGGCACCCAGTGAAGACACACAAGTCCAACCAAGAGGAGGGCTGCAACAACAAAAAAAGCTTCGCCGATACCGAATCTTTGAGCGACACTTCCGCCGATGAGATTTCCCACGGCTACTCCACTAGCAAGGGTAAAAGCCTCATAGGCCATCGCGTTATCGACCCTGTCAGTGCCCACTAGTTCAAACACCAAAGCTCGCCGACTCGTCATGTCACCCACCCAGCCGATACCAGACGCCAAAAGAAACGGGTAAATCATCCAAACTGACAATCGATCACTGGACTCCAAAGAACCAACAAGCAGGACCATGGGTATAAGCAGGGCTAATTGCCACTGAACCGTTCGTAACCGATCAAATCGGTCTGCGAATACCCCACCTAGGGCACCTCCTAACAACAACGGAGCCCACATTGTTGTTCCTGTCAGCTGGACCATTCGCGGGGAGTCGGTCACCTCGTTAATCCAAAACGCTGACAAAAACGCTATTCCCCATCTAGCCCAATGCCAGCACATCCCAGCAAATAGAAGCGGAAGAAAACCTTTTACGGACACAGCACTTCGATCTCGACGCGAACCTGTCAAGGCACTCCGGCTTTGCTTCATCGCCGGAGCCTAGGTTTCACTGGCAGAGAATGCTCGCCCCTCTTCGAAACCGCCTACGATCTTTGAGATGACGGCAACCTTAAGGGTGTGCGTAATACCCGGAGACGGTGCAGCACCCGAAGCAATGCAAGCTTCTTTGCGTGTTCTTCATTGCCTAGAACTCCCCATAAATTGGGATCTCATGCCGGAAGGAACTGCCCTTTCAGCTATGGGCCTCGAGGAGCGAGAACAACTATTCGAGGACCGCATTGATGCCGCAGATACCGTTCTGTTCGGTGCTACTGACGGAACTTCGCCTGGGGCTAGATACATGCGTTGGGGAAAGTTGACCTTTGCAAATGTCCGGCCTATCCGCTGGCAGCCAGGCTTCAACTCAGCATTACGAAAACCCGAGGGCATCGACTACGTCATCGTCAGGGAAAATTTAGAAGACATGTACGTCGGCATCATGGGAGACGCCCAGGACTTACTTGATGCAGGTTTATCCGATGCTCGGTCCCGTCTCCCACAGCACGCAGCAGATGGGAGGTTCGCTGCAAAAATCGTCACGCGACCCGGAACCGAACAAGTGGCAAAATTTGCTTGTGACTTAGCGTTACGGCGTTCAGGGAGGTTGACTGTCTCGGCTAAAACCAACATGCTGCCAGCAACCGACAGATGGTTTTGCGAAATCGCCAAAGAGGTAAGTCAGGATTATCCAGGTGTTCATTTCGAAGAATTCATCGTGGACGATATGGCTCATCGTCTGGTGGTGAAACCAGATGAGCTTGACGTCCTTTTGCTTCCGAACCTTTACGGGGACATTTTGTCAGATCTCGGCGCTGGGACAATCGGTGGTCTAGGCCTGGCTCCTTCCGGGTGTTACGGAAATGATTTCGCTTATTTCGAATCAGCTCATGGAACTGCGCCGGACATTGCAGGTATGGGGCTGATCAACCCCACGGCGACTCTATTGTCAGCAGCAATGATGCTTCGCTACTTAAACTTGACTGAAGCAGCGAACCGCTTGGAAACTGCCATTGCAGAGGTATATCTTGCTGGCTCTGATCTCACCCCAGATCAGGGCGGAAACGCCGCCACGGAAGCATTTGCTGACGCTGTGATTGGAGAACTATGACCGACTCTAATGAGCATTCACCTCGAGGGATTCCCGAGGATCTTCCCAGTGAAGACCAGCCTGATGGACCCGTCAGCTTCTACATAGATCAGCTTCGCCCTTGGGGAGTCAGCGCCTACGCCGCTGCTGGAATGTCACTTGAAGATGCGAAGACGGTTGTAGACAACCAGCTGTGGTCGGATCTGCGAGGAGTCGACACACACGGGTTCCAAAGGGTGAGTTGGTACATCAACTGGTTTCGGGATGGCTCTACCGACCCTAAAGCCCAACTCAAAATTGTTAACGAAACACCTGCTGTTGTGGTGGCAGACGGGAACCATGGCTTAGGTCAGCTCGTTATCACTCGCTTCATGGAACACCTCATTGAAGTTGCCTCTGACAGTGGAATGGTCGCCGGAGTTATCAGAAACTCTAACGACTGGGGATGCGGGGCTAATTACCCATACAAGGCTGCTGAAGCGGGTTTCGTTTGCTTTGGAACAACAACCAGTGTGCCTAATCTCGCTCCATTCGGAAGCCGGCGTAAGTTATTTGGAAACAACCCGATTGTTTGGACATTTCCGCGCAAAAACAAACCACCGATCGTTCTCGATATGGCAATGACTCCAGTCGCTCTTGGCAAAGTGCTTCGAGCCCGCTCGGAGGGAACTGAGATTCCTGAGTCGTGGGGTTTTCTCGACCGAGATGGAAATCCAACCGTAGATCCCGATGTTGCTATGAAAGGGATAGTGCCTGCGATCGGAGGATACAAAGGCATTGGAATGATCACCGCCTCCAATATTCTGGCTGGAATTCTGTCGGGATCAGCTCATACGGAAGATGTTGCGGTCGGTCACCGGGGCCAATTCTTCTTGTTGATGGACCCTGCCATCTTCAGAGATAGCGAGGACTATTACGACGACATCGAAAGCATGGTAAATCAAATTCGAGCCGCAGGAGACGAGGACGTTCTTCCGGGGCAGAAAGTTTACTTACCCGGCGAAATAGAACAACAAACCATGGAGCGAAGGGCTGAAGAGGGCATCGTCGCCTATCCAGGCTCAGTCGTCAGGGCACTTCGTCAGGTTGGAGAAGACGTTGGAGTTACGTTTGATTGCGAAGTAGCCAAGTAGCCCGATACACAATTCTCAATCTTGCTTCGCTCGTTGGTGAGCCGGCAGCGGAAGTTCAATTGGGGCGAGCAAGCTCATATCAATATCAAGAAGTGTTGGTCCCTGTCGTTCTAACGCTCTAGCTAACGCAGGTTCGAATTGATCAACACCTTCTACTCGCTCAGCGTCAACACCCATACCCTTTGCAACCGTCACGAAATCAACTCTGGATAGCTCCGTTCCATGCTTGTGGCCGAGAACGCTGTCTTGAATCATTCTCAGAATGTTGTATCCGGAGTCATTGAAGACAAGAGCTACCACTGGAATTTGGTGTTCGGAGCAAGCAGATAACTCTCCGATTGAAAGCTGAAGACCACCATCTCCCTGAACTAGCAATGCATGGCTACCGGTTCCAAGTGCCGCGCCCATAGCAAGTGGCAGGCCTGGTCCTATTGCGACTGCTGCGGGTCGAATTGAGGTTCTACTCTGCACGATAGGCAAAAGCCGGTTACCCCAGGTGTAATTCGGCACAGTCGAATCCCGAACCACCGGACATCCATCCGGTAGCAATTTTCGAATAATCGAAACAATCTGAGCATGGTCGGCTCCTATTTCGCCTCGGATAGCTTCTTCATCTGCAGCCTTAATCTTCCGACAACGGTCTACAAACTGAGCGTCCACGCTTCCCTGGCCGATTCGTTCAAGTACTCCCTGCAACGAAAGTTTGGCGTCTCCAACAACGGCCACAGCAGCCGGATAGTTGCGTCCAATTACCTCAGGGTCAATGTCTACATGAATCAGATTGTCCGGCATTGGCAACTGCCAAACCCGTGTCGCGTAGTTTTGAAAGCGAGTACCAACGGCGAAGACGACATCCGCTTCTTCAAAAATTTCAATTCCAATTCGTCTGTCTGTTCTAAAGCCAAGGCTTAGTTCGTGCATTTCAGATATGGCACCCCGCCCTTCTATTGTCGTAACGACGGGAGCTCCTAGACGCTCTGCAAGGGTTGTAAGTTCATCACTGGCGCCGGAAATATTCACACCGCCACCAGCCCAAATTACAGGCCTCTCAGCCCTTTGAAGAAGATCTGCTGCTTGGTCCAACAAACTGTCCTCGGGAGCCAACCGAGTAGCCGGTGACGAGGCAGCTATTTCCATCTCGACTTTTTGGTACTGAAGATCGATGGGAATCTCTACGGCTCCAGGTTGCGGCCGACCTCGTCCAATGTCCGCGACAACCGTCACTATGTCTTTGCTTATGTCTTCGGTATATCGAACTGAAGCAACTGATCTACATACGGTTCTAAGCATCTCGGGTTGTTTTTCGTATTCATGCAAAAACCCCTTACCTTTGCCCCGGAATCTGGACTCAATTTGGCCTGTAATCATCAGAAGTTGCGACGAGACAAAAGCTGCTTCGTATATCCCAGGCACCGCGTTTAGAGCTCCTGGTCCAGTGGACGTGAGGATCACGCCCAGCTTGCCAGTTACCCGCGAATAAGCATCTGCTGCGTGGGCTGCCGCTTGCTCATGGCGAACATTTGTAACTTCGATTTCTGGGTGAAGTGAAAGAGCATCGTAAATCGGCAGATTATGAACGCTTACAATCCCAAAAACTCGTCTCACACCAATTGAATAAAGAGTCTCGGCGACGGCTTGGCCGCCCGTAATCATGGCCATACGGGCACCGTAGCTTCCACGAGGAACTTTTGACAGCAACCATTCATATAGGTTTCACACAGGTTGTCGATTCTGAAAAGAACCCAGGAACCTTGTAGCCCACCCCACTTCCATTTCAAGCTCAATCAAGTCATTGACTGTCATTCGGCGTAGGCTAACTTTCTCTATGTCAGCGGAGCTCTCAGTCATTGAATCTCGAATTCGTCACGCGGGAAAGCTCGCAAATATTGATAGCGATTTAGTTGAGCTGATTGCCAAACCTATTCGTGTGCTCGAGATGAGCTTGATTCTCGAGCATGACGATGGTCGACGGTCGCTGTTTCCAGCATGGCGAGCCCACCATTCAGATGTCTTAGCAGTCGATGGCATGAAGGGTGGATTTCGAATCGCGCCCGATGTTGATCGCGATGAAACAGTGGCTCTTTCGGCTGGCATGACGCTTAAAACTGCCCTTGTTGGCCTTCCTCTTGGAGGCGCAAAAGGTGGAATTTGCGCCGACCCTGCGACACTCACGTCTCGCGAGATAGATCGCTTGGTCCGGCTTTATGCACGGGAGCTGAACCCTCATCTTGGTGAGACAGGCAACCTGACCGACATCCCAGCCCCAGATCTCAATACAAACCCGCATCACATGGCAATCTTCGCAGATGAAATCTCGCGTATTCGTGGAGGCTTAGTGGCCGGATGTGTAACAGGAAAGCCCGTGGAACTTGGCGGTCTCCCAGGTCGCCTATCTTCTACGGGGTTTGGAGTCGCGGCACTAGCTGAGCTAGCTGCAGGTAGCTTGAATGGGCTTTTCGTAGCCCAAGAAGGCTTTGGAAACGTAGGGCGCCATGCCGCTAGGACGGCATACGAGCGAGGTGCCGTCTATATAGCTATCTTCGACATCGGTCTCGGCGGTTGTTTGTATTCTCCCACAGGCATCAGCATTCCAGATCTCATACCGATAGTCGATGAACATGGTTCGCAAGCCTTCGAGATTTACGCCGATCGGCATGATGCGCAATTCGGCGATTTTTCTTGGAGAGACGAGCAGCTATCTAGGGGCGGAAAAATTGATCTCTTCCTACCCTGCGCTGCGTCGCAAACAGTTACAGCTCAAGCCGCTGAGAAGATGGTGGCCTTAGGCCTGAAGTACGTTTCCGAGGGCGCTAACAACCCCACGAGCCCTGATGCTGATAGGGCCTTTTTGGCCGGTGGCGTGACGGTTATTCCAGATGTTCTAGCTAATGCTGGTGGCGTTGCTGGCTCCTACATGGAGATGAGCAAAGCGGCTTCTATGTCAATTCCAACCGAACATGAAACCCTAGAAGCAGTGCGTGGCATCTTGACCACAGCCTGGGACCATGTAGTCAATGCGTGCGACAGTTATGACACAAAAAGCCTGCGACTTGCCGGGGATGCCTTAGCCGTTTCTAAGATCGCGTCCGCTCATCAAATACGAGGCTGGTAAGGGCGCAAACCGGCCGGCGGGGAAGGGTCGGAAGTCTTAAAGCTTCGCGGCCGGGTTAGATCTAGTTTGTATTTGATCCGCAGATAACCAGAACACAATTTTCACTGTCATCAATTTGCACTTGACCTGTTCGCAGGGCTGCGTATCCTGCCGCCGCCGCAGGCTCAGCAACGACATCGAATTCGTCAAACAATGAAGTCTGAGCTTGTTTAACTTCTTCATCCCTTACAACGCAGCTTTCAGCTGTTGAGTCCACCAACGCCTGCCAACCTATTTTTCCCAACCGTCGCGCCCCAAGAGAATCAGCAGCCAAGCCCGAAACATCAACATCGACCGGTTCACCGGCAGCCAGCGATTGAGCAAACGTCTGAGTGCCTTCAGTCTCGACAACCACTAAGCGTTTCGAGTTTCCCCACCAAGTTGCCAAGCCGCCCGCTAGCCCACCGCCCCCGCAAGCAACGAGGATGGTGGTCGCGTCAGAGACTTGGGAATCTATTTCCGCAGCTATGGTTCCTGCGCCTAATACGATTTCGGGCTGATCATAGGCATGCAATTCGACACATTGACGCCCTTCCTGGAAAGATCGGGCAGCCTCCAAGCTCTCTTGATACTCAATTCCCTCCACATGAATCTGAGCTCCATAGGTCTCAAGTCTGTCGAGCTTGGACTGCGAGATAATCGATGGAACAAAGATATTGGCCTGGTATCCAAGTGTCTGCGCTGCCCAGGCTACTGCTGCCCCATGGTTACCTCCCGATGCAGCTACTACCCCGTCGGAACCCACGTCCAAGCACAACATGGCATTCATAGCACCACGAGCCTTAAACGACCCGCTGTACTGTTCGCTTTCAAGCTTGAGAGTTAAATGATGCCCTATCGAGATGATCCTCGTGCGATTGACTTTGCCCTGGAGACGTTCGGCTGCAGCTCGTATCTCGTCTCTACGGAGATTCACCCCTCGGGCCAGTCATCATTAGCTATAAATTCCTGTACACGGTTGACATACTCGGACCGGTCGTAAACGCCGTAAAGCGCATGTTTCATGCGCACCGGATCACCAAAGAAAAACTTTTCATAGAGAGCCTGGCGACCTCCAAAGCCGGAAATAGTCATATCCCAAGCAAGACGAAACAAGCGAAGTCGTTCCTCCGCTGAGCCGTTCTTTCCCTGGAGAAACTTCCCAATATCGGCGCCTCGTTCGCCCTGCCAATCAGCTTCACTCGGCACCATGATTAAGCCACTTGAAGAACATAATTGAAGTATCTCGACTAGACGCTTATGAACTGCCGGATAATAATTCCGGGCAGCATCCAAAGGTCCTCGGGCGGGTGTCATGACCCCGTATTTATTGACGCTCGCTTGCTCTTCTGAAGCGAGTTTTAAAGCTTTCATTATTTCTAATGTGATGATTACTTCAGCGACCATCTCCTGAACGTGCGGGTAAGTTCCAGTGCCAATCATGTCAATGACTGACTGGAGGGTGCCCAAAATTGCTTCAGTTTTAGCGATCTTTAAATTGACTACCTGATGCGCCATATGCAGTACCGCACCGGTCTGTGCATAAGCCTGATTGGCTTTATCGATATCTCGAATAAGGAACACTCTGTCCCACGGAACTATGACGTCGTCAAAGATGACCATGGCATCTAACTCATCGAAACGAGAACCCAAAGGGTGATCAGCATGACTCCGCCCTTGATCCAAAGGTTCCCTGCATTGGAAGCGAAGACCGGGCGTATTGTTAGGTAGGGAAAAGCCCAAGGCGTATGGTCGCATTTCTTCCCCCCCCTGTATAACCGTTGATGGAAAGATCAAGATCTCATCCGAAAGTGGCAGCGTGGCGAGCATCCTGGCACCTCGAACTAGGATTCCTTCGGCTGTTTCTTCCACCAAGCCCAGCGCGATATAGGGATCATCCAATTCGTTCGCCTGTTTAGATTTATCGATCTGGGGATTCGTCAACGCATGAGTGAGCGTCAAATCATTTTCTCGCACGTATTCGAAATAGGACCTCATATTTTCACCAAAACGTTCATCATCTTCAGTGAAATAATCCGCTGCCATACCTGCAGCCATGACATTCACATTCATGTAATCAGGCGTCCGACCCATATGACCCAAGCTCGCGTCCGCCCATATTTTGTGCATTTCGGAGCGCTTGCGTAAATCATCTTTAGTTTCGGGAACAATGAAACTTCGACCCACTAGATCGCCAGATGATGGAGATTTAAAGGTCATTACCTCTATCAGGTCATCTCGGTACTGAAGGTCATACAACGCTGCGAGGGAGCGCACTGCGTTGCATGTACGGGGGTGGCTCGTGGGATCTTCAACAAGTTGGCCATCGAGCCAAAGGTTCGGGGGACATTTCTGCAATCGGTCGATCACTTCTCTACCAGTTCGTGCGGGCATAGCTTTTCCTACCGTTTCACTTTGGAACGATTGACCGAATATCGGATACAATAACCGATTATCGGTTATCCTGCTGTAAATTATGGTTGCCCAATCATCTCCCGATTCAAGCCGTTCCCAAACACTTGATCGCGGCCTTAGGGCCCTGAACCTCATTGCTACGTCTCCCGCAGCACTAACGATTGACGAAGTGGCTGATCAGCTCAACTTGGGACGTTCGGTCACATACCGAATTATTCGCACTCTCGAGGACCACCGATTGGTAGTCCGCGACGCCTCTGGTCGGCTAGCCGGAGGAACGCAGTTAGTTGTACTAGCAGGTGGCGTCAGGGCTGAGATGAACGCTATCGCTAAGCCCATCTTGACCGAGCTAGCTAACACTCTTGGAATGACTTCTTTTCTCGTAGTTCCTGACAATCAAGAGGCGGTAACTGTTCAAGTAGCTGAACCGACAAGCACAGCGGCACACGTTGCTTACCGGCCCGGTACTCGACACCCACTTAATCGAGGTGCTCCAGGCATCGCCTTGCTTGCCGGGCTTGGTCGCCAACCGAACGAGCGAGAAGAGGTTTCTGCCACTCGTCGTTTAGGTTGGGCCTACTCAAAGGGAGAGGTGATCGAAGGAATGGCCTCTATCGCTGCTCCCGTTACAACGAATGACGGAGAAACAAAAGCAGCTCTCGCCGTAGTTCATCTCGCCCTAAGCCTCAACTCCGACGAAGTCGCCCCGCTGGTTATAAACGCAGCTAAAAACCTGGCGCTAAAGCTGTCCTAAACGATGTCTGGCGATGCGTAGACAAGTGGGAAATGGCGCTCATCGTCGGGGTACTGTCCACTTTCTACGTTTGTGTCTTCATCGGTTACGGTCGGATCGCTACCTGGATGGGGGTACCAGGTGACATCATCCCCAAGCCAACGAGTAGATAGAGCAGTCCGACGTTTACTCCCCGCATTCCCCGGCGCTCCGTGCAAAATCCACGCCGAAAAGAAGATTGCATCACCCGGTTCAACGTCAAAACCGATGATGTCGAACTCATTCCGAGCACTAGCGACGTCTGGAGCGCGTTCCCCTTTAAAGTCGGTCGTCCAATTCTTGGCGCCGTCGAAAGCTTCAGGAGCAAAATATGAATCCCAAGCGTGAGAACCGCGAACAAACTCCAATGAACTCTCCGCTACCGTCACTTCACTTATAGAAAGCCAAGCAGAGCAGATTTGCTTTCCCCAAAAAGGCCAGTAGGGAATGTCTTGATGCCACGGCGTCGGTGCTTCCGTTTTGGGCTCCTTGACTAAGAGGTGGTCAAAATACAACCGAGCCGTCGATGATTCCATCAACGCTGCCGCTATTTGGGCTACCCCTGACTCATACACATATCGGTTTACAACCGAATCAGTTTTCCAGCGGTACCGACTGGTAAACAGGCGGTTGGTCTTTGCACCCGGGTTGGTATCTGTGACCCATTCACCCGGATCAGCAAGTTCCTTTTCCGCCATGACAGCAATTTCGGACAACCACTCATTTGCAACTGCGCCCGGGATCTTCACGACACCATCAGACAAGTAGGTTTTCTTGATGTCCTCAGTCACCTTCGGATGAGACAGAACCATAAGCAGGACCCTTGTGTTCTAGAAGCGGCCCACCAAGTTAACTTTCACCTTCAAGTTAGGAAAGCCGAGTCTGGAGACTTAGTGAGATTACATTAACTCAAATTACAGCCATCAAAGATTGGAACGAAGGCATGAAGGTCGGCTTTATAGGACTGGGTAACGTTGGCGCTAAGCTGGCTGGAAGCGTTCTACGTAACGGATTCGACCTAACAGTAAGGGATCTCGATTCTTCCGTCGCCGGCGAATTCTCACGACTGGGCGCTCGCGTCGCTGAGTCACCAAAGCAATTAGCTGAACGTTGTGACGTAATCATCACCTGCCTTCCCAGCCCGACAGTCAGCGCTTCGGTGATGGAGGATAAGAACGGAGTGCTAGCCGGCTTATCGGAAGGAAATATTTGGGTTGAGATGAGCACAACGGACCAACAAGAGGTCCTCCGTCTTGCAGACCGAGTTCGCGAAAAAGGTGCTTTTACCGCCGATTGTCCGGTATCTGGTGGCTGCCACCGAGCAGCAACAGGAAATATCGCCATCTTTGCCGGCTGTGACCGCAACGTTTTCGAGTCAGTCTTTCCTCTGCTTAGCGCTATGGGTCAGCAAGTTCTACACACTGGACCCCTAGGCACAGCTTCCATTCTCAAAGTCGTAACGAACTACTTAGCTACGGCAAATTTGGTCTCAATTTGTGAGGCATTAGTCACTACCAAGACAACCGGAATAGACCTCGCGACAGCATACGAAGCTATAAAAATTAGTTCCGGCAACTCGTTCGTACATGAGACAGAGAGCCAAGTGATACTCAACGGAAGTCGGAACATCAATTTCACCATGGATCTCGTATTGAAGGACATATCACTGTTCCAAGAAATTGCCGAGCGTGGCCAGGTTCCGCTGGAGATTTCTCCCCTCCTGATAGATATTTTTCGTGATGCCCAGGACCGCTACGGGTCGCGCGAATGGTCCCCCAATGTGATCAAACGTCTCGAAGAAGCAACAGGCTTAATTATCCAGGCGCCGGGCTTCCCGGCAGAAATAGTCGATGATAAACCCGAATCTCGGGGTGACGAAGTTGTCATCACCAAGACCTAGGTACCCGGCCCTTCGACTCAGGCAATCTGCACCACCTAAATACTTGATGTCAGTTAGGGCGCTTTCTTTCGATTCACCCTCTACCCTTCTGAGTTGGATGAAGTCGATAACGGCTTCAGTTTTAATTAATTTAGGAGGCCCCAGATGGGCCAAGGTACAGTCAAGTTTTTCAACGCACAGAAGGGTTTCGGATTTATCGAACGCGAAGACGGCGACGATCTATTCGTACATTTCTCAAACATTGTTGGTGACGGCTACAAGTCACTCGATGAAGGCCAACGAGTCGAATTCGACATTGGCCAAGGACAAAAGGGTGACGAGGCCCAGAATGTAAGGCCCGCTTGATCCCAGCGTTATACAACTAAATCTTGTGAAAGGCCGCCCTAACTATTCGGGGCGGCCTTTTGCGTTTTTCATTCGTCGGGGGGCCGAGACCTCTGAGTAATCTGGTTTCATGCCGACCGAGCTATCACCAGATGCTTTGCAACTTTTGCCGTCGGAACAAGATGTCCCTAAGTGCTCCGCTTTTTCTCAACTGATTATGGCCGATCCGTGCGGAACTGCCTTGTCGGTCGA